>Ga0209551_1000091_pt1 | contig 27939 bp, 43 predicted proteins | sample LauGreSuBDMM15SD_2_FD_187568 | JGI IMG/M metagenome (GOLD analysis project Ga0209551, IMG submission 187568) | Freshwater lake microbial communities from Lake Michigan, USA - Su13.BD.MM15.SD (SPAdes) (version 3) | ecosystem: Environmental > Aquatic > Freshwater > Lake | place: Lake Michigan, USA... | reverse complement strand
AGATTTATTTGCATCAAAAATACAGTTGAACCTTTTTGAAGATAATATTTCTTTTTTTCAAATCCCTGTGCGATTAGATTTTGTGTATTATCAGTAAGTTTCTCAAATGGAAGACCTGATGCATTTGTTTCAGAACCTCCTGGCATTTGATGTATATATGCATCAGTTTTTTAAGGTTCCAAACGAACACCTGACGCCTCGAGAATATTCCCGAAGCACTCGTGAACGAAATGGCACACGACAATCGCATCGGACATGACCCCAATTTTAATTCCAATTTTCTGAAGTGTCCCGAACATATTTTCGAGCGGACCCTCAAGTGGAAGCTTGATGGGCTCCTTACCGCCCCGGAGCTTCTTGTCAACTGGCTTGGTATCCATCACCCACACGCGCGCATTCGTCTTGGTGCACTCGTAGAGATTGTCCGCGAGCTTCTTACCCACCTCGGTATCAAATGTCAGACCGCGCTGCCCGGCAGGCTCGCTCGAACCCTCCTTGGTTTTCTTGGTAAACTGCTCCCAGTTAATCCCCTCCTTGACCGAGGGAAACACCACCACCTGAACACCCTTCTCGAAAGGGTCTACAACCTTGTAAAGAATCTCATTATTCAGATTGGTCCCGTAATCCATCCAGAAGAGGCGCTCGCCAGTCTTTATGAGCTTGGGGAGGGTCGACCGGTCATCGACAAAGTGAACCTCAAGGTGTTGACCTTTCTGCATGCACACCATATGGAGGTTCATCATGGTGTGTAGGGTTGTCGCACTAATTGATTTATTGCGAGTCACTGCACAAATATGAAGAACGGGCATTTTATTTAAACACCTTTTTAAACCTTAAGTATCTAATTCTGGTCAGCCTTCACCTCAAGCACCTGACTCACTTATAGAATTTAGGTATATATAATATATGTCTGACGCCACAGAAGTTCGTCAAGCAGGACTGGATAAGTTCTATACACTCCCAGCAATCTCTGAAAAATGTTTAAATTCGATTGGTTCTCATTATAAATGGAGCGTTTGGGGATTGGTTGTTGAACCAAGTGCAGGAAATGGAAGTTTCCTTACAAGAATTCCAACTGAAAAAAAACTTGGTATTGATATCTCCCCGGAACACAAAGATATTGTCAAGCAAGATTTTCTAACTTATTCACCCCCAAATAATATTGGAAAGGTTCTTGTAGTGGGCAATCCTCCATTTGGAAGAGTAAGTTCTCTTGCTATAAAATTCTTCAATCACGCTTCTGAATGGGCAGATGTAATAGCTTTCATTATTCCAAGAACATTTCGTCGTGTAAGCGTTCATAATAAATTAAATAAAAATTTTCATCTTGTATTGGATGAAGAAATCCCAACGGAACCCTGCTCGTTTAGTCCTCCTATGATGGCGAAATGTTGTTTCCAAATATGGGAAAAAAGAGTTGCGCAGCGCTTAATCGTTGAACTATCAACGACACACGAAGATTGGGATTTCTTGGGGTTTGGTCGAAAAGATGCAAATGGACAACCAACACCTCCAAATGGAGCGGACTTTGCTATTCGCGCCTATGGCGGGAAATGTGGTGGAATTATTGATACTGGTCTTGAAACATTACGTCCTAAAAGTTGGCACTGGATTAAAGCGAACATAAACAAAAATACATTAGTTGAAAGATTTACCACACTTGATTACGCTATAAGTCTTGATACAGCACGACAGAACTCTATTGGTAGAGGGGACCTTGTAAGACTGTATAGTGAAGCGTATGATTAAAGAGAAGTCTCTATAATTCTATGAAGCATTAATGCTTTCCAACATTCACTGTTAATAGTTGGACGAATAGCATATTCTTTGATATTTTTTTCATCATTCAACGACTCGGTCGTAATAAGACCGTGTTTTTTGATAGTTCCGTGCGCGTATCCACCATATGACACCACGATTTTCTTCATGTCCTCCTTCGGAATTTTGAAGACATACAACTCCCCCTCTGCATCAACATTTTCAGGTGATAGATGATATGCAGTAAGAATATACGAGTCGCAATCGTGAGATGGTCTTATCTGGACAAAGTTGAATTTTGAGTGAGTTGCTCCTCCCAAAGAAACCTTTACTTCGGAGTTCTTTCCATCTTTAGAACAATCTCCAGTACAATCTTCGGCTTTATTCTTAATATAATTGAACTTTGTCCTTATATACTTCTCCAACAGCGGACCATATTGATGTGATGAAACTCCATTAATAACGCAGTATATGTTTGCTTCTTTTAACGAAGGTAACTTCATAACCTGTTTTTCGTGATTAATATTACACAAGGCAAGGTGGTTTTTTAATCTATTTATAGACTCGGTCTTGTCCATATAATTTATACACTTACGGTCGCCTTAAGACGATCCTCGAGCTTTCCCTGGAACCTGATATTTCCCACGTGTCCCAGGACAGTCATGCAGTCGGCAAAAATCTGACCGCCCATCTGCTGCCAGCGCCGGCAAAAGGCATAGTCCTCTGAAAGGTACCGGCGCGTCTGGGGGTCAATCATGCAGTCAAACACCGCCACGTACTCGTCCAGGTCCTTATTCTGGTGGTCATTCACGCAATTGAGCTCGGGGTACTTGGCAAACATCTTGGTAAACACATCTCGCTTGATGAGCATGAAACCAGTAGGACCGTCCAGCACCTCGGCAAAGCCATCTTTGATCTGGGTCTGCTGGTACCGGAAGTTGAGCACGAGGGACGCGGCGACGCGTGCAAGGTCGCGCCCAGTCTCACCCGACTTTACATAGGTTTCCACTTGATCCCACATAACAGTCTTTTTAGGGTAAGCGGCGCACGAAACCTCATGACCAGACTTGATGAGACGCACGACCGACTCGGGGTCAAAGTGAACATCTGCGTCGATAAATAGAAAGTGGGTCGCTGCAGTCTTCTGATAGAAACGAGCGACGGCGAGATTACGCGCGCGATGGACGAGAGACTCGTTTTCTGTCGTATCCAGCATCATTTGGATGCCATTGGCTGCACACGTGCGCTGGAGACGAAGCATAGACTCGGCATACGCTTGGAGACAAATACCGCCGTAACAAGGTGTGCTTACAAATAACACGATTCCAGCCATTTCTATTTTAAGCAAGTTCTTTTTTAACTATCACCTCAATCTTACTTAGAGTCGGCTCGGAAACTTCACAAATTCTGCAAATCTCCTTCTTGTTTGGCTTGAGTTCGAGCTTGCTCAACACGATGTAGATGACCGCGCACGCAATCGCCTTGGGTGTTCTTCCCATCAACTCGACACAATCCTCGAGTGATTTGCACACCTTGACAATCTTGCACTTGACACGTCCTCGGTCGTTCTCTGCGACGCAGATGATACTGTTCATGAAACGAGGAATGAGATCAGCAGGTTGCGTCACGTGAACCGTCTTTTCTGGATTCTGCTCCTGAAAAATATCAGATGTTCTCGAAATATCTTTTGAAGGAATCTGGAAAGCGTCCGCAATCTCCTTGGTCGTTCGCGCCACCCCATTCTCTCGACACGCCTGAAACACACAGTTCGCCTTGATGCCGTTGCGCACAGCCCCCCTCGTCAGTACTGCAGCATTAAATTTATGATATTTGATATTTGCATCGTAGACTACATTATCAGTCAACTTGAGAACATCTTTGCATATTCTGGTAATCTCTGCATAGGCATGAAAAAGAGCTCGATCCTTGTGATTCATTGAGGCGTGCATGTTTATTCTCGCCATCTTAGATTTACCAGTAATCATAGTATTCATACCCCAAGCAGCTGAAAAGAGGTCAGTCTTGACAGGAGCGCCTACGCGTGTAGGGTCTGCTTCTGTTGTATCATTATTCGCTCCAGACCGCCATTCAGGTTCATCGGAGATGAAGGACCCATCTTGAACTCCGCATTCCATACATGTTGGTAAATCAATCTCAACCCCGTCAAAAGTTTTGGGACCGCCACAGAACCGACACATATACTGTTCTACGTTCGAAGTCGTCTCTATCGAAGTTTCAGCCTGACCCCGAAGCAAATCAAAATCTGCCCATGCGCGATGAATATCCATTGTGTCTTACTTGACAAGGGGTGCGGCGCCACAGCCAGGAAAAAACACGAATTCTTAGTAATGCAGTCCGCAGTTCCAGTCGTTGATCACGTAAAACGCGCAGCTCTCGGTGAGATAAAGGCGGGTGGTCCCTTTAACATTTTTAACATTGTAGCAGTGATTGCCATTATTGTAATTGGTTATTTCCTGTACAAGAAGTTCACTGATAAGTTCCAGAAGGGTGCCATCAACATTCCTCAGGTGAGTGCCCTCACCAAGGGTCCCGTGAGCATCGTGGCACAGGCTGCCGAGGTGCCACCCCCAGAGGAGAATCACCAAACTGAATCTACTACGTAATATTTTACACACTTTTTAGAATTCATGCATATGTCGCGCCGCAGAATCTTTTTTAGTTTTTTTTCAGGAATATCAGTCTCCCGTGTGTAAATTTCGCGAAAACGATCCATAAATTGTTCGAGGTTCTCCATTTGATCTTTGTAGTCCTCAAACTTTCCCCAAGATCCGTCCATATTTAGCTGATGAATCAGTATGTACGAATTCTCGGTCATGTGCCGACGGTGACCGCCCAGTAGAATGAAGGTGGCGGCACTTGCACACATTCCATCAGCGATAGTTCGAACCTTTACCCTATCCATGGATGCAATTGCATCCATGGCACTCAGACCCGAGTGCATATCACCACCATCACTCCTAATCCAAATACGGATCTCAGGCTTGTAGGTGATTCCAAGATCCAGGTACTTGTGAAGTAGCTCCTTCTCGAGCTTACGGAGCTTCATAATAAGCTCGAGAACAGTTTGCTCACAAACTTCGCAGTAAAAATACACGTCAGACCCATCCACCTTGACGTATTCATCCTCTACTACGGGCTGGCAGACGCAGCCAGACATTTTTTTAGATAACCCACAGTCTTCGCTTTTATCTTGCGAAATGGACTGAGATGGTTCAAAACATCAATGTCCTGAGGTTGAAGTTTGTATTCTTTCAGTATCTCTATATTTTCACGTTCAGCATATTCCCTCAGAGCGAGGAGTTCGTCATGAACTAAATTCTTACCTGGTTTTCTATTTGACATGGCATCTATTCTTTTCGCACGCATACATGAATTTTGATATTTTGTCCATGTTGATCCAGCTCTAAGTTTAGCCCCGAGTGTGTGATCAATTTCTATAGACGGTAAAATACAACCCCATAAATTGAAATAGTGAAGAAGTTCCCAGTCACCGGCATATACCCTGGACTCGATGATATCAGCCTGACTCAACATATCTATGATAGTAGCGTGGTCCCCTTTACTATCAGGGTAATTTTCATGTAAAATTGAAGCTATATTGCCAGGTTCTTGAACAGGGTGACCTATATAATGAATCGGATTCACAGTTGAATTTTTTGATACAAGTGAAATTAAAAAATCACGAGGACCCTGAAAATCGTCACGCAAATCAGACTTGAACTCGAGGCTCTGAGCCACCACTCGGAGGTCGCCTGCACATGTTGCAATAATGGTAGCGTCAGCCTTTGGAAAAATGTTATTAATTTCTTCGGAATTTTTCACAGGCATATGGTACACGTTAATTTCAAAATCAAATTTCACGGGAACCTGTGACACTATAATAAAAAGACCTTTTGTTGGAGGTTCCGTAATCTCACGCATACCTATGAGATCTGATACGCACTCGTACTCGTCAAGAACCACCGGTAGCTCAGAATTTTTAATTTTAGTTAAAAATTCAATTGTATCCTGCTTGCTCCTCAAGATGTCCGGGGTTAACTCGAGAAACCTTTCTAACTCGTGATGAACAAGCCACGTTTTCCCGGTACCTGTTTTCCCAAGAATACACACGGTAGGTCCCAGTGTCGTGAATTCGTGAGTATTTTTTTGTACCGGTTTAGGAAGATAGCGATCCATGGCGTCAAGTGAAGATGGAGAGGAGGACTCTCTTACCAAGCAGGTATTAAATATGATTTTAGAAAATAACGCACTACGGGATACGGCGTTCCCTTATATTACAGGCTATATAACCTTTAACATCATAATTTTGGTTCTTTTGATTTATATCTCAATAAGAATTAGTATAAAATGACTGTGAAGCTCTACAAGTCCGATAATAAAATTCATAAATTCATGGCAGTTTTCCCGAATGGTAAGGTGGTGAGGTTCGGACGTAAAGGGTACTCGGACTATACGATCCACAAAGACAAGGAGCGTATGGGGCGGTATCTCGCCAGGCACGAGAAGCGTGAATCTTGGGGACGCAACGGGAAATACACGGCGGGTTTCTGGTCCAGACATGTTTTATGGAGCAAACCCTCCTTCCAGGCAGCCTTGCGTCAGACGCAGAGTGTGCTCGGTGAGAAAATAGTCTATGCAAAGTAATAGAATGGGAATCGAGGAAAACCTTGCAAAGAAAGCAGCCACCAAACTTGCAGCATATGCCATCCCAGGCGCGGGTGAGCTTCTCATGGCAAAGAACGCCGCTCAGGGGACAGCCAAGATTGTTTCGTACGGGTTCGCTGCGTGCGCCTTCATCATGTTTGCAATTTTCATTGGAACTATGGCTGGCTGGATTCAGCAGAAGAATAAGGGCGACAAGGCTGACAATACCAAGAAGCAAAATCTCAAGAATTCATGGATCGCATTTTTGGTATTGTTCGTGTGTTGTCTCATAATGTTCTTTGTTGCCAAGGGGGGGTCAGAGTATAAAATTGCTGGAATCGTATAAAATATATTGAGTGATAATAATAATGGGTCTCAAAGAGGCTATGGTCCCAGGAGCCTTTATTGTCGTAGCCGTTTTAGGTATTGCCCTTGCATCGATGAACATAAACACGTACATGAAGTTGGCGGATGACAAGAGAGATAAGAATTCCATGAATAATTTCAATTTTTCCATCTTTATACTCGTGGCTTCAATTTTGGCTCTTGGTGTCGCAGGCTATTTCACCTTCAAGGGGTTCACGAGTGCAGCACCTGAAGAGGCAGCTGCAGCCATTGAGGAAGCCGTTGCTATTGCAAAGAGTCTTCCAAACTTTAGCACAGCTGAGGAAGCCGTGCCCACTACTGAGCAAGTTCAGGCTTTAATGACGCCCAACAATGTGCGTCACGCTCAGGGAGCTATGGATGCCGAACTTAACAAGCTCATTTCAGGTCTTGGGGAAACGAAGCAGATGAAGAATGCTCAGCTCCAGGCGCGTCTCCAGGGGTTGATTGCGGCAATTGGGGCAGCTCAGGCTGCAGCAGCCGCAGCATCCTAGAAAGTTGCTCCAGGGGGTGTCATGGGTTTTGCATTTTGAATCTTAATTGGTGTTGGGGTGGGGGGAGCGCCAGTAATTTTAGTTTGAAGACCAGCTGCGGTTCTGGCAACGCGCGCGTTCAGTCCAGCTTTTGCTGCACCCGCGAGTTGTGAACCGTAACCTCCTATAGCTTTTTTGAGAACATTTGGGGTGAATCCTAGGGACGCGCCAGCCTTGGTGATACTGTTGAGAGAAAAGCTTTTCTTCTGACCAAACATTTACTATTACACTGTATTATTTTTACTGGGTGGCACGCTGGCTGACAGTCTGGCTCAGAGCGCGGAATGCCTCGGGAGTCTTGCTGACGTCGTAATTTACCGCGCATCCTGGTGCAATTCCTAGAGACCCAGCCTCAGCAAAAGCATCCTGGTTTGCGCCCAGGTACATAAACGTCCAGCCATCCTTGGTCTTCTGCTCGATGAGGTCCTTGATGTGCGCCTTAGTATATTTACAGCTTGCATTCTCTTGACCGTCAGTCAGGATAATGACGAGTGGATTGGAACTCTTCTCAGACTTGATTGTCGTGCCGATCGCATCGAGAAGTGCCGTTGACCCGCGAGGCTCGAACGTCTCGGTGGTCAAAGGCTTGATATTCTTGAGATCCACGTCACTATAACTGATCAAAATCTCATGATCAAATTGAATCAAAGTGAGCTTGCCTCCGAGAGCCGCCTGATCCTTGACGAATGAATTGAATCCGCCAATTGTGTCGTCGCGACACGTCTCCATGGATCCCGAGCGGTCGAGCAGGAAAATGAGGGATCGGTCAGCCATCTGGTTAAGCTTTGCTTTTACACCTGCGAGGGCAAATCTTGGCGGGGACATGACACGAATTTGCTTTACGCCCGTACACTGATTTGCCATTTACGCGGATAATATAAGTTCCTTTAAGAGTCACATAGAATGGGCGCCCCTTGGTGTTTTTGTACCCTGTGATCATATAAGGAATTGGTCCAATAATTTTCATAAGAGCCTCGCGCCTGGTGGGACCTTTGGTCGCCTTCAGGAGGGCGTTCCGGCGTGAAACTTTGGGAGACCCCTGCTTGACGTATTTTAAAAGTAAATTGCTTCTGCTTGGCATTACTATAAGATTCTAAATTATTTATAAAGTACATAATATGTGCTGGAGTGCGGATGGATCTCTCGCTACGTGGGCAGCTGCCATGACTCTTGCCGGAATAACACATGGGTATGATCCCAAATTATGGGTATTTGCGGCTATATTTACACATATGCAACTTGTAGAATACTTTTTATGGAAAAACTTGCAAGTACCTCGCCTCAATACATTTTGGTCACAAATTGGTTTCCTTATCGTCTTAATCGAACCTGTTGCAGCTATATACTTGATTGAAAATGAGTCTTTACGAAACAAGTTACTTGCAGGTTATGCCATGTATGTTGCAGTACTGCTGTCGACTCAAAAGTTCGATTTCAGAACAGTCGTTGGTGGTAATGGACATCTTGAATGGAAGTGGATTCCTTCGTTATTTAAACTTATACCCTGGTTTGTATTCTTTCTCGCACCTATATGGATTGCCGGGTACCATGAAATTTTTATAGGAGCCTGTTTGACTTTACTTGCAAGTATTTACTTTTATGGGAAATACGGTACATTTTCAACAATGTGGTGTTGGATAGCGGTATCCATGTGGGTTTACTTTTTCATAGATAAAAATAAAATCTTTGGAACAAGTACCACTTGATGGTCGGCTTCGGGAGCTCACACGCTCCCTCGGATTCCTTTTATACCCTCGATCTCTCATTACTTAAGCGCGTGTATGACGAGTGGACCGAAGCTCTTCCCAATATTAAACCATATTATGCAGTCAAATGTAACCCAAATACCAAGATCATCGAAGCCCTAGCCAAGATGGGATCGAACTTTGACTGTGCAAGTCCAGCCGAGATTAAACAAGTGCTGGACTTGGGGGTTGAGCCAGAGCGAATTCTTTATGCAAATCCGTGTAAACGTGTGGAGGAGATTTTGTATGCAAAATCGCGTAAAATTTTGCGGACCACGTTTGATAGCGTGTGCGAGCTCAAAAAGATTGCTTCTGTATTTCCTGAGTGTAAGCTCCTTTTGAGAATCCGTGCTGATGACCCATCAGCGCGGTGTAACCTCGGCGTCAAGTATGGCGCTGAGGAAAATGATTGGGACGTTCTGTTGTTTACAGCCCGGACGCTCGGTCTCGACGTGATTGGAGTTTCCTTCCACGTCGGATCGTTTGCGTCCAGTTCTAAGGTTTTCGAGGAGGCGGTGCGGACCGCTGAGAGAGCTGTGGACTTGGCACGCGAACACGGGTACGACCCTCGCATCATCGATATTGGTGGAGGATTTTCCTCCGCCTCTGGATTGCCTAAAACCATCAGTGCTCCAAAAGACATTACACTAATTGCCGAACCCGGGCGTTACTTTGTCGAACAAATCATGACACTGTACACGCCCGTCATTGGGACAAAAGGTTCCGGTATAACCATCAGTGAAAGTCTGTATGGCGCATTCAACTGCATACTCTTTGACCACGCCCAACCACAGGTCAAGGAGGTTCTAGATCAATTTTGGAATAAAATTAGTGGAGAGGAGGCTCCACTGACAATTTTCGGTTCAACCTGCGACGGGGGTGACATCATTTACAAAGAACTCAATTTACCCGTGAATATTAAGGATGATGACTGGATCGTCTGGGACAATATGGGAGCCTATACATCTGCAGCAACAACCCAGTTTAACGGTATTCCTTTCAATGATCGCCCCATCTTTTATATTGGTCATTATTAAGTAATGCCCAAAGAACAGAAGTTACCCTCTTTGAAGATTGGGTCGAAAAAGTTTCCATCCAGTCTCAACAGAATCATGAACATGCTTTCACCCCCATTAGGGAAAAGACCAAATAGTATGCTCAAAAGATGGCTCCGACTTAATTAACTTAAAAGTTACATGTGTATGAAACACATGGTGAAGCTCGGGTGGACAGACAATTTTGAATCAAAATTCAAAAAATGTTATGGGGAGTTCCCTGAACTCGATTCATGGGTAAACAACTTGTACCAGGACAAGACATTCCCGACCCAGTCTGAATTTAACGCAGCTTTTGACGAGTATTGCACCACAAATGGTGCGACCCGTGAGAAGCTCCACCGGTGCAACAAGGTGGTCATCCTGACACCAGATGACCTCGCGAAATTTGAGTATGAAGTCTCCCAAGAAGAGTTTGAGGAGGACTACACTAAATTTATCAAAAAACTCAAGTCACTTTTCGAGTGCGAAAAAATTGTTTTCTTTTATTAAGAATGAACCTTGTCATTATCGTTCTGCTTGTGGCTATCCTCGCCGTCCTGGTTCTTCGCCGCCCCGCCCCCAAGCTGATAAAGAAGTGCCCTCTGGGGTACTACTACGCACCTTGGGCAGCCTCAGGCACAGAGTGCATGCCCATCGGCGAGGCATCCTCAGAGGCTGGCATCTCAACCGATTCCAAGGTTCCAGAGATGTATTCGCCCAAGATGTCCCCAGCATCGGAGGCGAACGCTGTCTTCTACAAGCACCTGATGGATCCTTCCTATTAAATTAATATTTGCGAATACAAATGAACACTGTTTTTATTGTGATTATGGCGATACTGGCGCTTGTCGTTCTCTTGAACATGTTCAAACCCAGCCGTCCATCTCCCAAGTTTGACAGCATGTGCTCTCCAGGCTACATGCCCACAGGCAGCGGGTGCGTCCCAACCAACGAGGACATCGGCATGGGACCTAGACCTTGAAAATAATAACAGACAGAATTAGGATGCGGCGTACAAGACACATCCAGGTGAGACTCACCTGGCCTGAAAGGTACTTCTCGGGTCTGAGTAAATCTATGAAACTCATACGCGAAAAGGAACTGCTTAAACGGAGGAAACTCCCATACTCGAAATTGTCCCTCGGGCGCTCCAACGCAGGCGGGACGCGCAAAAAGTCCAGGTGGACCTTGTTGTTTCACAAAACCTACCCAGACCTCAAGTTTAATAAGAATGCCATTTCCAGACAAACAGGCATATCCAGATCTACCCTCAATACTGTGTATAACCGCGGACTCAAGGCTTGGAAGACGGGTGGGAGCCGCGTTGGAGCCACCCCGCAGCAGTGGGCAATTGCCCGTGTATATAAATACGTTCTTGTAACCAAGAAAAAGGCACCCAAGGAGTGGTACATAGGAAAATCGGACCCAGATAATAGTCTGCGTTAAGAATCCTCACATCTTTCCAAAAAATAATTGGCAATTGGTTCCACAAGTCTCTTGCCCTCTCCGGATAGTTGTAAAAGTCCTTTTTTTGTAATTCCTATATCCTTCAACGGGTCAAATGAATTCTTGGTCAAAATATCCCAACGCTCACGATACTTGCGATTCTCCAAGGATCCGTGCCAATAATGAACAATAGTTCCCGAGACCCATGAAAGAGATAGTTTATTCACTTGTTTTTCATAATCGAGTAAAAGTTTTTTATAATTTTCATGTATATTTCCAGGATAGCTGTCAGCAACCTTTCCTATGAGCGCCATAGCCATGTGTCTGTCACCTGATCCTAAAATAGCCCAATCTACAAGCCCACCCATCGTTTCGAACGCTTTGCGGGTGCACGCCCATGCATAGCCTGGATGCCAAAACCCGTACTTGTCATTTTTCAAGTAAGGTTTACCGCTTCCACAAGCCATATATCCGAAACTCTTATCAGTCTTGACATGTTCGCCGTTCGGTCCGAGATTTACTACAGAGTGAAACATTTGTACAATGTTGGAGGCATCTAAAGCTTGGATGGTATCTCCCACCCAATTTTGGTTTAAAAATGAAATATCAGCGTCAACCCATGCTACATATTTCCAGTTTTGAGGCAAGTCACTGACTGCAATATTAATCATACTTTCCTTTATCCATAAAGAGTGTTCTGTTTCGACTTTTATGTGTTTCCAGACTCCCGGGAGTTTTCCAAGGGGTGTAAGTCCTGAGCACTCGGCAACAATTATTCGTATTCCTGAAGTATTTTGAATTCTATTTACAAATTCAACAAATAATTGTTTTCGTCTCGTGAATCCACAAAAGTTGAAATAGGGTAAAATTATATAAAGCAAGTCTTGATTGCGAATGCACTGCATCTACTGATAGTCTGTATTATTTACTTCTTCCATGGCGCGCAGCTTGCACGCATAGTGAACCCTGCTGCAGTGCAAGCACCTCACTTCCTGATAAGGTACAGAATCTCGTAGACGGTCCCCACATCCGAATCGCGACCAGCGAACCGTTTATACTCTTTTTTCACTTTGTTATACTCGTATGGCTCGAGCATCTTTTTCCATTTGTTGGCGCTGATGATACCCTCGTCGTTATACGAGATGAGTACATACTTGGAAATCTTGAGCGAGTCCTGAATAAGCTCGGTCATAGCCTTGAGTGCTAGGTCCTCCTTGTTATAGTCCGACTGGTTCCTCTCTTCACGGGAGGGCATGTGCGTCACCTCCATCCAGTTCTTCGCTTTTTTATTAGTGATGATCACGTTCAGAAGGAAATACATGTGGCTGTACTCGTGCTGGTTATAGGGTGGGTCGTAGTAGATGAGGTCAAACGGGCCCTTGAGTTTCTTCACGAGCTCGTTGGTCGACTGGTTGTGGCACTCCACCTTGCAGGGCTCGGGCGACCAGATGGGGCACTCTAGTTTTATAGGTTTTGACACCCGGTTCCAATGGCTTTCCGTTTTGTGAAACGTGCCCACGTTATCCTTGTCTTTGAAGAAAGCCATGGTGTGACCCATAGAGTTGCAGTAGATGCTAGATTGAACTATGAGTGGTCCAAGGCACCAGTCAGTCAGCTCATTCTCAACCTTTTTCTCAATGTAATTGCGCATAGTATCTATAATCTTGGCATTCTCGCGGGTATAGAAACAAACCTCGCCCTCTTTGGGATTCTCCGTGCTTTTGGGTGCGTACCATTTGGTCATGATTCCCTCGACGTAGGGTCCCTTTTCAGCCAGCTCATTCATCTTATCGATGTGCTTGGCGATCTTTTCCTGCTGAGCTTTGGTCGGCTGCTTGACATAACAGTTAGTAGCGACATCGGCGTAGAGCTCTAGGTCATTCGTGTGGAGCTCGGATGAGTGCGTGGACAGCATACGCGACACGACCCCACTGCCACTGAAGCCGTCCATCGTAACGAGTTTGTCCTTCTTGAGCTTCTTCTTGACGTGATTGATCTGTTCTTCAATAAAGTCAAGGAGCTTGCGTTTGTTCCCGAGGTACGTGAACATAGGCTGATGGATGTACTCCTCAGTCATTTGAATTTACTTTTGAAATTAAGGGGGCTAAGAGAGCGCACGCTCACTTCTTCCATGGCGCGCAGCTTGCACGCATAGTGAACCCTTTGATGATTCCCATCATACACGCGAGCTTCGAGAATTTCCTCGGAAGACTAAAAACCTTTTTGTTCGATGTCCTGACGCACTTTTTGTTTTTTGGACCCGACTTGTTGCAACTCTTCATTAATTAATACCGAGAAATTCTCTGCCAATCTTGGAGCCGAGAAACATCGCAGACAGGGCGGTGATCGTAATGACCGCGTGACGTGTGCTCGTGCTGATCATCTGCAAGTGAATGATGAGCACAGTCAAAAAGCCGATCCAGAAGAGCAAAGTATAAAAGTCCATTTATATTAGGAAGAGGAATTAATTCTCACAGCCCCCGCGTAATCGATCCAGTCGTCCACTGTGAAGAAGCAAAAGTCATCAGGCAAGACCCAATCCTTGAACTTGAGTTGGATCTCGTTCTCGTAGAGCCAATTATCTGGGTTGGTCTCCGGGCGCCTCTGCCATTTCTTATTCTCGACGTCGCGCCTCATAATTTTCAAGAAGCTCTCCTCTGTGTGGATGCCGCTCGGGTCGGCACCCACGCCGGTGTATAAGATCATTGTTGAGTTTATAAACTTTTTCTCTATTAAGTATAAAAATGAACCGCGCCCAGATTGAAATCCAAGTTTTTAAGGCTATTACTATGATGAAGCGCAAAGAGGCGCGGAATATGAAAACAGGACCCAAGAAGACTGCCCTTCTCAAGAAGATCGCCAGAGCGCAGAAGTTGCAGAAGTGGCTCACCATGATGGTCGGACGGAAGTAGGGTCTCACAACCTCCACGTCCCTCTAGGGTACATGGAATTAAGTATATCCTCGATATCCTTCGCCTCGACCATCTGCTGCTTCTGACGCACTTTGTATTCGATGAGACGAACCGCCTTTGACTGATATTTTACTTGGTCACCCGTGTTGTTCTGTTTGGTCTGTGCGATTCTCAGAGCGTTCGCGATGTGCGCGTCAGTGACGACCGGTCTGTAAATCATAGAGGCTTGGATTCCCATTGCAGTACACGTGACCGAATTCTTAAAGTGTGTCTATGAAGGATTGAAAAAAAAATATAAATAGATTATAAAATGCAGACTCCAGTGATATCTTATAGTGTTGAAACTTACGCAGGACCAATACCTAAGACAACTATTGGCGAGTTACCGTCCCCCTGGCGTCAGGACGTTGTTGAGACCATGGTACCCTTGTTGTCAAATCTGAATTCCGATTCAACTTTCCTTGATATTGGTTCTTTGGAGACGTCTATGTCTTACTTGGCGAGTTCATTTTCGAATGGCGCTACTATTTATAGCCACAATAGCTGGCCTGTAACTGGAGAACCTGAAGGATTTCCTTCAGATGATCTTCCTGCTACATATTGGAACTTTTGGAAATCTGTGAAGGCACTTGGAATACAGCGAAAAATCACCCCTATGAGAGGAATGGTGCAGTACACACTTGGGTGCCACGATTTAGCATCAGTCGATCTCGCCTTTATTTCAATGAACTTGTTAGGAATGGACTACATAAAATTGGATGTAAAGATTCTCATGACGAGAATGAAACCAGGTGGAACAATCATTTTAGTTGAAAATTTTACAAACAATCCAGTTTTTGACGAAATTTTACAAACAATTCCAAACTCTATGCAAATCACAACGCCAGCTACAACAACTCAGCCTTCTAGAATTATTCGTTTCATGTCTATTAAATGTTAAAAATATCTTTAGTTCTCTTAATGAGTTTTCGGGGTGAAGCGTCCCAAGTTTTCACACAACAAGAATGTGAATATATAATTTCGTTGACAAATCACATTGAATCTTTTGAATATAATTTAGATTTATCAAACGTAACGACACGAGATACGGTTCGTCTTACAAAATCTTTCAGAGAAGCTCCTCAGCTTGTTAAAAACGATATAAAAGTGATTAGACAGAAAATTCTAGGTATAGTTGAAAAGTATATACACGAAAAGATATATATAGAATATTCAAATATGTGTTTCAGACATAAAGGATCCGCGCATCCTATACATGTTGACAATAGGGTATATGACCATAATACAAATACTTATAAAATAGTAGAAGGAAAAAATAACGCAGAAAGACATTATTCAGCTATTTTGTACTTAAACAAATGCGAAGGAGGTGAATTTTGTTTTCATAATAAAGATACTCGCAAAGAAGAAGAAGTTTTCACAATTGAAACAGGAAAGCTACTTTTTTTTAGCTCAGGGGTGGAAAATTTACATTCTTCAAGAATAACAAACGCCGACCGATGGTCGTTTGTTATGTTTTTTACACGAAATAAAAATGCGGAAGAAAATATAGAATAAAATGGGAGTTTGTAAAGAAAGTTTTGGTCTGTACTTTTGGGGTACTTTACACATAACTTGTTTAGGAACAAAATATGTGTCAAATATTGTGAATTTTATTAATACATTTAAAAATATAATTCCATGTGGAGAATGTAGAAAAGATTTTATTAAACTCATTGACGACCACCCTATTCCCGAAACTGACTCGCAAGATATATTTGAATGGACAGTTGACATGCACAACATAGTAAACGAAAGAATTGGAAAACCAGTGATTGATTACAAAACAGCCCTTGATACATGGTCAGCGGGTTGCGAAGGAAAAAATTTATGTTTGAAAGTACTGGAATCAAAATATTCTACACAAATGAAGGACCCGTTGCCCAAAGAACAAGACTTCTCCTAATTCCTTTTGTAATTGGTGTTACACGATGAACAATAAAACTCGGAAATATGACGACTGTTCCTTTTTCTTTTGGAGCAGTCTTGTGGTCACTTCCGATTGTATATTGAAGTTCACACCCCTCGTATTCACTTGGATCCGATAGTTGAACAACAATACTGAGTTTTCGCGTTGCAGACTCGGCTCCTAGATCAGTGTGCCATGTATAATGTCCTTTATAATTTTCATCATACTCTGTAAATTGAACGTCTTCGCTTAAACCTGTAAGATGAAAGTTGTATAATTCTTCATTACAAGTTTGAATCATTTTAAACAATATATCATATATGTATCCAAAATCAGATCTTTGGAGAAATGTGACGCGTGATTTTCTAATGTTTGGTGGAGCTCCTTCTGGTGCGTCGCCCACGCCTCCAAACTTAAGAGTCAGTTTTTGAGCATCTTCAACCAGTTTATCTATAATTTTATTATCTATAGAATTCAGTTGTTGTATATTCATTACAAACTTGTTGCTTATTGGTTTGAAATTGAAATTTAGAGAAGAAAAAGTTCGTTCATCTATTCGACATGTTTCATCATTATAATCTGAACCATCAGCGGCTTTTATACAACACGCTGCATTTTTAACTTGTATTTTACTATTGTCTGTTAAGTTTGTTATATAAGGTGCGTATACTTCATCTATACTCGATGATCCAACAAATATTTCACCAGACTTTGACATTGACAAACCTCTTAGGATAATGCGATGTTTCACTTTTGTAGGGTCGTCTAATTGCTGTACTTCTTCTATATTTTTCGTTATTGTACTGTATTTACAAATTACATTTGTAGCGTCACAGAATAGTATGTCTCTATGTACAACAACAAGGTCATGACAATAATACCGACCCGTGTCTATAGTTTCAATAAGTTTCCAATTTTCGTCAAAAACTCTTATAATTGATTTTGTATTACCATCTTGACTTGGCTCGCCTTCTAATATAAAATTTTTAAGAAAAGGACACATGATGTAAAATTTGTTATCAAATACAGTTATTGAGTTCATATGTTCATACTTTTCAGAAGATCCTTCATATTTGCTTTTAAGGTACCATGAACTAATTGCTTTATCAATTGGATAAATATATTCTTTTTCAGAAGGATTTGTAAGAGATATACGTAAAACTCGCTGGACACCAGTTTCTAGAACATAGAGATTATTTTTATAAATCATTATTTGATGTACCCCATTATCTAAACCTGTTGCAAACACGTGTGGATTTATTAATAGTCCATTTTCATCTATTTGAAATTTGAGAATATATCCTTCAAAACTTGGTGTATGTAAAGAGGTTAGAATTGGTGTACCAAACGCATACCAATCACGACCTTGATGCGTTAACCCATAAAACTTTCCGTCGTATACTTTTGTTGTAAAATCTACATATATTCCATCTCTACAAGTGTGAATATATCTCATTCTAATTCTTAATTATTTTTATTTCTCAGTTTCCACGCAACGGTTGTTCGTAGTTCTGATATAAAACGAGATGGTGCATTACCCCTGTGAAATTTGTTCGACTTGAAAAAAATAGCACTATTTGTTTCTGGAACAACCGACGTTATAGTTCCATCTTCATTTAGAAATTCGGTTTGTCCACCCCAGTTTTCTAATTCTGTTATTTCATTTATATATAATAAAAATGTATATGCTGAATCGTCTGGGTTGTCCTGATGCCACGACCCATCCATGCCATAGTACTGACCATTTGCATAGACTCTGTCAAGAACAAGCGGTATACCGGCTAATTTTTCTATAACAGGTAAAAATTTGTTTGTGAATAATTCTTTGTCTGAAAGATCCATGTGCAAAAAAGATACAGTGTTTGATTCATCTGATTTTCCTTTTGTTGTCCATGTACCTGAATCAATTGTTCGTTTTATAGAGTTAAAATCCATAACAGATAAGATATTTGTAAACCTCAAGAATTCACGAGAGACTGGAGGTGGAATTTGTGTCAAAAATTGAGAAATAGCCCACCGTCCTGAACCAGTGAGAGGTTTCACTTCATGTGTTGTCCATGAAGGAAACACGAGTAAACAATTGTTAGTTATGGGAACTTTAAAATTTCCAAAATAAAGGTCCCCACCTTCAAACGTTTTAGGTTCAGACCATGTGTAATAAATAGCCGTTAAAACCGATTCGTCTGTATGTGGTTTATAATGACCTGAATTTTCATAATAACTCGCAAGTGTTGTTTCATTATTCATGGAACGAAGAGCGCCAAAAAACCAGTTACGGCGCTCAAGATCAGATATCATAACACTATCACGATATTTACGGATAATCGTTGGCAATCCTGAATTTTGTTGTAAAAACAAACCTTTATTCTTCTTCTTTATGTCACCAAGAACGGTTCGTGCTGTTCCGGTTTCTTCTGGACCTTTCAACTGATGAAATAAACCCGACAGTTCTGTTTTAACCATTTCAAGTTCTTCTTTATTGCAAAAATTACGTAATATTGCGTGAATAACGGGGCTGTCATATACTTCGATTTCCAACTCCATAAAATATGTTCACTATAATAAACTCGATGGAAATTGCGCAACGTGTTATAGATTTTGGAGCTTTAGTAATTGCTGGATTTGTTCGCGACGTATACATCAGGAAAGAAGAACGTTTTAATGATATAGACATTATATGTGAAATTCATAAAAGAGATAATTTTTTAGAATATTTGAATGGCGAATTTGTGAGAACTACTATTCCAAACTCGTCAAACGTTCCTTTATGCAGACTCATAGACATAGTATATATTAGACGGACTAAATTAGAAATTATGTATTACGATACACTTGAAGACTGGAAATGTAAAGAATCAACAGTTGATTGTACACACTCACTATTTTATTTGTCAAAAAATGGGCTACATATTCAATATTTACCCGAAGGGTACACACAAGAAGAACTTTTAGATCTTATTTTACAAAAAAAATTTAAATATCTCGATGAACGTCTTACAACAAACGAAAAAATATTAAAAAATATAGAAAGATCTTACCATTTTCAAATGAGGGGGTGGAAACTCGTATTTTAAGTATACTGTAAAGTACCTTGTTGAACCACCATGCTTCCAATAGGACCAGCTTGCTGAATAGCACGAATAGATCCAGCGGTATTGGCTCCTTGTGCAGGTGTAAGACCTGCTGTGACTACAGTAATTTGCTGTGCCGAGGATTGTTGCGAAAGAATATATCCCTGACTATACACAAGAGGAGACGCGGGACCCTGGATGTTTGCTGCGACATTGGCAGGAGATGGTGCAAAGTTTGGATTGCCACCTGATTGCGGTACAGTAAAGAAGTTTGGATTACCGCCTGATGCCGGTACAGTATAGAAGTTTGGATTACCGCCTGATGCCGGATAAGATGGGTTGGTTCCTCCATTTGGGTAAGTTGTCGGATAATATGGGTTGGTTCCTCCATTTGGGTAAGTTGCCGGATAATATGGGTTGGTTCCTCCATTTGGGTAACTTGCCGGATAATATGGGTTGGTTCCTGAATTTTGGTTATATCCCGGATAATATGGGTTGAAGTTACCACAGCATAAAACGCAGTTATACTGACAGTTATTGCAACTGCCGCTGTAGTTTGAATACCCTGGATTGCAGTATGATGGTGATGGGCCTACATACGAGAAGTTTGGATTGCCACCTGATGCCGGTACAGTATAGAAGTTTGGATTGCCACCTGATGCCGGTACAGTATAGAAGTTTGGATTACCGCCTGATGCCGGTACAGTATAGAAGTTTGGATTACCACCTGATGCCGGATAATATGGGTTGGTTCCTCCATTTGGGTAACTTACCGGTATATATGGGTTGGTTCCTCCATTTGGGTAACTTACCGGTACAACTGGGTTGGTTCCTGTATTCGTAGGAGGGTTTGGATTCGAGGTGTTTGCTGAACCAGTTGAAATAGTTAAGGCTCCAGTTGATTGTGCTCTGTTCCATAAGGAGAAATATCCCTGTTGCTGTGCTTGACTTAGTAAAGTTTGAAGTGTAGGTGATGATAAAGCGCCTGTTCCAGTGAGAAAAGCTAGAGTACGAGTTCTTAACTTGTCACTTTGGATATTTCCTCCAGCGCTAACTGGACCAGTGTTCCCTAAAGGATCTCTATAAAATGCACTGGGTTGTGTACTTGTGTTTGTCATATTTCCAAGTTGAATATTTATACCAGCTGGGGCTCCGGAGAGGGTTCTTCCTATACCACCAATCTGTACAGTCTGCTGAATAGATACAGAACGCAACTGCGCCATTTTACTATTTATAAAACATAATATATTTTTATTATGGATTTAACCACATTTATACATGATACAAGATATTCCCGTATAAATACGCTCGATCCGGACCCGAGAGAGTTTCCCCTCTTTTACAAAGCGAAGAAGTATGAATATTATCTCAACTCAGGTGAGAGATTATTTATACCCAGAAATTGGTATCATTTTGTTGAATCTGAACCCGATCCTGATACAGGACTGAACGTTGCTGTGAATTTTTGGTTCGTGGAAGATACACATATGGGTGTTAGAGTAAAACGCCATACTATATCATGCAAAGACGTCTTTGAAGATATTGGACAACGACCCTTAAAATGCTCGAAAAGCCGTGATAATTGTTTCCTGTCGACGAACCAGGCTCACTGGTATCCGGATAAAACATTTGGATGGGAAACGTTTTCTTTAGATGATTTTTTAGAAATAAATAACCCACAATATTATGTAGTTCAGAATAAAATTGAAAATTCAAAGTTAAATATTGATGAAAATTTTCAGATAATCTCAACAAATATTTGGATAAATAGAGGAAATTGTAGAACATCCATGCATGAAGATGGTGAAGATAATTGGTTATGTCAAGTGAGTGGACGGAAACGGATTATTTTATTTCCACCTTCTGAAAGACCAAATTTATATACTTATAATCCTTATCCATCATATTTTATAGACTCTGTTAAAAATGCTTTTAACACAGTTCCCACGTTTTTTAACTTTGACCATCAAATATCAAATGAACTTGTGAATAAAATACAATCGTATGAAGGAAAGGTTATTTCCAGTCCCGAGTTGTCTGATATATATAGTAGAGCTCTTTTGAGATATCAATCGCATCTTAAAAAACAGGCATGTGAACTCACATATATATTAGATGTTCCTTCTGTTAATTTCAGAGTTGTTCGAGTTCATTGTTTATCAGAAATCGTACCATTGCCTAAAAATATGGATTACACATTCATATTTTGTTTATCAGATTGTAATGTAAATATAGGAAGATGTGCTCACAGACTCCTCAAAGGAAGTGTGCATGCTTCACCGGGGACTTTCGAGTGGCCTATTAAACTAGGTACAGGTGCGTATGTTTTACCAACAAAAGAAAATATTACAGAGATAGAAGATGGACCTGGTGTTTGATTTTTCAAACATGATATCACCAGAATTATGCAAAAAGATGATAATAAAATTCGACAATGAACCTCGAGTCAAGAAATATCAATCAGAAGACTGCCTGCATATTTCACAATTTTTAGAATGGGATGAAATTATGGATGAATTGAAACCAAAACTTGAAGAATTTATAGAAATGTTCAAAAAACACTGGTATTCTAAATGGCCCGGGGAAACGCCGGAGAATTCCTCCATATATTCGTACAATTTAAAAAATGGAGAAACTCTTGTTATACGTAAATTGAACACAGGTGGTGTATGGGAATGTCCTTTTCACGTAGAAGGCAACCTTGAGAGATTTTGTGCTTTTTATATTTGTTTGAGTGATGAAGGTGAAACTGATTTCATCCATAAAAAAATAAAGTCTAAAATTGGCAAACTTGTTATGTTTCCAGCAACATGGCACGATGTATATAGTCATATAAACTGTGAAGGACGATATATGCTTACAGGGTTTTTTCATAGAGCGTTGCCAACATGCTGAAAATAAAAAATTAAACCACTGTAATGGACTTGGTATTTTCTATACCCAACCATTTGGATAATGATTTTTGTAATGAAATTATTCAAAGATTTGAGGACGATCCACGCAAGGTCCCAGGACAAGCTGGTGGGGCTTTCAAACCACATGTTAAAATATCAGCCGACCTAGCACTTGCAGGTCTTGAAAACTGGGCAGACGTTGCATTAAAACTTCAAGAAAAACTGTTCGATGGTTATAAACAATATGATATTTTTCTAAAAGATAAATTTGCTGGTTATGATTTATCTAAATCTATCCAGCATACAGGCTGCCAAATTCAAAAAAGTGGGTCGTACAAATGGCACGAAGACTCCAATTTTATGGAAGGGTATATAAGAACGACAACTTTTATTTGGTATTTGAATGACAAACCAGTAGAAAGTGGAACTGGTTTTTATTACAAAACCGAAAAACCTGAAACTGGTAAACTAATCATATTTCCAGCTACATGGACTTATATTCATTGTGGCTTTCTGGCGGAGAGTAAATACATAATTACTGGCTGGACGTGGGTGAAAATTGATCAATAACAAGACCATTGGATAGTTGAGTAAATGTGATATTTGCATTCGACTGATGCACTGGGAAAGAATTACTCAATGAATTTGAGTATATTAAAAATACGTTTGAACATATATTAGCAACGCACAACGATGGATAAGCCCCTTCTAAATCGAGAACTTTAGGCAAATTATCAAAATGCAACAAATAAGAGACTGCAGGAAACGAAGAATCACGTTCTCTGCAGGTTTTACCCTTACGTATAAGTTTTTGGTAAGAAATCTTACCACATGCTCCGCATGAAGTTAAAGTACATGGCTCTACAGTTTTACCGTTTACTGTTATTGATCCGTTTGATATATCAAAATGAGTCATGTATATATATTCAAGATATTTCTTTTAGAACAAAACCGTATTTATTTGGTACTACAGTCAGCTGAGACGAACAATTTGATAGAATAATAGAGTTGCTTGCTGAATTAGAATATATAGTAAAAAGTTCATCTTTAGGAGTCAGAAATGAAATCTGTGGGTATGGACCATATGCTACATGCTGAAAAGGTAGGTTTGGTGGCATACTTCCGTGCTTAACAACAGAAGCTGGAAACCAGTCATCACGAGGGGTTACACCGTTACTGAGTTTAAAAAGATCTTCATATGAAATTTGACCACAAACATCGCATGTTTCTAAACAAAACATATTTGATGTTTGACCATTTACAGTTAATGTTCCATCTGTCATGTCCAAGTGAGCCATTAATTTTACGTGGGAAAAAAATCAAATCGCTAGCCCCCACGCCGTTCCTGAAGGCTCCCAAGGGTTTTCACGGGCGCGGGTCCACCTCGGATCCTTGGCGAATATTCCATTCGATTGTTCATTCGCATCGACCCATATGGGTTCTTTGACTTTTGAGAGAACCTTATTGACGAGTCGGGTCGCGAGACCCTTGCGTTTCTCGGCGACGCATAGATCCCCGAGGATCCATCCGTCCTTCCATTTTTGGAGCGTACACAAGGCGAGGACCCGTGACCCTTCGCGCAAGGTGTACAATCGGTCAAAACACTTGGGGTTCCACAGGCTTTCGCCCGGACCAAAGTTTTGACGGATGAGGTCGTCCATTTTACTTGGCTGTTCAACGCGCTCAAGCCTTATTAGGCTTATTACCAATGAACGTTACGAGCTTCACCTGGTTACGTCTCACAACAGAACGATTCAAAGGGTGGCGCTTGGTCGGGTGAATTGATGACTTGCTCGTTGGAGACATGTTCTTCCATTCGTTTGTAAAATATGTATTGAAATTTGCAGGATAAAAATATGTTTTGCGACCGTTTGTATTCACTTCAATTGCACGTTTTCCTTTCCAGTTTGATCGGTTATTTAGTGAAATTGGGTCTTTATTTTTGAAATTATTCCATGGGCGGTTTACAGGAGTGTTGGCCTTGGCACGCAGGTTCGCCTTGGCTTGGACACTCAACACTGGGCGGTTTGAATTCGAATTCGATCCGATGGCTGGGCGGCGGTGCAAACGATTGTACCAACGATTGGAACGAGTGGCAGAGTATTCCAACGCCGCATTGATATCCTCCTGGCGGTTCCCGTGGTTGGTGCGGTTCCCGTTAATAGCGTAATTTCTCACCGTACGTCGATTCGGTCCGCGCGCGTTTACATTCGCTCCAGCCATGATAAGCGCGCGAATAACAATACGTCGATCAATTGGGGTGCCCTGGTAACTCTCACGGACGGTTTTCATCAATGCGGTATATCCGTTGTTCCCTCGCGCGTTTACATTCGCCCCGGCTGCTAGAAGGCGCTCGACTTCAGCGTCGTTTCCCAGGTTGGCTGCTCGCATCAACTCTGTACTTACGAGATTCACATACGACGAATTGCTAGGGGGTGCCATCCTTATTCTAATTGGCATCTTTACTCTAATCAAATATTTTAATATCAACCACACGTTAAGAAAATGCCTTTGTAGAACCGGACTCTTTGCGGCGCTCACGTTTGGCGTCTGCGCTCGCTTTGTTGGCTGCCGCCAACTTAGGGTTAGCCTTCGCCTTGTTCTCCTGCTTCTTCTTCTTCTTCTCAGAATCCGTGAGCTCGTCAGGTATTTTCTTGACGTCAACCATTACACTTGAAATACAAATTAATTACCTCCTGATGGGCGCGGGCAACACGATGGTTCGATGGTGACCAGGTGCGGCGCGGTAGATAGGTCGGCCGTCGGCTGTGTACCCTATGATGATCTCCATCTTCTGTTTTACATGGACGGTGCCTTTAAATCCAGGTCGTGATGAGAGCCGCCCAATGCTCACCGCGAAACGTCACGTCCTCTTGGCAGTCGTACGTTCCACGTATAAAGTTGCGCTGGACGTTGTACACGTCATCCTTGTCCTTCACGAAAAAGAACGCAGCCACGTCTGCCACGAGGCCCGAAAATATATGATGGTCGCTCCAGCCGATTTCGCGAAGTTCATCACCGTTTAGCCAAGTGAATATCATTTCCTACTAACAACGCGTCAAGAACCTTTAAGACCATGGACTCCGGTCGATGGATCCGGGCATCTTTCGAACGACATGTTCCAAGTTCTTGAGGTCTTTGAAAAGATACCCTGGAGCCACAAATGGCGCGGATAGTGTATGCATGAATACGCGCCCTACACGATCCATCACGTACTCTTCCCTTTTAAGAGGGGGTGCATAAGCGATGGTTCGCAACGAGCCATACATATAAGCGCCTATACAGTATTTTATGATAACCTTTTCCATTTACTCTTCAACTCGCTCAACCTTTAAAGCACGCAAACAGCCTTGACAGAATACCATGCGCCTTTTTTACTTCGACTGAGACCGTCTCAATCACCTCTTCGACCGTCTCGATCACCTCTTCAACCTTCTCGGTCACTTCTTCGACCGTCTCCTTCACTTGTTCGACCGTCTCCTTCACTTGTTCGACCGTCTCCTTGACTTCGTTCATTATATTCATGCAAGAGAAAATAAATCGCTACTTAGAATAATTAAGCTCCACAGTAATAAGATGGCAGCAGTGGTTGTGAAACCACCCCGTGTTGAGCCGTCCCAGACCAATCAGAGAAATCGCCGTCTATATACTCTTCATTCACACTCGAATGACGTTTTCGCGTGGCGGCTCGACGATCAGCGCGTCAAGATGGCGACGGTTGCTTTTCGTCGCAAGAATGACGCGACGCTTATGGCGTATATGATTGAGCGACACGTCAAGCAGGAGAACAAATGGCCGGATGTTCTCATGGTTGATAATGCATTCAGTATTTATGGTGGGCGTGTAGATCGAAGTGAAGTAAATAGCCTGATTGAAGTTCGCTCGTGGACCATGGATTCGCTCCAGGTGTTTTGCATCGATGCATATCTCGATCTCATCGTGCTCAAGGATATACGTGAGGGGAACAACAAATATAGCCTGTCTGGGGAGATTATGAAGTTGAGCATCCCAGTGGAGATGTATGCGCTCAAGATTGCCGAACTCTACAACCGTCCGAGCTTTGTGAAGGAGCCCGGGCTCGACGAAGAGTAGTTAAAAATATCCAATTCTTCTAAAGTATGGAGGGCTGGATTGCACTGACGCGTACGTCGACGCTCGGTCAGCAGCCACGCAAAGTTACCCTCTCGAATCGTAATTACGTCGTGTGGCGCAATCACAATCACGATGTCCAAATCACATCGGACGCGTGTCGGCACCGCGGCGCGTCGCTGTCAGGGGGCAAAGTGCTCCGGGACGGCACGATAGAGTGCCCGTACCATGGATGGAGGTACACGGAGAAGAAGCTGTGCAAACCGTGGGGCAACGAGTGTGCCGAGCTTCTTCAGATTGACTTTGATAAGAAAGATCAGGATGGACTTTTGTGGGTTCGCCCAAAAGGACTCGATGGTCCAGACCCGCCCGAGGTTCCGCACGTGACGGAACCCGGATTCAGCACCATGTGGTTCGAGACGACCATCAAGCAGTCTGCTCAGATGATTATCGAGAACGGCATCGACCCGTGTCACGCCTCGTGGGTCCACTCAAATCCTCTTGGGTTCGGAACGGCTGGTGAGAAACCGACAAACGTCGTTCACAAGGGTCACACGATCGAGTTTGACTATGTCCCCAATCGTGAAGCCCTGACGACCAAGCTGTTCGGGTTGAGCACGACACATAATTTCCACGCATTTGTTCTACCGTACACGACATGGAGTGACGTGATGGTCCGTGGTGACAATGTGCTCATGACGTACGTCACGCTGTGCCCTATTGATGAATTCACGACCAAGATGTTTGTGGGCTTCAGCCAAAACTTTGGTGTTCCGTCCTCACTCTTTGTGCTCATGGGTAAGGCGATCGTCGAGCAGGATCGTGCGATCCTTGAGAATTTAGATTCGAGCTTTCGGTTCAAGGGTATGAACGGAGAGCACGACGAGCTTGTCATGGCGTACCGTGAGGCGCTCCACAATAGTATTTTTAAGTGAACTCTAAGTATGAAGGTGCATGTTTTCACCATGTGTTGCTGGATTCTATGCGCATGGCGTCCACGCTACCATTCAATCTTTAAAACACGCGAACAGCCTTGACAGAATACCATGTGCTTCACTTTTCCAGAATGCGTTTGATAACGATGGAAAGCATGACAATCTGGACCGCCATGGATGCGACACGTGCACGTGTGCTCTTCGGTACGATGTCGCCGTAGCCTGTAGATGTCGACGTCGTCACGTTGTAATACAAGAGCGCCATAAACCGTTCGCTGGGCTTCTTTGGCAGGTTTGTAATGTCTTCGTCCGTCACCCACTAATACAGGAACGCGGTGAAAATGACATTCACTACAAGGAGAAGGACGATGAGTTGCGCCACGCTCTTGAGCATTTATAGTATAGAAATATTAAATAAATTCTCAGCACAAGTAAATGACAATCGGCATCTGGCACGAGCTCATTCCAAATCAATGTCGAAAAAACGAACAGCAATTTGAAAACTATTGCAAAGATTACATC
>Ga0209551_1000088_pt1 | contig 28197 bp, 24 predicted proteins | sample LauGreSuBDMM15SD_2_FD_187568 | JGI IMG/M metagenome (GOLD analysis project Ga0209551, IMG submission 187568) | Freshwater lake microbial communities from Lake Michigan, USA - Su13.BD.MM15.SD (SPAdes) (version 3) | ecosystem: Environmental > Aquatic > Freshwater > Lake | place: Lake Michigan, USA... | reverse complement strand
TGTGCCGCCGATCGTTGGTTTAGGTGTGGTGGTAGTTCGCAGTGGTGACTACCGCGTCCAGGCCTTCAATGCCGAAACCGGCGAGCGCATCTGGAGCGTGCAACGCCCTGGACCGGCACTCGCGCTGCGTGCGCCCGCAAGAATGCTCTTGCTCGAGGGGCTCGTCATTAGTGCGATCCCCGGCGGAAAACTCATTGCAATTAACGCCGTGTCGGGTGATGTGCAATGGGAAGGCACGGTGGCCTTGTCGAAAGGCTCGACGGATCTTGAGCGCGTGAACGATGTCGTGGGCTTACCCGCCTTATCCGGTTCGTTGCTGTGTGCCGTGGCGTTTCAGGGGCGCGTGGTCTGCTTCGATATCGCTGCGGGCGGACGTACCGTTTGGAGTAAAGATTTCTCAAGCGCAGTGGGTTTAACGATCGATGCGACACAGGCCTATGTGCCTAACGAGCACGATGCGATCTCTGCCTTTGGTCTGAAAAGTGGCGGCCTGGCATGGCGCCAAGACGCCTTGCGTAACCGCAAGGTGACAAGCCCTGCGCCCATGTCTGGTGCGATCGCAGTCGGCGATCTTGAAGGTTTCGTGCATTTCTTGGCGCCAGCTGACGGTCAATTGCTGGCCCGTATTCTCGTTGGGGGTGGTGCGATTCAGGCGCCGCTCGTTGCGACCCCGCAAGGTGTTCTTGTGCAGTCGGGCGATGGCCTGCTTGTTTTAATTGGGTTGAACTAATTCGTGTCACTTAAACCTGTCGTCGCCCTGGTTGGACGGCCAAACGTTGGTAAATCAACGCTCTTTAATCGCCTCACGCGCTCGCGTGCAGCGTTGGTTGCTGACTACTCAGGTTTGACGCGTGACCGACATTACGGCGAAGGCCGCGTGGGCGATAAACCCTTCATTGTGGTCGACACGGGTGGCTTTGAGCCGGTTACCAAAACGGGCATCTTGCTTCAGATGGCACGTCAAACTAAGCAAGCGATTGCCGAGGCCGACGTAGTGATCTTTTTGGTCGATGCACGTGCCGGCTTAAACGCACACGATCATGACATTGGTCGTTTGCTTCGCAAACTGGGTCAACGCGCGGTGTTGTGCGTGAACAAAGCCGAAGGCATGGCCCACGGCAGTGCGATCGCTGAGTTTCATGAGCTTGGTCTGGGGCAGCCTTATGCGATCTCGGCGGCTCACGGCGACGGTATCGGTGATTTGATTGAGCATGCACTTGAAGGGCTCGGTAAAGAGCCTGAAGTTGAAGATTACGATGCCGATGACGCAGAGCCAAGCGCTGAAGCACTCGAAAGTGATTTTTTTGAACCCATCGAAGTGGTTGACCACCGCATTAAGCTTGCGATTGTTGGTCGGCCAAACGTAGGTAAATCAACGCTGATCAATACCTTGCTTGGCGAAGAGCGGGTGATTGCGTTTGATCTACCTGGTACCACGCGCGATGCGATTGAAATCGAGTTTGATCGTGGCGGTAAAAAATACACACTGATCGACACAGCGGGCTTGCGTAAACGCGGCAAAGTGTTTGAGGCCATTGAAAAATTTTCGGTGATCAAAACCCTGCAAGCCATCGAAGCCAGTAACGTTGTCTTGTTGATGATTGATGCACAACAAGAGGTCTCAGACCAAGATGCACACATCGCGGCTTTTATTCTTGAGACTGGGCGTGCGTTGGTCGTGGCCATTAATAAGTGGGATGGTCTAGATAGCGAACAGCGCGAGCGTATTCAACGCGAATTTGATCGTAAGCTACGGTTTTTATCGTTTGCGCGCCAACATACGATTTCGGCGTTGCGCGGGCAGGGTGTGAATGCAGTGCTCAAGTCGGTAAATCTGGCGCACGCCGCGGCGTTTAGCAAGCTTTCGACGCCTCGCCTCACCCGCGAGTTGATCGCAGCGGTTGAGCAGCAACCTCCGCCACGTAAAGGCATTTTCAGACCTAAAATGCGTTACGCGCACCAAGGTGGGCAAAACCCGCCCCTGATTATTGTGCACGGCAATGCGCTGGATGCGATTTCTGATTCGTATCGCCGCTATCTTGAAAGCCGGTTTCGTGACGTGTTTGAGCTTGCCGGTACGCCTTTGCGCATTGAATTCAAGTCTTCCTTTAATCCTTACGCTGATAACAATTAAGCCCCATGAGCCGTTTCTGGAACAAACTGGTCGCTACCCTTGATCCTTATGTACCGGGTGAGCAGCCGCGCATTCAAAATCTTGTGAAACTCAACACCAACGAGCACCCTTATGGCCCTTCGCCTAAGGTGTTGGCGGCCATTGCGGCCCAAACAAACGACAGCTTGCGCCTGTACCCCGATCCAACTGCCCTGGTATTGCGCCAGGCGATTGCAAAACGGTGTGGTCTGACTCCAGAGCACGTGTTTGTGGGTAATGGTTCAGACGAGGTGCTGGGCCACGTGTTTCATGCTTTGCTGAAACAAGAGGCCCCGGTGTGGTTTCCGGATATTACCTATAGCTTTTATCCGGTGTATTGCGGCTTGTATCAAATCAAGTTTCGCGCGATCCCTTTGGATGAGCAATTTAAAATCGCGGTCGAAGACTACTTACCAGATGCTGCAACTGAAACGGCTCGTGGCGCTGATGGCGTCGTGGGTTCCAGTGCCAGTGCCTCAGTTGCTGCTCGTGCGGGTGGGATTATTTTTCCAAATCCAAACGCGCCAACAGGGCGTGCCAACTCGCTGACTGATGTCGAGCAAATCGTTGCGAGCAATCCAGATATTGTGGTGGTGGTTGACGAAGCCTATGTCGACTTTGGTGCTCAAACAGCGACAACGCTGATTGAAAAATATCCGAATCTCTTGGTGGTACGCACACTGTCAAAATCACATTCGCTTGCTGGGTTACGCGTGGGCTATGCCCTTGGACATCCAGAGTTGATTCAGGGCTTAGATCGGGTAAAAAATAGTTTTAATTCATATCCGCTTGATAATCTTGCTTTAGCCGGTGCCACAGCGGCTATTGAAGACGAAGAGTATTTTGAAACCACCCGAAATGCGGTGATTCATAGCAGAGAAGCCCTGACTGTTGGTTTGCAAAACTTAGGTTTTGAAGTGCTGCCTTCTGCCGCCAATTTTGTCTTTGCTCGACACCCCGATCACAAAGGGGCCGATCTAGCCGCAGGCTTGCGCGCAAAAAACATTATCGTCCGACACTTTAACAAACCGCGTATTGCTGATTTTTTACGCATCACGATCGGAACCGATGCACAATGCGCACAGTTGTTGTCAGCCTGTCGCGAACTGGTGACTCACTGAGTCGTACTTTCAGTTGAACCCAGTAGTGATGACTGATATTTTTCAGTTGACTGAAATTGGCAACGATTGGTCTTTCACTTTCATTGAGTTGACCCAATCGATATGACCGCCCTTTTGTTTCGCTTGCTGAATTGGTAACGACCAGTATTTCACTTTGGTAACTAATCGTGATCGATTATTTCTGTTTCGTTTGATAAATCGTAACAAAGTGTTTTGCCCTTGCGCTTCATGCGGGATAACGGTGGCTAAGTGCGGGGAAACCCTGTAAAGTGTCTCTCTTGGATTGGAAAACATGCATATCTTTGCAAAAGCCCAATCCGTTTCACCGCACTGTACGGAGCCTGCCAATGAGCAATAAAGGACAAACCCTGCAAGACCCATTTCTGAACGCTTTGCGTAAAGAACATATTCCTGTTTCGATTTATTTGGTAAACGGGATCAAACTCCAAGGGCAAGTTGAATCCTTTGATCAATATGTGGTGTTGTTGCGTAACACCGTCACTCAAATGGTTTACAAACACGCCATCTCAACTGTAGTACCTGCTCGTGCGGTCACACTGCCAGCCACTGATGGTTCTGTCGAAGTTGGCGCAGACGTCGCTGCCGAATAATCCGGTTCGCGCTATTTCTGTCTTCTTTACCCCGTGCTTTTTTTTGGTACACAAGACATGCACGCATGCACGCATGTCTCGTGTGGGTGAACCATGCGTGCGCTAATTATTAGTGTTGATTTGGGTGCCCCAGACTATCTGGCGCATGCGCAAGAATTTGACATGTTGGCAAAAGGCGCGGGCGCTCAGGTGGTGGCGACAATGGTCGCCCGTCGACAACGACCTGACGCGGCCTACTTTATTGGTTCAGGTAAGGTGCAAGAAGGTGTTTTGCTTGTACAAGAGCTTGAGGCTGAAGTCGTTTTATTTGATCAGCCGCTATCGCCCGCACAGCAGCGTAATCTCGAACGTCAGTTCAATGTGCGCGTGGTTGATCGTGTTGCTTTGATTTTAGATATTTTTGCCCTACGCGCTAAAAGTCACGAAGGTAAGTTGCAAGTCGAGTTAGCACAGTTGCAACACCTCTCAACACGGCTGACACGCATGTGGTCTCACCTCGAGCGCCAACGCGGTGGTATTGGCATGCGTGGCCCTGGCGAGTCTCAACTTGAAATGGATCGCCGCATGATCGGCGCAAAAGTGCGCTTGTTACGCGAGCGTCTTGAGCGGGTGCAGCGCCAGCGTACGACGCAGCGTCGCTCGCGGGTGCGCGGCGGCACCCTGTCGGTGTCTTTGGTGGGGTATACCAATGCCGGAAAATCAACTCTTTTTAATGCGATGACCCGAGCAGGCGCGTTTGCAGCAGATCAATTGTTCGCAACACTCGACACCACGACACGTCGGGTGTGGATTGAAGGGGCAGGGCAAATTACCCTTTCAGATACTGTGGGTTTTATTCGTGACTTACCGCTTACACTGATCGCTGCGTTTAGGGCAACACTCGAAGAGGCGATTCAGGCCGATTTGCTGCTGCATGTGGTTGATGCCGCTAGCCCCCAGCGCGACGAGCAAATTGCCGAGGTGGATAAGGTCTTAGTGGATATCGGTGCGGCCGACATACCGCGCGTCATGGTCTACAACAAGATCGATTTGGCGGGGCTCGAACCGCGTGTCGAATCCGGCCCGCATGGTACGATTTGTAGGGTGTTTTTAAGTGCCCAGCAGCGCATGGGCTTAGATGGTTTACGTAGTGCAATCAGTCAGTTTGCTTTAAATCTGGAAAACAATGCGACTTCTCTCTAAAATATTCAATCTCAATGATCCTGGCTGGGGGCGTGGGCAAGGCGGTAACGGTTCAGAGCCGCCAAAACGTCCACCACAAGGTAATGGCCCCCCTGATCTCGATCAAGTGTGGCGCGATGTAAGCAATCGCTTAAGCGCTTTGTTCGGTCGTGGTAACGGTGGCGGCTCGCGCCCCAATCCTTCGCCTGGCATGGGTGGCCCCACGCCGCGTCAGTCCAAAATTGGTTTGGGTATTATTGCAGCTGGCGCGATTGCGTTGTGGTTAGGTAGCGGATTTTTTATCGTCCAAGAAGGTCAGGTTGCTGTCTTGACTCAGTTCGGTAAATACAAAAGTACTGCGCAAGCTGGTTTTCAATGGCGCATCCCTGGCCCGATTCAAGCCCATGAGATGGTCAATATTTCGCAGTTACGTACCTTTGAAGTCGGTTTTCGTGGCAATGCTCGTAATCGTGTCCTGCCTGAAGCATTGATGTTGACAGAAGATGAAAACATCGTTGATGTGCAATTTGTCGTGCAATATCGCCTGCGTGCCGATGGCGCTCCGGATTACATCTTCAAAACCAAAGACCCAGACGAGTCTGTGCGGCAAACTGCGCAGGCTGCTATGCGTGAAGTGGTCGGCAAAAAACCAATGGATAAAGTGCTGTACGAAGAGCGTGCTGCCATCGCTGTTGATGTACAAAAACTGATGCAACAGATTCTCGATCGTTACAAAACCGGTATTCAGGTCAGTAGCGTTGCGATTCAAAACGTGCAACCGCCAGAGCAAGTGCAGGCTGCTTTTGATGACGCGGTCAAAGCTGGGCAAGACTTAGATCGTCAAAAAAATGAAGGTCAGGCCTATAGCAACCAGATTGTGCCAATGGCGGCCGGACAAGCTTCACGCATGCTTGAGCAAGCTGAAGGTTATCGCGCACGGGTCGTGGGTACCGCCACGGGTGATGCTGCGCGATTTGGCAGCGTCTTGGCCGAGTACAACAAGGCACCCAATGTGATTCGCGAGCGGATGTATCTTGAAACCATGCAACAAATGTTTGCCAATGCTAGCAAGGTGCTGATTGACACCAAGGGCTCAAACAACATGTTGTATTTACCGCTCGACAAAATCATCCAGCAAGCGGCGCAAGATCCTTCTCGTGCTGCCTCGGGCTCGCCGATGTCTACGGGGGTGCCTATGATACCTCCGATGCCAGTGCCTGGTGCAACAACGCCCGCACGCCCCGCGGCGTCCGGTTCACCTAACTCACTGACGCGCGAACGCGGCAGTCGCTAAGCAGAGGACAGATCATGAAAAGATTATTTCCCCTGTTGATCGCATTGATCATCGGCCTTATTACATTGTCTTCTTCGGTGTTTATCGTGCGAGAGCGCGATTACGCAGTGGTGTTTGCCTTGGGTGAAGTCAAAAAAGTTGTCTCTGAGCCCGGTTTGTATTTCAAACTACCGCCTCCGTTTCAAAACGTCGTCACGCTTGACCGTCGCTTGTTAACGATTGATGCGCAAGACGCAGAGCGTATTCAAACCTCTGAAAAGAAGAATCTGTTGATCGATTCGTTCGTCAAGTGGCGTATCGCTGATCCTAAGCTGTATTACGTGACCTTTGGCGGTAACGAACGCGCTGCCCGCGAGCGCTTGCAGGCGCAAATTCGTGATGCACTCAACGCCTCAGTCAACATCCGGACCGTTAAAGACGTGGTGTCGCTTGAGCGTGAAGTGATCATGAACGAAGTGCTCACAAACGTTGTGAAGCGTGCTGAAGTCCTGGGCGTGCAAATCGTCGATGTGCGGTTAAAGCGTATTGAGTTTGCCCCCGAGATTTCTGAGTCGGTTTACCGCCGCATGGAATCCGAGCGTCTGCGCGTGGCCAACGAGGCACGTTCGATTGGTGCGGCTGAAAGCGAAAAAATCCGCGCCGAAGCTGACCGTAAACGCGAACAAATCGTGGCCGAGGCCTACGGCCGGGCTCAAGCCATCATGGGTGAGGGCGATGCTGTTGCTGCAGGGATCTACGCGAAAGCCTATGGCGCCAATTTAGACTTTTATAGCTTTTATAAAAGCCTAGAGGGCTACCGTGCGGCCTTTGGCAAACAGGGCGATGTTCTGGTAGTCGACCCAACGTCTGACTTTTTTAGGTATTTAAAATCGTCTTCTGGCAAATAGTCACTGACCGGCCTCTGAACGGAGGCCGTAACAGAAAAATAGTCACTGACCGGCCTCTGAACGGAGGCCGTAACAGAAAAATAGTCACTGCTCGGCCTCTGAACTGAGACCGTAACAGAAAAATAGTCACTGCTCGGCCTCTGAACTGAGACCGTAACAGGGTTGCCATAATAGGTATAATACGATGTAAGCTTTAACGATTGTTCTGGCGGCTTGCTGGGCTTACGCCCCGAGCCGCTTTTCGTTTGGGCGACACTCTTTAAACTTTTTGTTGCAACCCCTATGAAAGGTAATTGGTTACTGCCCGAAAGCTTGGCTGATACGCTGCCGGCTGAGGCGCGCCGTATCGAAGAGCTGCGCCGTCAGTTGCTCGACCTGTTTCGCACCTACGGGTTTGAGCTGGTGGCACCGCCGTTGGTTGAATACATTGATTCATTGCTCTCAGGCACGGGCAGCGATCTGAATTTACGCACCTCAAAGTTAGTCGATCAGCTGTCGGGTCGCACGCTTGGTGTCCGCGCCGACATGACACCCCAAATTACCCGAATTGATGCCCATCTGTTAAATCGCGCAGGCGTGACGCGGCTGTGTTATTGCGGCCCGGTGCTGCATGCGCGGCCCGCTGGCTTGTTGGCTAGTCGCGAGCTTTTGCAGATTGGGGCCGAAATCTTTGGCCATAAAGGATTTGAAGCTGATCTAGAAATCATTCGCCTAGCGCTTGAAAGCGCTAGGTTGGCGGGCGTACAAGCGCTGCGCCTTGACCTATGCCACGCCGGGTTAGTGCGCAGCTTGATTGAGGCGGATGCCGCTGCGCAGCTGCGTGCCGACGAAATCATGGCCCTGCTGCGTGATAAAGATTTGCCTGGGCTTGCTGGGCTTGCGCAGGGCGCAGGGGCGTTGCAAGCTCAAACGGTTCAAGCGCTAGCTTGGCTGCCCAAACTTTACGGTGATCGCACCGTCATCGATCGTGCTCGCAAGGTGTTACCTCACACTGCAGGTGTTGTCGCAGCTCTTGATACCTTGGCGCAGCTATTGGGTGCACTCGACGACGTTTCGGTCGGTGTTGATCTGGCGGATGTGGGCACCTACGGTTACCACACAGGTGTCACCTTCTCGATTTATGCCGATGGTTGGCACGATGCGCTGGTCCAGGGTGGGCGGTACGACAACGTGAGCTTGGCGTTTGGTCGGGCGCGCCCCGCAACGGGGTTTAGCCTTGATTTGCGTAAGCTTGCCGCTGGCTTGTTACCCGCACTGGCAACACCGGCAGTGCGTGCCCCTGCCGGGCAAGATCGGGCCTTGCGTGCTGCAATGCAGGCGCTCAGACAAGAGGGTCATATCGTCGTGCAAGTGTTTCCGGGTGAAACGGCCACACACGATGAGTTTGTTTTTGATCGCGAACTTGTTCTACAAAACGGTCAATGGAAAATGCAGCACGTGGTTTAGGCTTTAGCGCACTGGATCCATATCAAGATCTGTTGCTCGCTAGAGGTTTACTGTTTGATTTTTTAAATTAGTCTATTTACCTGACATGAGCAAGAACATCGTAGTGATCGGCACCCAATGGGGCGACGAAGGAAAAGGCAAGATTGTTGACTGGTTAGCCGAGTCGGCGCACGGGGTCGTGCGTTTTCAAGGCGGTCACAATGCCGGCCACACGCTCTGGGTCAATGGCAAAAAGACAATCTTGCGCTTGATTCCCTCGGGCATCATGCACCCCTCGGTGACTTGTTATATCGGCAACGGCGTGGTGTTGTCCCCCGAGGCCTTGCTCAAAGAGATCGTCGAGCTCGAGGCCGCTGGTCTTGATGTGCGCTCACGGCTCAAAATTTCAGAAGCTTGCCCGTTGATTTTGCCGTACCACGTGGCCTTGGATCAGGCGCGCGAAGCCCGCCGCGGTGATGCCAAAATCGGTACGACGGGTCGTGGTATTGGCCCAGCCTACGAAGACAAAGTGGCGCGTCGCGCCTTGCGCGTGCAAGATTTGTTTGATCCAAGCGGGTTTCGTAGCAAAGTCGATGAAGTTCTCGACCTGCATAACTTTGTATTAACCCAATATCTAGGTGCGCAGCCGGTCTCGGTTCAAGAGGTTGTTGATCAGGCGATGGCACTCGCACCAGCAATTGCCCCGATGGTGGCCGATGTCAGCAGTGAGTTGTTTGCTGCACAGCAAGCTGGCAAACCTTTGCTGTTTGAAGGCGCACAAGGCGCGCTACTTGACGTTGATCATGGCACCTATCCGTATGTCACAAGCAGCAACTGCATTGCTGGCGCGGCCGCTGCAGGCGCTGGTGTGGGCCCACAAACCTTAAGCTACGTCCTAGGAATCACCAAGGCCTATGCCACGCGCGTGGGTTCGGGTCCGTTTCCGACAGAGCTGCTTGATGACGTTGGCGCGCGCTTGGCCAGCGTCGGTAAAGAGTTTGGTTCAGTGACCGGTCGGCCACGCCGTTGCGGCTGGTTTGATGGCGCAGCACTTAAGCGCTCGGTACGCCTCAATGGTATTTCTGGTTTGTGCATTACCAAGCTCGATGTGCTTGATGGTTTGTTGACACTCAAAATGGGTGTTGGCTATGAAATCGACGGTAAGTTTTGTGATGTGCTGCCTTACGGGGCCGCCGCGGTCGCGCGCGCCAAGCCGATCCTCGAAGATATGCCCGGCTGGACAGAAAGCACTGTCGGCGTCACGGATTTTGCTAAGTTGCCGGTCAATGCTCAGCGCTATCTCAACCGGATGGCCGAGGTCTGTGGCGTGCCGATTGATATGGTCTCAACAGGCCCCGATCGTAACGAAACCATTTTGATTCGTCACCCTTTTAAGTCTTAATACCTGTGTTGTACGACTTCAGCACTAACCGTCTGACCCAAGCTAACGAAAGCGATTAAGTTTTAATGCCTTCATTGCACGACTCAAGCTCTAACGGCGTGACCCAAACTAGCGAAAGCGATCTTTGGGTCACGTGGGCGCAATACGATGACTTGGTCGAGCAGCTGGCGGTGCAAGTTCAGCGGTCTGGCTTTCAGTTTGATCAGATTCTGTGTCTGGCCCGCGGTGGTATGCGTATCGGTGATGTGCTGTCTAGGGTGTTTAATGTGCCCTTGGCGATTTTGGCTACCAGTAGTTATCGCGGCGTTCTGGGCACAGAACAGGGGGCTTTACACATTGCCCAACAGGTCACCTCTGCGGCAGGTCCGCTTTCTGGCAACATTTTGCTAGTCGATGATTTGGTTGACTCTGGCGTGACCTTTGCCTCGGTCTGCGAGCACTTGTTAGTCGCCTTTCCGTTGATCAAAGCGCTTAAAACGGCGGTTCTTTGGCAAAAAGCTAGCTCAACAGTCAAGCCCGACTACGTTGTCACGGTGCTGGCAACGAACCCCTGGATCCACCAGCCCTTTGAGCGTTACGACACTGTTAAGCTGCCTGAGTTAGTCAAAAAGTGGTCCGTGACACCCAACAAATAGCGTAATTGTGCTATTATCGAAGGCTATACAAAGAATGCGTTGCTTGCCCTGAGCCTTTACAATAGGCTAAATGGGTTTTACAACGCCTTTTTATACTGCTTTATAAACTAATTTTTGTCCGCTGTTTAACTCACTTTTTTACGTCACGCACCCTATGCCTATCGTTCGTCTGAAAGAAAACGAGCCCTTTGAAGCCGCATTGCGTCGCTTCAAACGCACAATTGAAAAAACCGGTCTGTTGACCGAGTTACGCGCCCGCGAATTCTATGAAAAGCCAACTGCTGAGCGTAAGCGCAAGCAAGCTGCTGCCGTTAAGCGCCATTACAAGCGTATCCGTAGCCAGCAATTGCCTCCGCGCATGTTTTAATCCGTGGCGCATCGTCTGATGCGCTGCAAGCGTATGGCCTAAGCGTTGATCCCAGATACATTTATTCAGGATCTTCTTGCCCGTGTTGACGTGGCAGATGTTGTTGGGCGCTACGTACAGTTAAAGAAGGGTGGCATCAACCTGCTAGGGTTATGCCCCTTTCATAACGAAAAATCTCCCTCTTTTACGGTCAGCCCGACAAAACAGTTTTATCACTGCTTTGGTTGCGGCGCCCATGGCAGCGCGATTACCTTTCTGATTGAGCACACCGGGGCCAGCTTTCCTGAGGCTGTCAGAACGCTTGCCTCTGCTGTTGGGATGTCTGTCCCCGAAGAAAATCGCTCACCAGGGCAAAAGGCGGCGACGGCTCGTAGGCGTGAAGAGGTATCGCAACACACCAAGGTGCTTGAAGCGGCTCAAACGCATTATTTGGCTCAGTTGCGTGAAACGCCAGCGGCGATTCGCTATTTAAAACAACGTGGCTTAACGGGCGAAATTGCCAAAGAATTTGGACTTGGCTGGGCTAGCTCTGATCGACAGGCTCTGGCTAAAGTGTTTGGTCGCTATGACGACCCACTTTTAGTTGAATCTGGTCTTGTGATCGAAGCTGAAGATGGTCGGCGCTACGACCGCTTTCGCGAACGGGTGATGTTTCCGATTCGAAATGTCAAAGGCGAGATTGTTGGTTTTGGTGGTCGTATTATCGGCAAGGGTGAGCCTAAATATCTAAATTCGCCTGAAACCCCTGTGTTTTCAAAAGGTAACGAGCTGTATGGCTTGTTTGAGGGGCGTTCAGCGATCCGGTCTGAAGCTTGTGTGATCGTTGTTGAAGGTTACATGGATGTGGTGGGTTTGGCGCAGTTAGGGGTGCGCAATGCCGTTGCCACCTTAGGTACTGCCACGACTCCGACTCACATACAAAAGCTGTTGCGTTCAAGCGATAAGATTATTTTTAGTTTTGATGGTGATGGGGCAGGGCGTCGCGCAGCCTGGCGTGCCTTACAGTCTTGCCTGCCCTTATTGCGTGATGATATTTCTATCCGGTTTTTATTTTTACCAGCAGAGCATGATCCTGATAGTTACATTCGGCAATTCGGCGAAGAGGCTTTTCGGGCTTGCTTGGCCGAGTCCGATGCATTGTCTACTTTCTTCTTAAATGAGCTGGCTTCACGGCACGCTTTAAAAGAGGTCGAAGGGCGCGCGGCCTTGGTCCATGAAGCGCGACCCTTGTTGGCCTTGATCCCGCAAATCACTCTTAAAGTGCAATTGCAAAATGAGTTCGCCCGTTTGGCGCAGTTAACGCCCGAAGAGTTGACGGCCTTACTTGAAAAAGAAGTTACTCCGGCGTTCGCAGGCTTGCCCGCTACGGGACGGGGCGCGAGCGGGGCCTCAGGCGAAGGGCCACACGGCGGGTCGGGTGCGCAGCGCCGGGGTGCTGGCGTTACCTCGCGAGCGGGGGGCGGGTCAGGTGCGGCAACGGCCGAGCAGGGCGCTTACATGCCGAGTAATGGGGCTGATGCGCCCCATTCTGGCGATGAGTTAGGATTTCAGGGCTATGACGATTCGCCAGGCGGGTTCGACCCAGGCCGTAGCGGCGGGCGTTTTGCCGCCCGCAAACCGGCACAGCGCGTCGATCGCCGCGCTGTGGCCCCAATGGCTAAGCGCCTGCTGAGATTGCTGCTGACGCATCCTGAACTGATTGACGTAATGGGTGAGCAGCAACTTGAACTTCTTGAACGTGGCCCCCATCTTGAGATGGTCAGAGAGTTGATCGTTCTTGCACAAGCGAGTGGTGCGCGTCATGTGGGGGCTCTGATCCAGGCCTCTGACCCCGGGGCGGATCTGGGGATCCTGATGGCGTCGGTTGCTGCAGACTTGATGGCCCAAGATCCCCTTCCCAATCCGCAAGCTGAATGGGAAGACGCTTTACGTCGGATTGAGCTCGAAAGCTTAAAAAGTGAGCAAGAGTCTCTAATTGAAGGCGGATTAAATAATTTGCAATCTCAGCAAAATTATCGGGAACTTTCTTCCCGCATCACCCGTCTAATGGTGGTAATCGAAGCCAGCAAAGCACGCTGATCCAGTTAAAATCTAGGTTTACGCAGCCCAAGCGTTTGTTGGGCAAGCTCGTGCCGTTAGGCACATTCCATACAAAAGAGCACATTAATGACTCGATCCGTCGGCATCAAAAAAACCATGGCAGCCGCATCGCCCAAACCTAAAGCTGCCGTGAAGCCAACGGTAAAATCGAGTTCTAAAACGACCCCAGTACCGGCCAAATCAAGCGCTAAGCCTGTTTCTAAGCCTCCCGTTAAACCCGTCACCAAGGCCAGCGTTAAGTCTACCGCTAGGCCCGCGATCAAGCCTGCTGCTAAAACGGCGGTTAAGCCGGTGGTTAAATCGACCCCCGTGCCACTTAAAAATAGTAAATCTGCGGCTAAACCACCCGCCAAGGCGGGGCTGGCTTCTGGTAAGTCAGCGGTGGTTAAGTCTGTTTCAAAATCCGCAGCAAACACTGCAGCTCAGTCAGTCAAGGAATCAATGAAGTCGGCTTCACCTAGCAAATCAAAAGCGCCCGCATCGGCAACCCCCGCAAAAACCGCGGTCAAACCCGCAACAAAGCTTGCTGCTAAACCCGCTGATAAAGCGGCTGCCGTGTCTGACAAGGCCGCAAGCGCGAAAGACGCTGCAGCCAAAGGCGCTACACCTAAAACAGCAGCAAACTCAACCACTAAAGCAGCCCCCACTAAAGCTGCTTCGGGTAAGGCGCCAGCGGCTCCAAAGCCCGTGCTAGCTAAAGCACCCCCCCCCGCACCGGTTTCAGCCAAAGCGCCAGGTAAGGTCGATGTCTCTAAGCCGCCACCGCCCGAAGATGATGGTGATGGCCCGCCTAAAAAAGTGTCTGGCCGTCCACCCGGAGGTACAGGTCGGCGCCCAGGTCGTCCATCAAAAAATCCAAATAACAACAGCGACAGCGAGTTTGGCGATTCGGGCGACGGCGAGCACGAAGCCGAAGTCTTACCCGACTTAAAGCCCGTTAAACGCGGCAAGCGCGCCAAAGGTGAGGGCAAAGATCTGATTGCCCGTGGCCCGGTCACGCCTGAAGAATACGAAGCACGTCGCAATCGCCTAAAGCTACTGATTAAGCTCGGTAAAGATCGCGGCTATCTCACCTACGGCGAGATCAACGACCATCTGCCTGATGACTTAGTTGACGCCGAGGCGATCGATGGCATTATCAGTACGTTTAGCGACATGGGGATTGCCGTCTATGACCAGGCCCCTGATGCTGAATCGTTGCTGCTGGGTGAAAACGCACCGGTTGCGACCTCAGACGATGACGTTGAAGACGAAGCCGAAGCCGCGCTCACCACAGTCGATTCAGACTTTGGCCGCACCACCGACCCCGTGCGTATGTACATGCGCGAAATGGGTACGGTTGAACTCTTGACCCGCGAAGGCGAAATCGAAATCGCTAAGCGTATCGAGGGTGGTTTGAAAGACATGGTGAAAGCGATTTCAGCATGCCCTACCACCATCAACGAAATCTTGAATCACGTGCAGCGTGTGCGCGATGCGCAAGCGCAAATCGATGAGGTCATTGATGGCTTGGTGGATGATGACGGTGCAGAATACGCGGGTGCTGGTGTTGCAGACGATACCGAAGAAGACGGCCCCGCCGGCGGCATGAGCAGCAAGCAAGTTGAAGATCTGCGTATCAAAGGCATGGCCAAGTTTGAGATCGTGGGGGCGCAATTTACCAAAATGCGCGCCGCCTATGAAAAAGATGGCTACCGTTCTAAGCCTTACATGGCTGCACAAGAGCTCATTCAAAACGAATTAATGGGTATCCGCTTTACCGCCAAAATGGTTGAACGTTTAGCCGATACCTTGCGTCAACAAGTTGAAGAAGTGCGCAAAATTGAACGCGCTGTTTTACACACCTGCGTTGAGCGTGCCGGTATGCCGCGCGCGCACTTTATCAAGGTGTTTCCGGGTAACGAAACAAACCTTGAATGGGTGTTGGGCGAAGTCGCCAGTGGTGCAGATTATGCCGTGACGCTTACACGTCACGTACCCGCTGTGCAAGAGTTACAGCAAAAGTTAATTGATCTGCAAGTGCGCGTTGTGCTGCCACTTAAAGATTTAAAAGACGTCAACAAAAAGATGGCCACCGGTGAAGCCAAGGCTCGTAAAGCCAAACGCGAAATGACCGAAGCCAACTTGCGTTTGGTGATCTCGATCGCTAAAAAATACACCAACCGTGGCTTGCAATTCTTGGATCTGATCCAAGAGGGCAACATTGGTTTGATGAAAGCGGTAGACAAGTTTGAATATCGCCGCGGTTACAAGTTTTCAACCTACGCAACCTGGTGGATTCGTCAGGCGATTACGCGTTCAATCGCGGATCAGGCCCGCACGATTCGTATCCCTGTGCATATGATTGAAACGATTAACAAAATGAATCGTATTAGTCGTCAGATTTTGCAAGAGACCGGTGCCGAGCCTGATCCTGCAACACTGGCTTCAAAAATGGATATGCCCGAAGACAAGATTCGCAAGATCTTGAAAATCGCCAAAGAACCAATCTCGATGGAAACTCCAATCGGTGATGACGATGATTCACACTTGGGCGACTTTATCGAAGACAACGCAACCTTGGCCCCGGCCGAAGCCGCGCTGCATGGTTCGATGCGCGACGTTGTCAAAGAAGTGCTTGATTCGTTAACACCACGCGAAGCTAAAGTGTTGCGTATGCGTTTTGGTATCGAGATGAACACCGATCAAACACTTGAAGAAGTGGGCAAACAGTTTGACGTTACGCGCGAGCGCATACGACAAATAGAGGCCAAAGCGCTACGCAAGTTGCGCCACCCTAGCCGGGCAGATAAGTTAAAGAGTTTTCTTGAAGGCCAGTAAAGCCTAAAAGTTAGCCCCCCTAGCTCATGCTTGGTTAGAGCAGCGGACTCATAATCCGTTGGTGCCGTGTTCGACTCACGGGGGGGGCACCAGTATTTTTATTAGAAACAGTGACTTAGCCCGACTCACAAGGTTGGGCTTTTTCATGTGTATGCTCCGTGTAACCCTTATGTAACACCAGAGCTGATGGCGCAGGTATCGAGGTTTTTACGAGCCGGCCAGCAGGTTTAGCCAATACTCGCAACAGCGCACAAAGCGTGCATTCGTTTGTTAACAACAGTCAGATCGCGGGTAAAGTAGTGACAAAGCTAACAAGACAATCGTTGCTTTTCCTTTACTTCTTAGACTAACTCACAGGAGCTAAAAATGCCAACCCCAATGTTTTTAACCGTAACAGGCAACACGCAGGGCGCCATCGACGGAAGCTGCACGATTAAAGGGCATGAAAAGACCATGCTAATCCAAGCTGTTGAACACATGATCGAAATCCCCAAGTCACCACAAACAGGCTTGCCGACAGGTAAGCGCGTGCACGGTGCCTTAACGCTGACGAAAGAGCTAGATTCAGCTTCGCCTAAACTTTTTCAGGCGTTGACCTCTGGTGAGCAATTAAGCAACGTCAAGCTGTCGTACTATCGTATTTCTCCAGCAGGTAAAGAAGAGCTCTATTACACAACTGAGCTCAAAGATGCCATCATCACCCACATCCATACTTGGGTGCCAAACTGTTTGGATCCTCTTCAAAAAACGATGGGTCATATGGAAGATGTCGCGTTTACCTACACGACCATTATCGACACTTGGACGCCTGATGGCATCGAGGCAGAAGATTCATGGAACTCACCCAAATAAGTCTGTGAGTCACCTCGTTGATCTTCAAAGCGCGTGGTCGTGTGATGACGTCGCCGTTGAAGGGTACCGAGGCATCAAAATCGACTGAGTTGTCGCGCGGTCGGTTTTGGTTCAGGTAATTGGTTGTTGTGGTCGCTGAGCGAACCAGAAGGCAAGGGCGCCAATCACAGCAATACCTGAAATCGCCGTAAAGCCAAGCTGATAATCGCCAGTCACATCGCCTAGATAGCCGGCGATCAATGGTCCGACTGTTTGTCCAATCGCAGCGATTGAGGCGGATATGCCGAGTATCATTCCGATCGACTTTCTGCCAAAATAGTCTGCCCGAATCGCTTGCATGAAAGGGCCTCTGATGCCCCAGGCTAAGCCGTGACCTAAAGCAAAAAACAATAGCTCTAGGGCATGGGTGGCATAGGTCAGCACGAACAGCGCACCTGCATGTAACAGCATGCATGACGCCGCGACAAGCCTTTTGTCGAACTTGTCTCCTAGGTATCCGCCTATTAACACTCCGGTAACCTGAAAGCCCGTCATGATCATGATGAACAGAGATGCCTGCGTGATGGTGTAGCCCATCGAAATTCGCATGTGATTGATGGCGTGGGTGTTGACCGTCATCACCACGACGAGTGCGATCGCGTGCCCCGCCGCTAATAGCCAGAATGCTTTGGTTCTTAGCGCTTGTCCTACAGTGAAGCTGGGCTCTGGCGTAGCGGCCGTCGCAGAGCCGTTTGCTTGAGCTTGCGCTTGGCTGTTCATCCCATCGACGACTTCGCCAAAATCTTCGGGTCGACGTCGAAACAAAGTCGCGAGCGGATAACCAATGATGATGGAGATGATGCCGCTACAAAAGGCCGTGGTTCGCCAGCCAAACATTTCGATAGAACCGGCAATCAAGGGTACGAAAAGTCCGCCAACGGCAAAGCCGAGACCGACGACAGATAACGCTCTCGCTCTTTTCTTTTCAAACCATTGAATCACAGCGACGTTGAGCGGGAAGTACCCGAACATGGACATGCCAATCGCGCAAATGATGATGCTGACGTAAAAGCCCGTTAGGGTGTCGATTTGGCTCAGACAGATAAAACCTAATCCAAACAGGACGATGCCCGTTTTGATGATGCCCTTGGCCCCGAAACGGTCTAGAAACCAGCCAATTGCAGGACCAAGTAATGCTGCTTCCATCGCGAGCATGGCCGCGCCTACAGAAAGTGAAGTCTTGCTCCAACCCATCTCTGTCGCAAGCACTGCCACATAGGCGCCAAACGCTTGATACAGCATCATCGCCTGTATCAATTGCAAACCAGCGGCTGCGAACGCCATTTTCCAGCCGTGAAAAACTCTCATAAATTAGTCCAGATTTCGGCGGAATTCGGTGCGGAAATAAAACGGCGTCGCCTACTTGCTACTTGAGAGTTTATACGACAAGTTGCCAATTCAAGGCCTAGGTGGCGTTGACTTAATAACGCATAACGCTGCGAATCGATTTTCCTTCATGCCTGGGATCAAACGCGTCGTTGATATCGTTCAAGGGAATAGTGAGGGCGACTGAAAGTCGAACACCAAGTGAGCCAGAACCCTCTCGCACTGGTGATTTTCTGAGGTAAATTTCAAGTGATTCAATTTCAGGATATTTTGCGCAAGCCTGAACGATTCGAGTCATCAGTCTTTCTTGCGTTTCGTAATGACCATCGCCTGCTAAGCGAGCAATCTCAACGATCAGGGGATCGTAGTCAAAGACATTTGCCATGATGTCTTCTGAGATTAAGAGAAGTTTTGAGTCAATCCAAAGTGTCAAATCCAAAAGATGTTGCTTGGGAAGGATTGCCTCGGGCCCATAGGTGCCGATTTGGGTCTGAAGCTTAAGGTCTTTCAATTCAATGCAAGCGTTGGTTTTCATGCTGGAGTGGTTCCTTGTATGACAAATCTGTGACGCGCGCTTTTCACCATCGCCGGTCAACTGTCAAAGAAAATACACAATCGTAGACTAGATTGGAGTCCGTCAGATCGTTTTGTTGACATTTTCAAACATCTAGGAGCCTTCATGTTTTTCCTTCCAAAGCAGACAGCGTACTCAATTGCTACGCTGGCAATATCAATGTGTTGTGCAACATCGATTCAAGCGCAAACAGAACACCCAGCAACGCTCTCAGGCCATGTGGTGATTCCTGCCTTGACCTTCGTCAATGCACCAGCAGATGCACCCTCAGTGTTGCAAACTTCAGGCAAGTTCACGACTGGTAAGCGTGTCGAAGAATTGGGTTCAATTGAGGGCTTATCGGCAGGTCGCCCAACAGGGGTTAAGTTGCCCTTCAAAGGTCAACCTATTCAAGGGCACTCAGGCATTAAAAAAATGTCTGACGGCACCTACTGGATTTTGACCGACAATGGTGCTGGCTCAAAGGCCAACTCACCCGACTTTATGCTGTACCTAAGTCATTACAACATTGACTTTGCAACGGGCGCAGCCAAGGTATTAAAAACTGTTTTCTTGCATGACCCAGACAAAAAAGTACCTTTCAGAATCGTTCATGAGTCGACCGACAAACGCTACCTAACAGGCGCTGACTTTGATCCTGAAGCCTTTCAGTTTGCCGGCGGGTTTTTGTGGATCGGTGAAGAGTTTGGGCCCTACATTATCAAAGCGGATTTGAATGGCAAGGTTGTTGAAATTTTCGAAACCTTCGTCGACGGAAAATTAATCAAATCGCCTGATCATTTTTCTGTGGTCGCGCCCAATACCCCAACAGATTTGGTCGCTTTTCAACTGCGCCGTTCGAAAGGGTATGAAGGCATGGCCGCTTCGACAGACGGCACCAAGCTTTACCCCTTGTTAGAAGGTGCGCTTTGGGATGAGACCACAAAGTCTTATGAAGCAGTCGATGGCAAACAGTACTTGCGTATTGTTGAGTTTGACGTCAACACCAATAAATGGACTGGTCGTCATTGGAAATATGTCATGGAAGGAAACCATCACGCCATCGGTGACTTCAACATGATTGATGCTACGACAGGTTTGATTATTGAACGCGACAATGGCGAAGGGACAGAAGACAAAGCTTGCCCGTCAGGCCAACGTCGTACCGATTGCTTTCATGACTTAGCTAAGTTCAAACGTATCTATAAAGTTGAACTCAGCGACGCCAATGCAGGCGGACCTGTACGAAAAATTGCTTTCATCGACTTGATGAAAATTCAGGACCCACAGAAAAAATCCAAGAAAGCCCTGAATAACGGCGTTCTGACGTTTCCATTTTTCACAATTGAAAACGTCGATATTGTCGATGCCCGTCACATCATTGTTGGCAACGACAACAATTTGCCCTTCTCGAGCAGCCGTGATCCCAATAAAGCTGACGATAACGAGTTAGTGTTGCTTGAGGTTGAAGCATTTTTGAAAGCGAAATAGTATCAACTTATTTGTGTTGATATGATTGAAAGGCCACCAGCACTGTTTTTGTGCTGCGTGGCCGGTCTATTCTTTCACTTTATAGTGAAGTCGATTCGCAATATACTCCTTGAAGCTACATCGCAAAGACCGATCACGCTCAGGAGACTAACATGCACGTACACGAACTCGTTGCCCGCTTCACCAAGGTCGGCACCAGCAGCACACCGATGCAAGCCGCGCGCGAAGAACTTGAAACTCTGCGCGGCGATATCGACGCTGTCGACCAAGCCCTGCGGTTTGTCGCTGGCACGGGCGGAAACGCGCGGCAAGTGTTTTACCGGTCTCCGACGCTTTCGCTACTGAAGGTTTGCTTCCCTGCGGGGCGCCGCACGCCACCGCACGATCATGGTACGTGGACGACCATTTTGCTGTTCTCGGGCGAAGAAAAAAACACGCTGTATCGCGCTGAAAATGGAAAACTGCGCAAGGCGAGCGAAGTCAACCTTACGCGCGGCTCGATTTTGCCGATGCTAGCCGACACCGTGCATGTTGCCGAGTGTCTGGGTAACGTACCAGCCATCGGCCTGCATGTCTACGGCGGCGACATTCTCGAGTTACCGCGCCGTATGTGGCACCCCGAAACACTAGAAGTGCATGCGTTGGATTTGACGTTATATGAGTCGTTTGCGCAGGCGGCCTCTAAGGCTGACAGCGCTCCGCTGACTTAGGATAAAGGAGACTACATGAAAGGCGTTGTCGTCTGTCCGCAGCCGCGTGCTGCCGAAGTGGGGGCCGAGATCCTTGAACAGGGCGGTAACGCCTTTGATGCGGCGTTGGCAACGGCTTTCTCGCAAATGGTCAATGATCCCTTTATGTGCGGGCTGGGTGGCATGGGCACTTTGCATTACTTTCATGCAGCAACCGGCACCAGCGGGATGATTGATTTTTATAATCGCGCGGGCGCTAAGGTGCGCCCGGATATGTGGGAAAAAGACTGTAAGGGTCGTACACCGATTTCTGGCTATAGCTTATTTGATGATTTCAGAAGCGAGATTGGCTATACCGCCATCATGACGCCTGGTACGCCTGCAGGGCTTGGTTTGTTTCATGAAAAACTGGGCTCGATGCCTTGGGCCGATTTGATCGCGCCCGCGATTACCCAAGCGAACGAAGGTATCTTGGTCACGCCAAACTTGGCAACGGTCTGGAGCGGTTACGCTCAGCCCGGGATCCCCGATGGCCTCACACGTATCTGCAAAACCGCCGAATGCGCACGTGTGTATTTGCATCCCGAAGGACGTCTGTTTAAGGTCGGTGATGTGATGCGCTTGCCGGATTACGCACGCACTCTAGAGCGGCTCGCAAAAGGTGGTTGGCGCGAGTTTCATCAAGGTGCGCTCGGCGATGAGATCGCCCACGACCTAGAAGCCAACGGCGCCTTCGTCACTCGCCAAGATTTAGCTGACTATCAACCCGAAGAAAGTGCGCCTTTAGTGGGGTCGTATCGCGGCTATGAGGTGCGCTCTAATCCGCCACCCGGCAGTGGCGCAACCTTAATTGAAATGTTGCAGATTCTTGAGCATTTTGACCTGAGCGCCATCGATCACGGCTCGGCACGGCACATCGATTTAGTGGCGCGCGCCATGGCTGCTGCCCACGTTGATCGTAATGCGTATCTAGGCGACCCACGTTTTGCAGACGTACCCACTGATATGCTGATTTCTAAAAAGCGTGCTGCCTATTGGGCTGAGCGCATCAAGTCGGGTCAGTATGCAGGTGGCCAAGAAGAAGCGCCACCAGGATGCACCACGCATGTGTGTGTCATGGATGCCGAGGGTAATGCGGTGTCGATGACCCATACGCTTGGTACGGCCGCGGGCGTCGTGAGCCCAGGCTTAGGCTTTAACTACAACAATTCGATGAAGCTGTTTGATCCGGTCCCGAATAAAAAGAATTCGATGGCCCCGGGTAAAGCCCGCACAACTGGGATGGTGCCCACCATGTTACTCAAAGACGGCAAGCCCGTATTATTAGCCGGTGCGCCAGGGGGCAGTGTCATCATCAGCGCCACCTTGCAAGCGATTTTGAACGTGGTGGATTTTGGGATGTCGCCGGTAGAAGCGGTGACGGTGCCACGCATCCATTGCGAGGGCCTGGGGATACACACTGAAGCTACCGTGCCGCGCTCGGTCATTAAAGAGTTACGTGCCTTAGGTCATACCGTTCACCAAAGCGCGCACAGCTTTGAGCCCAGCATGTCGCGTGCCCACGTGATTTCAACTATTGGCGGGCGTATGCGAGGTGGTGCTGACCCAAGGGGCGGGGCGGGGGTTGTTTACGCGCGCTAGTGTTAAGTCGCAGAGGTCGTCGTTGATTAAACTATCCCAACATTACTGCAGGTTAGTGCTAAGCCGACGATAAATGGTGAGCACTGGGCCGCCATCAACCACGATTTCGTAAAACACTGCATAGGCCTTGTCGGGTTGTTCAAATTTTAAGCCATCAAAAAATCGGTAATTTGTCAAAATGTAATCCGATTCAACGTTCAAGCGGTCTAAGATCATTCTCTTGCGATCTTCAGGCTTGAGCAGCTCAATCGCCTGCTGTACTGAGGTGACGCCGAGTGAACGAATCGTCAGACGATTTCTGGCGTCGTTGGCCAAAATAAATTCAAGCCCCTTCACATCGGTCACACCCCAATAGTCACGCTCAAAGCTATTCTGCGATGAAAACAGTGTGACCAAACCATTGAAATACAAATGTTGAAAAGGGTGATGACGTATCATCCAGCTCACGTTAAACAAAATTTGCAGACTAAACAGCAGCACCATCAAACCCGCTACAGGCAGCCCAAACACGTGTTTGGTGTTGAGCGCCTGTAAACCGCTTATGCTGAGTAAGATCATGGCGGGATAGATAAAATAGAGTTGTCGCCAGCCATCGTAAAGCGTCGAATTTAAGACAATTGCTGCAAATATCGGGCTACCAGCAACCGCTAAAAATAAAAAATCCTGAAAATGGTCAAAGCGTTTAAAACTTTGCCAGGGGTGTGAGGCGACGTTCATACCTAATTTGAGGATGCCGATCACAAAGCATAGCGAAATCAAGAGAGGCGTGGTGAGCGCGATCCAGGTCGGCGCATAATGCCAAGGTATGTTCTTTGCAAAAACATATTCACCAAAGTAGAGATTGTAGTAATCCCACCTAAACTGAGACATGTTTTTTAGCGCGATTAAAAAATGCGTGAAAGGGTTTTCCCACAGCCACGGCCACATTCCATAAGTGCCCAGGGCGCAGGTCACACCAAAGACGGCTGTCAGCGTTAAACAGTTTCGTACTGTGATGACACGAAGACTACAGAGCATCACAAGCATAAAAATTGTTAGCCCGAAAAAAATCACACCGGCAATACGGATATTGATGGTGATCGCAATCATGAGAGCGTGTAGAAAAACGCTTTGCCAACTGAGTGTTAGCCGCAGTCGAGTCAAGGTATACAGACTGGCCGCAAAACACGCCATAAAAACAATATCTTTATTGTTGAAGAACGCCTCGCCGTAGAGTCGAGGGGTTGTCAACAACAATGTGCTAGCTAACAGGGCATAGCCCCAATGATTGAAACGTAATTTCGCAGCGTGATAAATCGCAATTAATCCAGCCCAAAAAACCAGAAAAGTGAATGCGTGTCTCAGTAAGAATTGCTGGCGTGAGTCGTTGAGCGAAAATAGGCGTTCTATAAAAAACGCTGGCAAATCAAACGCAACGCCATAGTCGCGGTCGTAATATTCGTTGAGTGGAATATTAAAGGTGGCCAGGATCGGATCGTTTTTTAGCCAGGTGATATTGAATTTGTCAGCGATGTAGTTCAAACTCATTCCACCATTTGTACGGCTGATCAGTTCGTCTGCTGACATCCCATAATGGGTAAAGGTTGTCATCCCCAATACCAAGATAAAAAGAAAATAAAACACCACCATGAGTGAGCGATACTGACTCACTAGGGCAATATAGTTTTTGAAATAAAAGAAAAAATTCTTCAACATCCCGATTTAATTTACAGCGGCCGACGCCGATACAAGATGGTCGCGATCATTTCTTGTACGGTTGTGTCATGCTGATTCACAATATTGCGCTTAAAGGTAATGGTCCCTCGGTCAGGTTTGCTTGATTCTTTTTTTTCAATGACCGTTGATTTCATCCGAATGGTATCGCCGTGTTTAACTGGCGCAAGCAGGCGCCATTTATCGATCTGTACTAAGGCCAGCAATGTGCCGTCATTGATACCGCTGGCATATTGCAAGCCACCGGCAACACCATAAATCAGCGGGCCATGCGCAATGGGTTCGCCAAATTGTGTCGTTTTGCAGTATTCAAAGTTGGTGTGCACCTCATTAAAATCGCCTGACAAACTAGCAAAATTAACGATGTCTGTGCTGGTGATCGTGCGCGCGGGCGTCACGAACTCTGCACCGACTTCAAAGTCTTCAAAATAACGGCCCCTGACTGCTGGTGTTGCGGTTGTCATGTGAATCTTCCTTGATTAGTACGAACCCATAAAATCTTTCTTGCCGATTTCGACGCCATTGTGTCGTAGCAAGTTGTACGCAGTTGTGACATGAAAGAAAAATTGCGGCATGCCGTATTTCAAAGCGTAATCTTCGACCGATAGTTTTTTCTCTTTCGGGGTACCGGGTCGTAACACAATCTCTTTGACGGCGCTGCCCTCTAATTGAGCGGCGGTGAAGCCGTCGATCAGCCCTAGGGTTTTTGCAATACGTTGCTGTAGTTCAGCAAAACTCTGTTCATTATCTTCGTAGGCTGCGACTTCAACGCCCGCGATACGTGAAGGCACGCTTTTTGCAAAATCACAGGCAATTTGAACTTGGCGAACAAGCGCAAGCATGTCGGGAAACAAACGTGATTGCAACAACGTAGTCGAATCGAATTTTCGCTGTTCGGCATACTGCTCGCCTTTTTTGAGCACGTCGCTGAGCGCCAAGAGCATCTGCTTTAAAACGGGAACGGTTGCGGTGTAGATAGAAACAGACATAGGATTCCGATATGTTAGGGGTGAGCGAAGAGAGTAACTGAGAGATTGCTAACGCCCGCCAGCAACGTCTAGTATTGTTGTGGTGACATAGCTCGCCTCGTCTGAAACAAGCCAGATAATGCCCTGTGCGACTTCAAGCGCTGTGCCGCCTCGTTTCATTGGCACAAGGTGCTCAAGCTCACGCACGCGGTTTGGGATTCCGCCTGAGGCATGAATTTCTGTGTCAATCAGGCCTGGCCGCACAGAGTTCACCCGAATCCCTTCGTTTGCAACTTCTTTTCCTAAGCCGAGTGTAAACGTGTCGACGGCGCCTTTAGCCGATGCGTAATCCACATATTGCCCAGGGGCGCCGATCCGCGCTGCGGCGCTCGATACGTTGACGATGGCACCGCCTTTTCCACCGTGGCGTGTGCTCATGCGCTTGATGGCCTCACGACTGCAAAGAAAGGTACCTAAGACGGTGATGTTGAACATGCGTTGCCAGCGTGCGACACTGATCTCGTCGACCCGTGCCGTGACATCCACGATCCCAGCATTATTGACTAAGGCGCTCAGGGGGCCTAATTCGGCGTCCACCTTTTTAAACATGGCCTGCACCTGCGCTTCGTCGGCGACATCAGCCTGCACGGCGATTGCTGTTCCGCCCTGAGCACGAATTTGAGCCACAATGCTTTCAGCGGCTTGCGCGTTGCTTGCATAGTTAACGGCGACGGCATAGCCTTTTGTTGCAGCAAGTAGGGCGGTGGCAGCACCAATACCACGGCTCGCACCGGTAATAAGTATGACGGGCTTCATGCGGATTGCTCCTAGATTAAGAGTGAGCTTAAGTGGGTTCTTGACGGGCTAAAAATTTCTCATCTGATAGGGCAAGCAACCATGCCATCGTCATCGCATAAAATCCGATCGTGCGAATGCTTCGCATCATGAGTTCTGTCCAGCCAAAGACAAAAAAGCCCAGGCATAGCGCTAAGCCCATTGCTGCGGCGACCCTTGCAGGCTGAGACACCCCGGCCCGCAGGCGCCGAGTAAAGATCCAGATTGGTGCAGCGTATATGAGTAATAGAGCTGTTAATCCGAGCAGGCCATGGCTGGCCATACTGAAGAGCATGTCATTGTGCGGTTCACCAAATCCTTGTTTGTAAACAAAATCTGACACAATGCCCTGACGCCAATAGCTCTCTAGCTTGGCGCCAAAGACTTGTATGGTGCCATTACCAAACAGTGGGTTGTCTTTGAACATCAGCCAAGAGGCGTGCCAAAGTTGTAGGCGACCGCATTCTGATGAAATCGCTAACGGATTTGTTAAACATTCGGCCGTTTGTGTCACCATCTGATGCATGCGCTGGCGAAGAATCGGGCTTGAGGCTGAAATCGCGCCAGACACGATAACGGCGATCAACGCAGGAATCAATAATTTACGCAGGCTGGTTTTGCCTGTCGCCAGTACCCAGCCAATCAAGATAAAAAATGGAACCACCAGCCAGCCGCCTCGCGTCTGCGTAGTGATAAAGCCGAGCAGACCAACTGCCATGGTCAAGACCTTAAAGGCAATTTCCGTTTTACGAAAGCGCGTCAACCGCCAACCAATCGAAAACGTGGCTAGCGCGGCCATCATCAGAAGCAAATTACCGTACGACACTGCGTTGTGTTGAGGCACCTCTAGCGGTCGCCGAAAAGTCGGTAGCGCATACCATAGGGCATACCCCGTGGCAGCCCAGGTCGCAAGGACCAAGCCCCAGGTTGCTTGGCGCAACCACTGCGGAATGAGAGACAAGCAGGCGCCTAAGATCAGAAAAGTGCCCACACATAAGCGCAGCGCGCGCTCGATTTCGTTGTCGATTCTGATGGTGCCTCGCGTCGCAGCGATCGTAATGACGACTAACGATACAAACAGCGCTGCAGCTAAGCCACGATAGTCTTTCCAGTCGCTTAGTACGGACTGATAGCCGCCGGCCCTTGATACACAAATAATTACGCTAATGGCGGCTAAAATATAAAAAACCGTGCTCGCGCGGGCAAAATCCGTCAGCAGGGTGATGGGCATGGCTGCAATCAACACCGTGACTAAAAACGAGCCAAGGCGTTGTTGGGCACTGCAAAGAGGGCGTGCGACCAAACGAGTACCTAAGTGTAAAAATTTACCGTTGGATCATACACGTTCTTGTGTGTAGTTTTGAGTCTGTGCCAACGTGGTAATTTGTATTGTGGAGCTTGACTCCTGTACGCATAGGCGCCGTTTAACCTAAGGGTAATTAAGGAGTGACAGTAAAGGTAGAATCCGTCAGACTTTCATCAGTAATCTGTCAGTAATCTGTCAGTTATCTGTCAGTTATCTGTCAGTAATCTGTCGTTTGGCTGTCGGCTTTTGCCGGCGCGAAGATGTGTTTGTGCGCCGCAGCATAAAATGACGACTCTGTGCCTTACGACTCAATAGCTCACGAATAAAACTAGCCCGCAGAACTGAATCAATGAAGATATTGTTTACAAACTTTCATCCAGGCATCGGCGGGGGGCATGTCACTTATATTGTGAGCTTATTGCTGGGCCTGAAAACGACACATAATCTTTTTGTGGCCTGCCCAGAGACCAGTCGCCTTTTCAAGCGTGCCTCCGCAATTGCTGATGTTCAGACAGTTGATATGTCTTTTACGACGCGTCCATCTTCATGGTTTTCGGCGCGTGCGGCGTTACGTGCACTGATCTCGAAAGAAAATTTTGACGTGATACACGTCAACGGCTCGTCTGATCACAAGCAGGTGATGCTCGCGCTGGTCGGCTTGGGATGTTCGCCACGCGTGATTTATACGAAACATAATGATCGCGGGGTGACGAGTTTTGGACATCATTTGCGGGCGCGTTTTTCGACTGACCATGTGATTGCTGTGAGCGAATATGTCAAAGATATGTTGTTGAACTCGCCCTATAAGAA
>Ga0209551_1000087_pt1 | contig 28239 bp, 23 predicted proteins | sample LauGreSuBDMM15SD_2_FD_187568 | JGI IMG/M metagenome (GOLD analysis project Ga0209551, IMG submission 187568) | Freshwater lake microbial communities from Lake Michigan, USA - Su13.BD.MM15.SD (SPAdes) (version 3) | ecosystem: Environmental > Aquatic > Freshwater > Lake | place: Lake Michigan, USA... | reverse complement strand
GTTTTATTTTTTATTAACCAAAAAATAATTAGCGATTAGTTTTTCGACTAATTCATCTTTGGTTAGGTGATGAAATATGGTTTTGAATTTATCTTTCAACTCTAAATCTAAAGTATGATTTAGTTTGGTTTTAAAAATTTGCTTTGCCCACAAAAGCGCATTATTGTCTTCTATATTTTGACCATTTGGCTTTTCTATTTTATGAAATTTTATGCCGAGTGCTTTTTCGAAATTTTGAATTTCGTTTTTTTCATCCTCTTGTAAAATTGTTAAAGAAAGTCCCTTTGCCCCTGCCCTTGCTGTTCTTCCGCTTCGGTGCACATAGGTCTCAAAAACTTCTGGCAAATGATAATTGACTACATAAGTCGTTTCTGGAATATCTAATCCGCGCGCAGCCAAATCTGTTGCAATCAGAATTTTGATGTGCCCAGCACGAAATTGCTCCATAATTTTGTCGCGAATCGGTTGCGTTAAACTCCCATGAATTGCACCAGACGAAAACCGATTGATGGCTAAATTTTTAGCTAATTTGTTTACAGCTGCTTTTGTTTTGCAAAAAATAATTCCTCTTTCACCCTCCTTAAGGTTAAGAAAGTGCATCAAAACATCTAATTTTTCGATTGGTTCAAGCACTAGGTATTGGTGATCAATCCCCAAATTACCAACTGTTTGCATGTCAGCACTAACTTGAGTAATGGATTTTGACATGTAATTTTGAGCCAATTGCTTTACATTGCCGGGTAAAGTAGCAGAGAACAACCAAGTTTTTCTATTCTTGGGTAAAAAGCTAATAATTTCTTCAAGACTTTCTTTTAATGCGGTTGCCATTTCGTCGGCCTCATCAAGAATTAAAAATTTACATTCTTTCAGATCTAAAGCATTTTTATTAATCAAATCTAGTAATCTGCCGGGCGTTGCGACTACAATATGCGTTTCGTTTTTCAGACTTTCAATTTGCGGCTTAATTGGAATGCCACCGCAGGTGGAAACTATTTTTATTTTGGGTAAATATTTCGCAAATTCATGTAAGTTAGCAAATATTTGATTTCCTAATTCTCGTGTTGGAACAAGAATAACTGCTTGAATTTTAAAATTTTCAGCATCTATTAATTGCAAAATAGGCAAACCGAAAGCGATTGTTTTTCCCGTTCCCGTTTTTGCCAATCCAATAAAATCAGTTTTGTTTTCAAGTAATATTGGAATTGCTTTTTCTTGAATTTCTGTTGGTTGCTCAATATATAATTCTTTGATGGCTTTGAGCAGCTGCTCTTGAATGCCCAATTCTGAAAATGCTGATTCCATTTGCTGATTTACTTTTTATTGGAGTTTTAATAAATATAAATTTGTTTATAAACCGATTGCCCTAGCCTTGATTGCAGCGATATCCATTGGTCTCGGTGTTCGAGACCAATGATTTAGCGGAAAGCGAGATTAGCTTCAAAAAAAAACTAATCTTCTTCGTTCATTATTTTTTCACGGTATTTTTTACCGACCATAAGCGTGAGTTTTATCTTATAATCTTCGACCAACCACTCTCTATAATTTTTACTACAATGACTTAAACAATTTGAATAGCGACGAATTCTGCATTCAATGTCGTCATGAAGTTCTTTCATTAAAGCTTTGGCTTCGTTTAAACTGTCTGTATTGTCCACACACATTGCTGCATGTTGGTCTATCATTTGCTCGAGCACGACTTTAGATCTCAAATTGAGTTTAATAACTTGCTTGTGTTCTTCTTCGACGTCAAAAGTTATGACTGCTGTTTTGCTAAATTTCGCTCTTAAATCCGCCGGCATTTGGTATTTAAAAAACATTTCAATTTCTTGATCATCTCGTAAGTTCTCTAAATAAAATTCTGGAGATTTAAAAATATGTTGCCAATCTACGGGAGCACTCCAAAGTCCAAATCGTGCTGCATTATTACCAAGATCAATTACATTGAAATTGTCTTTATTTGCTAATTTTCGAGAACCGCGACCTATCATCTGGTAATATAAAGTCAGTGATTTTGTAGCGCGATTCAATATGATGGTTTCAACCGTAGGTTCGTCAAAACCTGTTGTTAAAATTCCTACTGATGTTAAAATGGCATCAGGCGTATGCTTGAACCATCTCAAAATTTCTTTTCTATCTTCTGCTGTGTTGGTATTGTCTAAATGGCGAATCTCATATCCAGCTTCTCTAAAAGTTTCATAAACGTAAAGAGAAGTGCTAATTCCGTTGTTAAAAATCAGTGTTTTTTTTCCAAGAGATTTTTCTACGTAGGCATGTAACAATTTTTCTTGCATCACCATATTGGAGTATAAATCATCAGAAGATTTAACGGTGTAATCGCCGTTGATTCCCACTTTTAAAGAAGTCAAACCAACATCGTAACTATACGTAATTGCTTTGGCAAGAAAACCATTTTCTATTAGTGATGAAATGGTGTCGCCAACAATCAACTCGTCGTAATTTTCGTTCATCGGTAACTTTACATTTGAACTTAAAGGAGTTGCTGTAACACCTAAAATAAAGGCATTTGTAAAAGAACCTAATAATTTTCTAAAAGAGTTATAATGCGCTTCATCAATAATTACCAATCCAACATTGTCAATTTGAAGCAATTCGTCATTTAATCTATTTTTGAGGGTTTCAACCATTGCGACAAAGCAAGAATATTCATTTTGGTCCGGCAATTCCTTAATTTTGCTATTGATGATTTTGTTTTTTACTTCAAAACCTTTCAGCATTTTAGAAGTTTGCTTACACAATTCGATGCGATGGGTTAAAACAACGACTTTTTTGTTGTGTGTTGCTAAATAACGACGCACAATTTCAGAAAAAATTACCGTTTTTCCACCACCAGTAGGCAATTGATACAAAAGTCTATAATTGGAATTCGTGTTGTCCATTCGTTCAAAAATAGCATCTATATCGCCTTTTTGATAACCATAAAGTTCCTTTTTGTCTTCAATTTCTACTTCTGTTTCTTTGTGTGGCATTGTTATTTTGGATTCTTAACTTTGGTTTTTTCAGATTTGCAAAAGTACACCTAAAAAAAGGTTATTCGGGCAAAATGAAGTTAAAATAATCCAAATAATAAACTTCTAAAAATGAAAAAAGCCCAATAAAATGGGCTTTTAAAAATATTATGGGTAATGACACTATTTAATAAATTCTATTTTCTGGGCTTCCTCGGCATTTACACTATCAAAAAAACCTTGCTCTTCCATCCATTCGTCACTGTATATTTTGCTCATATAACGTGAGCCATGATCTGGAAAAATTGCAATTATATTACTATTTTCATCAAATTCGCCTTCTTCATCAAATTGTCTAATGGCTTGAATTACGGCTCCTGACGTATATCCTAAAAATAGTCCTTCAGTTCTGGTTAATTCTCTTGCGGCGTGTGCACTTTCTTCATCAGATACTTTGGTAAACTTATCAATTACATCAAAATCTGTTGCAGATGGAATTAAATTTTTACCTAAACCTTCAATCCTGTAGGGATAAATTTCGTCGTTGTCGAATTCTTTGGTTTCGTGGTATTTTTTTAAAACAGATCCAAAAGCATCAACGCCTAATATTCTAATGGCTGGATTTTGTTCTTTCAAGTATTTTGCTGTTCCAGAAATTGTTCCACCAGTTCCGCTACAAGCAATTAAATGGGTTATTTTTCCGTTAGTTTGTTTCCAAATTTCTGGACCGGTTGTTTTGTAATGTGCATCAATATTAAGTTGGTTGAAATATTGATTGATGTAAACAGAACCTTTGGTTTCTTCGTGCAAACGTTTTGCAACACTGTAATAAGAGCGCTCATCGTCTGCTGAAACATTAGCTGGACAAACATAAACCTTTGCTCCAAGACTGCGCAACATGTCAATTTTATCTTTAGAAGATTTTGAACTTACCGCCAAAATACAATTGTATCCCTTGATAATGCTGACCATTGCAAGACTAAAACCGGTATTGCCGGATGTAGTTTCAATAATGGTATCGCCTGGTGTTAAAATACCTGTGCGTTCTGCCTCTTCAATAATGTATAATGCAATTCTATCTTTAGTTGAATGCCCGGGATTAAAAGCTTCTACTTTTGCATAAAAGTTCCCTTTTAATCCTTGGGTTATTTTATCTATTTTGATAAGTGGTGTGTTACCAATCAATTCTAGAACATTATTATAAGCTTTTATTTCTTCTTTCATAAAAAAAATAGTTTATCGAAGTATATTTATAATAAAAAACACCACTTCAAAACTTTGCAAAATTAAGCAAAAAAATTAATTATTTTTCAATTTTTTCTAATTCTAGTACAAAACTAAATTCTTTCGCTACTTCCTTTAACGCTTCAAATCTCCCTGATGCACCGCCATGACCTGCATCCATATTGGTATTTAAAAATAAAACGTTATTATCTGTTTTAGAAGCCCGCAATTTCGCAACCCATTTTGCAGGTTCCCAATACTGCACTTGAGAATCATGCAAACCTGTAGAAACATACATATTAGGATATTCTTGAGCCACGACATTATCGTAAGGAGAATAAGACTTCATGTATTGGTATGCTTTCTTTTTGTTTGGATTTCCCCATTCGTCATATTCTCCGGTGGTTAATGGAATAGAATCGTCTAACATGGTGGTAATTACATCAACAAAAGGCACTTGAGCAATAATTCCGTTGTAAAGTTGCGGCGCCATATTTACAATTGCTCCCATCAACAAGCCGCCAGCAGATCCTCCTTCGGCATAAAGGTGTTGAGGAGAAGTAAATTTCTGTTCAATTAAAAACTTTGAACAATCGATAAAATCGGTAAATGTATTTTTCTTTTTCATTAATTTACCATCTTCATACCAAGTTCGTCCGAGTTCTTCGCCACCCCGAATGTGTGCAATTGCAAAAATAAATCCCCGGTCGAGCAAACTCAATCTAGAAGTCGAAAACGTGTCTTCCATCGAATAACCATAAGAGCCATAAGCATATTGCAACAAAGGATTTTTCCCGTTTTTAATCATTCCTTTTTTGTAAATAATCGAAATTGGCACCTTTGTTCCATCCGTTGCGGTTGCCCAAATTCTCTCTTCGTTATAATTGTTTTTATCAAAATTACCTCCCAAAACTTCTTGTTCTTTTAAAACTGTTTTTGTTTTGGTTTTCATATCAAAGTCAATTACCGACGAAGGCGTTGTTAACGATTGGTAACCATAACGCAAAATATCGGTGTCAAAATCAACGTTGCTGGTTGTGTAAGCAGTATAGGTTTCGCTATCAAATGGCAAATAATAATCATTTTCTCCAACCCAAGGTTTGATTCTGATTTTCGTAAGTCCGTTATTTCGTTCTTTAATGACTAAATAATTTTTGAAAATATCTATATCTTCTAACAAAACGTCTTTTCGGTGCGGGATTAAATCCCTCCAATTTTCTTTAGAAGTAGCATTTTCTGACGTCTTCATCAGTTTGAAATTGGTTGCTTTGTCCAAATTAGTTAAAACATAAAAACTGTCGTCAAAATGCTCGATGCTATATTCTAAACCTCGATTTCTTTTCTGAAAAACCTTAAATTTATCATTAGGATTGTCCGCCAAAAGTATTTGATATTCAGTTGTTAATGTACTTCCAGATTCAATAATTAAATATTTTCGAGATTTTGTTTTGCTAATATCTACATTAAAAGTTTCATCTTTTTCTTCATAAACCAACTCGTCTTCTTTTGAATCTGTGTCTAAAACATGTTTAAAAATTTTATCAGATCGAAGTGTAATTTTGTCTTGCGTGGTATAAAACAAAGTCTTATTATCGTTTGCCCAAACAGCGCTGCCTTCGGCATTTTCGATTTTGTCAGCCAAAATTTCTCCTGTAATTAGATTCTTTATTTGAATAGTATAAATTCTTCTTCCGACAAAATCTACAGAAAAAGCTGCAAATTTATTGTCTGGACTGATGGCTAAATTGTTCAATTGAAAAAAAGATTTTCCATTGGCAAGTTCGTTACAATCGAATAAAATTTCTTCTTCCGCAGAAAGTGTTTCCTTTTTTCTGGCATAAATCGGATAATCTTTGTCTTTTTCTACTCTTGTAATATAAAAATAACCGCTATAAAAATAAGGAACAGATTGGTCGTCTTCTTTGATTCTGCTTTTCATTTCAGTGAATAAATCTTTCTGAAAATCTTTGGTAGAAGCTGTCATTTTGTTGTAATAATCATTTTCATTATTCAAATAATCAATAACTTCCGGATTTTCACGGTCATTTAACCAATAATAATTATCGATTCGTTTATCACCATGTTTTTCAAGGATTTTAGGGATTATTTTGGCAATTGGGGCAATATTTTTTTCTGGCATTTTGGTAGTATTTTTTTGCGCGTAAGCGTTTGCAAAAATAGCACAAAGACAAATAAAAAAGTTTACGTTTTTCATAAAAAAGTTTGTAGCATTTGAAGAAGCAATTTAATAAATTTGTCGGATAAATTATTTAAAAATAAAAATATGTTTGGAGATTTAATGGGAATGATGGGAAAAATGAAAGAAACCCAACAAAAAATAGAAGATACAAAAAAACGTTTAGATACAATTTTAGTAGATGAACAAAGTAGTGATGGACTTCTTAAAGTTACCTTAACTGCTAATAATTCATTGAAAAACATTCAAATAGATCAAAGTTTATTAGAAGACAAAGAACAATTAGAGGACTATTTGCTTTTGGTTATTAACAAAGCGATTCAAAAAGCAATGGCTGTACATCAAGCAGAACTAGACGCAGTTGCGAAAGTAGATATGCCAATGATTCCCGGAATGGAGGACTTATTTAAGTAAATTATTACGGCATCCTGCTGCAAATACAATCCCTATAATTTTTTCGAAATATCCTTGATAAAGCACAATATTTTGATACAATTTTACGTTGTATGTTAAAATATACTTTGCTTATGGATTAAATTGTACTTAACCTTTAACTGTATTTATTATGTCAAAATTAAGTATTTTCGAAACCCGGTGGATTGATTTAGTTTTTGAAGACAGAAACAAAGATTATGGCGCTTATCAATTGCGCAAAGAAAGTCCAAAAACAACAATTATTTCTCTTTTTTTAGCCTTGTTTTTTGTTTTGGTTGTTATCAGTTTACCCACTGCAATTAAGTATTTTTATGGAATTTCGCCAAAACCAATATTTCAAGAACAACCAATTTTAGGTCCTTCTGTTTATTTTCAAAAACCGCCAATTCCTGAAAAAAAATCAGTTTTACCGTCAGCAAAAAACGAACAAAAAGCACAAAAGACAAAGCCAAATTTAACGAAATCAATTGTAACTAAAAATCCACTTGAAGCAATTGAAATCCCAAAAAACATTGATTTACCAAACAATACCACATCGAAAAACAACAGTTTGTCCGGAGGTGAAGGAGAAAGTTCTAATTCAAAACCTGGGATTGCAGTTAGTAACATTCCTGCAAACAATCCACCTGAGATTTTAAATTCTTATGAATTAGATAAAAATCCAGCGTTTCCAGGAGGAATTGGTAAATTTCTAAATTATGTAGGACGTAATTTTAAAACTCCAGAAATTGAATTAGAAAAAACAATAAAAATAGATGTTTCTTTTATTGTAGAAATTGATGGTTCAATGAGTAATATAATTGTAAAAAGAGATCCTGGATATGGACTTGGTGAGGAGGCCATTCGAGTTTTAAAATCGTTAAAAACAAAATGGGTACCAGGAATAAAAGAAGGAAAATCTGTTCGTACATTTTACAACTTACCCATAACAGTAGAACTAAAATAGAAAATGCAGCACTTCTGTGCTGTTTTTTTTTACTCCTTTGTAAAAAATAAATGTATTTTTGAACGATGAACCATCGCCACTTTATCCTTCACAAACCCTACGGTTTCCTTAGCCAATTTATTTACAACTTAAAACGAAATAAAAAATTACTCGGAGAGATTTATGATTTTCCCATAGGAACAATGGCAATTGGTCGATTAGACGAAGATTCTGAGGGTTTACTTTTGCTAACAACCGATGGCAAAATGAGCGATTTTATAACGAGTAGCAAAGTCGATAAAGAATATTTTGTTCAAGTTGATGGCATAATTAATCAAGCAGCGATTGAAAAAATAAAAGCAGGCGTTGAGATTGGTTTTGAGGGAAAAAAATACATTACAAAACCATGTGAAGCAGCTATATTAAATAAAATTCCAAATTTTGATTTACGTGGCAAAAAAATCAGAGACGAACGGCATGGACCCACTTCGTGGGCAACCATAACTGTTAACGAAGGTAAATTTAGACAAATAAGAAAAATGACAGCTGCTGTTGGATTTCCTACTTTAAGATTGATTAGAGTGCGAATTGGAACGGTTTTATTGAACGATTTAAAAGCTGGTGAAGTGTTAGAAGTTGACAATTTTGGTTTAGATTTGTCAACAAAAAATATTATTTAAATGCTAAACATTGTTCTTGTTGAACCCGAAATCCCTAATAATACTGGCAATATTGGTCGCTTGTGTGTTGGAACAGAAAGCAAATTACACTTGATCCATCCTTTTGGATTTGTCATAAACGATAAAAATCTAAAACGTTCGGGTTTAGATTATTGGGTACATCTTGATGTGACAGAATACCAAAACGTAGCTGATTGGACGTCAGTTGTTAAAGATAAGAGCCGTGTTTTTTTAATGAGTTCACATGCTGAGAAATCCTATTTGGAAAACGATTTTCAGGATGGAGACTGGTTGGTTTTTGGTAAAGAAAGTGTTGGATTGAGCCAAGAATTCTTGGATTTATTTGCTAAAGAAAATCAACTGACCATTCCAATGTCAAAATTAATTAGAAGTTTCAACATAGCGAATTCGGTTGCTTTTGTTGTTGGAGAAGCAAAAAGACAATTGTTTTCAAAACCGTAAAAAAAAGTGCTCACGAAAGAACACTTTTTCCTAACTACCTCAATTGTAAACTATTTTTTTAACATCAAATCTTGCAATGGTTTTAATTGATCTAAATTCATTTTTGAATCTTTCATAATTGAAATTAATGTCATTATGTTGTTCGGATTCATATCTTTTCCTAAGATTCTAACTACAGCAAATCCGGCATCTTTTTTGTTTCCGTACAAAATAAATTCATTGATGTGATTGTCTTCTCCGACATAGCTAATTGACGCTCCTTCTTTCCCTGAACCAAACTTCATCAATTGTTGGTATTTTTCATTTTTTAAAATCAAATTTACTTCTTGCCTTTCTGTTGAAAAATCGGTTTGATTTTTATCATTTAGTTTAAAAGCCAAAACATTCATTTTTTCAAATGACTTTAAAGCTGCTTTTTGCTCCTCAGATAATTTTGTTTGGTCTACATTCAAAATAGAAGGCGAAACATCAAAAGAAATAAAGTTCTTATTTTCTGATTTCTCGACAAAATATTTTTGCAAACTTGGTTCAGATGTGCAGCTCATCAAAAACAAGCTAAGCATTACGGTTAATTTGATGATAATTTTCATTTTATTTTTTGCCTTTAGTTGCTCTTTTCAATGCCTCGCCACCAGGAATTTTCATTTTGTCTGTTAACACTGCAATTTCATCTAAATCGAAATCTCCTGTTAATGAAAGTAAAACAGTTTCGTTGGTTTTATTAGCGCTTTCGATAAACATTAAAAGTTCTTTAATTTGTGTTTCTTTGGCTCCTGATTTTACCAAAATTTTAATGTTTTTTCCTCCCTCGTTTACTCGCATTAGTTCTTCTAAATTGGCGGTTTTAATATATTTTTCTGCTGTTGCTTTAAATTCGGCAGTTGTTCTTGTGCTCGTTGTAGTAAAAACTTTAAGGTTGTCTAACTTTTTTATCAAAGCTAAATATTGAGCTGCTTCTTTATCTTTTGCATCCATTTTTACATTACCCATCATTTGAAACATTTTTTTGTTGACAATAACCGAAGTTACATCATCCTGACCATCAAATTTATCGAAAACAGATTGTGCAAAAAAGAGTGATGGAATTAAAACTAAAGCGATTGTTAAAATTAATTTTTTCATGGTTTCTATTTATTTATTTTTTAAAGATTAAATTTTTTGAATTTTCAAATTCTTGAATGTGCTGAACACTATTTATTCCAACATTTACGTTTTCTGACAATAAATCTAGGGCTTTTTGAGTAGCTGCAAATGCTTCTTCTGGCGAATCATAAGTGCCTAATTCTTCTGGTGAATTGTTGTAGTTGAAGAATGTAAAAGTGCCCGCGCCAATCAAAACAACAATTGAAGCAGCAATTGACAACCAAGTTAACTTTCTGCTTTTCGTTGGAGAGGTTAAATTGGGTGGAGGCTTTTGGTCCAATTTTTGTTCTTTTTCGGCAATGTAATATCCAAAAAGAGGTTGATATTGTTGCAAATGCTGTACGACATTTGATGAAAAAAAGTAAGTACGTAATTCGTTTTCTTCGGCAATATTTGTTTCTCCTTCGAAATATTTTTCTAATATAAATTCTATTTTAGACTGTTCCATAACGGTGCGTTTTTAGCATAAATTCTCTTATCGTTTTTCTAGCTCGTGAAAGTGCTACTCTGATAGCCGTCTCGTTCATTTCTAGTGTAACAGCAATTTCTTCAAATTCACATTGCTCAATATCACGCATTTGAATAATGATTTGTTGCTGTATTGGTAATTGTGTAATTATTTTTTCAACCCAATTTAAACTGTCTTGGTCTTCTAATTTTTGTTGTAAACTTGCTTCATTGTCTGTGAAATTATTGTGTACAATTTTTAAATTTTGGGCTCTTTTAGATTTTAACTGGTCCAAGCAATAATTTTTTGTAATTGTCATTGCAAAAGCTTCTAAACTATTGTATTGTGCTAAGTTTTCTTTTTTGTTCCATAATTTTAAAATAACTTCTTGAGTTGCATCTTCCGCTTCTTCGGTGCTGACTAATAATCGCTTTGCCAAGCGAAATAGTTTGTCCTTGAAGGGATTCGTTAAATGCACAAACTCATTTTGAGTCATTGATTTTGGTTTTTATATTTGGTTTATAAAAGCAAGACGAACGTCAATATTATTTGTTACAAATAAATTGAAATTAATTCTAAAGTCACTAAATTTACGTTCAAAATTTAAAACTTCCTAAATGAAAAATAAGATTAACCTTTTAATTTTAATTGTTTTTGCATCATTTTTTGCATTTTCTTGCAGTGATTTAAATGATAATTTGGATGTGCCTTCGGATTTAAAAGTGCAGAATTTTATTTGGAAGGGTCTGAATTTATATTATTTATGGCAATCCGATGTGCCTGATTTAGCTGATGCTCGATTTGCAAATCAAAATCAATTGAATGACTTTTTAATTACAAAAACAACTCCTGAAGTTTTATTTCAAGATTTATTAAACAAGCCAATAAGCCAATTTCCTCGCTCGGAAGCCATAGATAGGTTCAGCGTTTTGGTAAACGATTATACTTATTTAGAAAATCTTTTTCAAGGAATTACAAAAAACAATGGTGTTGATTTTAGCTTAAGATACAAATCTGGTACATCAGGTCCCATTTTCGGTTGGGTGCGTTACATCATTCCCAATTCTGATGCGTCTGCAAAAGACATCAATCGCGGAACTATTTTTTATGCCATAAATGGAACGCCTTTAACCGTTGATAATTACAATTCGCTTTTAAACAATGATACTTATACCTTAAATCTAGCCGATTATGATGGGGGAAATATTACACCAAACGGGAAATCGATTACTTTAACTAAAACAGTGTTGACTGAAAATCCCGTTTTTTTAAATAAAATTATAAATGTTGGAACAAAAAAAGTAGCTTATTTAGTTTATAATGGATTTACAGCCAATTTCGATAACCAACTGAATGATGCTTTTGGACTTTTAAAAAATGCTGGAGCCACTCATTTGGTTTTGGATTTACGTTACAATTCTGGTGGTTCAGTTCAAACTGCAACTTATTTGGCGAGTTTGATTACGGGACAATTTACCAATCAATTGTTTGCGAAAAAAATTTGGAATTCGAAAGTTCAACCTTATTATGAAGCAAATAACCCTTCAAGTTTGGTTGAAAATTTTACCAATCAAATCGAAAATGGTGCTAATTTGAATTCATTAAACTTAAGTAAAGTTTATATTTTAACTTCAAAAAGCACTGCCTCTGCAAGCGAATTGGTCATCAATGGATTGAAACCATACATCAACGTGGTTCAAATCGGCGATGTAACTACCGGGAAAAATGCAGGGTCAATCACACTTTACGATTCTCCCAATTTTGGAAAAGATGGAAGAAGTACTTCTCACAAATATGCGATGCAACCATTGGTTTTGAAAACAGCCAATAAAACTGGATTTGGAGATTATCAAAACGGTTTAGAACCGACTTTTTTGTTAAAAGAAGATTTAGGAAATTTGAATGAATTAGGAAATGAAAGCGAGTCTTTATTAAGTCAAGCACTCGCAATTATTGCTGGTGGAGGAAGAATATCAGTTCCTAATTTCAGGCAATTTTCTGAATTTGAAGATGCAAAATCGCTGCAACCATTTGGAAACGATATGTATTTGAAATCTTTTAAATAAATCCTCTTTCACAAGAAAAGTGATTTATTTTAAATTTAAAAAATAAAAAACCGCCTTATTTAATAACAAGACGGTTGCTTAACAATCGATTTAATCTAAAAACAATAATCGTTTTCAATAACTAATTTATTGGTTATGGTTTCTCTCAATCCTACAATGTTTGGCATATTGGCATATTTTGTAAATCGACGTAATCCCATTAGCATCATGCGTTGTTCATCGCCTTCGGCAAAAGAAATAATACTTTCTTTACCTTTCAGATTAACGATGTCAACTGCTTTATACAAATATAATTTAGCCATCGCAATTTGCTCTTTAACTTTGTCTTCACCTTCCTTTTTCGCTAATTTTTCAGTTCGTAATAGCGTACTTTCTGCCATGTAAATTTCAATTAACATATCGGCTGCAGCCATTAATAATTGTTGGTGTGCTTCTAAATCTGGGCCATATTTTTGCACTGCACCACCAGCAACCATAAGGAATGCTTTTTTCAATTTACCAATTAGTTCTTTTTCTTCTGCAAACAATTCGTTGTAATCTGGTGTTTCAAATGATGGAATTCCCATTAATTCTTCTTGTACTTTCGATGCTGGTCCAAGTAAATCAACATGTCCTTTCATTGCTTTTTTGATCAACATTCCTACAGAAAGCATTCTGTTAATTTCATTCGTACCTTCGTAAATACGAGCAATTCTTGCATCACGCCATGCAGATTCCATTGGAGTATCTTCACTAAATCCCATTCCGCCAAAAATCTGAATTCCTTCGTCTGCACAATTTTGAATGTCTTCGGAAACGGCAACTTTTAGTATAGAACATTCAATTGCAAATTCTTCTACTCCTTTTAATTCTGCTTCTTGATGCGTATTTCCTTCGGCAACTCTTGCATTAATTCGGTCTTCGATAGATTTTGCTGCACGGTAAGTAGCGCTTTCTCCGGCGTAACAGTTTGTTGCCATTTCCGCCAATTTATAGCGGATTGCTCCAAATTGAGCAATTGGAGTATTAAACTGAACTCTTTCGTTGGCATATTTTACAGCTCCAGAAATTACTTTACGTTGTGCATCCAAGCAAGCAGCTGCTAATTTGATACGGCCCACATTGAGTGAATTCATTGCGATTTTAAATCCGTTTCCTCTTTCAGAAAGCATATTTTCTGCTAAAACTTTTGTTTCATTAAAGAAAACTTGACGGGTAGAAGAAGCACGGATTCCTAATTTATGTTCTTCTTCATTCATTGAAATTCCGTTTGCTGGATCATTTTCTACAATAAAACCCGTAATGTTTTTATCATCGGCAATTCTTGCAAAAACTATGAATACCGAACAGAATCCTGCATTAGAAATCCACATTTTCTGTCCCGTAATCGAATACGTTTTTCCATCTTCAGATAAAACTGCTTTCGTTTTTCCAGAATTGGCATCACTTCCTGCGCCTGGTTCTGTTAAACAATAAGCACCAAACCATTCGCCAGAAGCTAATTTTGGTACGTATTTTAATTTTTGCTCTTCCGTTCCATACAAAGTAATTGGCATAGTTCCAATTCCGGTATGTGCTCCGAACGCAGTTGAAAATGAACCTGTAGCGCCAGATATATAGTCACAAACCAAGCAAGTATCAACAAATCCCATTCCCATTCCACCATAATTTTCAGGAACAGCAATGCTCAAAAATCCCATTTCACCTGCTTTTTTCATACACTCTTCTGTAAAAGCATAATCCTTCTTCTCAAAACGGTCTTTGTTTGGCCAAATTTCTTTATCGACAAATTCTTTTACAGCATCTCGCATCATGATTTGTTCTGCTGAAAAATCTTCTGGCGTGAAAACGTCTTCACATTGTGTCTCTTTGACAATAAATTGACCTCCTCTTGTTATATCACTCATTTTTATTTTTTTTAAGAGAGAAGAAAATAGAAAAAAGAATATAGATTTTAGAAATTAGACTTTATTTTAGTCCGTTTTGAAAACCCATTGTCATTCTTTGAAATTCTTCTATTTTTAATTCTAATTGGTTAAATGTTAAATCGTTTATATATTTTCTATGCTTAGCAACTGTAAGTTGTGTAATTAATTCAAATGATGAGCCAAGGGAAATATCTATAAAATGACTAAAAGATTTATCAGTTCTTGATGAACCTTCTGCAATATTACTTGGAATAGAAACAGGACATCTGCCTAATTGAGAACTTAAATCATATCTCTCGTGCTGAGGAAATTCAAATAAAATATCTGAAATGTCATTTGCAATTTCTATCCCAAGTTGCCAAATTTTTAAATTCTTATAATTATGTCTCATTTAATTCTACTTTCGAAATCTATCTTCTTTACTCTATTTTTTTTATTCTTTGCTCTATTTTTTTTATTCTGTACTATAAATTCTATTTTCTTTACTCTAGATTCTATTTTCTTTTATAGCAACTCAAAAACCCCAGCACTTCCTTGTCCGGTTCCAACGCACATGCTTACAATTCCGTATTTATCTCCGCGGCGTTTCATTTCGTCAAACAACTGCACCGATAATTTTGCTCCTGTACAACCTAATGGATGACCTAATGCAATGGCACCACCATTAACATTTATTATATCAGGATTTAAATTAAGTTCACGAGTTACCGCTAATGCTTGAGACGCAAAAGCTTCGTTTAATTCAATTAATCCGATATCGTTTAGACTCAATCCTGCTTGTTTTAGTGCTTTTGGAATTGCTTTTACGGGTCCTATTCCCATAATTCTTGGTTCTACACCAGCAGAAGCGAAATTTACTAATCTGGCAATCGGTTGAATATTTAATTCTTTTACCATTTCTTCACTCATGATTAGTACAAAAGCAGCACCATCACTCATTTGCGAAGCGTTTCCGGCGGTAACACTTCCGTCTGCAGCGAAAACTGGACGTAATTTATTTAATGCGGCGATATTGGTATCCGCTCTTGGGCCTTCATCTTTGCTTACTATGTATGATTTAGTTTCCTTTTTACCATTTTCATTAATGAAAGTCTGCTCCACGGTAATAGGAACAATTTGTTTGTCAAATTTACCTTCGGCTTGGGCTTTTAAAGCTTTTTGATGTGAATTGAAAGCAAATTCATCTTGATCTTCGCGAGAAATGTTGAATTGTTTGGCAACAGCTTCTGCGGTTAATCCCATGCCCCAATAATAATCTTCATTTCCATTTTTTGCCACAGCGTAGTCGGGCGTTGGTTTATATCCTCCCATTGGAATAAAACTCATGCTTTCTGCTCCACCTGCAATGATACAATCTGCCATTCCGCTTTGGATTTTAGCGGTAGCCATTCCGATAGTTTCCAATCCAGAAGCACAATATCTGTTTACTGTAACTCCAGGAACATCGGTTACTTTTAATCCCATTAAGGAAATTAATCGTCCCACATTTAATCCTTGCTCGGCTTCTGGCATAGCGTTTCCAACCATAACATCGTCGATTCTTTTCTTGTCGAAATCAGGCAATTCATTCATCATAAATTGTATGGTTTCAGCAGCCAATTCGTCAGGTCTTTTAAATCTAAAAACTCCTTTTGGAGCTTTTCCAACGGCTGTTCTGTATGCTTTTACTATATATGCTGTTTTCATTTTTCTTATTTTTGAGAGGAAAGAAGCAAGAGTTAAAAACACTCCGTTAAAATACTGTTTCTATCTTTCTTCTTTCTTGTTGTTTCTAATTTCTCAACGGTTTCCCTTTTGTCAACATAAACTGAATTCTTTCCAATGTTTTTCGCTCTGTGCAAAGTGACAAAAATGCTTCACGTTCTAAATCCAATAAATATTGTTCACTCACTAAAGTTGGTTCTGATAAATCGCCTCCAGCCATCACATAAGCCAATTTGTTGGCAATTTTCAAATCATGTTCTGAAATGTATTTTCCAGCAACCATCTGATTTGTTCCGACTAAAAACATTCCTAGGGCTTGCTTCCCAAGGACTTTTACATCCGTGCGTTGAATAGGTTGGGTATAGCCTTGTTCTGCCATTTGCAAAGCGATTTGCTTGGCTACTGCAATTTGACGGTCTTTGTTTACAACTACAATATCTTTTCCTTTTTGTAAAACACCTGTATCAAAAGCTTCATATGCCGATGTAGAGACTTTTGCCATTGCAACTGTTAAGAAATATTCTTGCAAAACATTCAATTCAACATCATTTTTATGGAACAAATCGGAAGCGCGTAATGACATTTCTTTTGATCCGCCACCTCCAGGAATTACTCCAACACCAAACTCAACTAAACCAATATAACTTTCTGCTGCAGCAACCACTCTGTCTGCGTGCATGGTCATTTCGCAACCGCCACCTAACGTCATTCCGTGTGGCGCAACAATCACTGGAGTGGAAGAGTAGCGGACACGCATCATGGTATCCTGAAAATATTTAATTGCCATGTTTAACTCTTCGTATTCTTGCTCGACTGCCATCATAAAAATCATTCCAATATTGGCACCGACGGTAAAATTGGTTCCTTGATTTCCAATTACCAATCCGTTATATTCTTTTTCGGCTAGGTCAATTCCTTTATTAATTGCAGCTAAAACATCACCACCGATGGTATTCATTTTGCTTTGGAATTCTATGTTTAAAATTCCATCACCTAAATCTTGAATGATGGCACCAGAATTACTCCAAACTTTTTTAGTTTCACGAATGTTGTTTAAGATGATGAAACTATCTTGTCCAGGAACTTTTGTAAGCACTTTATTTGGAATGTTGTAGAAGTAGGTCGCACCTTCTTTTACAGCATAAAAGCTTGTTGTTCCCGAAGCTAGCATTTCGGAAACCCAAGCTGCTGGCTTGTAACCTTCTGCTTTCATCAACTCTATTCCATTTTCAACACCGATGGCATCCCAAATTTCGAACGGCCCATTTTCCCAACCGAAACCTGCTTTCATGGCATCATCAATTTTGTATAATTCGTCTGATATTTCAGGAATTCTATTGGAAACATAAGCAAACATTGACGAGAATGATTTTCTGTAGAATTCGCCAGCTTTGTCTTTTCCTTGCACTAAAATTTTAAATCTGTTGATTGGTTTGTCAATGGTTTTAGTCAATTCTAAAGTTGCGAAATTTGCTTTTTTCGTTGCTCTGTATTCTAAAGTATCTAAATCTAAAGTCAAGATTTCTTTGCCTTCTTTTTTGTAAAAACCTTGACCTGTTTTGCTTCCCAACCATTTATTTTCCATCATTTTATTGATAAATGCCGGCAGTTTAAACAATTCATGTACTTCGTCAGTGGGACAATTTTCATAAATCCCGTTGGCAACGTGAACTAATGTATCCAATCCTACAATGTCAACCGTTCGGAATGTAGCAGATTTCGGACGACCAATAATTGGACCAGTCAGCTTATCTACTTCTTCAATGGTCAAGCCCATTTCGGCAACTTGATGAAACAAACTCTGAATTCCGAAAATCCCAATTCTGTTTCCTATAAATGCCGGAGTATCTTTGGCTACAACCGATGTTTTTCCGAGAAATTGAGAACCATAATTGGTTAAGAAATCTAAAACTTCTGCAGAAGTTTGTGGCCCTGGAATGATTTCGAATAGTTTGAGATAACGCGCAGGATTAAAGAAATGCGTTCCACAGAAATGTTGCTGGAAATCATCACTACGTCCTTCGCTCATGAATTTTATAGGAATACCAGAGGTATTTGAGGTTACCAGTGTTTCTGGTTTTCTATATTTTTCAATTTGTTCAAAAACCAATTTCTTGATATCCAATCGTTCTACCACTACTTCGATAATCCAATCGCAATGAGCAATTTTCGACATGTCATCGGTTGTATTTCCGGTTGTGATTCGGCTTGAAAATTTCTGGTTGTAGATTGGTGAAGGACTAGATTTCAAAGCATTCGCTAAATGATCGTTGACCAATCGGTTGCGGACAATTTTAGATTCTAACGTTAAGCCTTTCTTTTCTTCAGTTTCATTTAGTGCATTTGGCGTAATATCTAAAAGCAATACTTCAACGCCGATATTTGCAAAATGACAAGCAATTCCAGATCCCATAATTCCAGATCCAATTACTGCCACTTTCTTGATTAATCTTTTCATGTCCTGTTAATATTTTTTTTTGAAGCAAGAGCCGAGACTCTTAAATGCAAACTGTTTTCTTTCTTCTTGTTTCTTTCCTCTATTTTCTAAAAAATTTTCTTCTCAGCAATCATCTCATTAATAATGTCTGAAACTTCAATAAAGTTTTTCATCTTTTCTTCAGATATGTTTTTGCGGACACTTTCATTAAACTTGATTACTGTTTCTTTAGATTGTGCTCGCATTTGTCGTCCAAAATCGGTGAGATAAATCAAAACGCCTCGACCATCATCGGGATTTTTTTTTCTAATTATTAATCCCTTGTCTTCTAAAGTTTTGAGCGTTCTAGTCAAAGACGTTGCTTCCATTCCCATTCTTGAACTTATAGCGGTTGAAGGAGTTCCTTCTTCTTTATCAATACTGAGTAATGCAAAACCAATTGCCATGGAACCATCAAATTTGGAGGCTTCTTCGTTGTACATCCTTGCAACAGCCTGCCAAGTTGCTCTTAGTATATAGTCTATTGTTTTTTCTTTCATAAATTTCGCAATCGATTTCAAAGATAAAAAATATTTATTATGCGCGCATACTATTTATGTTAAATTTGTGTTGCGGAAAGTATAATTTCAAAGCATTACCAAAATAAATTTTTAATGCATTATCAATCGTAGTAAAGAAATTAACTGCCTAAAAAATTATATTAAAATCTTCAGAAGTTCAGTTGCAATTACTACTTTCAAGGTGGAGAAAAAGCACTGCTCTACAATTTTTTTAAAATTAAAAAAAAATAGTCGGAAATGATTCATAATAGCAATTGAAATTAGATTATAAAAAACTATCATCTTTAAAACCAATTAAATACAATTTATCTTTGGCACGCGTAATGGCGGTATAAAGCCAACGGATATAATCTCGATTTATTCCATCAGGCAAATAAGGTTGTTCAATAAAAACAGTGTTCCATTGCCCGCCTTGGCTTTTGTGGCAAGTGATGGCATAAGAAAATTTGACTTGTAAGGCATTGAAATATTCATTTTCTTTGACTTTTTGAAACATTTTATATTTGGTTTCACCTTCATAATCTTTCATCACTTCTTGATAGAGTTTATTAGACTCATCATATGTTAATGAAGGTGATTCGCTTACAATTGTATCCATCAAAAGCACTGTTTCAAAAGGTTTTTGGTTCGGATAATCAACCATTCTAATCTTTACGTTAGCAAATTTAAAACCATACAATTCTTTGATATTGCGAATTTCTAAAACTTCAATGATGTCGCCATTGGCAATAAAACCAGCTTCGTCAGTTTGATTTAACCAAAAATAATTATTTTTAACTACCATCAAATAATCTCCTGTTGAAAGCTCACTTTCTTTATCGAGAATTTTTGACCGAATTTGTTGGTTATATTGATTCGCACGTTTATTTGAGCGAACAATAAAAGCAGTATCTTCTATTGAATAATTACTATAAGCAGTGTTTATAGCATCCTGAATATCATAGCCATCGGTCAAACGGACAATATCCTTGAAACCCTTTAAATTAAACTTAAATTCGGTTATAAAATCGTCTTTTAAAACCTCACGAAGAACTGTTGCATTGAATAAAATACCCGATTTTTCTTCCTGACGCATCACTTCATCAAGTTCAATGTGTTTAATTTCTTTATCATAATTCATCGATAAAGTATCGATATTTAATGCGGGCGAAATATCTAAATTTACAGGTGGTAATTGTGCTGTATCACCAATTAAAATCATTTTACAGTTTGTTCCGCTGTAAATATAAGAAATCAAATCATCGAGCAAAGAACCGTTTTCGTACATTTTTGATTCTGAATTTACATCAGAAATCATAGACGCTTCATCGACGATAAAAAAGGTGTTTTTATGTTTGTTTTGTTGTAAAATGAAATTCACACCTCCACCACTACCCTTTTTAGGAAAGTAAATTTTTTTGTGAATTGTAAAAGCTGGTTTATGCGAATAATTGGCAATTACTTTTGCAGCGCGACCTGTGGGAGCCAACAAAACATATTTTTTATTAATTTCAATAAGATTGTTGACAATTGTAGAAATGACGGTCGTTTTTCCTGTTCCGGCATAACCTTTAAGCACAAAAATCTCATTGCTATTGTTGTTGGTTATAAACTCTGCAATTTGTTGAAAAAAAATATCCTGTTTGACCGTTGGATTAAAAGGAAAATTTCTGTTTAACAGTTGATAAAACAGTTTTGAGGACATTATTTTTTTTATTTAAAATTGAATTTAATCTAAACTCAAGGTGATTTGTCCGTCATCATCAGCACTTAAATTTTCATCAGAAAAACCTACTTCATCGGTTGTTTCAAGATTGTCTTGAACTAGGTCAACTGGAATTTCATATGGCAAGGGCGCTAATAAATTAACTTGCTTGATTTTGTCAGTTGTTAATTGGTTGCCTAAAGCTTTCATTCCTTTGACTGAAATAAATGATTCTAAATCAATAGTTTGAGTTTCTTTTTGAACTCCCTTAATTTTAGCAAAAACAATTTCTGCCACCGGTCGATAATCTGTTGCAACAATTTCGAGTTGAGAATTAGGATGTTCGGTGATAAAAACTTCTTCTTTATTCTCAACCTCAACTAAAAAACGTTTCACATAATAACGCTCTTTTTCACCATCATAATAAATCGCTGAGATTGGCTTTTTCGGAATCCATTTTTCCAAAACCACCATATCCACTTCAAAATGCGTAGTCAATTCTGGCGTAATAACTTTCAATTTTCCCGTTTGAGAAATTATCAAAATCTTATCACTCGGACGAAATTCTCCGAGTAATTCTCCACGAGCATCGACATTCAAACGTTGCACAGTATCGTCGAACCAAACTTTTCTTGGTAAAAGTGTAGAAATTCCTTTTTCTTTTAGTTCGATTTTTTTGATTGGGTATTTTGTAACTAAATTTCCTTTCGAAGTTCTTCCTTTGATTGCTGTATTAGCGAAATCAACATCCCATTTTAGTTTTTTGATGCTTCCAACTTGTCTCAATAAAATGGTTAAAACCTCAGCTTCACCATTAGGATTATGAGAAAAATACAATACTTGCGATCCAGCAGTTTCATTGGTTAAATCGTATAATTTGTCACGAGTTACGCCAGAAACATTAAAACGTTTAATGTAAGAAGGACCAGATTTTCCATCGCGGTAAATCATATTGTAAATGGTACGTTTGTCGTTTCTATCAAAAATGTCAATATGAATGATGTCTTTCCCAACGAATTTCTTTTCATCGACTTTGCAAATCATCATATTCCCATCCCGAAGAAAAACGATAACGTCATCAATATCAGAACATTCAGTAATATATTCATCTTTTTTCAATCCGGTTCCGACAAAACCTTCTTCTCTATTGACATATAATTTTGTATTCCTTAAAACCACTTTTGTCGCTTCGATATTGTCGAAACTTCGCAATTCAGTTTGGCGTTCTCTACCTTTTCCGTACTTGTCTTTCAGTTTGGTGAAATAAGCAATCGCAAAATCGATTAAATGCTCTAAATCAAACTTTACCTTTTCAATATCACCTTCTAATGCTTCAATTTTATCTTGTGCTTTGTTACTGTCAAATTTAGATATGCGCATGATTCGGATGTCTAACAAACGTAATATATCTTCTTCTGTAATGGCCCTTTTTAAATTTTGAATGTGTGGTTTAAGTCCATCATCAACTGCTTTTATTACATCTTCACGCGTTGTTTTTTCTTCAATATCTCGATAAATTCTATTTTCGATAAAAATACGTTCTAAAGAAAGAAAATGCCATTGTTCTTCTAGCTCGCTCAACTGAATTTCTAATTCACTTTTTAGCAAACCTACCGTTCTATCGGTAGATATTTTCAACATATCCGAAACACCGATAAAAAGCGGTTTATTGTCTTCAATCACACAACCCAAAGGCGCAACGGAAGTTTCACAAGCAGTAAAAGCAAAAAGCGCATCTATGGTTTTATCGGGAGAAACACCTGGAAAAAGGTGAATTAAAATTTCAACTTCGGCAGCGGTATTGTCTTCAATTTTTTTAATTTTTATTTTTCCTTTATCATTGGCTTTCAATATACTATCGATAAGAGTTGAAGTATTAGTTGAAAAAGGAATTTGAGTTATAACCAAAGTGTTTTTATCCCATTGACCAATCTTAGCACGCACCCGAACACGTCCTCCTCGAAGACCGTCATTATAATTTGAAACATCTGCAATTCCCGCAGTTTGAAAATCTGGATAAATCGTAAATGGTTTGCCTTTCAAGATTTTTATCGAAGCATCGATCAACTCATTAAAATTGTGTGGCAGTACTTTTGTTGACAATCCAACTGCAATACCTTCGGCGCCTTGCGCCAAAAGCAATGGGAATTTTACGGGTAAATTATTCGGTTCAGCACGTCGACCGTCATAAGAAACGCCCCAATCGGTAATTTTCGGACTATAAATGACTTCTAAGGCAAATTTAGATAAACGTGCTTCGATATAACGAGAAGCCGCAGCGCCGTCCCCGGTAAGTATATTTCCCCAGTTTCCTTGACAGTCGATTAATAACTCTTTTTGACCAATTTGCACCATTGCATCGCCGATGCTTTGATCACCATGCGGATGGTATTGCATAGTATGTCCAACAACATTCGCAACTTTGTTATAACGGCCATCATCAAGCTCTTTCAACGAATGCATAATCCGACGCTGAACAGGTTTAAAACCGTCTTCGATAGCAGGAACAGCCCGTTCTAAAATCACATAGGAAGCGTAGTCCAAAAACCAATCTTTGTACATCCCTGTAACTTTGGTAATGGTATCTTCACCTGTTTCTTGGAGGTTGTAAAAATGTTCCCCTTCAAAATTATCCTTTGCAACAGCAATTATTTCTTCGAAAACTTCTTCATTTTGATGGTCTTCATTTTGATCCTCAGGGATTGTATTTTCGTCTTCTTCGTCTTTCATTTATGCTGAATTATTTCAGTATTTTTTTAACTATTTAAAAATCAATATTCGTATTTGATTCATGAACTACAACTTATCAACTTCTTTGTTTTGATACCATTCCTAGTAGCAAATTCTTTTTTTATAGAAAAATGATATTTAATAAAATCTCTATTAATTGGCTTCAATTTGATCCAACTCTACTTTCAAATTTTTGATAATAAACTCTTGACGGTCTGGTGTGTTTTTGCCCATATAGAAAGACAACAATTGTTCTATTGAAGTGTTTTTATCCATCATAATTGGGTCCAAACGGATGGTTTCGCCAATAAAATTCTTGAATTCATCGGGAGAAATTTCTCCTAAACCTTTAAATCGAGTAATCTCTGGCTTGGGTTTTAGTTTTTCAATCGCATCTTTGCGTTCTTGTTCAGAATAGCAATAAATGGTTTCTTTTTTATTTCTCACCCTAAACAATGGCGTTTGCAAAATATACAAATGCCCGTCTTTTATCAATTCTGGAAAAAATTGCAAGAAAAATGTGATTAACAACAAACGAATGTGCATGCCGTCGACGTCGGCATCCGTTGCAATGACGATGTTATTGTAGCGCAAATCTTGCATGTCTTCTTCGATATTCAAAGCCGCTTGCAGCAAATTGAATTCCTCATTTTCATAAACAATTTTTTTGCTCATTCCATAAGAATTCAGCGGTTTTCCGCGCAAACTAAAAACTGCTTGTGTGTTTACATCTCTAGATTTAGTGATTGAACCCGATGCAGAATCTCCTTCGGTGATAAAAAGTGTGCTTTCTAAATACCTTGGATTTTTGATATCTGGCAAGTGCACCCGACAATCACGTAATTTTTTATTGTGTAAATTGGATTTTTTCGCTCGGTCTTTGGCTAATTTTCTGATGCCAGACAATTCTTTACGTTCACGTTCTGCTTGAAGAATTTTTCGCAACAGTAAATCGGCAGCTTCAGGATTTTTATGTAAGAAATTGTCTAGTTTATTTTTTATAAAATCATTTACAAAAGTTCGAACAGATGGCATTCCTGGCTCAGAACCAATCTCAGTTGAACCCAATTTGGTTTTGGTCTGCGATTCAAAAACAGGTTCCATTACTTTTATGCTAACGGCAGAAACTATCGATTTTCTTATATCCGAAGGTTCAAAACCTTTGTTGTAGAATTCTCGAATTGTTTTTACAATCGCTTCCCGAAAAGCAACTAAATGCGTTCCTCCTTGCGTTGTATTTTGACCATTTACGAATGAATGGTATTCTTCAGAATATTGCGATTTGCTGTGCGTTATCGCCACTTCAATGTCATCTCCCAAAAGATGAATAATCGGATATACTTTATCTTCTTCAGCTATATTTTCATCTAATAAATCACGTAGTCCATTGTCAGAATAAAACTTTTCGCCATTGTAAATAATCGTTAAACCCGTATTTAGATAGCAATAATTCTTCAACATTTTTATTACATATTCATTTCTGAATTTATAATTCTTAAAGATTGCTTCGTCAGGAATAAAAGTAACTTTCGTCCCTTTTCGTTTGGTGGTTTCGACTATTTCTTCTTCTAAAACCAAATTTCCAGCTGAAAATTCTGCTCCTTTTTGCTTGTCGTCACGAACTGATTCTACGCGGAAATAATTGGAAAGTGCATTGACAGCTTTTGTTCCAACTCCATTTAAACCAACGGATTTTTTAAAAGCCAAAGAATCGTATTTTCCACCGGTATTCATTTTAGAAACTACATCGACAACTTTCCCAAGTGGAATTCCACGGCCGTAATCTCTTACAGAAACCGTTTTGTCTTTAATGGTCACTTCTATGGTTTTTCCTGACCCCATTACAAATTCATCGATGCAATTGTCAATTACTTCTTTGAGCAATATATAAATTCCATCGTCAACCGAAGAGCCGTCGCCTAACTTTCCGATGTACATTCCGGGACGCATTCTAATGTGTTCTTTCCAGTCGAGTGAACGAATATTGTCCTCCGTATATTGATTTTGTTCTGACATTTTAAAATTATCGATTTTGTGCAATATACCAAATATCCGTCAAATTTAAATACTTACAAAACCAAAGTTATTAAGAATGATATTGACAATTTTAGACGTTAGAAGTTAGAAGTTGGATGTTGGAAGTTGATAGTTTTCAAGTCATTTATAATCTTGAGCAAACGGAAAAATTGTTGGTCAAACCAAGTTTTATTAGGGTAAAAAAATCTAAATCGTATTTTTAGAAAAAACTAAAAATCAATTGGAAGTTTTTGTATCAACTTGTTGATAACCAAATTCTTTTAATTGAATAAATTTGCTGAATTCTCTTCTTGTAGGATTTATGATGAAAGTAGTTGAATCAATCGTTTTTGAATGAATTTTGGTGATAGAATCCATCCTTTTCAAATCGTTTTCAGCGTATAAATGTTTGAATTCAAGATTGTTCTTATTCAAATTTACAAAAGTAACTTCCCAATATTTTGATTTTTTTTCATTTAAGACCAAAACTCCGTTAATTCGTTTTGCCTTTTGACTATCCGAGAAAATAAAAATCGTATCGATCTCTCTTGAGGAAAATTCTATAGAATCGCCTACCATTTTATAATCAAAAACAGTGTTGTTTATTTTTGAAATGTACTTACCGTTTGCGAAATTGAATTCTGTTTTTAATGAATCCATTTGGTTTTTTGAAAATTTGAATTTAAATAAATTCTCAGAAGTGATGGCGTTTTTACTAATCTTCAAAACCACCGAATCTGAATTAATATACTCTCCAATAAATTTATTTGGAATTGAAGTTAATTCGCTATCATTACTAGGCTGAGGGTTTTCAAAGTAGAAAGTAAAACTGTCTTGAAATGCAGCTTTATCTTTACAGGAGCAAAAAATAAAACTTGAAACGACTATAACAACAATTTTTTTCATATTGTAAATTTTTAAAAAAAATTATTCAATTTTTATGCCAAAAAAAACCGCTCAATCACTTGAACGGTTTAGATAAATTTTCATTTTAATTTTTAAACATTAAACCTAAAGTGCATCACATCTCCATCTTTAACGATGTATTCTTTTCCTTCCACTTTAAATTTTCCTGCTTCTTTGGCTTTTGATTCTGAACCATAAGTTACATAATCTTCGTAAGAAATTACTTCCGCACGAATAAATCCTTTTTCAAAGTCGGTGTGAATTACACCAGCTGCTTGAGGCGCAGTTGCGCCAATATTTATTGTCCAAGCTCGTACCTCTTTGACTCCAGCCGTAAAATAAGTTTGTTGTTTCAATAATTTATAAGCGGCACGAATTAATACGGAAGCGCCAGGTTCTTGCAAACCCATGTCTTCTAAAAACATTTTCCGCTCTTCGTACGTTTCTAATTCTGTTATATCTGCCTCAGTTCCTACAGCCAAAACAATTACTTCAGCATTTTCATCTTTAACAAGTTCTCGCACCAATTCTACGTATTTATTGCCCGTTGCGGCAGAATCTTCATCAACATTACAAACATATAAAACTGGTTTTGAAGTGATCAGTTGAAAATTTTCAAATAATTCTTCTTCTTCAAATCCTTTTGGCTCAACTGTTCTTGCAGATTTGGCTTGCAACAAACTTTCTCGAATTCTATTTAACAATCCTTCTTCAACTTGTGCTTCTTTATTTCCTGTTTTTGCTGCACGTTTCACTTTTTCCAAACGTTTTTCTACAGTTTCTAAATCTTTTAATTGTAACTCAATATCAATTGTTTCTTTATCTCGAATTGGATTTACATTTCCGTCAACGTGAATAATGTTATCATTATCAAAACAACGTAAAACATGAATAATCGCATTACACTCGCGGATATTTGCCAAAAATTGATTTCCTAAGCCCTCTCCTTTACTTGCTCCTTTTACCAAACCGGCAATGTCAACGATATCAACTGTCGCCATTTGAACCCTTTCTGGTTTAACCAATTCTTCCAGTTTTTCGATGCGCGGATCTGGCACATTTACCACTCCTATATTTGGCTCAATCGTACAAAACGGAAAATTAGCGCTTTGTGCTTTTGCATTTGATAAACAATTGAATAAGGTTGATTTTCCAACATTAGGTAATCCTACAATTCCTGCTTTCATTTTTATGAATTTATTTTAAAAGTTTGCAAATATATGCTTTATATTTTTTAAAAAATAATCAAAATAAATTTCTCAAAATCATAATCTTTAACTAAAATTATGTAATAAGTCAAAAGATTTATGAACGTAAATTTGTGCAATAACTTTAAATTCAAATCATATGAAAACAATAATTCTAGGTATTGCCATTAGCGTTCTTACTCTAAATGCAAATGCGCAAATAAAGAATGTAACAGAAGTTAGTAAAACAACTATTACTACAACTAAAGATTCCGATGGAGAAAAACAATCAATTAAAAAACAAGATGTTAAAGAAGTGCAAAATGTTGAATTAGAAAATCCATATTCTAACGAATTGAACAAAGATATCAAACCAACTCCAGTTGAAGTTACTTCAAAAACACAAGTTATAAATGCTGATGTCTCTACAAGAACGGTGGATGTCGATCGCTCATCTTATTATGAATCAAACGGAAAAAAAGTGCAATTATCATTAGATGCAAATGGTTATTCAATGATTATTCCCGATACAAAAACAAAAACTTTGTTACGAAAAACAGCT
>Ga0209551_1000086_pt1 | contig 28286 bp, 24 predicted proteins | sample LauGreSuBDMM15SD_2_FD_187568 | JGI IMG/M metagenome (GOLD analysis project Ga0209551, IMG submission 187568) | Freshwater lake microbial communities from Lake Michigan, USA - Su13.BD.MM15.SD (SPAdes) (version 3) | ecosystem: Environmental > Aquatic > Freshwater > Lake | place: Lake Michigan, USA... | reverse complement strand
ATTCAGTACACGGTCAATAAGGGTCGTGTTTGGTCAGATGGAACACCTATCAACGGTATCGATCTACTTCTCACACACGTCGTTTCTGCTGGAACATATTCACAGATTGCAGGCCTTGGAGATCCAAGTGATGGTGAAGTAGTGCCAGCATTTGACTCTCTTGGTTACGGTGGACTTTACGAAGAGAACGTCGTTGGTCTTCCAATTCTCTCTAAGGACAAGATGTCAGTCACCGTTGAATACGATGCACAGGTACCAGACTGGCGTCTACTTTCACCAGGTGTATCACCAGTGCACACATTGGTATTAATGGCTGAAGGAAAGAGCGAACTCGGAACAGCTGCACAGAACATGGCTGCTAAGGAGCGCTTCCTCAAGGCATTCGATACATATAACACAGCAACATTGACGAAGATCGGAAAGGTCTGGTCAAAGGATTACACGATCAACACTGTAAATGCCGATACCAATCCACTTCTTCTCGTTGGTAACGGTCCATTCATGGTCAAGTCAGCTGTTGCTAACGGCGCTGTAACAATGGTCCGCAACCCTAAGTACAACTCAGGTCCAAAGGTCAAGGCCCTTGAGCGCGTTGTGTTTAAGGTAATCGGCGATGGAACAGCTGCTGCACAAGCACTTAAGAACGGTGAAGTTGATATCTACGCCGGTCAGCCAACAGCAGATGCTGTTGCACTCCTTAAGGCAATGGCACCAGCAGTTAAGGTCATCGGTGGAGATCAGGCTGTTTACGAGCACCTTGATCTACGCGTTGGTGCTGCATACGGTTCCGGAACTACTTACGATGGTCCATTTGCTGGAATGTCACAGAAGGCTAAGGATCTACGTACAGCCTTCCTTCTTTCATACCCACGTGATGAGATCATGGAAAAGATCATCAAGCCAATCAACGCTAAGTCAGAGTTGATGAACTCATTGATGGTCTTTAACTCAGAGCCTAGCTACAAGGAAATTACTGCTAAGTCAGGCGTCTCTAAGTTCACAGCTGGTACACAAGCATCACGTACAGCATCAGCTCTTGCCTTGGTAAAGAAGTACTACCCAAGTGCAACTGCTGGTAGCGGATCTGTAAAGATCAAGTTGCTCTTCGGTCAGCCATCAAATGCACGTCGTGTTTCACAGGCTGCACTTGCAAAGGCTGAGTGGGCGAAGGCTGGATTTGATGTAGATGTAACACCTACATCAGGTTGGTCTTCATTCCTTGAGGATCCAAAGTATGACGCTGCATTCTTTGCTTGGGTAAAGAGCGCTGCATTCCAGTCAGGTAACGTTGGAACATACGAGTCCCAGGCAAACCTCCAGGGTTACGAAAATGCAACAATCGACAAGATCTACAAGGAACTCGGTGCCTCACCAAAGACAGCAGCACAGATCGCAGCCGCTTTCGCTACAGTTGATGCAGAGTTAATCAAGGATGCGGTCACGCTTCCTGTCTTCCAGCACCCATCAGCTAACGGCGTAAATGCCAAGTTGCAGGGCGTCGCACCATCACCGTTCTCTCCAAACCTAGTTTGGAACGTATGGGATTGGTACTTCACAAACTAATTCTCTAAAAGAGAGTTTAATTTGTGACAAAACAAGTAGTAAATAAGTAAAGAAGGGTGGCATTCAGAGCAATCTGAATGCCACTCTTTCTTGCCCTTTCGGATACAATTCCGATCCATCTCACTGAGTGTTTTTCTGCAGATAGTCGAAAGGTGTACTTGAAAAAGTGATTGCTTACATCTCACGTCGCCTGGGCGTTCTCTTTGTCATTCTCTTCGGCTCAAGCTTCATCTTGTACAACTTGGCCGCTATTTCAGGCGACCCACTTGGTGAACTACGCCTGAGCAGAGAGATCAACGCAAAACAGCAGATTCTCGCCCTTACCCGCGATCTTCAGTTAAACGTACCGCCACCGCTGCGCTACTTCCTATGGTTACGCGGTGTTTTCGGTGTCTTTATCGGCAACCCAGATTTTGGATTGACGCGTACCTCAAAGCCAGTCATCGATGAAATTCTTGTAGCCCTTCCCATCACGATTCGTCTTGTTTTTGCCGCAACAATCATCGCAATTATTGTCGGCATCTCAATCGGTATCATCACCGCGCTTCGTCAGTACTCACGCTTTGACTACGCAATGACCTTCATCTCTTTCCTTCTCTTCTCACTTCCAATTTTCTGGGTTGCAGTTCTACTCAAGGAGTACCTTGCAATCCAATTCAATACCTTCCTTGGCGAACCCACGATCTCACCTCAGTGGCTGATTGGGCTGAGCGTGGCCAGCGGTGTCTTCTGGTCGGCCATTATTAGTGGCACTCGAAAACGAGTCTTCATGATTTTCGGTGGCGCTTTTCTCGCAAACTTTGCTCTTCTCTCATTTATGAGCGTTACCGGTTGGTTCGCCAATCCATCTTTAGGCCCGATCGTGCTTGGAATTCTTTCAGTGGGTGTGGCCTTTGGTGTCACACACCTCTCTACTGGAATTTCGAATAAGGCAGCGCTCAAATCTTCACTCACAATGGCAGCTTTTACAGTCGTTGCTTATTACCCAGTGCAGTGGCTCTTCGAGCGGGATGCAAAAACCCTGATCTACCCACTCATAATTATCGTCTCTGTTGCCTTTGCTGTATTTGTTTCACTTCGATTCTCAAAGATCGACCGCGGACCGATTATTCGTACATCGGTGCTCTCTATTTTCATCATGGGATTTCTTGTAGTTATTGATAAGTTGATGCAGACCTGGAAGCCATATATGGAATCCGATGCTGTCTACTTCCGCCCGATCCCAACGATTGGACAGGTCAATGCGCTTCTAGAACCGGGTAACTTCTGGATGACCTTGCTCGATGCCCTTGTCCATATGTTCTTGCCAACCTTGGCGCTACTTCTCATTTCATTTGCTGGCTACGTTCGCTTCTCGCGCGGAACACTTCTTGAGGTACTCAATCAAGATTACATTCGCACAGCGCGCGCAAAGGGCCTTACTGAGCGCACGGTGATCATGCGCCATGCATTTAGAAATACCATGATTCCAATTGCAACAATTATGGTTGTTGACTTCGCATCCATTATTGGAGGTGCCATTATTACTGAGCGCATCTTTGGCTGGCTTGGAATGGGTACGCTCTTCTATGCAGCTATCAATTCATTTGACCTTAATCTTCTGATGGGCGTCTTCTTGCTCACTGGATTCCTAGCCGTATCTGCCAACCTCATTGCCGATCTTCTCTACTCAGCGCTAGATCCGCGTATTCGTGCCGGCGCAGGAGGTAAATAATGTTAAAACGTAAGAGAGATAAAGAAGTATCAATCACTTCTGGCGAACAAGCCATTATGAATAAAGAGACCGAAGGCCTTAGTCAAAGTCAGATTGTTCGTAGCCGTTTTGTACGCCATAAGGGTGCGATGACATCTGTTTTCGTACTCTCCTTTCTTGTCTTGGCAGTCTTTTCAGCACTTGAAACAAAGATTGGACCAATCAGAATTCCTGGCTGGTGGAAGTTTAGATATGACGAGCTTCTTGATCTGCGTACTGAGGGTTGCCCTTCGGGAGTTGTTGGCTGCCCGACGCTGGATGTAGTCCCATCCTTTATTGATGGAACCGGTGTAGGTCTTGGAAGACATCCATTTGGTCAGGACGATATTGGCCACGATTACTTTGCAATGACGATGAGAGGGGCGCAACGCTCTCTCTATGTCGCATCAGTTATTGGTCTGCTCGGTGGAACTATCGGAATTATCGTTGGTGCAATCTCTGGCTACTTCCGTGGCTGGGTTGATTCAGTACTCATGCGCTTTACCGACTTCATCATCACAATTCCAACAATTATTATTGGTTCAGTAGTTGGTTTCCACTTCGGTAACCTCGGCGTCGGATTCCTTGCCTTCTACTTGGGACTCTTTGCATGGACCGGACTCTCGCGCCTTGTTCGAGGCGAGTTCTTGAAACTTCGAGAGCTCGAATTCGTTGATGCAGCCCGTGTTGCCGGTGCGAGTGATCGCCGCATTATCTTTAAGCACATTCTCCCTAACGCTGTGGGTGTCATCATCGTTTCGATTACCCTATTGATGTCGGGAGCGATCCTGCTTGAGACGGCTCTCTCATTCTTGGGCTTTGGTGTTGTTGCACCAGATGTTTCACTGGGATCACTCATTAGCCAATACCAGGACTCATTTACAATCCGTCCATGGCTCTTCTGGTGGCCAGGTCTTCTTATTATTACTATCGCACTTTGTATTAACTTCATCGGCGATGGTCTACGTGATGCCTTCGATCCACGTCAACGTCGTCGTCTTACCAAAAAGGATAAAGAGCGCACGAAGTCACAGGCACGAATTGCAGCAAAAAATGACTAGCGCACTTTTAGAAGATACTCAGCGCGCAGGCGATCACAAAGAGAGTAATCAGAGCAGTAAGACCGTTTCGATTAAATTCAGTTCGGTTGTCACACACACCTCTCGTGCTACTGCCGTGAAAGGCATCGAAGCGAATTCGAGCAAGCGCCAGAGCTTGTCCAGAGTGAGTACGCGGAGATTCACCGGGTCTCATGTTGTGGAGATCGGGGATCTTCAATCCGCGAATTTCACTGGCATGAACAGTTCTGCTGTGATATCTGCCTGGGGCTTGAGCCGCCCAAGCGTAGATCTTCTCGCCACCTACTTGGATATACATCGAGTATTGAGCGCTAATATCCTCGATTTCACCCCAGCCGACAGTGATCTCTTTCAAGGGATTGGTAATTGTGATTCCTTCATCGAAGAAGGTGACCTTGGGACGAATGAAGCCCAAGTGAAAAGCGTAAGCGACGAGCAAACACCACGCGATTGTGGTTGCAACTCCTTTGGAATCTTCGGTGTAGAAACTTTGGCCGGCAATTCCAGCACAGAGGATGTAGATAGCACCGGCAAAGAAGTAACTACTCCTCGGACGGTACATCTCAGAATTTTTCACACAAGTAGTCTCTCACGAAAGGTTCTCCGATGAGCGAGCCAGTACTAAAGGTCCACGATTTTACTGTCGAATTTTGGGTAGATGGCATCTGGTATCCAGCTGCAGTTGATATGAATTTTGAAGTTAACCCTGGCCAAGTTCTTGCAATCGTGGGTGAGTCCGGTTCAGGTAAGTCAACAACTGCAATGGGATTGATGAGCCTTCTTGCATCAAATGCGCGCATGAGCGGAAGCATTAAAGTCAAAGGTCAGGAAATGCTTGGTGCGAAGGGATCAATTCTTCGTAAGTTCCGTGGAAAAGAAGTTGCCTACATTTTCCAGGAGCCAATGACAGCGCTTAATCCTGTCTACACAATCGGTTTCCAGATTATCGAAACTCTTCGTACCCACTTTGATATGGGTCCAAAAGAGGCGCGTGCACGTGCACTCGAATTGATTACTATGGTTGAAATTCCAGATCCTGCTACATCGATCGATAAGTACCCACACCAACTCTCTGGTGGTCAGCGCCAGCGCGCAATGATTGCTCAAGCACTTGCTTGCGATCCAGGGCTTTTGGTCGCAGATGAGCCAACAACGGCGCTGGATGTAACTGTTCAAGCTGAAGTTCTCGATTTGATGCGTAACCTCAAAGATAAACTCAACTCAGCAATTCTGCTTATTACCCACGATATGGGCGTAGTTGCAGATATGGCTGATGAGATTCTTGTGATGAAAGATGGCCTCACCGTTGAACATGGAAGCGCCGATCAGATCTTTAATCGCCCTCGGCACCCATATACACAACAACTTCTTGCAGCGGTCCCAAAGTTGGGATCCTCAACACGACGCGCTCTTCCATATAACGAGAGCGCAAAGCCTCGACCGGTTCTTAAGTTAGAAAGCGTTACCATCGCTTACCCAAAGCGCGGCCGTATTCCTGAGTTTGTCGCTGCCAAGAACGTCTCACTTGAAATCTATCCAGGTGAAATTCTTGGCCTCGTTGGAGAATCTGGTTCGGGTAAGACCACTATTGGTCGCGCTGCAATCGGCTTGATTCCAATCAAGGAAGGAAAGCTCGAGATTGTTGGTAAGGACATCAGCCACGCAAAATCTAGAGAGCTCCGTGCAATTCGCCGCCACACCGGTATCGTCTTCCAGGATCCAGCATCATCTCTGAACCCACGTCTTCCCATTGGTGAATCAATTGGTGAGCCGCTGTTCTTAGCAGGAGAAGCCAAGGGTGCAGATCTCGCACACCGCGTTGAAGATTTGCTCGACCAGGTAGAGCTTCCACGAAGCTATCGCAACCGCTACCCACACGAACTCTCTGGTGGACAACGCCAGCGCGTAGGTATTGCTCGCGCACTCGCGCTGACTCCAGATCTTCTGATCGCAGATGAACCAACATCAGCGCTCGACGTATCTGTGCAAGCACGATTCCTTGATCTGCTTCAGGATCTTCAGGGCAAGCTCAACTTTGCATGTCTCTTCATCTCTCACGATTTAGCTGTCGTAGATATCTTGGCTCACCGTATTGCAGTAATGCAGAACGGTGAACTTGTTGAAGTGGGCGATCGCGATCAGATCTTGCAGCATCCAAAGAGTGATTACACACGTCGCTTGATTGCTGCCGTTCCAGTTCCAGACCCTGCCGAGCAGCGTATTCGCCGCGAAGCTCGTCTAGCCTCTAAGTAATTTTGACCGCTAAGTAACGGGTACTAATCTCTAGCTTGACCTGATAAGTGCTTGTAGCGACCCATGAATTGCTCTTTAAATTCAAAGTAATCTCCTGCAATCAGAGCTGCCCGCATCTGATCTACAAGGTGCACAATAAATCGTTCGTTATGGATTGTTGCAAGAGTTGCTGCGATCATCTCTTTGCCGCGGAAGACGTGGTGCAGATATGCCTTGGTGTAATGGGCACAGGTATAGCAATCACATTCATCATCGATCGGTTCAAAGGCGCGGCGGTTGATCGCATTAGATAAATTATTTCGACCGACCATTGTGTAGACAGCAGAGGTGCGAGCAATGCGAGATGCTAAGACACAGTCAAAGGTATCGATGCCATTTTCGACCCCGACGAAGAGGTCTTCTGGGGCTCCGATTCCCAGTAAGTGGCGGGGCTTTTGCGCCGGCAAGATCTCATTCATCCAGGTAAGAATTGTTCCCAACGTTTTCTTATCGAGTGCGCCACCCAAACCAAATCCATCAAAGCCAATCGGTGAATCAGGATCGGTCGAACGCAGCGCCGCCATATCCGTTGCTGCCTTCTTACGGAGATCTTCGTACTGTGCGCCTTGAATTACCCCATAAAGGGCCTGATATGGCTTCTCAGAGCGTTCTAACGTCAATTTCTGATGCTCATCAAGGCAGCGAATACCCCAGAGGCGTGTGCGCTCCAACGCCTTCTCTTGATAACGACGGGTGTTATGCAATGTCGTGCATTCATCGAAGGCGAAGATGATGTCGGCACCGATTTGATGTTGTACCTGCATCGAAACTTCTGGGGTAAAACGATGCATGCTGCCATCGATATGGGATTTAAAGGTCACGCCTTCATCATCGACATGGGCAAGGCGCTCTTTATTTCCAGCGATCACATCATCGGATCTAAAGGTCTGGGCATCCATCGCCAAGACTTTCTTAAAGCCGACCCCAAGTGAGAGAACTTGAAAGCCGCCGCTATCGGTAAAGGTGGGCCCTGGCCAATTCATAAAGCGGGCTAGCCCACCGGCCTCATCGAGAACATCTGAACCAGGTTGTAAATACAAGTGATAGGCATTGGAAAGCAGGGCTTGTGCGCCGAGCTCTTTCATCGTCTCAGGTAAGACCGCCTTGACCGTTGCCTTTGTTCCTACCGGAATAAAGGCAGGTGTTGCGATATCACCATGAGGCGTTGAGATTATGCCGGCACGTGCCAGAGATTTTTCTGGCGCATGCGAGATCTCAAAGTTAAAGCCGTTACCAGATGGCAACGCGTTGATCCTCATCTAACCAGAGGGCATCATCTTGAGTAACGCCGAAGGTTGTATAGAAGGCTGGGATATTTCGAACGATCTGGTTGCAACGAAATTCAGCAGGGGAGTGTGGATCTGTTGCTACGCGACGGCGCATCTCTTCGGGGCGAACTTTTCCACGCCAGGCTTGTGCCCAGGCAAGGAATAGTCGTTGGTATCCATTCATGCTATCAATGATGGGTGAATCTTTTCCATCGAGTGCGATCTCATACGCCTTGAGTGCAATAGAAAGTCCACCGAGGTCACCAATATTTTCACCGACAGTCAGTGCGCCGTTGACGGTGATATCAGGAGTTCCTTCTGGTACTAGCTCGTTGTATTGGGCGATCAAAACATTGGCCCGCTTTTCGAATTCGGTACGATCGATATCGACCCACCAGTCGACCATGTTTCCATCACCATCGAATTTAGAACCTTGATCATCAAAGCCGTGGCCGATTTCGTGGCCGATGACAGCACCGATAGCGCCATAGTTAGCGGCATCATCCACATCAAGACCGAAGAATGGTGGCTGCAATATCGCGGCAGGAAAGACGATCTCGTTACCCAGTGGGTTGTAGTAGGCGTTGACTGTCTGAGGAGTCATATGCCATTCATCGCGATCAACGGGTTTACCGATTTTGGCCAGGGCAAAGTCGCGTTCGAACTTTGTTACACGAGCAAGGTTTCCAAAGAGGTCATCTGCAGTAATTTCTAGCGCCGAATAATCACGCCACTTATCTGGATAGCCAATCTTCGGGCGGAATTTTTCAAGCTTTGCAATCGCCTTGGTCTTGGTCTCTTGGCTCATCCACTCAAGGCCGTTGATACTGCGACGGTATGCCTCAGTCAGGTTGGCAACGAGGATTTCCATACGAGCCTTAGCTGCAGGTGGGAAGTGGCGCTGGACGTAGATCTTTCCAATCGCTTCTCCGAGACTTCCCTCAACGAGTGAGACTCCGCGCTTCCAGCGCTCGCGCAACTGCGGGGTGCCAGAAAGAGTGGTGCCGTAAAAGGCGAAGTTTTCATTGACGATCTCTGAGGTCAGATAGGAAGCACTTCCTGTAATCACATGCCATGACAGCCATGACTTCCAAGCCGATTTCACGGCCGGATCGCTAGCAAAGGCAGCAACTAGTGGCGAGATTCCTTCAAAAAATGAAGGCTGGCCAATGACTACATTGTCGAAGGCAACGGCAGGTACTTCACCGGCACTAATCCATAGCGGCCAATTCAGCGCAGGGGAGAGCTTCTCTAATTCGGCTCGTGACATCTTGTTATAGGTAAGGCTGGCATCGCGGTTTCGCACCTGATCCCAATGCAGGGCGGCAACCTTGGTTTCGAGTTCAAAGACTTCGCGCGCCTTGGTCGCACCATCTGCGATTCCGATGAGGGTAAACATCTTCTCCATATGCGCCACAAAAGCAACGCGGATATTTTCGTACTGCTCTTCCTTGTAGTAACTCTCATCAGGAAGAGATAGCCCGCCCTGATGGATATATAAAATGTTGGCAGATGAATCCATCATGTCTGGATAGATCGCAGTCTCGGTAATGCCACTTGCGCCACGGGCTTCAAGCCATGACATGGTGGAGATGAAGTCATCGAGTGAATCAATGGCATCTACTTTGGCAAGATCTGCGGTGATGGGACCTGCCCCCAGCTTTTCAATCTGCGCCTCATTCATAAAGGAGGCGAACATGTCGGTGATCTTCTGTGCCTCGGCGCTGCCGGATGCGCTCTCGATGATGGCGCGAACCTGGCCTTCCGCCTCATTGCGCAGAACCATAAATGCACCATCACTTGCGCGATCTTCAGGGATTACAGATTCTGTGAGCCACTTGCCGTTGAAGTGACGGAAGAGGTCATCCTGCAAACGCACCGTAGGGTCGATCGAAGAGGTGTCGATACCGCTCTTGAGGTCAGACATATATGACTAGCTCCTTGGTTCCTAAGTAGTTGAAAGTTCAACCGTAGGCGTATCATCGCCTTATGGCACGAGAAAACGCTACCCCACCGCGTTGGTTAAACCCAACGGAGATGGCTGCTTGGCGCAGATACATCGTTGCCAGTCGCCGGTTGCTTGAAGCCCTCGATGCCGACTTGGCAGATCACGAATTATCTATGCCTGATTATGAAATTTTGGCTCAACTCAGTGATGCCCCTGATCGTCGAATGCGAATGAGTGAGTTGGCTGACGTTGCCATGCTCTCGCGCTCGCGGCTATCCCACCGTATGAAGGTGATGGAGAAAGCCGGCTGGGTCCGCCGGGAGGCATGCCCTGTCGATAAGCGAGGCTTCTTTGCCGTGATGACCCCAAAGGGGTGGAAGGCAATTGTTGCCGCCGCCCCAGATCATGTCGAAAGTGTGCGCGGGCGATTTGTTGATCACTTAAGTAAAGAGGATCAGAAAGTTTTAGTGGAGATTTTTTCACGCGTTGAAGATGGGCTGCGAACTAACCCTATTGATTAATTTGTAGTGAAATAAAAAACCCCCGACCTTGCGGTCGGGGGTTTTTTATAAGTAATGAATTACTTAGCTGCTGCCTTCTTACGACGGCGCTTCTTTGGAGCAGCTGTAGCAGCTGCCTTCTTCTTGCGACGCTTTGGAGCTGCCTTCTTAGCTGCTGCCTTCTTGCGACGCTTTGGAGCTGCCTTCTTAGCTGCTGCCTTCTTGCGGCGCTTTGGAGCTGCCTTCTTAGCTGCTGCCTTCTTGCGGCGCTTCTTTGGAGCTGCTGGAGCAGCTGCCTTCTTACGGCGCTTCTTTGGAGCTGCTGGAGCAGCTGCCTTCTTACGGCGCTTTGGAGCAGTTTTCTTTGCTGCGGCCACGTACTTCTCCTATCGGAATGGTTCGGATCCGTCACCCAAACCTGTTGCGTAGATAAGTGTGACGGAAATGCGGAAGTTTCGCTAGTACATAACAAGAAATATTGGAGTGCGTGTCGCAGATTATTTTTTTCGATGTCATATGCATCTTTGTAAGTTTTACGAAATCTTCTAAAAAATAACTGTAAATATTTCCTCAACCCATCCTTGATAGTCGAAAAATGTCGAAAAATGTCGAAAAAAAGTTACGGGTTGGTATTTTCGGGAGAATTTTCCCGTTCAGCCCGTCTTTTTCTCTCTGCAACGGCATATTCGTTCGTTTCGGCATCATATTTCCGTAATTTGGGCAAGAAAATTGCCAGAATCCCGACGAAAATCACGCAGGCAATACCGCCCGAAGTTACCGAAATAGTCAAGGTAGTAGAACCTGCCATCGTTGCCGCCCTAAGTTGTCCGACCAATGGACCCACTGTGTAGGAAAGTAATTCGATTCCGGCTAACCGTCCTCGCAGATGATCAGGGATTGTCTGATTCCAGATTGCATGGCGGAATAAAACACTGACCATGTCAGATGCCCCGGCGGCGGCAAGGAAGAAGAGGACCAGATAGAGATAGTCGGTCGCACCGGCCAGTGCAATCGATGCACCCCATCCGGCAGCTGCCCACATAAATGCCCGTCCATGAAAACGATACCTCTTTGTCCATCCACTTGTCAGAGTGACGACGAGTGCACCAATTGTTCCGGCCGAGTAGAAGAGACCAAGTGCCCACGGCGCTCTTACTTGGTCCACCCAGAATGGAAAGAGTGCAATCGGCATTGCAAGAAACATCGCTGCCAGATCGACCAGGTATGTTCCCTTTAAATCTTGGCGACTTCGTGCATAGGCAACGCCCTCCCAAAGTGCTGCCAGGGATGGCTTTTCGGCCTCATGAGATGGCGGTACTTTCTTCACGCGAATGAGAATTGCAAGTGAGATGATGTAACTCACGAGATCAACTGCAAATGCTGTTGAGACTCCATAAGATGCAATCAAAATTCCGCCGATCGTGGGACCCACAATGATTCCAAATTGGCGACGAAGACTCATCAGTGCCCCGGCGCTGAGAATATCTTTATGGCCGACAACTCTGGGCAGGATCGCATCAGCACTTGGCCCATGCAGACCATTGACGGCGGCAAATGCGGCACCGACGATATAGATGATGTAGAGCTTGGGTTCGGGTGATAGCGCATTGAGTAACAAGATCAGAGAGAGGATGGCTGCGGCGGCTTCGGTCATCCAGATCATCTTCTTGCGATCGACGGCATCGGCCAAGACCCCGCCATAGAGGCCGAAAATAATCAGCGGTACGAGTTCGACCAATCCGCTGATGCCAACAGCAAGGTATGAGTTGGTCAGCTCTTTTACCTGAAAGGGAATTGCGACGTAGGTGATCATCGAACCGAGGTTTGAGATCAACCCCGAGGTCCATAAGTATCTAAAGTCGCGATATTTGCGCAATGGCGTGAGATCCATCGCCATGTTCTTCATCTACAGGATCTTACTTGTCCACTCTGGCTAGATGTCTAGTGAAATGTCTAGTGAAATGTCTGATCCTCAGAAGGAAATGCCCCGCTGCGAACATCATCGGCGAATTCGCGGGCTGCACCAAGGATCTCACCGCGCAGATCGCGATAAGCCTTTGCCAACTTCGGCGCATCTTTTGTCAGCCCGACCATGTCAGTCCAGACCAGAACTTGGGCATCGCAGCCAACGCCGGCTCCGATTCCAATCGTTGGAATTGAAAGTGCTGCCGTTATGCGGGCTGCTAATTCAGCTGGAACTAGCTCAAGCACAATAGCGAATGCCCCTGATTTTTCCAGAGCCAACGCTGCTTCAAGAATTGCATCGCCATCGCTACGACCCTGCACTCGATAGCCGCCTAATTGATGAAGTGATTGGGGAGTAAGGCCGAGATGGCCCATCACCGGAATTCCAGAAGCGGTTAATTTTTCGACGGTGGCCAAGTGAGCGCCCTCGAGTTTGACCGCCATTGCACCGGCCTCTTTGAGAAAGCGGACAGAAGTTTCCATTGCCTGCTCGGGTGAAATTTCATAACTTCCAAAGGGAAGATCTGCCACGACCATCGCACGGGTTGATCCGCGGACAACGGCACGGACTAGTGGGAGTAACTCATCTACCGTGACAGGGATGGTGTTCTCTTCGCCGAGGAAATTACTTCCGGCCGAATCACCGACTAGCAGGACTGGGATTTCGGCTTCATCAAATATCGCTGCAGTCATCTGCTCGTAAGAAGTGAGCATCGCCCATTTTTCTCCAGCTACCTTGGCAGCTTTGAGATCAAGGATGGTGACTCTGCGATGGCGTGAGCCGCCATAGAGGGATGTAGACATAAGAATTTCTCCTTACCTCGAGGCTTACGGCGCAAGTCCCCGGGTGCAAGTTAAAGGGTAGTGCAAGTAGGCTTGGGTTATGAAGTCGGCAGCCGGCCAGTATCGCCTGCGTATTGCCCTGGCTGCGATCAATCCCACTGTTGGAGATCTCGCCGGCAATAGCGCAGAGGTGGCACGCGCTGCAGCAGCTGCCGCAGCTGAAGGTGCACATCTGATTGTCTTTCCGGAAATGGTATTGACCGGGTATCCCATTGAAGATCTAGCCCTGCGCTCATCTTTTCGTCGTGCCAGCAAGAAGGCGATCGAAGCGTTGGCGACAGATTTAGCAGAACAAGGTCACGGAGATCTCGTAGCAATCGTTGGATATCTCGATGAGACACCCGATGGCCGACCACAAAATGTGGCAGCCGTTATTCATGGCGGCCACGTCAAGGCTCGATATATCAAGACCCACCTTCCCAACTTCGGTGTCTTTGATGAATATAGAAATTTCGTTGCCGGAGATTCAACCCTGGTGGTTCGCATTCACGGCGTCGATGTTGGTGTGCTGATCTGTCAGGACATCTGGCATGAAAATGGCGTGCTCGCCGAACTTGCTCAGCGCTCGCCAGGACTTGTGGTTGTTCCAAATGGTTCGCCATTTGAACGCAATAAAGATGATGTGCGTCTTGCACTCGTCAGCAAAGAAGCGGTGCGGATGGATGCGCCATTTGTCTATGTCAACATGGTTGGCGGCCAGGATGACCTGGTCTTCGACGGAGACTCGATGGTCGTTGATCGCACTGGTGCACTTCTTGCACGCACCCCGCATTGCGATGAAGGTCTGATGATCGTTGATCTGGATTGTGATGGTCAGACAAGTAGCCCTGATGTCATCATCAGCGAAGATGCGATTGCGCAATCAACTCCGATTGTCTCTGCGATTGCAGAGCGCACATCAATGGAAGAGCAGATTTGGAAAGTGCTCGTTACAGGCCTGCGTGATTATGTAGCCAAAAATGGCTTTAGAAGTGTGGTCCTTGGGTTATCAGGTGGAATCGACTCGGCCCTCGTTGCCGCCATTGCAGTCGATGCTATTGGCGCTAAGTGCGTCAACGGTGTGGCTCTTCCAAGTAAGTACTCATCAGATCATTCACTCGAAGATGCGGCCCAGTTAGCCAAAAACACTGGTCTTCACTTTAGAACTATTCCAATCTCGCCCATGGTCGATGCCTTTACAAGCAACGTAGTTCTCAAGGGGCTGGCAGAAGAGAATGTACAAGCCCGTGTTCGCGGAACAACGCTGATGGGAATTTCAAATCAGGAAGGCCATCTAGTTTTAGCTACCGGCAATAAATCAGAGCTGGCCGTGGGTTACTCAACCCTTTATGGGGACGCGGTCGGAGGCTATGCCCCGATTAAAGATATTTATAAGACAGATGTCTGGGCGCTCTCTAGATGGCGCAATGCCAGAGCGATCGAGCTAGGTGAAGTTCCTCCGATTCCGCTGGCATCTATTGAGAAAGAGCCGAGTGCTGAACTTCGCCCAGATCAGAAAGATTCTGATTCACTGCCCGATTACATCGTTCTCGATGAAGTACTGACCGAATATGTCGATCATGATCGCGGATATGAAGAGCTCGTTGCTGCAGGCTTTGATAGCGCACTTGTCGCGCAAGTGATTGGCCTGGTCGATATGGCTGAATACAAGCGCCGCCAATATCCGCCTGGCACCAAGGTCTCATCCCGCGCATTTGGAAAAGATCGTCGCCTTCCGATGACTACACGCTGGCGCGAAGGTAAGTAAGGGCTGGTTTTGTAACACTGCCGTAATTAACAGTTGGCACTATTGCCCCATGGCCGAGCAGATCAGCAAGCAAGAAGAGTTCGTTCTTCGCACTATTGAAGAGCGCAATATTCGCTTTATCCGATTGTGGTTTAGCGATGTCTTGGGCACTCTTAAATCTGTTGCGATTGCACCAGCCGAACTCGAAAACGCCTTTGATGAAGGTATTGGCTTTGATGGATCTGCCATTGAAGGATTTGCTCGCATTACCGAATCAGATATGTTGGCAAAGCCAGACCCTGCAACATTTTCAATCTTGCCGTGGCGCACAGAAGCGCCAGGTGCAGCGCGCATGTTCTGCGATATCACGATGCCAGATGGTTCACCGTCGCACTCTGATCCGCGCAACGTTCTTCGTCGCACCTTAGATAAAGCGGCCAAGATGGGATACACCTGTTACACCCATCCTGAAATCGAATTCTTCTTATTTAAATCACAACCTGAAAAAGGCGTTGCGCCAGTCCCCGTTGATCAGGGCGGATATTTCGATCACACACCAGCTGTAGTCGGCCATGACTTTAGACGTCAGGCAATTACCTTGTTGGAGGCGATGGGAATCTCCGTTGAGTTTAGCCATCATGAAGGTGCACCTGGCCAACAGGAAATTGATCTTCGTTATGCCGATGCTTTAAGTACTGCAGATAACATCATGACTTTTAGACATGTCATCAAGGAAGTTGCGCTAGAACAAGGTTTCTACGCATCCTTTATGCCAAAGCCATTTACCGATCATCCAGGTAGTGGAATGCATACCCACGTCTCACTCTTTGAGGGCGAAAAGAACGCATTCTTTGATGCCAGCGCCGAATTTAATTTATCGAAAACTGGTCGCTCATTTATTGCAGGCATTTTGAAGCATGCCGCCGAGATGACAGCGATTACCAATCAGTGGGTGAACTCTTACAAGCGCCTACAAGGTGGGGGAGAAGCGCCAGCTCTTATTAATTGGGGGCAGAGTGATCGTGGAGCTCTCGTTCGAATCCCTATGTATAAGCCAAATAAAGAGAATTCAACGCGCATCGAACTTCGTTCACTAGATTCTGCATGTAATCCATATCTTGCCTTTGCCGTGATGTTGGCTGCGGGCTTGAAGGGAATTGAAGAAGGTTATGTCTTGGAGCCAAGTTCAGATCCGGCGCCACTTCCAGCAAACCTGCATGAGGCGATCGTCGCCATGGAGAGCAGCGAACTGATCCGCCAGACTTTGGGTGAGCATGTCTTTGAATTCGTCCTGCGCAATAAGCGGGCCGAGTGGCAGGACTATCGTCGCCAAGTAAGTGCCTACGAACTCGATAGGTATTTACCCGTTCTTTAGGCTTTGCAGTATTACCCTTGCGCTATGGCTAAAGAGATCACATCAGGTAGTTTGCGTCGCATCAATATCATCGCGGGTGTTCTACACCTTGCGCAGATGGCGGCAGTCCTTGCACTTTCATCAGACTTCACGCTACCGATTACGGCGCGCTACATGTCCGGTCCGCCAGGGAGTACCTACGGTGATCTATTCGTTCTTTGGAATGCACCCCTTGCAATCGGCGTTGCAATATTTCTAGGACTTTCTTCCCTTGCCCACTTTATTGTTGTTAGCCCAAAGTTCTTCCCACGCTATATCGCAGGGCTAGCTGCCCATCGCAATTTCTTCCGTTGGGTTGAGTACTCAATCAGCTCTTCGGTAATGATCGTTTTGATTGCACAGGTCACAGGCATTTCAGATATCACATCACTGATTGCAATATTCGGTGTCAATGCATCGATGATTCTCTTCGGTTGGCTTCAGGAGAAATATGAAGAGCCAGGCAACGGTGGGTGGATCCCATTTATCTTTGGATGCATTACAGGAATCGTTCCTTGGATCGCCCTAGCCTTCTACGTCTTTGCAATTGGCGGAGCCGGAGAAAATAAAGCGCCGACATTTGTCTACTTCGTTGTTTTCACGATCTTCGCCTTCTTTAACTCATTCGCTCTCGTGCAATGGCTGCAATACAAGAAGGTTGGAAAGTGGTCGAATTATCTTGTGGGTGAGCGCACCTACATCACGCTCTCATTGGTTGCTAAATCTGCTCTTGCGTGGCAGATCTTTGCAAATACTCTGATCCCAGTCTGATCTCACTCAGACCTTGAAGAATAAATAGCAAAGGGTTACTCTTAACCCATGCAACAGCGTGGACTCCTTCTTCGCAGCCGCTGCGAGGCCAATTAACCGGTCTCCTCGCCGCGGGGTTTGGTGTTGCCGGTAAACCACAACGGCCCCAATCCCAAGGAGTGAGAAATGAATTTTCCAGAGCAACAACCGTCGCAGATGCCGGCGCATCGCTACAGCTCATTTATCCCAGTAGATCTTGTCGATCGCACCTGGCCCAATAAGAAGATCACAGTTGCCCCAAAGTGGTGCTCTGTCGATTTACGCGATGGCAATCAAGCGCTGATTGATCCGATGGATACCCCGCGCAAATTAGCAATGTTTAAGTTACTCGTTTCAATGGGCTACAAAGAGATCGAAGTCGGTTTTCCAAGTGCCAGCCAGACAGATTTTGATTTTGTGCGAAAGATTATCGATGAAGACCTGATCCCAGATGATGTCATGATCCAAGTCCTTACCCAAGCTCGCGAACCGCTCATTCGTCGCACCTATGAATCGATCAAGGGATCTAAGCAGGCGATTGTTCACCTTTATAACTCGACATCTACTTTGCAACGTCGCGTTGTCTTTGGTTTAGATAAAGAGGGCATCAAGAAGATTGCCACCGATGGCGCACAGTTATGTCTTGATCTGATGACCACTGTCCCTGAAACCAAAGTCTCTTTTGAGTATTCACCTGAGTCCTACACCGGCACCGAGCTCGAATTTGCTGTTGAGGTTTGTAACGCGGTCAATGCAATCTGGAAGCCAACACCAGCATGGAAGACGATCATCAATCTTCCTGCAACAGTTGAGATGGCTACTCCAAATATCTATGCTGATTCAATTGAGTGGATGTGTCGCAATCTTGAAAACCGTGAGAGCGTAATTGTCTCTCTTCACCCACATAATGATCGCGGTACAGGTGTTGCAGCTGCAGAACTTGGTTACTTAGCCGGGGCTGATCGTATTGAAGGAACTCTCTTCGGTAACGGTGAGCGCACAGGAAATGTCTGCCTTGTCACCCTTGGCTTGAACTTAGTAAGCCATGGAATTGATCCGCATATTGATTTCTCAAATATCGATGAAGTGCGACGCACCGTCGAATATGCAAATCAGCTCAAAGTGGCTGAGCGACATCCATATGGTGGCGATCTCGTATTCACTGCTTTTTCTGGCTCACACCAGGATGCAATTAAGAAGGGCTTTGAGCATCTTGCACGGGATGCTAAAACTGCAGGCGTAGAAGTCGATCAACACACATGGGCCGTTCCCTATCTACCGATTGATCCAAAAGATATTGGTCGCTCCTATGAAGCTGTCATTCGCGTGAATTCACAATCAGGCAAGGGTGGCGTTGCTTACTTGATGAAGACAGAGCATCACCTCGACCTTCCTCGTCGTTTGCAAATTGAGTTTTCAAAGATTGTGCAAGGCAAGACAGAAGCACAAGGTGGGGAAGTTTCTGCCGATGAACTATGGGCAATCTTTGAAGATGAATATCTTCCTACTGATGGCGCTCCATGGGGTCGATTCCGTTTGAAGGGGTTGTCACAAACTTCTGTCATGAATCAGGATGTTCAGCTCACTGTTTCGATCACAGATCGCGGGCAAGAAGTTGAGCTAGCGGGTCAGGGAAATGGTCCAATTGCTGCCTTCTGTAACATCTTGCAAAATTACGGCGTCGATGTGCGCGTTCTCGATTTCCACGAACATGCACTCTCTGCTGGTGGCGATGCATCCGCTGCTGCCTATCTCGAGTGTGCAATTGGTGGGGATGTCTATTGGGGCGTAGGAGTTGACCCCAATACAACAACCGCTTCACTCAAGGCCGTTGTGTCTGCAATAAATCGCGCCATTCGCTGACTACCGTAACCCCGTGAGCCTCTACCGTGATGAAGCGATAGTTCTGCGCACCCAGAAGTTGGGTGAGGCAGATCGAATCATCACCATGCTAACCCGTGAACATGGGCGCATTCGCGGAGTCGCTAAAGGTGTCCGTCGCACGATGTCTAAATTCGGCGCACGTCTTGAACCCGGAAGCCATGTCGATATTCAGATGTATACCGGTAAGACCTTTGACACGGTCACTCAAGTTGAAGCAATCATGAATTACGGAGAAGCAATCTCTAATGATTATCAACGCTGGACAATTGCTTCAGCGATCTTAGAAACAGCAGAGAGATTTACAGCCCAAGAAAGTGAACCAGCGCTCCAAGAATTTCAATTAGTAGTCGGCGGGATGAAAGCCTTGGCAGAAAATCGCTATGACTCTTCCCTTATTCTCGATGCGTTTCTGCTGCGTTCGTTAGCAATTGGTGGGTATGCCCCTTCAATGAGCCAATGTTCACGATGTGAAAAACCAGGACCGCACCGTTACTTCTCACTCGTTGGCGGTGGATCGGTCTGTACGGATTGTCGACCGTCAGCATCTGCCACCCCTGCAGCGGAAACTTTAGAACTCATGGGTGATCTCATCAGCGGAAATTGGGATCGTGCCCAAAATAGTGAGCTTCGTTTTCGACGAGAAGCTAGTGGCTTAGTTGCTGCCTACCTACAATGGCACCTTGAACGCGGACTACGAAGTCTGCCGATGGTGGAGCGTGCATGAGTAAGAAGCCTGCGATTGAGATTCCACACCATGTCGCGGTGGTGATGGATGGCAACGGTCGTTGGGCAAAAGATCGCGGACTGCCTCGCACTGCAGGACATGAAGCAGGGGAGAAAGCGCTCTTTGATGTTGTTGAAGGTGCAATCGAATTTGGTGTGAAAGAGTTAAGTGCTTACGCCTTCTCTACCGAAAATTGGAAGCGCTCACCTGAAGAGGTGCGTTTTCTTATGAACTTTAATCGCGATGTATTACGCCGTCGTCGTGATCAGATGAATGAGATGGGTGTGAAGATTCAATGGATCGGCCGGCCTAAGCGTCTTTGGTCTTCAGTGATTAAAGAGTTAGAAGAGGCACAGGATCTAACCAAGAAAAATAAAGTGTTGACCTTAAACATGTGCGTGAACTACGGCGGGCGATCTGAGATCGTTGATGCTGCTACCGAACTTGCTCGCGATGTGAAGCGAGGAAAAGTTAAGGCGGATTCAATTACTGAGAAGACTCTTGCTTCATATCTCTATGATCCAAAGATGAGCGATGTGGATCTCTTCTTGCGTTCATCGGGGGAGCAGCGCACCAGTAACTTCTTGCCATGGCAATCGGTCTATGCCGAGTTTGTATTCATGGATGTCTTGTGGCCTGATGTCACACGCAAAACTTTATGGAGAGCGATTGAAGAATATTCAGATCGTGATCGCAGGTTTGGAAAAGCCTAAAAATTAGCACTTACTACAGAGGCCAAAGATCTCTGCAGTGTGTCCCACTTCGCGAAAGCCATGTTCTTCAGCCATCACTTTCGCCCATTTTTCAATAGCTCCGCCCTCAATTTCAACGGTATCCCCACAGCCTTTACATACGAGGTGATGATGGTGGGCATCTCCACAGAGGCGATAGATAGCTTCACCATCATCACGCCGTAATACATCAACAATCTTGTCATTTACTAGAGATTGCAGGGATCGGTAGACAGTTGTGAGTCCGATACTTTGACCTTCGCGTTGCATTAAGCGATAGATCTCTTGTGCACTGGCGAATCCGCCAGCACGTTCGAGAGTGCTGAGTACTCGAGGATTAGAACGGGACATAGTTACTCGCCAATATTTCCAACAATCAACCACATTGCAATTACTCCAAAGATAGTGGCCAACATCGTTAACTTAGATGGATGACGGCTATGAGCTTCAGGCAAGATGTGAGATGTTGCAAGGTAGATAACAAAACCAGAGAAGGCGGCAAGATAGATTGCCATGAGAGGTTCTGAGAAGACGATATAGGTTGCGAGTGCGGCACCGCTGATGCGCATCAACGCATCCGCCCCGAGTAACAAAAATGAGGTCTTGGTCCAGTGTCCACTCTTTACAAGGAGAGAAACTGTATTGAGACCATCGCTAAATGCGTGTGCCAGGATTGCGATAAAGACTGCATATCCAAGTGAGTTACTTACCTGGAAAGCAAGACCGAGTGCCAAGCCGTCGAGGAATACGTGTCCTGCCATTGCAAGAGCGCCAAGAGTTCCGGCGAGATTAATGCTGTGTTCGTGATCGTGGCCATAATCAGAGTGTGCTGGCTCGTGTGAACCGAATATTTTCTCGGCAAAGTGCAGTAGCAAAAATCCCGTCACTAGTGCCACAGAGACCACAGGGACTCCGCCGAGTGAATCAGTATTCATCTCAAATATTTCAGGCAAGAGATCAAATGCGACGAGACCAAGAAGAAGGCCAGCTGAGAGACCAAGGACTAAATGGAGGCGATCTTTAACCTTAATTGCTAGGAATCCGCCGAGAGTTGTTGCTATGGCGGTCACTGCCGCGAGGGCGATTGCGATATTCATGGCGAGAACGTACCACAAATGAAAATGATTTTCATTATCGTCATCAAGGTGAGCGTGATGAAGGACTAGCCTTGACTCATGATCGCAGTCGCCAGATTTGAAATCCCTCTCGGATCAGCCGCCACATTCCGCGCTGAGCTCGAAGGCGTTCGCGATGTTTTGGCCGAAGCCGCCGGCTTTGTGGGTGGCGAAGTAGGGCAAAATCTTGATGAGCCAACCCTCTGGGTGCTCACCACACGCTGGGAGAACGTCGGCTCATATCGTCGAGCACTGAGTTCAACGCGTGCAAAGCTCGAAGCGATACCTGTGCTCGCTCGTGCAATCGATGAAGCAGGGGCATACGAATAATCCGTAGCAGGTAAACTTTGCACATGCTGAGCAACGACCGTTGCTCTTCGCCGACAGCCAGCCGGATGGAGATATAAAATGGCGGTAGATCGTTTAGAAAATATTGTTTCACTTGCCAAGCGTCGTGGATTTGTTTATCCATCCTCTGAAATTTATGGCGGATTACGCGCCTCATGGGATTACGGCCCACTCGGAGTCGAATTAAAGAATAACGTCAAGCGCCAATGGTGGAAATCCATGGTCATGGGACGCGAAGATGTTGTCGGTCTTGATTCATGTGTGATCTTGGCGCGCGAAGTCTGGGAAGCATCAGGCCACGTTGCAACCTTTAGTGATCCACTGACTGAGTGCACAGCATGTCACAAGCGTTATCGCGCAGATCATCTTGAAGAAGCGTACGAAGCAAAGCATAAGAAGAAGCTTGAATCTCTTACAGAAATGAACTGTCCTGCTTGCGGAAATAAAGGTCAGTTCACAACCCCCAAGCAATTCTCAGGGTTACTCAAGACTTTTCTTGGTCCAGTAGAAGATGAGTCAGGTCTTGCCTATCTACGCCCCGAGACGGCGCAGGGAATCTTTATTAACTTCGATCAAGTGATGACAACTTCTCGCAAGAAACCACCATTTGGTATCGGCCAGATCGGTAAATCTTTCCGTAATGAAATCACTCCAGGAAACTTCATCTTCCGTACTCGTGAATTTGAGCAGATGGAGATGGAGTTCTTTGTAGTCCCAGGCACTGATGAGGATTGGCATCAATACTGGATCGATACCCGCCTTGCTTGGTATAAAGATCTTGGTATTAATCCAGAGCGTCTTCGCATCTTCGATCATCCAAAAGAGAAGCTTTCGCATTATTCAAAGCGCACCGCAGATATCGAATACAAGTTTGAATTTACAGGAACTGAATGGGGCGAGCTCGAGGGCATTGCAAACCGTACAGATTTCGATCTCAAGGCACACTCTGCCGCCTCTGGAAAAGATCTCTCATACTTCGATCAAGAGAAGAATGAGCGCTGGACACCATTTGTTATCGAACCTGCAGCAGGTGTTGATCGTTGCGCACTGACATTCTTGATGGATGCCTACACAGAGGACGAAGCACCAAACGCTAAGGGCGAGATGGAGAAGCGAGTAGTTCTTAAGCTTGATTACCGTCTAGCACCAGTCAAGGTGGCAGTTCTTCCATTGTCACGCAACGCTGATCTTTCACCTAAGGCACGTGATCTGGCAGACCAACTTCGCAAGAATTGGAATATTGACTTTGATGATGCCGGAGCCATTGGTCGCCGTTATCGCCGCCAAGATGAAATCGGTACTCCGTACTGCATCACTATCGACTTTGAAACTCTTGAAGATAATGCAGTAACGATTCGCGATCGTGACACCATGGCACAAGAGCGCATCTCACTTGATCAGGTGCAGACATGGTTAGCTCCACGTCTACTGGGTTGCTAACACTTCCTTTATCAAGCGGTACGTATCAGCTTGATTCACCGGTAGTTCTAGCCCCTATGGCTGGAATTACCAATGCACCTTTTCGCATGTTATGTCGTGAGCAAGGCGCTGGGCTCTTTGTCTCAGAGATGGTGACAGCGCGCGCGTTGCTTGAACGTATTCCAGAAACGCTGCGCATGATTGAACCGGGCCCTGGTGAATGGCCACGTTCGATTCAGCTCTACAGTGTTGATCCTCATCATATGAGTGAAGCGGTAAAGATGATTGGCCGTGAAAATTTAGCCGATCACATTGATATGAACTTTGGATGTCCGGTACCAAAGGTCACACGCAAAGGTGGGGGAGCAGCACTTCCATATAAGCGCAGACTTTTCTCATCCATTGTTGAAGCAGCAGTGAACGCGGCAAAGCCATTTGGAATTCCAGTGACAGTAAAGATGCGCATTGGTATCGATAGCGATCACATTACATATTTAGATGCAGCAAAGTCAGCTGCCGAGCTCGGCGTTGCATGGGTGGCACTTCATGCTCGCACTGCTGCACAAATGTATGAGGGCAAGGCAGATTGGTCTGCGATTGCTCAGCTGGTAGAACATCTGAAGCCAACAGGTGTACCAGCCCTTGGTAATGGTGACATTTGGTCAGGAAGTGATGGCGTTGCGATGATGGAGCAGACAGGTTGTGCTGGCGTTGTCGTGGGCCGTGGATGTTTAGGGCGTCCGTGGTTATTTACAGATTTAACGAAATCAATGTCAGGAAATGATGAACGTGTTTTGCCATCTTTACACGAGGTTCGTGAAGTGATGTTCCGACATGGTGAATTAATTGTTGATTACTTTGAATCTGAAGACCGGGGTTGTCGCGACTTGCGTAAACATATGGCTTGGTACCTCAAAGGCTTTACCGTTCATAGTGAATTACGCAGACAATTTGGAATGATCGCTTCCCTTGTAGAATTTCGCACATTGCTCGATCAACTAGATGATCAACCGTATCCACTAGAAGTTGCAGAGAAACCACGTGGACGTACTAGCCACGGGCGACCACCGACTCTTCCAGATGGATGGCTCAATGATCCGGATGAGATGATTCATCTCGAGGCAGAAGATATGTTCTCGGGTGGCTAATGTTTAAATTCATCTTTCGCGCCATAGCATTATTAATTGCTCTCATTGTGGCAATTCCTGCCTACGCACTCTTTGTTACGTGGAACTCAGCGAACAATCCAACTCTTCGCACAACAGCCGATGTCATTGTGATTCCAGGTGCAGCACAACTCGATGGCACACCTGGCCCGGTACTGCAGGCGCGACTTGAACAAGCGGTACGACTCTTTCGTGCAGGTGTAGCTCCTCTTGTAATAACAGTGGGTGCAGGTGCACCCGGTGATCGCACTACCGAAGCTGACTCTGGTCGTCGCTGGCTGATCAACAACGGAGTTCCACGTAGCGTTGTGATCGCGCTCCCTGAAGGTCGCGATACTTTGACGCAGACAAAGGTGTATGTAAAAGAGATGAGCGAGCGAAAACTTACATCTGTAGTTATTGCAACCGATCCCTTTCACTGCCAACGATCAATGACAATGGCGCGTGATCTTGAAGCGGACCCATTCTGCGCACCGGTTCCTGATGGGCCCAATTCATTGGCCGGATCAACTAACCGGTACTTAATTCGTGAAGCCGGGGCTTACCTTGCTTACATCACGCTGGGACGCAGAGGAATTCATCTCAGCGATCACTTAGGCTAGCTCCATGCGATACAGCGATAGCGATCAAGAGCGGTTCTTCTTCGAACCTGCCAAGCGCGTTGGGCGAACAGAATTTATGCGCGATCGTGCGCGCGTGATTCATTCGGCGGCGCTCCGCAGATTAGCTGCCAAGACACAAGTTGCTGTTCCATGGGAGAACGATTTTCAACGCACGCGTTTGTCGCACTCGATGGAGTGTGCACAGATTGGTCGCGAACTCGGTGAATCACTTGGAGCAGATCCAGATCTACTTGAGACAGCATGTCTTTCACACGATTTAGGTCATCCACCATTTGGTCATAATGGCGAAGAAGCACTTGCCGATATCGCGCAAGAGTTTGGTGGCTTTGAAGGAAACGCTCAGAGCTTTAGATTATTGACTCGCATTGAAGCAAAGACTGTAGACGCAGATGGAAAATCTGTTGGACTCAATCTGACGCGAGCAAGCCTTGATGCAGCAACAAAATATCCATGGCCGCGCAGCGTTAATCCGCGCAAGTTTGGCGTCTATGACGATGATGTTGAGATATTTAATTGGGTTCGCAGTGGCGCTCCAGATGGCCGTCAATGTATCGAAGCCCAAATCATGGATTGGTCAGATGACTCTGCCTACTCTGTTCATGATCTTGAGGATGCGATCTTCGTAGGTTCAGTTCAGGTTTCAGATTTTGAAAGAGATTTCGACACTTTATATGCAGAGATGATTACTAGTTATAAGAGTGATGCAACAAAGGATGAGGTCGCAGCAGCACTCACACGCCTTGAGTCACTTTCATGCTGGCCTCGCACATACGATCGCTCACATCGATCGCTAGCTCGCCTTAAGGATTCGACATCACAACTTATCGGTCGCTTTGTATTGGCTGCCGAGATGCGCACGCGTGAAGTTCACGGTGCTGGATCACTCATGAGGTATCAAGCAAACCTGGAGATTCCGCGCGAACAACGCGTTGAAGTAGATTTCCTCAAAGCTATTGCGGGCCACTACCTGATCAGCGCCGATGCATCACAAGAGCGCTACATCGGACAACAAAAACTCATTGCAGAACTTGTGGAGATGCTCTTTGCCAAAGCACCAGCAGCCCTTGATCCGATATTTCTCGATGACTGGGCTCTGGCCGATAATGAAATTGCACGGATGCGCGTAGTCATCGATCAAATTTCTTGCCTGACTGATCCTGGCGCATATGCCTTACATGCTCACCTACGCGGTAATTAGATAGGCTGGGGATATGGCCGGTCGCATAAAGGATGAGGATGTTCAACACATCCGCGATCACGCACCTATCGATGATGTCGTAGGCGAATACGTACAACTTAAATCTGCAGGTGGCGGACAGAAAAAAGGTCTCTGCCCATTCCATGATGAGAAATCTCCCTCATTTCACGTCACACCTAGCAAGGGCTACTTCCACTGTTTTGGTTGTCAGACCGGTGGCGATGTCATTGCATTCCTCATGAAAATTGACCATCTCACCTTTACCGAAACAATTGAACGACTTGCAGATCGCATCGGATACACGCTGCGATACGAAGAGAGCGGCAGCGCACCTTCTGGCCCATCTGTGAATCGCTCGCGTTTAGTTGCCGCAAATGCATTGGCTGCCAGCTTCTTCCAGGAACAACTCAATACTTCTCCAGATGCTGCTCACGGACGAGATCTACTTACCAAACGTGGATTCGATAAAACTGCATGTCAGACGTTCGGAGTCGGCTACGCACCTGATTCATGGGATTCACTTACCAAATATTTGCGTGCAGCCGGCTACACCATTGAAGAGCTCGAGCTCGCTGGACTTTCCAAGATGGGTGAACGCGGCCCGATCGATAAATTTAGAAACCGTTTAACCTGGCCAATCCGCGATATTTCCGGTGATGTTGTGGGATTTGGTGCTCGCAAATTAGCTAGCGATGAAGAGGATCAAGGCCCTAAATATCTCAATACATCAGAGACGCCAATTTATAAGAAGAGCCAAGTTCTCTATGGGCTAGATATGGCTAAGAAAGAGATTGCAAAGAAGCGTCAGGTAGTCATTGTTGAGGGATATACAGATGTGATGGCGGCACAGTTAGCCGGAATCACCACAGCGGTTGCCACGTGCGGTACTGCATTCGGTGCAGAACATATTCGAATCATTCGCCGCTTACTTATGGATGACGACACATTCCGTGGTGAAGTGATCTTTACCTTCGACGGTGATGCAGCAGGTCAGAAAGCTGCCATGCGCGCATTCAGCGAAGATCAGAAATTTGTCACACAGACTTTCGTTGCCGTTGAACCTGATGGCTTAGATCCATGTGATCTACGGCAGATTAAGGGAGATCTTGCACTTCGTGATCTAATCGCAAAGCGCGTTCCACTCTTTGAATTTGCGATTCGCACCGAACTTAAACTACATAACTTAACGACCGCTGAAGGTCGAGTGAATGCACTGAATGCCACAGCGCCGCTCGTTGCTCAGATTCGTGACAAATCTCTACGCCCTGAATATTCACGCTTACTTGCTGGATGGCTTGGCATTGAAGTAGAGATTGTCACTTCTGCGGTTTCGCAAGGTGCGCGTCGATCTGCACCTTCAGTCACACAAGCTGATGGTGATCAAGTCGATCAATCATGGCGCCCGCATCCACAAGAGCCACGCCTATTGCTCGAACGCGAAGTATTGAAGGCACGCTTACAAATGCCAGATCTGCTCACGACATGGTCAGAGATTGAAGAAGCCGCTTTTACGCATCCTGCCTATGTAGAGATGAAGCGTGTCATCGATGCGCATGCATCATCAACAATTCATATTGATGAAATTTCAGACGAGCGAATGAAAACTATCTTTACCGAACTCACGGTTGAGCCTATTCGATCTGATGGCGAAGTCTCGGCGCGATATATCGAATCAATCGTCGCGCGATTGCGTGAAGTAGGAATTAGTCGCGCAATTGCCGATCTCAAATCTAATCTTCAGCGACTTAATCCGGTAGAAAATCCTGATGAGTACAACGCAGCCTTTTCTTCCCTTGTGGCCCTAGAAGCCACTCGACGAGGACTTCACGATTTGGCTATAGGCTCGCTTTAAATCCTTCGATTTTTCCCCATCCGCATAGGTGCGGTAGAGTCTGCGCTCTGCACTATTCCCTCATAGCTCAACGGCAGAGCAGCCGACTGTTAATCGGCAGGTTCTTGGTTCGAATCCAAGTGAGGGAG
>Ga0209551_1000084_pt1 | contig 28597 bp, 30 predicted proteins | sample LauGreSuBDMM15SD_2_FD_187568 | JGI IMG/M metagenome (GOLD analysis project Ga0209551, IMG submission 187568) | Freshwater lake microbial communities from Lake Michigan, USA - Su13.BD.MM15.SD (SPAdes) (version 3) | ecosystem: Environmental > Aquatic > Freshwater > Lake | place: Lake Michigan, USA... | reverse complement strand
CTGTACCTGTGCGCATTGTAATTGTAATAAAAATTTATAATGTTGCAAATGTAATCTTTAATACAATACAAAATTTATTTTGTTAAAATATTTTTAAAATTTGTTGGTTTACAGATGGTTTGGTATTAAATTCTACTTTAAACTCAACTTAATATTCAACTCTTCCAATTGTTTTTCGTCGATGATAGCAGGTGCATCAATCATCACATCTCGACCTGAATTGTTTTTAGGAAAAGCAATAAAATCCCTGATGGTTTCTTGACCACCAAGAATGGCAACTAATCTGTCTAGTCCAAAAGCTAATCCGCCATGTGGTGGTGCGCCAAATTGAAAAGCATCCATCAAAAATCCGAATTGGTTTCGGGCATCTTCTTCGGTAAATCCTAGGTATTTAAACATTAAAGCTTGTGTGGCTTTGTCGTGAATTCTAATTGAACCTCCGCCAATTTCATTTCCATTCAAAACCATATCGTAAGCATTGGCGCGCACTGCTTTTGGGTTGATTTCTAATAACGCCATGTCTTCTGGTTTTGGCGAGGTAAACGGATGGTGCATGGCATGGTAACGCCCACTTTCTTCATCAAATTCTAACAAAGGAAAATCTACCACCCAAAGTGGCGCAAATTCAGCTGGATTTCTCAATCCTAATCGTGTTGCCAATTCCATTCTTAAAGCAGAAAGTTGCGTTCTTGTTTTGTCGGCTGGACCAGAAAGTACAAAAATCATATCGCCTGCTTTGGCATTTGTGATTTTTGCCCATTTTGCTAAATCTTCTAGGTCATAAAATTTATCGACAGATGATTTGAACGTGCCATCTTCTTCACATTTAACATAAACCATTCCTGAAGCGCCAATTTGTGGGCGTTTCATCCAGTCGATTAAAGCGTCGATTTCTTTTCTTGTGTACGAAGCACAATTCGGGGCTGCGATGGCTACTACTAATTCTGCAGCATTGAAAACGGCGAAATCTTTGTGTTGAGCAACTTCGTTTAACTCTCCAAACTTCATATCAAAACGAATGTCTGGCTTGTCGTTTCCGTAGGTTTTCATGGCATAGTCGTAGGTAATCCTTGGGAATTTTTCTACTTCGATGCCTTTGATTTCCTTCAGTAAATGGCGTGTAAGTCCTTCAAAAACATTCAGGATGTCTTCTTGTTCTACAAATGCCATTTCGCAATCGATTTGTGTAAATTCTGGTTGGCGATCGGCACGCAAATCTTCATCGCGGAAACACTTTACAATTTGAAAATACTTGTCCATTCCGCCCACCATCAACAATTGTTTGAAGGTTTGTGGCGATTGTGGTAAAGCATAGAATTGTCCGGGGTTCATGCGACTCGGCACCACAAAATCTCTTGCCCCTTCTGGTGTAGATTTGATTAAATAAGGTGTTTCTACTTCGCAAAAATCTAAATCGGATAAATATTTTCGCACTTCCATTGCTACTTTGTGACGGAAAAGCAAGCTGTTTTTGACTGGATTTCTACGAATGTCGAGGTAACGGTATTTCATTCTGATGTCTTCGCCGCCATCGGTTTCGTCTTCTATAGTGAACGGAGGCGTTAGCGAAGCATTTAGAATCGTCATTTCAGTAACTAATATTTCTATTTCGCCTGTTGCGATATTCGGATTTTTTGACTCTCTTTCGATAACCGTTCCTTTCACTTGAATTACAAATTCTCTTCCGAGGGTTTTGGCTAATTCAAAAACAGTTTTGTCGGAGCGGCTTTCGTCGAATAGCAATTGTGTAATGCCATAGCGATCGCGCAAATCTACCCAATTCATAAAACCTTTGTCGCGTGATTTTTGAACCCAACCGGCTAGCGTAACTTCTTTATTGATATGCGTGGCGTTAAGTTCGCCACAAGAATGACTTCTGTACATTTTAAAAATATTTTTGCAAAAATAGTTTAAATTGTGTGAAAATAAAGTGTTTTTTAGCAGAATAGAAAAGCTGTAAAATCTTCGCGCTTTAAAAATAAAAATGAGCGGAGTAGTTGCCCATTTTTGTGCATCCGATTTGTGATTTTTACTGAATTAGAAAATGAGCTTTGGTCATCTATAGTCTGAATTCGTTCAACTTGTCAATAAAACAAATGTAATTTTGATTGATTACGCCAACCGGCTTGGTTTTCGTATTTTACAAAAAAGATTTTAACGTCTGCTTGGTTTTCATAGTTCACAAAGAATATCTTTTTATCGGCTTGATTGGCATATTTAGTAAAAAACCATTTGCCGTCATTCTGACCAGTTTGGTTGGTATATTTTACTTTAAACACTTTCAAATCTGCCTGGTTTTCATATTTAACCACGAATACTTTTACATCTGCTTGGTTTTGATATTCTACAGCAAATACTTTTTGAGCTGTCATCGGAAGCGTTAACAAAAATAACGTGATGGCAATTAGGTAAACTTTTTTCATAATCATTGTTGTATTAGCTCAAGTTTTAAGTTTTGGTGTTGCATTTTCCAATTGTCATTGAATGGAAAAGGTATAAGTATTATTTAATTTATTGCTAGCGTTTTAACCTTTCGCACGCGCTTGACTAAAGAAGGATAGTGCATACACTCTTCATACTCTATCCATACACTATCCATACCGTATCTATACACTATCTATACACTATCCATATACAAGAGTTACTATAACCTTACTATAACCCCACTATTGAGAGCATTTATTTAAATAATATTTTTAGAATACTTGCCCCTATTTTTCGTTGCATTCCTGCTTTTGTGGTTGGTATTCCTGTTGTTCGTGCCAATTTTTGTTTTGCTTGGGCTATTCCTAATAATCTACTTAGCGAAAATGAAAATCCGTATTTGCTCATCATTTGTTTATTTAATCTCAAAATTACTATTTATTATTTCTTATTTAACATAAAACTGTTGCGTGTTGTTGTTTTGATTTAAAAAACACAATCTACCGTTGAATAAATGATTAATATTTACTTTAAAATTCTACCTGAAGACATAAAATTAAAAGAAAAATTATGTAAATTAGCAGAAATTTATCAACATAAATTAAGACATTTATTATGAAATTATTTATTTTAAAATGGTATCCTGTTATATTAGCATTTATTTGCATGCTTTATTCAATATCATTAGGTCTTCTTGGAAGACATGAAGAGGCGCTTTATTCTGCTCACTGGCCAGGGACAATTTTATTATTTGCTTTAGTAATCCGTCAAAGAAGAACAACATGAGTATTGGCTTTTTTATAGTTGGAGCAATAATTTTCGCCATTTATATGTTTTTTACTATTTGGAATATTATCTATTCTAGTAAAAAACAAAAAGAAGAAAATTATCCTAACATCGCAAAGAAAAAATAATCAGGGGTATTCAATTTTTTGCTCACAAAAATTGGAATTCTGAATTCATTAAAGCTTTTGGAATATGCTATACCAAGATTTATTTTGATTGATTCAAAAGGAAATGTGGCATCAGCAGATGAATTGCAGCCATCAGACATAAAATTGATTAAAAAATTAGAACAATTGTTGAAATAATAATTGTTGAAATAATAATTGTTAAAATAGTATTTGGACACTAAAATAAAAAAACCATTAAAATGCTAACTTAAAGCATCTTAATGGTTTATTGTGGTCCCACTTGGAATCGAACCAAGCACCTACTGATTATGAGTCAGTTGCTCTAACCGAATGAGCTATAGGAATACAGGATGTTTTAAAAGTCTTTCACCGAGTGTACAAACTATGAGCAAATCAAAACCTGGTTATAAAATATGTTTGTTGTACGTGAGTCAAATGTATTACATTTTTCAAAACAAAAAAAGAGAAAAAAGAAAGCACTACAAATTGAGGTAATGACTTACGGGAATGGAGTGAAGAATGAGCGGCTGGGAGTAAGGAATGAACTCTAAATTTGCTGTATTTTTTTCTGTTATGCAAAAAACGTTCTTGTTTAGACAGACACCCAGCTGTACCGGAAAAAAATGGAATTTATGGAATTTTTTGAGGGACAAGATGCGGTGTTGCTTTAAATGACTAGCAGCCTAAGGATGTCAACAGAACGTAGCTTTTGCGAAGTGATGTGGAATTCTTAGAGGTTTCGTTGGGGAAAGAATAAATAGCAGCGTAGCGTTCCTTAATTTAGTGCAAAACGATAGTGGAGCAAACCTCAACTGCTAGGCATAGGAGCAACCGCTGAAAAATCATAGGGCGAAAGACAATAATACTGCTGAAATGAAGAGAAACGTAGCTTGCGGAGTGTAACTGAATGAAGGTGTATTTTGGATTTAGTAGCCCTTACGAACGAATTGAGAGAGCGTTTGAAGACTGGGAGTGCAGAAAACAAAAAAAGAGCTTCTCTTTTTTATAGAGGCTCTTGTTTTGGGTTCAAATGGCCTGTGGAACGGAGCTTTTTTCAAGCGACTGTAACAGCCCAGCGTAAAAAAGCTATCGAAAGTAGTAAGACCGCTTTCAGCTTCCCTGTTAAACTATTGAGCGGATAAATTGACTTTAAATTTATTAGCTCCAGCAAATAGAGCACCATCAGTTCCATTATTTTGACTGTATTTTCCTGCTGGTAAATCTTTCAAAATATAATAATTACAAATTCTAGCAACATCTACGTATTTTGCTGCGGCAGTATTTGCAGCAGACACAGCTAAGTTTGCAACTAATCCTCCGATTCCTCCTAAACCTGTTGATACAGATGTATCGTATTTTATTTCACCTCTCCTAGTGTACAATACTTCGTTAGTTCTAGTTGATTTAATGATATATTCAATTTCCACAGACACATTGGATCCTATTGATGATTTATCCCACTTATGTATAATTGTAAAAACAGCTATGTCAGCTCCAAAAACTTCTGAAAACTTATTTAATGGAGAATTAATAAATAATTCTGCATCAAATGCACTTTCTTTTTTCATTATTTCCATGGAAAGAAATGGAGGTATTACATAATATCCAGCATCTGCAATTGGAGTATATATTGTAGAATGGAAATACTCCTTTGCGTCTATATTTGTACTTCTATTTATAGGAGGCATAATTAATGCAACTAAAGGTTTTTCGTCATACATCCCTTTGTAAGCAACTGATTTTAAAACAGGTGCAGTTGAAGTACAACTTGTAATTACAACACTTGTAATTAATAATAATATAATAATTGATTTTTTCATTATTCTGTTAATTTAATTATTCTTTCTATAAATACTTTTGATTCAGGATATAACTCAATTTCTTTTTGTAACATTTCTCTTGCTTGAGCCATATTATTAGATTGTAGCAACAAAAATCCGTAATCTGCATAAACCCCTGGTGGCACTTCACCTCTAATTCCTTTTTGTTTTTTTATTATTTTCTTATACTCCTCACTTAGTTTATTACTAGTTGTTTCATTAGTATTTTTCAAAAAATTATAACTACTATTCTCGTATTTGTTCCAAGTATAGAGATTTGTTGGAGCAGAGCAAGAAGTAAGGGATACAATTGTTATTATTAATATGATTCTTTTCATGGTATTATTATTTTTTTAGTTTGCTGACTTGATACAAATATTTGTTGATTATAAATAATTTTGTTTTCAGAATAAATTTTTATTAAATGTTTACCTATTGTAATCGCGTATACTTCACCTCTCATTCTGCCTACTTTATCCTTATAAACTTTTGCTTTAAAAGATTTATTATCATCCACTACCACGTCTACATCATTTGAATACATAGACGGAGTTCCAATAATCTCCAAAAAAGATTCGTTGTTTAAACCCTGGGAGGAGGTTTTAGTTCCGCCGCAGCTTATTAGCAAAACAAACAAAGGGAGTATTAAATATTTAGCTATTTTCATTATTTAATTTGTTTAATAAAGTAATTATTTAGATTTTTTGCGTCCATGTCACCTTCAATAAATTCCACCATTGAATATTCATTTTGAGGGTCACCGCCTGTGAAAATAATTTTAACCTTTCCTGTTACTTTGCCTGGAAGTTCAATGTTCATTCCTGTTTGGGGATTCTTAACTGTTCTACCTTTCAATACTACTTCATAAATATCATCAATTTTTATTCCTTGGTTTTTTCCTCCAGCAATTAAAATTCCATTGCTATCATTTGATAAAACGTATGATTTCCATGGTCTTTCCATGCAATTTGAAATTATGTTTTCCACTAATTTTGAAATAGCTGCGGAAATAGCCTTATCGCTTAAGGTAGCATCGTAATCAGTTCTTTTTCCTAATCCCATTACAGTTTTGTCAGTAGTCTCAGCTTCCCCTTTTGCTTCTTCTGAGTAAATAATCTGACCTGTTGAAACATCAACAAGCCTAATACTAACTCCAGCTTCTACAGTTTGAGTTTTAGTTCTAGAAAAAACATTTACTCCTCCAACATTTTTTCTTCCAAATTCCGTTAAAGAACCTATAATTAAAAAATCAGCCCCAATTTTTTGATATTCTGTTGCATTACTAATATTTGTTTCTGCAATTATTTTATCAAGATCTTGTCTCTCTAACAATATAAATTTATCGGATGCAGCTAATTTTGCAGATAATATGTCAACTGCTTGTTTTCCCATAGGATCGTTATTTTTATCGTAAAAAATTCCTTTTCCGTATTGAGTTTCATTTGAAAATCTAGCAATAGCTACCTTTCGCTTTAACACCCTAACCTCCTTATCTATTTCTTGATTTACTGGTACAGTATTAACTACCGTTTTTTGAGCATAACAAACATTAGTTAATAGACTTAGTGTCAAATAAAATATTACTTTTTTCATATGTATTTATATTAATCTAAAACAAATATAATAAAATTTCGGTACATACATCTAAAAGATGAAAGTAATTTTCCGTTATGGAAAAAAGAGTTAGAAAATCACCACTTACCTCTGATATCATTAATCTTGGGAAGCAAATAGAAGGCATAATAAAGTTAAAAGGATTGAAAACTAGAGAGGTGGCTCACGATGCTGATATGGATGTTGAAAACCTTAGAAAGTATATCAAGGTTTAATTAATTTGGCATTTTGGTATTCTTTTAACACTTGCCCTTTTTTTTCATCCCAATAATGTTGTTGAAGAGAAACACCTGAATTAATGGTGTAGACTTTCTTAAAATCAATGATTCTAAAGATGATGTTGAATTTTCCATCAGATTGTGCTCTAAGAAGGTCTAAGAGCGTTTTAATGTTTGCCATAAAGGTTTATTTATGGTCTTGATATGACATTTTGTGCAAACTATGTGCAAACTATTAAACAAAAAAGACCTCACAGGATTGTGAAGTCTTTGATAAATCGTGGTCCCACTTGGAATCGAACCAAGCACCTACTGATTATGAGTCAGTTGCTCTAACCGAATGAGCTATAGGACCGTTTTAAGGTTGGCAAAAATAGTCTTTTTATTTTATCTAACAAAATTAGTGTCGAATTTCTTGACACAATTCTATTAAAACGCCATTGGTTCCTTTTGGGTGAAGAAACGCAACGAGTTTGTTGTCGGCGCCTTTTTTAGGAATTTCGTTGATCAACACAAAACCTTCGTTTTTTAGTCGCTCCATTTCGCTCAAAATATCGGTTACTTCAAAAGCGATGTGGTGAATGCCTTCGCCTTTCTTTTCGATGAATTTTGCAATCGGACTTTCAGGATTTGTCGCTACCAAAAGTTCAATTTTATTGGGGCCAGTTTGAAAAAAAGAAGTCATAACACCTTCGCTTGCTACTTCTTCTGTTTTATAAGCAGCTGTTCCGAGCAATTTTTCAAACAATTGATTGGAAATGGCTAAGTCTTTTACGGCAATGCCGATGTGTTCTATTTTGTTCATTTGCTTTTGAAAATTATAGTTTTAGCCTAGCCCCGATTGCAGTGGTATCTTTTGTGGCTGTTGTTCAGCCGCAAAAATTTAACGGAAAGCGGGACAAGTGTTGTTGTAAACGGTATTTTTTGCTTCTAAAACTTTCACAAATATATAACTTTGTTACTTTGAAGAATTACTATTTAGAAAATTGTATTTTTGCCCCATGGAAACAAATAGACAGAAAAAAATTGGCGGCGTTATTCAGAAGGATTTGGTCGATATTTTGCAAGGAGAAATCAGAAAAAACAATATTTCAAATTTAATCATCTCGGTTTCAAAAGTAATCGTCACCACCGATTTATCGGTTGCGACGGTGCATTTAAGTATTTTTCCGCAAGAAAAAGCAGCCGAAACACTCGCCGCAATCAAGTCGAATGCGGTTTTAATCAAACACGATTTGTCGCAAAGGGTAAGGCTTCAGCTCAGAAAAGTGCCGAATCTTACTTTTTTTATAGATGATTCGTTAGATTATATCGAGAAAATCGACAATGCATTGGCCTCAAAAGAAAATCCGATTGAAAACCGAGATTTGCTAGAAAAAAGAAGAAAATCGTAAATTGAACTTTCCGTTATACATAGCCAAACGTTATCTAAAAAGCGCCAGTAAAAACAACGCAATCAACATTATCAACGGTATTGCGTCGTTAGGCATTGTCGTTGGTGCAATGGCTTTGTTTGTGGTTTTGTCGGTGTTTAGCGGTTTGGTCGATTTTAGTTTGTCGTTTTCAAACACCATCGACCCCGATTTTAAAGCGATGAGCGCCACCGGAAAATCTTTTTTAATCTCCAACGACCAAGAAAATCAACTCCAAAAAATAAAAGGAATCCGTTCTTACAGCAAAGTCGTTGAAGAACGGGTTTTGTTTGTGTTTAAAGAAAAGGAACAAGTTGCGGTGTTGAAAGGCGTTGACAGCACGTTTACACAAGTAAGCACCGTTAAAAAAAGTCTTTTTGCAGGGCAGTGGCTCAAAGAAAAAACCGCGCAAGTGGTGGTGGGATACGGCATTGCACAAAAATTGTCGTTGGGATTGTACGATTACAACAATGCTTTTGAAGTTTTTGTGCCCAAAGCAGGCAGCGGCACCATCGAAAATCCGAATGATGCTTTCAACAAATCCATCTTGATTCCGATTGGCGTTTTTGCCATCAGCGAAGAATTGGATGCGAAATATGTTTTTTCTGATTTGGGTTTAGCACAAGAGTTATTGGGCTATAAACCGAATGAAATTAGTGCTTTAGAGATAAAATTCAGTCAGCCAACAGCCGAAAATGAGGTTAAAACGGCACTCGAAAAAATATTTAACGACAAGATCATCCTCAAAAACCGAACGCAACTCAACGATGCGCTCTACAAAATGTTGAACACCGAAAATATTGCGGTTTATTTGATTTTTACCTTAGTTATCATCATTGCGCTTTTTAACTTAATCGGTGCTTTGATCATGATGATTTTGGACAAAAAAAGCAACCTCAAAACGCTTTATAACCTTGGTGTTGAAGTAAAAAATTTAAGAAAAATATTTTTATTGCAAGGCACCTTGCTAAGTGTGATTGGAGGTATTATTGGACTGGTTTTAGGCGTTATCATTGTCTTAATCCAACAGCAATTTCAACTGATTATGATAACGCCCACTTTGGCTTATCCAGTTGTTTTTAGCTTTCAGAATGTGTTGATTGTGTTTTTAACCATCTTCCTTCTGGGATTTGTGGCTTCTTTGATTGCTTCAAGTCAAGTGAGTAGGAAGTTGTTTGAATAAAAAAAGCTGTAAGCAGTGCGCAGCAAGCGAAAAGTAGTAGTCGCAGTTACAGTTGCAGTTTTCAAGTTTCAAGTTTCAAGTTTCAAGTTTGAGCAACTTTAATTGAAAATTTACTTGAATAACCTGAATAACCTGACAACTACAACTGAACACTTAAAAACTGAATACTGAACACTGCGACTGAACACTGCGACTGAAAACTGTAAACTCTTTCTAACGAAAAAATGATAAAAAACTCACCACAATTTCTTACTTTCGCAAATCGTTTTTAGAAAAGCATAAAATGAATACAAAATTTACTGAATACAAAGGACTTGACTTGCCAAATGTAGCAACGGAAGTACTTGATTTCTGGAAAAAAGAGCACATATTTGAACAATCTGTCTCTTCTCGTGAGGGAGCAACGCCATTCGTTTTTTTTGAAGGACCGCCTTCTGCTAATGGTTTGCCGGGCATTCACCACGTGATGGCGCGTGCAATTAAAGATATTTTTTGTCGATACAAAACCCAAAAAGGCTTTCAAGTAAAGCGAAAAGCAGGTTGGGATACGCATGGTTTACCAGTAGAATTGGGAACCGAGAAGGAATTGGGCATTACTAAAGAAGACATCGGAAAAACCATTTCTATCGAAGAGTATAACGAAGCTTGCAAAAGAACCGTGATGCGCTATACGGATGTTTGGAACGATTTGACCGAAAAAATGGGCTATTGGGTAGATATGGAAGATCCATACATCACCTACAAATCGAAATACATGGAGTCGGTTTGGTGGCTTTTGAAAGAAATCTACAACAAAGATTTGATGTACAAAGGTTACACCATTCAGCCCTATTCGCCAAAAGCGGGAACAGGTTTGTCTTCTCATGAAGTGAACCAACCCGGCAGTTACAGAGATGTTACAGATACGACGGTTGTGGCGCAGTTTAGCCCCCTAGCCCCCGAAGGGGGAAAGGATGAAAATACGGTTTCTAAAGCGTTTCGTCTTGGCTCCCCTCCTTCTGAGGGGCTGGGGGAGGCTTTCTTTCTGGCTTGGACGACTACACCATGGACTTTACCAAGTAACACCGCATTGACAGTTGGTCCGAAAATCGATTATGTTTTGGTTGAAACTTTCAATCAATATACATTCCGACCAGCAAAAGTGATTTTAGCAAAAAATTTAGTTGGAAAACAATTTGGGAAAGGTTTTTTTGAGTCAAATGAACCTCATGATTTTGAAAACTTTAAAGAAGGAGATAAAAAGATTCCGTATCAAATCTTAGCGGAATGCAAAGGTTCAGATTTAGTTGGTATTCGTTATGAGCAATTGATGCAATTGGCGTTGCCTTACGAAAATACTGAAAATGCCTTTAGGGTAATTGCTGGTGATTTCGTTACAACAGAAGACGGAACCGGAATTGTGCACACAGCTCCAACTTTTGGTGCAGATGATGCTAAAGTAGCCAAAGAAGCAACGCCAGAAGTACCGCCAATGTTGGTTTTAGATGACAATGGCAATCCTGTCCCGTTGGTAGATTTGCAAGGAAAATTCATTCAAGGTTTAGGAAATTATTCTGGAAAATATGTTAAAAATGAATATTATAACGATGGCGAAGCGCCAGAACGCTCTGCCGATGTTGAGATTGCTATCCAATTAAAAGAAGAAAATAAAGCTTTTAAAGTAGAGAAATACGTACACAGTTATCCACATTGTTGGCGAACTGACAAACCAATTTTGTATTATCCATTGGATTCTTGGTTTATAAAAGTGACTGCAATCAAAGACAGAATGTTCGATTTGAACGAAACAATCAACTGGAAACCAAAAGCAACTGGCGAAGGTCGTTTCGGAAACTGGTTGAAAAATGCCAACGATTGGAATTTATCACGCTCAAGGTATTGGGGAATTCCATTGCCAATTTGGCGAACAGAAGATGGAACAGAAGAAATTTTAATTGGTTCTGTGGAAGAATTGTACAACGAAATCGAAAAATCAATCGCTGCTGGAATATCCATTTCTAACCCATTCAAAGGTTTTGAAATCGGTAATATGTCGGAGGCAAACTACGATTTGGTCGATTTGCATAAAAATGTTGTAGATACGATCACATTAGTTTCCCCTTCTGGAAAACCGATGAAACGAGAAGCTGACCTGATTGACGTATGGTTTGATTCAGGAGCGATGCCTTATGCACAATGGCACTATCCGTTTAGCCCCCTAGCCCCCGAAGGCGGAATACCGCCAATAGCAGATTTTATTGCCGAAGGTGTTGATCAAACACGTGGTTGGTTTTATACGCTTCATGCGATTTCAACATTGGTTTTTGACCGTATTGCCTATAAAAATGTAGTTTCAAACGGTTTGGTTTTAGACAAAAATGGACAAAAAATGTCGAAACGTTTGGGCAATGCCGTCGATCCATTTACAACTTTAACCGAATATGGTCCGGATGCGACACGTTGGTATATGATCGCCAACGCAAATCCGTGGGACAACTTAAAGTTTGATTTAGAAGGAATTGCAGAAGTGCGCCGTAAGTTTTTTGGGACTTTATACAACACTTATTCGTTTTTTGCGCTTTATGCCAACATCGATAATTTTAAGTATGAAGAGGCTGAAATTCCTTTGAACGAAAGACCAGAAATTGATAAATGGATTATTTCTGAATTGAATACTTTGATAAAAAATGTTGACGGCTATTATGCCGATTATGAACCAACAAAAGCGGCTCGTGCGATATCTGATTTTGTTCAAGAAAATTTGAGCAATTGGTACGTGCGTTTGTGTCGTCGTCGTTTTTGGAAAGGCGAATATGCACAAGATAAAATCGCCGCTTATCAAACTTTATACACTTGTTTGTTGACCATAAGTAAATTAGGAGCGCCAATTGCACCGTTTTTTATGGATAAACTTTACAGAGATTTAACTTTATCTACACAATCAGAAAAATATACCAGCGTACATTTGGCGGAATTTCCAAAATACGTTGAAAACTTTGTTGATAAATCGTTAGAGAGTAAAATGCAGAAAGCACAAACCATTTCATCGTTGGTTTTATCGCTTCGTAAAAAGGAAATGATCAAAGTGCGTCAGCCGTTGCAAAAGGTAATGATTCCGATACTTGACGAAAGCCAAAGGGTTGAAATTGAAGCTGTTTCTGACCTTATAAAAGCGGAAGTTAACGTGAAAGAAATCGTACTTTTAGATGATGATTCTGGAATTTTGGTCAAAAACATTAAGCCAAATTTCAAAGCCCTTGGACCTCGATTTGGAAAGGATATGGGCTTGATAGCCAAAGAAATACAAGCTTTTTCGGCCAGTCAAATTAATGAATTAGACAAGGAAGGTAGCATCAATATTGTAGTTGGAGAAAATTCAGTAATTTTATCATTAGAAGAAGTAGAAATTTCTTCTCAAGATATAGAGGGTTGGTTGGTTGCAAATGCCAATGGAATTACCGTTGCACTCGACATTACCTTAACCGAAGCACTGAAACAAGAAGGAATTGCCCGAGAATTGGTGAACAGAATTCAAAACGCGAGAAAAGATTCAGGTTTTGAAGTTACAGACAAAATAAAGGTTAAATTGCAACGGAATGGCGATTTAGAACATGCCATTAATAGTAATTTGTCTTATATCAAATCGGAAACATTAACTAATGAATTGGTTTTTGAAGATGATTTCGAAAATGGAATTGAAATAGAATTTGACGAAATTAAAACAAAATTATTAATATCTAAATAACAAAACATGGTAGATGAAATTGCAAGATATTCTGAATCAGATTTGGCAGAATTTAAAGAATTGATTATAAAAAAAATAAACAAAGCACAAACAGATTTAGATTTGATAAAAAGTGCTTACATGAACGATTTAAACAACGGAACAGATGATACTTCACCAACCTTCAAAGCTTTTGAAGAAGGAAGTGAAACGATGAGCAAAGAAGCCAATTCACAGTTAGCAATTCGCCAAGAAAAGTTTATTCGCGATCTGAAAAATGCACTTTTCCGTGTAGAAAATAAAACATACGGCGTTTGTAAAGTTTCAGGGAAATTAATAAGCAAAGAACGTTTGCTGGTTGTTCCTCATGCAACAATGAGCATGGAATCTAAAATCGCACAACGATAAAAAAGATTATTTATTTGTTGAAAAGCCACAATTTAAATTGTGGTTTTTTGCGTTTATAGAGTAAGTAATCATCAAATTTAAAATGGTTTAATTCTTCTTTTTCCCGTTAAACATTTCGTACAATTCTAAAGCATTTCCGTCTGTTAACAGCGATATATAATTGCAAATATGCAGTAACCTGTCATAAAGATTTTGCTTTTCTACCTGGAATTTTTCAGGTAACATTTTGAGCACTAAATGGTCGTAATTAGAACATGTCCCATTGAATTTGTTGTTAAATGCCGTAATAAATTTATCCAACAAAGTTTGAATGATCTGATAGCCAACAATTTCTTTTTCTATTACTTCACGGCTGTTATAAATATTTTTGACACTCAATTTAATAATGTCATCCATTTGCGCTTTGTATTTGCTTTTGTCCATCAATGCATGCGGAAAATTGCCTTTCAAAATGGCTTCTTCATTTTCGACAAAAACAGCTACTGCATCGTTAATTAAGCTGCCAATTGCCAAGGCACGCAAATAACTAATTCGATCTTCTTTGGTGGACAATAAATGGTATTTTGCCGCATCGATATTGTCTTTTACTAATTTTATCAAATATTCTAAAGCGTAATCTTCAGAAACCAAACCAAGATTGATTCCATCTTCAAAATCGATAATGGTGTAACAAATATCATCGGCAGCTTCGACCAAATAAGCCAGAGGATGTCTTTCAAAACCTATGTTTGGTAACGTTTTATTGTTGATTAAACCCAGCTCTTTTGCAACTTCTTCAAAAAATAATTTATCAGATTGAAAAAAGCCAAATTTTTTATCAGCAATGTTTTTGGTTGGTTTTTTCGGTAAACTTTCTTTTGGATATTTCATAAATGCGCCCAAAACGCCATAGGTCAATCGCAATCCGCCCAAAACACCAATTCTATCTGCGGTAATAACAGAAAATCCGTTGGCATTTCCTTCAAAATCAACTAAATCTTGCCATTCTTTTTCAGAAAGCGCATCTTTGAAAATTTGTCCTTTTCCGATAGAAAAATATTCGCCAATCGCCTTTTCTCCAGAATGTCCAAATGGTGGATTTCCAATATCGTGTGCCAAAGAAGCGGCGGCTACAATCGCACCAAAATCGTTGGACTGATAACCATGAATTTCTTTTAAATGAGGATATTTGTCTAATATTTTCTTGCCAACTAATCTGCCTAAAGAACGCCCAACCACCGAAACTTCTAAGCTGTGCGTCAATCTTGTATGCACAAAATCGGTCTTCGACAACGGAATGACTTGGGTTTTGTCTTGCAAACTTCTGAATGGCGCAGAAAAAATAATTCGGTCAAAATCAACTTCAAATGCAAGCCGTGTTTCATCTTGTTCGTTTCTTAATCTTTTGGTTGTGTCGCCTTGTCTTTTAAGAGATAAAAGTTGTTCCCAGTTCATTTAATGAATAATTTTATTCAAATTTAATGTTTTTATTTTTAGAATTTTATTCAATTATAACAAAAGTTTATAATTCCGATGGATGTAAAAAAAATATTCTCATTACCTTTGTGTCGGATTTTTTTATAATAAATCAAAAATCAAAAAATCCCTAATCTTAAATCACAAATCAAATGTATCCAGAAGAAATGGTTAAACCAATGAGAGCAGAACTTTCTGACGCTGGTTTTCAAGATTTATACAATGCCGAAGCGGTAGAAAATGCAATAAAAGCCGAAGGAACAACATTGGTTGTTGTGAATTCAGTTTGTGGTTGCGCTGCTAGAAATGCCCGTCCGGGAGCAAAAATGAGTTTAGATGGCGCAAAAAAACCTGATCATTTGGTGACGGTTTTTGCTGGTGTCGACAAAGATGCAGTAGATGCAGCACGTCAGCACATGTTTCCATTTCCTCCATCATCACCAAGTATGGCATTGTTCAAAAACGGTGAATTGGTGCACATGTTAGAGCGTCACCACATCGAAGGCCGTCCGGCAGAAATGATTGCAGAAAACTTGAAAGACGCTTACGCAGAATTCTGTTAAAAGTTGTAATTTAAAATTTACTTTCCAACCCTGTTAGCTTTAAAATCTAACAGGGTTTTTTGATTCAAATAATATTGTATTAAATTTATTTTACATTTGCATCAGAATTATACCATTTATAGTTCAAAAAACAACTCACTTAAACGTTTATAGCATGCAACTGTACAACACTTTAAGCGCAGAAGAACGATCAATCTTAATTGATGAAGCAGGAAAACAAAGGCTTACTTTGTCTTTTTATGCTTATGCGCAAATTCAAAATCCAACCCATTTTCGTAACGCGCTTTTTCTAGCTTGGAATCCACTCGGTGTTTTGGGCAGAATTTACGTCGCTAAAGAAGGTATTAATGCCCAACTTTCTCTCCCAGCAGATGCGTTTTATCCTTTCAAAGGCACTTTGGATGAATATGAATTTATGCAAAATATGCGCTTGAATATTGCCGTTGAACAAGATGATTTTTCTTTTTTGAAATTGACCATCAAAGTGCGCGATAAAATTGTTGCCGACGGATTGACCGACGAAACTTTCGACGCAACCAATATCGGAATTCATCTTAAAGCCAGAGCATTCAACGATTTATTAGAAGATCCAAATACGATTGTAGTGGACATGCGCAACCATTATGAATCTGAAATCGGCTATTTTACGAACGCTATTAAACCAGATGTTGACACTTTTCGGGAGTCATTGCCTATCATCGAAGAGCAACTTTCAGGACACAAAGAAGATAAAAATTTATTGATGTATTGCACTGGCGGTATTCGTTGCGAAAAAGCGAGTGCCTATTTCAAACATAAAGGTTTTGAAAATGTTTATCAATTAGAAGGCGGCATTATTGAATACACCCGACAGGTGAAAGAAGAAGGTTTGGAAAGCAAATTTATTGGTAAAAATTTCGTTTTCGACCACCGATTGGGTGAAAGAATTACAGATGATATTGTGGCGAATTGTCACCAATGCGGAATTCCTTGCGACGTCCACACCAATTGTGCTAACGAGGGTTGTCATTTGCTTTTTATTCAATGTGATGCTTGTGCAACGGCTATGGAAGGATGTTGTTCGGCAGATTGTCAATCGGTGATTCATCTTTCTGAAGAAGAGCAAAAAACGATTCGTCGTGGTATAAAAAATGGCAATAAAATCTTTAAAAAAGGAAAATCTGCTGTTTTGACTTTTAAAAGAATGAGTACTGATATAGATTTTAAAGTTTCAACTTTGCCCAAAACCCAAAACCCAAAACCCAAAAAAGTTTTCATCGGAAAAGGAACCCATTTTTTCCCAAAATCCAATGTGGGACAATTTTTTATTGAAGAAAATGAGCTTCAAATTGGCGATAAAGTCCTTGTAAAAGGCACAACAACAGGCAATCAAGAAATGGTGCTTCAAGATTTTTATGTGAACGGAAAAATAGCCGAAAAAGCCATTGCGGGAGAAAATATTACAATAAAATTACCATTTAGAATTAGATTATCTGATAGATTGTATAAAATTCAAAACTGATATTATGAACATCTATAAGATTTTAAAAATAAACAATCTGATTAAAAACCACCGCATCAAATTTTTCGGGCTTTGGCTTTTAAATGTTGCTAATCAACGGTATTTATCGATACAATTTGACCCCGTTTTGGCGTGCAATTTAAAATGTAAAATGTGCTATTTCACAGATAAAGAGTATGTTAAAAAAAACATGAAAGGCATTTTCGCGGAAGCTGATTTAGACCAATTGGCCGATGTTAATTTTAAAAACGCCTTAAAACTACAAATTGGTTGTGGTGCCGAGCCGACGCTTTTTAAACACAATAAAAAACTAATTGAAATTGCAAAAAAGCACAAAGTTCCTTACATCAGTATGGTTACGAATGGCAATCTTTTAGAGCAAAAAGACATTGTTGATTTTTCAAATGCGGGTTTGGATGAATTTATATTATCAATGCACGGCGTGAATAAAGCATCATATGAAGATTTTATGGACCAAGGCGATTTCGGGAAATTCAATGCAACTTTAGAAAACATAAATTTAGAGAAAATGAAAAATCCGAAATTAAAATTAAGGATTAACTATACGTTCAATCAGGATAATTTTTTTGAGTTGAAAGATTTTTTCAAAATTTATGGCCATTTGAAAATCGATGTGCTTCAACTCCGTCCGATAGACAAAATTGGAGAAACGGCCTATAATAATTTCAGTTTAAAAAACATCGAAGATAACTATTTAGAACTGATTCAATTCATGAAAATAGAAAGTGCCAAAAGAAAAATGACTTTGATGGCGCCAGCATCTATCCAAAGAAACGAAGAAAAAGCATTAGCAGTCAGCACGCAAAACAATAGTTCTTATTTAGTTCCTTTTACTTATTGTTATGTTTCACCCAAATTTTATTGGAAACAAGATTTTAACTGGAAAGAAGAAACTTTTAAATCTTGGAAAAAACGCAATAATTGGAACCGCCTTTTGTTCAAAAACATATTTATTTCTCGAAAACAACTAGAAAAACCGAACAGAAATATGCTTAATTATTCAGTAGATATTAATTGATTTTTGTAAATTTTACTGAAATAATCAGCAATTTCTAATTTCTAAAATCAGATTTCTAAAATATAAAATCTTTACTATCTTTACCAATTAATTTATTTACGAATATTAAGTTGCATTTCGCAACACTCAATATATACTATGGCTTGTACAAGTTGTTCAACTTCTGATGGTGGTGCACCAAAAGGTTGTAAAAATAATGGCACTTGCGGCACTGATAGCTGCAACAAATTAACAGTTTTTGATTGGCTTTCGAACATGAGTTTGTCCAATGGCGAAGCTCCTTTTGATTGTGTCGAAATCCGTTTCAAAAATGGTAGGAAAGAATTTTACCGCAACACCGAAAAATTAACTTTATCGATGGGAGATATTGTTGCTACAGAAGCTTCTCCAGGTCATGATATCGGAATTGTTACCCTGACGGGGGAATTAGTAAAAATTCAAATGAAGAAAAAAGGTGTTAATCACACCAGTAAAGATATTTTTAAAATTTACAGAAAAGCTTCGCAACGCGACATCGATGTTTGGTCTGCTGCTCGAGACAAAGAAGAACCACTAAAGGTGCGTGCGCGCGAATTGGCAATTCAACAAAAACTCGAAATGAAGATTTCGGACATCGAATTTCAAGGTGATGGTTCAAAAGCCACTTTTTATTATACCGCCAACGACAGGATTGATTTTAGACTTTTGATTAAAGAATTTGCTAGAGAGTTTAGCGCAAGAATAGAAATGAAACAAGTTGGTCTTCGTCAAGAAGCGGCGCGTTTGGGTGGAATAGGCTCTTGCGGAAGAGAATTATGTTGTTCAACTTGGCTAACCGATTTTAGAAGCGTAAACACTTCTGCTGCGCGTTACCAACAATTGTCACTCAATCCACAAAAATTAGCTGGGCAATGCGGAAAATTAAAGTGTTGTTTGAATTACGAACTCGACACTTATATGGATGCGTTGAAAGATTTTCCTGATTTCGACACTAAATTATCCACAGAATTAGGGGATGCCATTTGTCAAAAGCAAGATATTTTTAAAGGATTAATGTGGTTTGCTTACACCAATAATTTTGCCAATTGGCACGTTTTGAAAATTGAACAAGTTAGAGAAATCATTGCTGAAAACAAAGAAAAGCGAAAAGTTGCCTCACTCGAAGATTTTGCCTTAGAGGTTGTGGTAGAGCCACAAAAAGATTTCAACAACGCAATGGGACAAGAAAGTTTGACCCGTTTCGACCAACCAAAACGCAAAAAGAAAAGCAACAAAAAGCGTAAGCGCGAAAATGTGATTGTTGCAAATGGAAATAGTGCACCAAATGGAAATGCTGTTAATAAAAATCCAAATGCCAACCCAAACAAAAACAACAATCCAAATCCAAACAAAAATCCGAACAATCCAAACAGGAATCCAAACAACAAAATTGTGCCTAATCAAAATAAACCAGTAACTGAAAACAAACCAGTTGACAACAAAATAATTCCTAATAAAAACAATGAAACTAAAGAGTAGTATTTTATTGCTTTTGACAGTATTATTTTTTTGTTCATGCGACAAAAAAAGGGTATTTGACGAGTATAAAACCGTTGGTGAAAGTTGGAAAAAAGACAGCATTGTGGGTTTTAACTTCAATCAGATGGACACTCTTAAACCTTACAATTTGTTTGTAAACATCAGGAACAATGACGATTATGAATTTAGTAATTTGTTTTTAATTGTTTCGATGCAGCAACCCGATGGTTTGGTCAGAAAAGATACTTTGCAATACGAAATGGCCAACGCAGACGGAACGTTAATAGGAGATGGATTTGCAGATATCAAAGAAAATAAACTTTTTTATAAAGAAAAAGTGCGTTTTGCAAAAGCAGGAAATTATAAAATTAGCATTCAACAAGCAGTAAGAAAAACCGGCAAAATTGAAGGCGTTTCAGATTTAAAAGGCGTTACAGAAGTAGGTTTTAGAATCGAATCAATAGAATAAAATTATGGCAATCAAAAAAACAAATGAACAGCAACCAATAAAAGATATAGCATATTACAGAAAAAAATTCTGGAAAGTTTTCTTTTATTCACTTGGTGGAACAATCGTGTTTTTCCTTTTTGCTTCATGGGGATTGCTGGGTTCGATGCCTTCTTTTGAAGAATTAGAAAATCCAAATTCAAACCTTGCTACCGAAGTTATCTCTTCTGACGGCGTCGTTTTAGGTAAATTTTATAATGAAAACCGGACTTCTGTAAAATATTCAGACTTGCCTCAGCATTTAGTCAAAGCTTTGGTCGCAACCGAAGACGAACGTTTTTATGAACATTCAGGAATTGACGGAAGACGGACCTTTGGCGCAGCCATAAAACTTGGAGCGAATGGTGGAGCAAGTACTTTAACACAACAATTAGCAAAATTATTATTCCATGGTGAAGGTGCTCGCTTTTTGCCTTTGCGTATGATTCAAAAAGCAAAAGAGTGGATTATTGCTATCAAACTAGAGCGACAATACACAAAAAATGAAATTATTGCAATGTACCTTAATAAAGCAGATTTCGTCAATACAGCTGTTGGAATTCGCTCTGCAGCCAAGGTTTATTTTGGGAAAGAACCAAGAGACTTATCTATCGATGAAAGTGCTATGTTGGTAGGAATGTTGAAAAACCCTTCTTTGTACAATCCTGTTCGTCGAACGGAAAGAGTGCGACAAAGACGAAATGTTGTGCTCGGTCAGATGGTTAGAAACAAGATAATTACCGAGTCTCAGAAAGCAACTTTTGAAAAAGAGCCGATTGCGTTAAAATTTCAACCAGAAAGTCATCAAGATGGAATTGCGACTTATTTTAGAGAATATTTACGCGATTTCATGAAAACTTGGGTCAAAGAAAACAAACAACCTGATGGTTCGGATTACGATATTTATCGGGATGGACTGAAAATTTACACTACTATCGATTCTCGGATGCAAACGTATGCCGAAGAAGCAGTTTCGCAACATTTGAAAAACTTGCAAGAAGAATTTAAAACGGAACAAAAAAAGAATAAAAATGCGCCTTTCGTTAATATTTCTGATGACGAAACCAAAAAACTGATTACCCGTGCTCAAAAAAGTTCGGAGCGCTGGAGGGTTTTGAAAGATTCAGACAAATCAGATGAAGAAATTATAAAGTCATTTGATGTTAAAACAAAAATGACAGTTTTTACTTGGAAAGGCGAAAAAGATACCATTATGACGCCAAACGATTCGATTCGTTATTATAAAAGTTTCTTACAATCGGGTATGATGGCAATGGAACCTAGCTCAGGACATGTAAAAGTATGGGTTGGCGGAATCAATTACAAACATTTTCAATACGACCACGTTGGTCAAGGCGCAAGGCAGGTGGGTTCTACTTTTAAGCCAATTGTTTATGCAACAGCTATTAAAGAATTAGGAATGTCACCTTGCGATTCCATTATCGATTCTAATTTTTCTATCCCGAAAGGAAGGCATAATGTTACAGAAACTTGGACGCCAAATAATTCGAACGGAAAATTTATGGGCTTAGTAACGCTCAAATATGCTTTGGCAAATTCAATCAACACAGTTTCTGCAAAATTAATTGACCGAACTGGACCAGAAGCGGTAGTAGATTTAGCACATAAATTGGGTATAAAATCAGAAATTCCAGCACAACCGTCGATAGCACTAGGCGCAGTAGAAATTACAGTTGAAGACATGGTCGCGGCTTACAGTACTTTCGCCAACAAAGGTATTTATATCAAACCGCAGGTGATTACAAAAATTGAAGACAAAAACGGAAATACTTTGTACGAAACCGTTCCGGATTCTCATGATGTATTAGACAAAGACATTGCCTATGCTGTTATAAAATTATTGCAAGGAGTTACGGAATCAGGATCTGGTGCGCGTCTAAGAACCGAAGGAGGTGGAAATGGTTATAATAGAGTGACAGGTTATCCGTACGTTTTTAGAAATCCAATTGCTGGTAAAACAGGAACTACCCAAAACCAATCTGATGGTTGGTTTGTAGGAATGGTGCCCAATTTGGCTGCCGGTGTTTGGGTTGGTAACGAAGACCGATCTGCGCATTTTAAAGGAATCACTTATGGTCAAGGAGCAACGGCGGCACTGCCAATCTGGGCGATATTTATGAAAAAATGCTATGGCGACCCAAGTCTAACCGTTTCTCGTGAAGATTTTGAAAGGCCAAAAGATTTAAAAATCAAAGTGGATTGCTACGGAGGATTGAAAAAAGAGGTAGATTCAACCGATACAGAAGAACAAAATACAGACGAATTTGAGATGTAAGTCTATTGATGTTTATAGAAACACACTATCAACGGGCTCCCAGAGTTCGATTTTATTTCCTTCTGAGTCTAAAATCCATGCAAATTTTCCATAATCGAAAGTTTGCATTTCTCCAATAATATTTACGTTTTCTGTCTTTAACTGAGCTAATAAATTTTCTAAATTTTGCACCCTAAAGTTCTGCATAAATGCCTTTTGACTAGGTTCAAAATAAGTTGTTTTATCTGAAAAAGGTGACCATTGCGTGCAACAATCGCTGCCGTTTTTGTCTTTCCACCAAAAAGTTGAACCATAATCATCCGTTTTTAAACCTAAATGCTTACTGTACCAGTTCATTAATTCTTTTGGATTTTCTGACTTAAAGAAAAACCCACCAATTCCTGTAACCCGAACCTCTGATGTTGTTTTCGTATTTTCAATTTCAATATCTTTTTCAGACAATGAATATTTTTCTTTAATTTTTTCGACAATCACTTTTGCCAATCGCTCATGGCTTTCGAAAGTCCAACCAGCAATATGCGGCGTCAGGATAACATTATCGGCGCTAAGCAAATATTGAAAAGCAGCTGGAATTTCAGTATCTAAAAACAAATTTTCAAAAGAACCCTTTTCATATTCTAAAACATCCAAACCTGCGCCTAGTATTTTTTTTGACTGTAGGGCATTCACCAAATCTGCGGTTACTACGCTGTTTCCACGAGCTGTATTTAAAAACCAAAACGGCTTTGAAAATCCGTTAATAAAAGCTTCGTCAATCAATTTATCGGTGGACTCATTCCAAGGTGTATGAAGACTTACAACATCACATTTTTCTTGAAATTCAACCAAACCTACTTGTTTTGCATTTTCATCTCCAACATCCTCTAAAATATCATAACATAAAACGGCTACATCAAATCCTCGTAATTTTTTAGCAAAAGACTTTCCCATGTTACCATAACCGATAATTCCAACGGTTTTCCCTTCAAGCTCATGTCCACGGTTATTTCCTCGCGACCATTTGCCTGATTTTACCTCATTATTGGCTTTGTTGAGGTTATTGAAAAGCGATAACAACATCCCCAAAGCGTGTTCTCCAACGGCATTTCGGTTGCCTTCAGGGGCAGCAATCAAAGTTATGTCTTTGGCTTTTGCATAGTCGCAATCAATACTTTCTAGACCTGCGCCCACCCTTGCGATAAATTGCAAATTGACCGCTTTGTCAAGAAAGCTTTTGTCAATTTTAAATCGACTGCGGATTACAATTCCATGATAGTGCTGTATTTTTTCTTCTACTGCTGATTTAGAAGCCGTGAAATCTTCGTGGTTGGTGAATCCAAAATTCTGCAATTCTTCCATCAAAACCTTATGATTGCTATCGATATGAAGAATTTTTATAGATTGGTTTTGCATGTTTTCAAACAGTTTTTAATTCGTTCAAAAGTAAGGATTAAAATGCAAAACCTTAAACTTCAAAACACATTAAATCAATCCAATTAATTAATGTTAAGTAATAAAATAATTTCATAAATCAGCATCCGCTACTAAATAGAAGAATAAATAAACCAAAAACAACCAAGTTGATAAAATTTATAAATAATTTTATTTGAAAATTATTGATTTTATATTTTAAAAAATTATCTTTGCACTCGGAAAAATAGAGGTTTTAATTCTATTGTGTCCCAAACCTAAATAGCTATTTAATAAACACATAAGTAATGTCAAAAGTAATAGGAAAAGTTGCTCAAATCATTGGTCCAGTTGTGGACGTAGTTTTCAACGGTAAAGATGTTGAACTTCCAAAAATTTATGATTCGTTAGAAATCACGAAAAAAGACGGAACATTATTGGTTCTCGAAGTACAATCTCACATTGGAGAAAACACCGTTCGTACAATTTCCATGGATTCAACAGATGGATTAAGTCGTGGTTATGAAGTAGTTGGTACAGGAAACCCAATCAAGATGCCAATTGGTCCAGATGTTTACGGTCGTTTGTTCAATGTAATTGGAGATGCAATTGATGGTTTAGGAGAATTGCCAAAAACTGGTGAAAACGGAATGTCTATTCACCGTCAAGCTCCAAAATTCGAAGATTTATCAACTTCATCAGAAGTTTTATTTACAGGAATTAAAGTAATCGATTTGATTGAACCCTACTCAAAAGGTGGAAAAATTGGATTGTTTGGTGGAGCCGGAGTTGGCAAAACAGTATTGATTCAAGAATTAATCAACAATATCGCAAAAGGACACGGTGGACTTTCAGTATTCGCAGGAGTAGGAGAAAGAACCCGTGAAGGAAACGATTTATTGCGCGAGATGTTAGAATCTGGCATTATAAAATATGGAGATGCTTTTATGCACTCTATGGAAGAAGGCGGATGGGATTTATCTAAAGTAGATATGATGGGAATGAGAGAGTCAAAAGCTACTTTCGTTTTCGGTCAAATGAACGAACCACCAGGAGCGAGAGCTCGTGTGGCATTATCAGGGCTTTCAATTGCAGAATATTTCCGTGATGGAGCAGGTTCAGACCAAGGAAAAGACGTACTTTTCTTCGTTGATAATATCTTCCGTTTTACTCAAGCAGGTTCTGAAGTTTCGGCGCTTTTAGGTCGTATGCCATCTGCGGTAGGTTATCAACCAACTTTAGCAACCGAAATGGGAGCTATGCAAGAAAGAATTACATCAACAAATAAAGGATCTATTACCTCTGTTCAAGCGGTTTACGTTCCTGCGGATGATTTAACTGACCCAGCGCCAGCAACAACATTTGCTCACTTAGATGCAACAACAGTATTGTCGCGTAAAATCGCTGAATTAGGTATTTACCCAGCGGTTGACCCGTTAGATTCTACTTCTAGGATTTTAACACCACAAATTTTAGGTGATGCTCATTACGACTGTGCCCAAAGAGTGAAAGAAATTCTTCAGAAATACAAACAATTGCAAGACATTATTGCCATTTTAGGAATGGAAGAATTATCTGAAGAAGATAAATTATCAGTTTCTAGAGCAAGACGTGTACAAAGATTCTTGTCTCAACCATTCCACGTTGCAGAACAATTTACAGGAATTCCTGGAGTTTTAGTTGACATCAAAGATACCATCAAAGGATTTAACATGATTATTGATGGAGAATTAGATCACCTTCCAGAAGCAGCTTTCAACCTTAAAGGAACAATTGAAGATGCAATCGAAGCAGGAGAAAAAATGTTAGCGGAAGCATAAAAAAGTAGTCAGTTTTCAGTTTTCAGTTTTCAAACTGCAAACTGCAACTGCGACTGTAAACTAAAAAATATGACATTAGAAATAGTATCGCCAGAAAGCAAATTATATTCAGGAGAAGTTACATCAGTAACCATTCCTGGAGTGGACGGAAGTTTCCAAATTTTGAACCACCATGCGCCAATAGTTTCTATTTTGACTAAAGGTGAAATTAAAATCGCTTCAAATAATTTTAATTTCTCTAAAGAAGCAGAAGCAAAATTTGTAAAAGGTAATGATCAAAAATTCAATCTTTCTATTAATTCTGGTACTTTAGAAATGAAAGACAACAAAATCATCATTTTAGTCGACTAAAATTAAGATAAATTCCAAATAAAAAATCCCAATTCTAATTGCAGAATTGGGATTTTTTATTTCTAGAAAATTGTACCGGTTGGAATAAATTTAAGCTAACGCTTGATTTAAGTCGGCAATTAAATCTTCAATGTCTTCAACGCCAACACTCAAACGAACCAAATCATCTGTAATTCCTATTTCTTTTCTTTTTTCTTCCGGAATCGATGCATGTGTCATCAACGCAGGATGATTGGCCAAAGACTCAACTCCGCCTAAGGATTCTGCTAAAGTAAATACTTTCAATTGCTCTAAAAACGAAATAGCATCTTCTTTTTTACCAGACTTAAAAGTAAATGAAACCATGCCGCCAAAGCCTTTCATTTGCTTTTTTGCAATTTCATGGTGCGGATGATTAGGCAAACCTGGATAATAGACCGTATTAATTTTTGAATGATTTTCAAGAAATTCAACCACTTTTTCTCCATTTTCACAATGTCTTTGCACACGCAAATGCAGTGTTTTTATCCCTCTCAAAACCAAAAAGGCATCCATTGGACCAAGCGTTGCGCCTGTGGCAAATTGCTGAAAATGCAATTGTTCGCCTAATTGTTCATCTTTAACAATCAATGCGCCAGCAATCACATCAGAATGACCTCCTAAATATTTGGTGGCAGAATGCATTACGATATCAGCACCTAAATCTAGTGGTTTTTGTAAATAGGGCGTTGCAAAAGTATTATCCACTGCGAACAGCACTTTCTTGTCTTTTGTAATTTTTGCGATTGCTGCAATATCAGCTAATTTCATCAACGGATTTGTCGGTGTTTCAACCCAAACCAATTTAGTATTTTCGTTGATCAAAGATGTTAATTGCTCTAAATTGGTCATGTCTACAAAATGAAACTTTATACCAGAATCGGCATAAATTCTCGTAAACATTCGGTAGGTTCCACCATACAAATCGTCCATTGCAATAATTTCATCTCCAGCTTTAAAGGAACGCAAAATACAATCGGTTGCTGCTAATCCAGAAGAAAAAGCCAAACCTCTAACGCCATTTTCTATACTAGCCAAAGCATTTTCTAAAGCTGAACGTGTTGGATTTGCTGCCCTGCTATATTCATAATCTGGGTTTAGTGGCTTTCCGGGACTAGATTGAACAAAGGTGGAAGTTTGATAAACGGGTGGCATAACTGCACCAGTCGAAGGGTCGTGGTGTTGGTTGCCGTGAATAACTTTTGTATTGAATTTCATTTGGATAAAATAATTACTAATAGTTTACAAATTTACCTTTTAATTTCTTTAAACCAAAACGCAACTAATTACCTTTGTAAATAAATTAACTTTTTATGAAGCATTTTTTTATATTGTTCAGTGCAGTTCTATTGTTGTCTAGTTGCAAAAACGAATTGACTTTTTCAGACAAAATTTATCAAAAGAAAACAACTTTGCCATGCAAGCAAGGTTGTCCTGAAGTGATTGTTAGGATTCCGTTTGCTGAAAATTTGCCCATCGTTGCAGATAGCATTAACAAAAAAGTTTTTTCTGTGGTGAAAGAAATCATTTATTTTGGAGACAAACCCGATGTTTCTACCGGTTATGATGGCGTTTTGACTGCATTTATAAAAGCGTATGAAGATATACAAAAAGAAAACCCAAAAGATGTTTTTGGTTGGGAGGCCAAAATCGAAGGAATTGTAAAATACCAAAGTGATTCTATTTTAAATATTGAATTGAAACATTATAGTTTTACTGGAGGAGCACATGGTTATCAAGGCATTCGTTCATTGATTTTTAATCCAAGTAATGGAAAAACAATTGAAAACAAAGATCTCTTCAATGATGTAAATGTTTTTAAAACTTTCGCAGAAAAGCAATTTAGAATTAAATATAAAATTCCACAAAATGCACCAATAAATGCCACTGGTTTTATGTTTGATGACGAAGAATTTCAATTGCCGATAAATTTCTTCTTTATTGAAAATGGTTTGCTTTTGCATTACAACACTTATGAATGTGCTTCTTATGCGCAAGGTCCACAAGAATTGCTTTTTACATTTGAGGAGATAAAACCTTATTTGAAAATAAAATAATCATCTTAAAAAACTATAATTATGAAGAAAATTTTATTGTTGCTATTTATTTTAAACCTCAATTTATTGAAAGCACAAACTTTCACTTTTGATAGTTTTGCGTGTTACTCTAATAAAATAGTGTCATTAGGTACGGTTAGAGAGAATTCTTGTTTTATAAATTCCAATAATAATAGTTATTTTTTGTTTCTCTATAATGAAAAAGGAAATTTAGAGGCAAATTTATATAATATAAAAAACCTAAAATCACATCATTTCAAGGTGGAAGAAAAAAAGGTGAATGGACAATCAAAATTCAATTTTATTTTTCAGTTTACAAAAAAGCATGAATCATTAAAAAACCCAAATTTTGCAGATTATGTATTTGATGTCAAAGAAATTGAATCAGCAGAAGAAGTGAAAAAAATGGATTTGAACGTCTATAAAAA
>Ga0209551_1000083_pt1 | contig 28856 bp, 30 predicted proteins | sample LauGreSuBDMM15SD_2_FD_187568 | JGI IMG/M metagenome (GOLD analysis project Ga0209551, IMG submission 187568) | Freshwater lake microbial communities from Lake Michigan, USA - Su13.BD.MM15.SD (SPAdes) (version 3) | ecosystem: Environmental > Aquatic > Freshwater > Lake | place: Lake Michigan, USA... | reverse complement strand
AACCTAGGTGTGGGTGACTTCACAATATTTAGGCCTTCGGTTGTGTTTGGGCCTGAAGACAAGTTTATGAATATGTTTGCCCAACTTGCGCGATTCTTGTTTGTGCTACCCATCGCGGGCGCCAGCGCAAAAATGCAACCTGTGTATGTGGGCGATGTGGCAAGCGCCATGATGAATGTGCTGAGCTTGCCTGCAGCCGCCAATCAAACCTACGACTTAGCCGGCCCACGGGTTTACACCCTCGGCGAATTGGTCAAACTCGCTTCGCTCTGGAGCGGACACCCCAGGGTGGTCATTGAGTTGCCGATGGCGCTTGGGCGCTTGCAAGCCAGAGTGTTTGAATGCATACCAGGCGAGCCGCTGTTATCTAGAGATAACTTGCTGTCGTTGTCGGTGGATAACGTAAGCTCCGAACCGATGGCCGCCGCTTTAAACTTGGTGGCTACACCGCTTGAGTCTGTTGCGCCAATTTATTTAAAACCTGCAACGTGACAAAATCACTTCATCACAAAACGAGACAAAAAAATATGGCAACGGTTAAACAAGGTAAAGCTTTAAATATTAAAGAGTCACGTATCTTGATCGCGGGGGCTGCCAGTTTGGTGGGTTCGCATACTGCGGATTTGTTACTCAAAGAAGGCGCCCGCGAAGTTCTGTTGCTCGATAATTTTTCGTTCGGCTCAATGGATGCCATTGCGCACTTACAAAATGATCCGCGCATCAAAATCGTGCGTGCAGATTTAATGCGCTTGCCTGAGTTGCTCGATGCGACCAAAGTTGTAGACGGCGTGGTGCATTTGGCGGCCTACATGACCCTAGGCTTTTCGCAAACGCCTTGGCAAGCGGTTGATGTCAATATTCGCGGGGCACAAAATATGCTTGAAGCTTGCCGCGTGAATCAAGTTAAAAAATTTGTGTTTGCCTCTTCGAATGCAGTGTATGGCTACGGTAGCGGTATTAAGGGTGCCTTGCACGAAGAGATCCCCTTTCATTCTGTTGGTGCACCACCTGCGGCGATTTTGTACGGCGCCTCAAAAATTATGGGCGAGCAACTATGCCGCCACTATCATCAAACCGCCGGTCAAGACTACGTGGTCTTGCGTTACTCGACGGTGTACGGCGAGCGTCAGCACTACCGCGCCGCCAATTCGCTGTACATCATGGAAACCTACGATCTTGTGCGTAACGGGCAGGCACCGGTCTTGCCAGGCGATGGGACCGACACCAAGCACTTTGTCCATGTCTCAGACGTTGCCCGTGCCAACGTGGCCGCCTTACAAAGTACGGCAACAGATGTCGCGGTTAATGTCTCTGGCCCAGCGCCCATCACGACAGGCGAATTGGTTCAACTAGTACTCGACTATTGCAAAAGCTCGCTTAAGCCCGAGATTCGTCCAGATCCTCCAGGCAAGGTGCGCCTGACCTCGGGCGGCGCTTTCCATATCCCGCATGACAAAGCTGGCGAAGTGATTGGCTGGAAGCCAGTCGTCACGATGAAAGAAGGTGTCACGCGCTTATTGGCGTGGCTTGAGCAACACAAAAAGTAAGGCACGACGCTAAAACGATCTGCGATGCAACGGTGAAAGGGCAACAGAGATCCTCCATTCGGTAACAGAGACAAAATGATGAAAAATATATTTTCTAAAAAAATGATTCAAACTAGCTTTGGCCTGCTGTTGGCATCGCTGGCGGCTTTGAGCGCCTTGACCAACACCTACGCGGCTACGTTTCCAGAAAAAGCCGTCACGATTGTTGTGCCTTACCCCGCCGGCGGTGCGACCGACGTCATTGCGCGTCTGATTGCCGAAAAACTACCGGCGGTGTGGGGGCAACAAGTGGTGGTGACCAATCGGCCCGGAGCAGGCACCACTGTAGCGGCCGAGGCCTTAGCGCGCGCGCCCGGCGACGGTTATACGTTGTTTATGACGACCGCGGCGCACACGATTAGTGCCAGTCTGTATAAAAAACTTAACTACGATCCGATTAAAGACTTTGCACCTATTACGTTGGTGTCAACCATCCCCTTGGTGTTGGTCACAACGGCAGCGTTACCCGTGAATACAGTACCCGAACTAGTGGCTTACGCCAAGGCTCAAAAAAATGGTTTGTCGATGGCCTCAACAGGTAACGGCACGCCTCAGCATCTGACGGGCGAGCTCTTTAAAGCCAAGACTGGCGTACCTTTTGTACATGTGCCTTACAAGGGCGATTCACCGATGCTGACCGATTTAATCGGGGGGCAGGTTCAGGTGGCGTTTGTGACCTTGTCTGCAGCGCTGCCCTATATCAAGTCGGGTAAGTTGCACGCCATAGCGCTGGCGCATCCGACGCGGGTCGCGGCAATTGCCAACGTACCCACCATGAGTGAAGCAGGCATGCCTGGCTTTAATGCGGCCACTTGGTTTGGCTTGTTTGGCCCTGCTTCGATGCCGCAAGACTTACGACAAAAAATTTATCAAGCCGTACAGCGTATCGTGGCCGAGCCCGGCATGCAGCAACGCCTGCTTGATATGGGCGGCGAAATCAACAACAGTTCACCCGAGGCTTTCCAGAAGGTAATTGATGTTGAAGTGAAAAACTGGGCTGAGGCAGTGAAGTTGTCAGGCGCGCGTGTTGATTAGCGAGACAAGCTCTTCAGTGCAAGTCGGATACCATCAGACACACTCACGCCCTCGGGCAGTGTTTTAAGTGCAGTGAGTGACTCGCGTTCTGAGTAGCCTAGCGCGGTCAAGGCATGTAGTACATCGGTTTGGTTGCCCGCCGAGACACTCGGCGTGGCACCTAAGTCAGCACCGAGTTTGCCCTTCATCTCAAGTAGCAGACGCTGGGCCGTTTTAGTCCCGATCCCAGGGATACGTGTGAGGCGAGCGGGCTCTTGAAGCGTAATGGCCTGAGCTAGATCCGCGACCGACATACCTGATAAGACAGCAAGCGCCGTGCGAGCACCAATGCCGCTGACTTTCACGAGCTCGCGAAACGCCGCACGCTCTTGTGAGCTTGAAAATCCAAACAGTATGTGGGCATCTTCGCGCACAGTGAGATGTGTCAGGATTGTGACCTGGGCCCCAAGCTCTGGCAGTGCGTAAAACGTCGTCATCGAGACATCAATTTCGTAGCCAACCCCTTGCACATCTAAGCCAATGCGTGGCGGCATTTTTTCGTACAAGGTACCCGTGAGTCGACCGATCATTATTGTGCTCCTTGGGTTAGCCTAGCAGTCGGCCGCCGCGTACGCGCGTACGCCCGCGTGCGGTACGTTGTTGATAGTTGGTCACACCGAGTTTTTCGGCTAAAGGGCTGACGTGCGCGTGGCAGATCGCGCAAGCGAGCGCGTCAGCCGAGTCGGGTGCAGGCACACCATCAAGCGATAACAAACGTTGCACCATCATCTGCACTTGTTCTTTTGCGGCACGCCCGGCGCCAACGACTGACTTCTTTATTTGCAGCGCACTATATTCAAACACGGCCAAATCTCGGTCTGCCAGAGCGCAAAGGGCTGCCCCACGCGCTTGGCCCAGCAATAGAGTTGTTGCTGGATTAGTATTCATGAATACGATTTCTAAGGCGGCGACGTCTGGTTGTGTGTCTTCAACCACTTGACGCAGGTTATCGAGAATCACTTTAAGTCGCAGAGGCAGCGTGATGTCAGTAGGTACCACGATGGTGCCACTTGCCACATAGGTCAGACGCGTGCCGATCAAATCGATCACGCCAAACCCCGTCCGGCGCAAGCCTGGATCAACGCCTAAGATGCGCATACGCTTTTGCACATTGGGCGCTGAGCCTTCATCATTTTTCGCTTTAATGCCTGAAGTGACGCATGCCAGTGAGCACCATCACAATGCCACGCTCGTTGGCGGCCGCAATGACCTCGTCATCGCGCATGCTGCCGCCTGGTTGGATCACGCAAGTTGCACCCGCATCAATTACAACATCCAAGCCGTCGCGAAACGGAAAGAACGCATCAGATGCAACGGCTGAGCCTTTGAGGGTCAGGCCCGCGTTTTCAGCCTTGATCGAAGCAATGCGTGCTGAATCAATGCGGCTCATTTGTCCGGCGCCTACGCCTAAGGTCATGCCTTCGCCACAAAAGACGATGGCGTTTGATTTGACAAACTTGGCGACCTTCCAGGCAAACAGCAAATCGCTGAGCTGAGCGGCGGTGGGTTGTTTGCGTGAGGCAACTTTTAGATCACTTGCCTGCACGGTTTGCGAGTCAGGCGTTTGCACCAACCAGCCACCACCCACACGCTTCACATCGATGTCGTTTTGCCCGTCACCCATTGGCACTTGCAACACGCGAACGTTTTTCTTGGCGGTCAAAAATTCGAGTGCAGCCTTGTCGTAACTCGGTGCAAGTAAGACTTCAACAAATTGATTGCTGATCGCTTTGGCACATGCCAGGTTGACATTGCGGTTAAAGGCGATGATGCCGCCAAAAGCTGAAGTGGGGTCTGTTTTAAAGGCCTTGAGGTAGGCGTTGACGGCAGTGTCGGCGACAGCCACGCCACACGGATTGGCATGTTTGACGATGACACAGGCCGGCTCGGCAAAGCTGCGTACGCAATCCCACGCGGCATCTGAATCGGCAATGTTGTTATATGAAAGCTCTTTGCCCTGCAGTTGTACGAAGTTGCCTAACAGGCCGGCGGGGCAGCTAGGGTCAATGTAAAAGGCAGAGCGCTGCTGCGCATTTTCACCGTAGCGCAACACTTGTTGCTGGTGAACTTGTAGTGTGAGCGTATTGGGCCAGGTGCTGCGCTCGGGTACCGCGTCTTGTGCGGGTTCGGGTGCGATCAGACTGCTGAGGTACGCCGCAATCGCGCCATCGTAGGCGCTAGTGTGCGCGTAGACCTTAGTGGCGAGGGCCAAGCGCAACCCGTACGACGTGTCGCCCGTGGCATCCATTTCTTTTAAAACGCGAGGGTAATCAGTGGGGTCGATCACCACAGTCACGCCGCCTGCTTCGGTGCCGTGATTTTTTGCGGCAGCGCGCAGCATGGCGGGCCCACCGATATCGATATTCTCGACCGCATCGGCGAAGGTGCAGTCAGGCTTTACGACGGCGGCGCGAAAGGGGTACAGGTTCACGACCAACAGGTCGATACGCTCAATGCCGTGCTCTTGAAGGGTTTGCAAGTGCTCGGCGCTATCGCGTCGAGCCAGCAGGCCCCCATGAATTTTTGGATGCAGAGTTTTGACGCGACCATCCAGAATTTCAGGTGAACCTGTGTGCTGTGCAACTTCGGTCACTGTTAAACCGGCTTGAGCCAGTAATTTTGCCGTGCCCCCGGTTGAAAGAAGTCGTACGCCGCGCTTAGCAAGTGCTTTGGCAAAATCGACGATGCCGGCTTTATCTGAAACAGAAAGGAGTGCGGTTTGAATAGTCATAGAAGCTTGTGTGCCAACAGTTTTTTTCGAAGAGTGTTACGCGTAACGCCCAGCATCAGCGCAGCACGAGATTGATTATTGTTGGCGCGTTGCATGGCGATTGCCAGCAGCGGGCGTTCAACGCAGCTGACTACCATGTCATAGAGATCGTTGGGTTCGGTGTCTCCCAAGTCAGCAAAGTAACTGTCAAGGCTTTGGCGTACCGCTTCATCAAGGATGTTATTTTTTTTCATAAGAATGACCGTCAGGCGGCGTGCAGGTAGGGCGAACTTAGATCGTTATTGTCGCAGGTTGCGACCAGACTGTCTGCGTGCGTGTCGGCTTGTGCCAAAAACCAATGGTCGACTGCCGCAAATTGTTCGGTGGTGGTTTCAAGCTGGTTAATATGCGCTGCGAGTGCCACGCCATTGGGTAGGCCGTTGACGTACCACCCAATATGTTTACGCGCGGTTTTGACCCCGACGCTCTCGCCATAAAACTGATAATGATCCGACAGATGATGTAGTAATAAATCTCGCATTTCTGTCCAAGTCGGGGGCGCAAGTGTTTGACCTGTACACAGAAAATAATCAATTTCTCTGAAGATCCAGGGGCGGCCCTGCGCTGCACGGCCAATCATGACAGCATCGGCACCTGTGTAAGCAAGTACGCTGCGGGCTTTTTGCGGGCTATCGATGTCGCCGTTGGCCACCACCGGAATCGAAATGCTGGCTTTGACTTCTCGGATGGTGTCGTATTCGGCTTCGCCCAGGTACATATCTGCGCGAGTACGGCCATGCAGCGTGAGCGCGGCGATACCAGTGTCTTGTGCCAGCTGTGCAATGCGAAGCGCATTACGATGCTCGCGATCCCAGCCCGTGCGCGTTTTAAGCGTGACGGGTATGCCCAAAGGCGTGCAGGCCTTCACAACCGCATCAAGAATGCGCGCCACGAGATCTTCGTGACGCAGCAGCGCCGAGCCTGAGGCGACGTTACACACTTTTTTGACTGGACAGCCCATGTTGATGTCAATGACGCGAGCACCCTTGCCGATATTAAACACAGCGGCTTGCGCCATCATTTGTGGATCAGCGCCGGCGATTTGCACGGCAACGGGGTCGCTTTCGCCATCGTGATTCAGACGGCGCGACGACTTAACCGTTTGCCACAATTGAGGATTGCTGGCCGCCATTTCAGACACGGCGTAGCCGGCCCCAAGGCGTTTGCACAATTGCCGAAAAGGCCGATCTGTCACCCCCGCCATCGGAGCGACAAAAACGTTGTTCGTGAGAGACCAAGGGCCAATATTCATGGGTAAATTGTAACGCTTCGGGCTTGCTCAAGACCTAAAGCAGGTCCCTGGCGAGGTTAGGGTAGTTTGAGTGAATAGAGGCTAGAGTCTCAGCCCTTGCAGTAAATGGCGCGCCAGCGGTACGCGCAGCGCTGGCAAAAGATCGATGCCAAGCAAGGCAAGGCCAGCGGTGTGCTCAACCACCGGTAGTTTTGTGGTGAATACACGCGAGAGCAGGTCGGTTAGGCGCACCGTCACTTGACGATCAGGGCCGCGCAACTGTTGATAGCGTTGCAAGGCGATCGCGGGTGGTTCATCGGGTGTCACGAGCCAGTCGCGCAGCACAATCGCGAGCGTTGCAGCATCGCGCAGCCCCAAGTTCAGCCCTTGCCCTGCAACGGGATGCATGGTTTGGGCCGCATTGCCGATGGCCACGCAGCGCCCGTCAATCGTTTGGGGGCGCAGCGTCATGGCCAGGGGCACGCAAGCAATAGGCCCCTGTACGGTGAGCGTACCGAGTCGCGAGCCAAACATCTCGGTCAGCGCGTGCGAAAAGTGCTCAGGGGACAAGGCTTGTAGGGCGGTGGCACGTTCAGGGGTGCAGCACCAGACGATCGATTGTTCGCCCAACGCTTCGGGATGAGGCAAAACCGCTAACGGGCCTTCGTTGGTAAAGCGTTCAAAGGCCCAACCCGCCCGTGGCCTGCTCGCGCGGGCACGCGTGAGTAAGGCATATTGGGTGTACTGACGGGTGGGCTCAACCCCTGTCAATCCATCTGCGTGAATCACTAACTTTGCGCGCAGGCGGCGCGCTCCCTGCTCAATACTGACGCCTAAGGTATCCTGCTCGCTCACGCGGGCGCCGTCACCGATTAAAACTTGTACGCCGCTTGCGTGCACCGCTTGTGCGAGTTTTTCGTAAAGTTGGCCATAGCGCACGACACAACCTAGTTGGGGCACGTCAAAGTCATGGTGCCTGATGACAGTACGCCCCAGTCGCCCGCGTTGCGACACATGAATCGTTTGTATGAGCGCCGCCTGCTGCGGCCAAGCACCCAGGCTTTCGAGCAAAACACGACTGCCGTGATTGACGGCCAAGACGCGCGGGTCAAGCTCAGGGCGATGGCCGTATTGCGAGGCGGTCTCGGCTTGCAATAAGACAATGCGTGCCGGTTGCGGCGCGAGTCGAGCGAGCAGTAGGGCTAAAGCGCTGCCAACGGGCCCGCCGCCTAAAATCGCTAAGTCAAAGTCTTGTGGTTGCATCTGTGCATTTTAGGCTAATCATCCGATAGAATTTTGATGCCAATAATGATGTTAAAATGCATCATTACTGGCATTTTATATTCAAAAGCGCGAGGCCTACATGAGAACAACCGTATCCATTGACGACGAGCTGTATGCAAAAGTTTTAGAGGTTGCAGAACCTGGGCTCGACAAGGCTGAACTCTTTCGCGAGGCGATGCAAGTCTTTCTGAGAGTACAGATCGGCAAGCGTCTAGCAGCCCTCGGGGGCAGGGCGCCCAGCATGAAAGATATTCCAAGACGAAAGGTTTAAGTGGGGTGTTGAATGGCAATGGTCTTGGTTGACAGTTCGGTCTGGGTACAGCATTTTAGAAAAGGTCTTGGCGGCTTGGGGGCATTGCTCAATAACGATCAGGTCTTATGCCACCCATTAATCGTTCTTGAGTTGTCTTGTGGCTCACCGCCTGCGCCACGAAAACGAACCCTGCAATATCTGGGTGCCTTGCAAACTGCCAGCATTGCTACGATCGACGAAACAATCAATTTCGTTGAGCTGAATAAACTTTACGAGTGCGGCTGTGGTGCAGTGGATCTGTCCTTGCTTGCTTCCACGCTCCTGACAAAAGACGCTCAGCTTTGGACGCTAGACAAAAAACTAGTGGCCCTAGCTAAGAAAATGAAAGTTTGTTACCGACCTTCTTTGCATTAAACGTTTTCACGGATTGTTATGACCTCTTCTTTATCAGCTGCGACGCCCACGACGCGGTTTCGTCATAAAACGACGGTTGGGTTACTGGCCGCGTTGTTGGGCTGTGTGGGCGCACATTGGTGGTATTTGGGGCGACGCCACGCTTGGATGGTGAGTGTGTTTGGTGTTGCGCTGATGATTGCGAGCGCCTTTGCCGATATTTGGTACGAGAACCCGGCATTTTTCTTGTTGTTTATTCCGATTGTTGATGGCTTTATCGAGGCCATTGTTTTGTGCCTGATGAGCGACGCGAAGTTTGACGGCTTTTATAACAAGGGTTTGGTGCGCGAACGCCCCAGCGGCTGGGGCGCCGTGTTGATAGCGATTTTCACATTACTAATCGGTACCGTTGCATTGATGTTTGGTATCGCGATGATTGTGATGTATGTCTGGACCGCGCTTGGGTGGCTTGAAGGTTTTAATTTAAATTCGGATTAACGCCATTCTTTTGAAAATAGTGGCAATCAGATACGTTAACGCGCGCGCATGATGGCTTCGATCTCGTCTGCTGCAACGGGCACACCGCGCGTGATCAACTCGCAACCTGTTTCGGTCACGACCGCATCGTCTTCGATTCTGATTCCGATGTTCCAGAACTGTTCGGCAACGCCTGGTGCGGGGCGCACATAAAGTCCTGGCTCAATCGTTAACACTATCCCAGCTTGCAACTGACGCCAAGGGCGTTCTTGGGCCGACGCTGGTGGGCTGCGATAGCTGCCGACATCGTGCACATCCATACCTAGCCAATGGCCGGTTCGGTGCATATAGAAGGGTCGGTAGGCCGCAGTTTCAATAGCTTGGGCAAGTGTGCCTTGCAGCAAGCCTTCGTCTAACAGGCCTTGCGTGAGTACTTGCACAGCAGCGTCGTGCCCCGCATTGAAATGATGTCGTGGCGAGGTTGTTTCGTAAGCCGCCTGCTGCGCCGCCAACACGATGTCGTACAACGCGCGCTGTGGCCCTGAAAACTTGCCGTTCGCTGGAAACGTACGCGTGATGTCTGACGCGTAGCCATCAAGTTCGCAGCCTGCATCGATCAAGACCAAATCACCGTCTTGCATCACAGCATTGCCTGCGCGATGATGCAGTACGCAGGCATTCGCGCCCGCGGCCACAATGCTGTCATAGGCCACCGCTTGTGCACCGTGTTTGCGAAAGTGATAAAGCAGTTCAGCTTCAAGTTCATATTCATGGCAGCCAGGCTGTGCTGACTGCATGGCCCGCACGTGCCCTTGCGCAGAAATCGCGGCGGCGGCGCGCATAGTGGCGAGTTCAGAGGCGTCTTTGACTAAGCGCATCTCTGCCAGCACGTCGCTCAGATCCGACCATTGGCGAGGTAAGGCACGGGTATCACGCACAGTATTTTGAGCCGCGACGAGCCAGCCTTGTAGCTGTTTCAGTAAGTCGGGCTGAGCCGAGCGCGACAGGGTGCTAAAAAGATTGCGCTGGCCGATCAGCAAGGTTGGCAGGATAGTATCGAGGTCTTTGACGTCGTGTGCCCGGTCAAAGCCAAAGTGTTCTATCGCCGCCTCGGGTCCCCAGCGCACACCGTTCCAGATCTCGACTTCTGGATTTTTGCCTTCGCAGAGCAGAATGCTTTGATCAACGTCGCCCGCCACCAAGACCAACCACGCGTGCGCTTCAGAGAAACCCGTTAAGTAGTAAAAATCACTGTCGTGGCGATAGCTGTGGTGGTTATCTCGGTTGCGCGTGCGTTCAGGTGCGGTGGGTACGATTGCGACCCCGCCCCCAAGGCTATGCATCCAGGTCAGCAATTGGTTGCGACGAGCCGTCAGAACCTTGAGGTTGGGTGTTGTAAGAGGCATAAGGGCATCAGATGCGGTTGTTGAACTAACGACATACTACAATCTCTGCGCGGCTTCTGTATCAGAATCCCACACTCAACGTGCCTTCTGTATCAGGGTGCCTCACTCACTAAGGTTTTGCGATGGATTGGATTGGCTGGCTCGAACCTTGGGAGTTCTCTCCCACCTTGCTCGTCTGTTTTCTGGCCGCAGGCGTGTTGTTTGTGCGCGGTCAGCGCGTGCATCGGGTGAATCGGATCAGGCAGTGGCTATTCTGGGGCGGGATGGTCTTGCTGTATTTGTCGTTGCACACCATGCTTGATTATTACGCCGAGCGTATGTTTTTCATGCATCGGATTCAACATTTGTTTTTGCATCACCTGGGGCCTCTGGTGGTGATGGCAGCCTATCCGGGGCAAGTGATGCGAGCCGGCTTGCCGCTCACGTGGCGCCATGGCTTGCAACGCTTTAATCAAACCGGGCTGGGGCGTGGTTTGATCGCGGTTCTGACAAATCCCATTATCGTGCCGGCACTGTTTATCTTTTTAGTAATCGTTTGGCTGATCCCGTCAGTGCAGTTTTATTCAATGCTCGACTGGCGCTTATATCGCTTGATGAACTGGTCGGTCGTGATCACCGGGTTCATGTACTGGAATTTGATTCTTGATCGGCGTGTGTGCCCGCCATCTGCCATGAGCCCCGGCGGTCGGGTGCTTTCGCCCATTGTGACGATGGCGCCGCAGATGGTGGCAGGCGCCATTATTGCTTTCACCGAGCGCGACTTATACCCCTTGTTCGACCTGTGTGGTCGCGCGATCGCAATGGAAGCGCAAACCGATCAGATGATCGGTGGTCTCACGATGTGGATTCCAGCAGCCATGACCGAGGTGATTGGTTTAATGGTCGCTCTGCGGACCCTGATGCGACTTTCTGCAAAGGGCCGCTGGGGTGAGAAAAAGCCACGTGCTTAGTGATACGCGTGCCAGCTGCCTCTCAGGACATGCGCTTCAGGGCTGAGCGCATGTCATCGCCTAAGGCTTAAGGAAGCAAATTGTGGTACTTGCGACCCAGTGCCACGTTAGCCTTGAACCAACCCTCTTTGTTACCGCAGTCGTAGCGCACACCTTCGTAACGGTGGGCGAATACGGCCTTTTCTTTCATGAGCGAGGCGATGCCATCGGTCAGTTGGATTTCGCCGCCGGCGCCCGCTTGCGTTTGGCGTAAATGCGCAAACACACGCGCATCTAAAACATAGCGCCCAACCACAGCCAGCGTAGAGGGTGCGACGTCAGGTTTGGGCTTTTCAACGATATGGCGCACGCGCTCGGTACGCTCGCTGACCGGGTCGGTGGCCACGATGCCATACTTGTCGGTATCTTTAAGCTGTACCTCTTGCACGCCCAAAATGCTGCCTTGATAGGTGAGTGCGGCGTCGATCAGTTGGCCAATGACTGGGCGATCGGCGTCAAGTAAGTCGTCTGCCAACAAAACGGCAAAGGGTTCGTCGCCAACAATGGGGGCCGCCGTTAACACGGCATGGCCTAAACCCAGTGGCGCAGATTGTCGAATATAAATACAACTGACGTGCGAGGGCAAAATGCCCCTCACAATCGCTAAAAGCTCAGCTTTACCCTTGCGTTCTAGTTCAGCTTCCATTTCGGGGGCCGAGTCAAAATGGTCTTCGATTGCGCGTTTGTTGCGACCGGTCACAAAAATCAAGTCAGTAATCCCAGCAGCGACCGCCTCTTCAACCGCATACTGAATCAAAGGCTTGTCGATAACGGGTAACATTTCTTTAGGCATGGCCTTGGTGGCGGGCAAAAAACGCGTGCCTAGGCCGGCAACGGGGAAGACTGCTTTGCGAACGGGACGCATAATTTATTCCTGAAGATAGGGCCGCATATTTGCGGAACCAAATGTAACTACCGCTATCATAAACGTATGACTCATGACAGTTTAATGACTTCGCTGCAATCGATGCCTAAAAAATGCATGGCAGGCTTATTAGTGCTCACGCTCGGGTGGCAAAGCACTTGGGCGCAGCCGTCGTCTGCTCCCTCGCTGGGGCCCGCTTCAAGCTCAGATCTGTCGCCGGCGCTCGAGCGGCGCCTAGGAGAGGCCATCATGGTGCAGGGGCGCCGTGACCCAGAGTACATCAAAGACCCTGATATCAGTCAGTATTTGAACGCGATGGGTAAGAGACTCGCCGTTCATGCACCGGGCGGGGCTCCCGAGATTGAAGTCTTTGGCGTGCGGGATCCAGTGATCAATGCCTTTGCGATGCCAGGCGGGTATATAGGTATGCATACCGGTTTAATTGTGAGCTCGGGTGCCGAGGCCGAACTCGCCGGGGTACTTGCGCACGAAATCGCTCACGTGACCCAGCGGCACATTGCTCGCGGGCTGACGCAACAGCAACAAAGTGGTCATCTTGCACTCGCCACGCTAGCGGCTGCGATTCTTGCTGGGCTGACGCCCGGCGGCGGGCAGGCTGCGATGGGGATTGCCGCCTTCGGCCAGGCGGCAGCCATCGCACAACAACTGGGGTTTTCACGCGATGCCGAGCAAGAGGCCGACCGGACGGGTTTTGAAATGCTGCGTAAGGCGGGTTACGACCCGAACGGCATGGCGGTGATGTTTGGCCGTTTGATGCAGTCCTCAAGCTTGAATGAGGGGCGGGGTGGCGGGGTGTATGTATCCACCCATCCGCTGAGTATCTCGCGCATGACCGATATGCAAAATCGGATCCGACAGTTACCGGTGGCCAGCTACCAGGCCTCGGATGAGTTTTTGTTTATACGCGCCAAAGCTCGGGTATTGCAGTCGATCGACCCGCGCGCCTTGGTGCAAGCGACCGAGCAAATGCAAGAAGAGCTTCGGGTGAGCCTCAAAGCAGGGGCGACCACAAGTGGCAGTGCGGCCAGGCAAGCTGCTGCGTGGTATGGATTATCGCTTGCCGCAGTGGCGCGCAAAGATCTTAAAACGGCAGCGAGTTCGCTTGAACAGGCGCAAGCACTGAGTACAAACTCACCTTATTTAGACTTACAGCGTATTGAGCTCGATCTAGCGCGCAAGCAAGTGGCTCAGGCCTTGGCTGCAGCGCAGGCTGCCCAAAAGCGTTGGCCTGAGCGGCGCGCGTTTGCGTTAAAAGTGGCAGAGTGCTTGCAGCTGCTAGTCAGAGACAAAGAGGCCATCGCGTATTTGCAAGAGCAAGTTAAACGTTGGCCAAAGCTTGAGCCCGAATTTTATAAAATGTTGGGTAATAGCCATGACCGCTTAAAAGAGCCCGTCGCAGCGCGCCAGGCGATGGCGTCTTACTATGAACAGTTGGGGGCGTTATCGGCATCGGTGGCGCAGTTGCAGCAGGCGCGCACCTTATCGCAAGATTTTTATTTGCAGTCACAGCTCGATGTGCAGATTCGTGCCTTAACGGCCAAAATTGCCGAAGACCGCAGATTGCTTGAGCGGTTTAAGTCGTAGGATACGCACGAGGTCCAACATGAAAAATACGCACGCGATTTGAAACGTAGGAACCGCAAGCGATCAAACACGAATGATACGCAAGCGATCTAAAACGTAGGACACACAAGCGCTGTGAAAAAATGATTGAGTCGCTCTGGTAGCCAGTTCAGGTGGCCAGGCCAAGGGCCGTTGACAAAGCCCACATGACCGCCCAAGGCAGGTTGATGCAGCGTGAGGGCATCGCTGCAATCGTTGGGTCCGACTAAGGTGTGTTCTGGTAAAAATGGATCGTTTCTGGCGTTCAAGACCAACGTCGGTGTGACAATCTTTTTGAGCCAGGGTTTGCTGGCGGATTGTGTCCAGTAGTCAATGGCATCTTTGAAGCCGTGCATGGGTGCGGTGTAGGCGTGATCGAAGTCGCGCAGATCACGCGCCTGGTTGACCTTGAACACATCGATGACGCCGGGATATCTGCGTGCCTTCTCAAACACCTTGGGCTTGAGAGACCTTAAAAAATGGCGCGAATACACTAAGCGGTTAAAGGCGTTGTCTGACAGGTGATTGCCCGCGGCCACTAAATCGATGGGAGCAGAGATTGCCGCCGCGCCGCAAAGCCAAGCAAGCTGGGTGCCGTATTCGCCCAAGTATTTTAATAACGCATTGCCCCCAAGCGAGACACCCGCCGCATGCCAGCGGGCCTGAGGCACTTGCTGTCGTACTGTTGAGAGGATAAAACCGATCTCGGCCGAGTCCCCCGAGTGATAAGCGCGCGCCAGACGGTTGGCGAAGCCGGAGCAGCCGCGAAAGTGTGCGATCGCTACGATCCAGCCTTTTGCTTTGAAATAGGTGGCGATTGACTGCGAGTAGCGACTGCCGCTGCTGCCCTCAAGCCCATGAAACAGCAGCAGGGCCGGTGTGGGCGTCGCGTCGCGCAGTTTCTGTTGCTCTGCGTTTGTCAGCCAGCGCGCTGCTGCGGTGTGGCTCAAGCCACCCTCTTGGCTGCGCGTGGGGTGGGCCGCCAAGCCCGGAAGCGCCCAATCTACATCAATAAAATCGCCATCGGGAGTGTCGACACGCGTACGAGCGAAACGCAACCGATTTGTCGGCGCAGCCAAGGCGCCAAAGAGCGTCTGGCTATGGCGCTCGGGCAACCAGTTTGGAGCGAGACAAGGTGAGAGGTCGAGAGAGGCTGGCACTATGGTGTGAGGTTAGTGCAAAAGACCTGGGGTGTCGTGTAGGTCGAGTAAGCCTGTTTGCTCGGGTGCTGCCGAGGCATGATGCATCACCAGGCGCCAACCCGTCGGGCCTTTGTGATAAACGTTGGTGGCATAGCAGTGCGCGATTTCAGTGCTTGTTTGGCTGCGTACTGTGATTTGTTCAATCAACGAATGGACCGTACTCATCATGCTTTGGGTGGTGACAAGCTTGGCCGGGCGAATATGCAAGGCGCCTTGGGCCAAGATCTCTTGCCACGATTCTTTCACTGCATGTAGGCCCACCATACGCAGACCACCCGGGTGCACACAGATGATCTCTTCGTCGTCAGACCACACTTGCATCAAACGGTTGAGGTCTGCTCGCTCAAGCGCATCGTAAAAAGCGAGTTCAGCTTCTTCGGGCGTTGCGAACATAACCGGCATATAAGTGGCTCTTAATGGCCGTGCACAACGGTGCCGGCCGCTAGCTGGTAATGCGTGCCACAGTAGGGGCAGTTGACCTCACCCGTGCGTGTGACATCGAGAAACACGCGTGGATGCATGCTCCAGAGGGGCGCGCGTGGGCCAGGGCAATGCAGGGGCAAGTCGGCTGCACCAACTTGCACAGGAGCTTGATCTTTGCCAGAGGCAGAAGCTTGCGTCATCGCGAATCTCAAAGAAAAAATGTATAGCCAGATTGTACCAAGCGCGCAGTCTACAATAGCGGCAATTGTGACAAACGCGTAAAAAATTGTCGGACCTGTTGACCCCCACCTCTGCGTTGCATGCTTTGCGCGAGCAAAAGCGTGCGGCATTTTTGCTAGGCCTGCGTGCGATCGCGCCGGGTTTAGTGGCCCTGACTATTTGAGGTGTCGTCACTGGCGTGGCGATGTCGCGCTCGGGGTTGACCGACCAGACCGCCGCCGCGATGTCGTTGCTGGTGTATGCGGGCTCGGCGCAATTGACGGCGCTCCCGTTGATGGCTGCAGGGGCGCCTTTATGGCTGATTTTTGCCGCGGGCATCATCGTGAATTTGCGCTTTGTGATTTTTGGTGCTGCCTTGCACCCTTATTTCAAAGACTTGCCCTGGGCGAAGCGGCTATTCATCGGTTATCTGGCGGTGGATATTGCCTTTGTCGCGTTCATGCCCCGATTTCACGATGCGCCGCGCAAGGGTACGCTCGAGCAACACTGGTTCTTTTTAGGTGCGGTGATTCCGTCTTGGTTTCTTTGGCAAGTGACGTCTTTGATTGGGATCAGTCTGGGCAACGTTGTGCCAGAGTCCTGGTCGATTGATTTTGCTGCCACGTTGGCCCTGCTTGCCTTGATGTTGCCTTTAACGAATACCCGGCCGATCCTTCTTTCGGTGTTAGCCGCTGCAGTGGTCGCCTGGGTCGCGCAGACCTTACCCTTGCGTTTAGGCTTGCTGGCGGCTGTGGTGGTCGGGATCATCGTGGGTATGTGGGCTGAAGCCCAGCAGTCCCCTCGCGGGGCGCTTCGGTGAGTGAGGCCGCATACCAATGAGCGATACCGTATATCTTTACTCTGCGATCTTGCTGCTCGCCTTGTGCGTGGTGCTTTGTCGGACGGGCTATTTGGTGTTCGGACATTATTTCCCGCTGCCTCCCAAGTTGCGAAGCGCCTTGCGCTATGCGCCGCTTGCGGCTTTGGTGGCGATCATCGTGCCAGATGTACTACCTTGGACAGTACAAACCGGCCCTCAGTTTGATCTCAGGTTTTTGGCCGTAGGCGTGTCGGTTTTGGTGTTTTTAGTAACTCGCAACGCCTTGCTCGTTATCTTGTCTGGGATGCTGGCGTTGTGGTCGCTGCGCGGGTTGTTACTGTTGTTTTAGGGTTGCGAACAGACTTCGGTTGTATTGTACGCCAAGGGGAATCCCGAACTGAGGGGAGCGACTGGAGTACAATAGTGGGTGTTTCCTTAAATAATTCAATGACTTCAGTCGTTTAAACTACTTGACTCTGCTAATTGACCTCTAATACTCAACCTACCGATACGCCTGTCGCCGCAAGCCCCACTTTTTTAGAAATCGGGTTGCATCCAGCGCTGTTACAAGCCGTGATTGATACCGGCTATACCATTCCTACCCCAATTCAGGCGCAAGCTGTTCCGCTTGCGATGGCTGGGCAAGATGTGATGGGTGCGGCGCAGACAGGCACTGGCAAAACTGCTGCGTTCACGTTGCCGATTCTGCATCGCTTGATGGCTTTTGCCAACAGTAGCGCCTCGCCGGCTCGTCATCCTGTGCGTGCTTTGATTTTGACGCCCACCCGAGAGCTCGCAGATCAGGTTGCCGAAAGCGTCAAGCGCTACGGCAAGCTCACACCGCTGCGCTCGACGGTCGTGTTTGGCGGTGTTGACATTAATCCGCAAAAAGAGGCATTGCGAAATGGTTGCGAAGTTTTGATCGCGACACCTGGGCGTTTGCTAGATCACGTTGAGCAACGAAACGTTAATTTAAGCCAAGTTGGCATTTTGGTCTTAGACGAAGCCGACCGCATGCTCGATATGGGTTTCTTGCCTGATCTTGAGCGCATCATCCGTCTGTTGCCAACGCCTCGGCAAACACTGCTGTTCTCGGCAACCTTTAGCAACGACATCCGCAAGCTCGGACGCACCTATTTAAACAGCCCAATCGAAATTGAAGTGGCAGGGCGCAACGCGACTGCCGACACCGTCACGCAAATCGCTTACTCCATGTCGGGCGATGCCAAGCGCGCCGCTGTGGTGCATTTGGTGAAGTCGCGCGGCCTTAAGCAAGTGATCGTGTTTTCAAATACCAAAATTGGCACCGGCCGTTTGGCGCGCCAACTTGAACTCGATGGCGTGCGTGCCGAATCGATCCACGGTGATAAAACGCAAGGCGATCGAATGAAAGCCCTCGAGGCGTTCAAGGCCGGCGAACTCGAAGTGTTGGTTGCCACGGATGTGGCCGCTCGTGGCTTGGATGTGGCGGGTATTCCTTGTGTGATCAATTACGATTTGCCGCATAGCGCCGAAGATTATGTGCATCGGATTGGTCGTACCGGTCGCGCGGGCGCCTTGGGCGAAGCCATCTCATTATTTGCCCCCTCTGAAGAAAAGTATTTGCTCGACATTGAAAAACTGATTAAAACGCCGATCGTGCGGGGCACGCTCGAAATCCCAAGCGAGTTATTGGCACGGGGTGCTTCGCGTGAAGAGTCGCGTTCAAGTCGGTCAAGCTTCGGTTCAGAGCGCAGCGCTAGCGGTTCGACCGCTGAGCGTAGCCATGGCGGGCGAAGCGCCCACACTGAGAGGCCCGACCGCGGCGCTCGGCCGAGTCGTTACAGCGCCCCCGCCAAGCCGATTGATGATTTTTTTACCAAGCCTTATCAGCCCTCGGCAGCTTCTTTGGCCGCTGCGGCGCAAGCGCCCCCTACTAGTTTGAAAAAGCCTTCGTTGTTGGCCAAGCGACCAGTGGGTTTGTTACTCGGTGCTGCGCAAAAGAAACCTGCTTGAATCGTCGCTGATAGGTGACGGTCTAAACGAGCGTGCAGCACTCGCTTGCCGAGTGACTGTCTTAAGCGAAGATTGAGTACTCGCTTGCAGAATGGTTGTCTTAAGCGAACATTAAGCACTCGCTTGCAGAATAACTGTCTTAAGCGAACATTAAGCAATCAGTTGTTTGCTAACGGATGAAGAGGCCACTAGGTCTTTTGACTCAGCGTTTTTAATTGCGCAATTAAATCTTCTGGCAAACCAGTAGTTTGTGGTTGACCCGGTTGCTGCATTGTCTGAATCAGGCGATTGAGATGCTCGATGTGGGGTAGCAAGGTGCCTAAAAAACGAACTTTTGTGCCTTGTACGATAGCAATCGTCGGAAAATTTTCAACATCCTCGTCGCCGAGTAGTTCGGGATAATCCTCGATGTCGGCCCACACGAAACAAGCCTCAGGATATTGTTGACCAAGCGCTTCGAACTTTGGTTGATACGCTTTACACGCGTCGCACCACGCGGCACAAAAACACAAGATCACGGTGCCTTCGGGCGGTGCAAGGGCTTTAGCAAGTGTCGGTGAGTTTGGAAAATACACGTTTTCGTCAGCACAAGAGACCAAGTTTGTCTATGATAGCCTCGTTTACGTTTCTGGCTAGGTCTGTCCGCTTGCTGCGCTCTTCTGCACTATCGGACGTCTTTTATTGGGCTCGGGCAGCCCACCTGCTGCGTCATCTTGCGCAATTGAACGTCTTCTGGAGAATTTCGCGTTGAATCCAAATCAAGCCGCTCAGCAATCGTTAGGCTTAGATGGGGTCGGCCAAGCATTTGGTCGCGCACTGGTCTCACAGTGTCACCCTCGTATGTTATTCGCCTTGTTAATGCCGTTTTTGATTGTGTTGGGGGCCGTGATCGTCCTGCTGTTTGTGGCACTTGGCCCGCTCACCTCTTGGTTAAGCCAGCAAGTGAGCGATTCGACTATGTTGCTCGAAGCGAATGACTGGTTAGTATCGATCGGCTTGTTCTCGTTGTTGACAGTCAAGGCCTGGATGCTGACCTTCATTGCGATCATGGTGCTTCTACCGGCATCGGGGATTCTTGGTTTGGCCGTTGCCGCCGTGTTTGTGATGCCCTTGGTCGTCTCGCATTTGTCGCAGCATCGCTACGCTGAGGTGTCGAGGCGGGGCGAATATGCCTTTATGGTGAGCTTTTGGAACGCGTTGTGGGTCAGCGTGGTCTTTTTGTTAGGTTGGGTATTGACGCTTCCCTTTTGGTTATTTCCACCGCTGGGCCTACTGGTATCGCTGCTGTGGTGGACGTTTGCTTTTTCGCGCATGATGCGCTTGGATTCGATCGTTGAGCACGCAAGTGCCGCCGAGCGAAAAATTCTATTGGCGCGTCACGGCACTGGGTTTTGGGTGATTGGGTTTTTCTGTGCCTGCCTAAATTTACTGCCGCCGGCGTGGGTGTTTTTACCGGTCTTCTCGGGTTTGGTTTATACGCATTACGGGCTGGCAAGCTTGCGTCAGCTTCGTAGCGAAATAGACTAAATGTTTTTGACTGGCACGCTATAAGTCGACCAAGGTCAGCGCATTTGTGCTGAAATGTCGGCTATTCTTAAATTCGATTGACTTCAATTTTTTCTGGAAACATCATGTCTGCTTCTCAAGACAACGCGCGGATTGGTTTGATTATCGTGGGCGACGAAATTCTGTCTGGTCGCCGGCAAGACAAGCATATGTCTAAAGTGATCGAATTATTGAGCGCACGTGGCCTACAGTTGTCTTGGGCCACAGTCTTGTCCGATGATCGTGCCTTGCTGACCGCGGCGCTTGAACGCAGCTTTGCGTCGGGCGATATCGTGTTTAGCTGTGGTGGGATCGGCGCTACGCCCGATGACCATACCCGTCAAGCGGCCGCTGCCGCACTGAAATTACCTTTGGCGCTGCACCCCTTTGCCGCAGAGCAGATTGGTCTGCGAGTGGCCGAAACTGCCGCCAAGGGCGGGGGCAATCCTGATATCAATGCTCCTGAAAATCAGCAGCGCTTGCAGATGGGCTATTTTCCGCAAGGTTGCGAGGCGGTCGTCAATCCGTTTAATCGCATCCCAGGGTTTTTCATTCAAAACCATACGTTTGTGCCGGGGTTTCCGGTGATGGCGTGGCCGATGCTCGAGGCGACACTTGATAGTCGCTATGCACACTTGCATCACAAAAATCAGCAGGTCGAACATTCATTCTTGGTCTATGGCATGCCCGAATCGCGGATCACGCCTGCACTCGAGGCGCTCGAGCAAAAATGGCCAGGCGTGCGAGCCTTTAGTTTGCCCTCAGTGGGTGAGGGTGGCGGGGTGCCCCATATTGAGTTGGGCGTAAAGGGTGATCCTGAGCCGGCTGCGTTAGCGCTTGAGTTTTTAAGGGCTGAGGCGCTGCGGTTGGGGGCGCGTTACCAGCCGGATATGGCTAAGTAGCTAGCTTTTCTAGCGCAAGCTCTCTGAGTTTGACGCGCTGAAATTTTTGTCCGTTGGCACTGGCTGTTGTTGGAAACTCGTCAACAAACCAAAGGTGTGCGGGGATCTTAAAAGCAGCGAGTGTCTTGGCGACACCCTTGAGGGTTGCACGCGTATCTGGTGGACATTGCTTATTTTTTGCGATCGCGAAGGCCACCGCACGCGGCTGACCGTTGATCTCGACACCCACCACTTGAGCGCTTTCAATGTCGGGTTGTGCGGCTAAGACATCTTCGATTTCAGTCGGGTCTACTAAAAAGCCACCCAGTCGCATTGTGTCGCCCATGCGTGATTGATACACAAAACTGCCATCACCTCGCAGGTAGCCTAGATCACCCGTTTTAAAGTAACCGTCTGGGGTGAAGGCTTGTGCAGTAGCCTCGGGGTTATTGAAGTAGCCTTTGAAGAGGGTGGCTGATTTGATTTCGAGTTCGCCCGACAGGCCCGCGGCACAGAGTTCTAAAGTGTCAGGGTCGCGTACTCGCACTGACGCGAGCGCGCCGGCAGCGGGTGTGCCTCCGCCTAGTACACGCTCATCGAGGGGGAGCTCAGGGTGCTGTGCAGAAAATAAAGAGTGCACTTCGCTCGAGCCATAGAGGCCTCGCATCGGAAACCCTCTTGGGATGAGCTCTTGCGCGAGTTCAATAAAGCGTGCGCTAAAGGCCGCAAAACCAAATAGCTTGAGCGAGGTAAAGGCGATGGGCTCTGGGTTTTGCTCGGCAAAGCGACGTAACATTTCGTCGCTACCAAAAATGTGCGTGATCTGGTGCTGCTTGATTAACTGACTGGCTGAGGCAACGTCAAAAAAATCCATCAACACGACTGGCATTCTTGCTGCAATGGCAGCCAACGCGCTATCTAGCCCGTACACGCCACAGAGCGGCAGAGCGGTCAGTAACGCATCACCGGGTGCGCCGAACTGATAGCCTGTCGCGATGTGTCGTACGTGCTCGCTGAGAGTCTTTTGCGTGTGTACGACAAGCTTTGGGCCTTTCGTGGTGCCCGAGGTTGTGAAAAAAATAACGGGCAGGTCTTCGAGCGCTAAGGATTCAGTATGCATTTTGGGCAGACCACTCGAAGGTCTAGCCGACGGTTTTGCGAGCATGGGCAAAAAGCGTACAACCGGTCGGCCCAACAGAGTCGTGGGGGTATTGTCATCTGCATCGACCATCATAATCGTCTTGAGATGCGTCAAGTCACTTGCATCAACGCCTTTAATCACCTCGGCAAAATCAATTTTTCGAAAATTCAATTGCAGGATTAAAAACTGCGCCTGCGAGTTTGTCAGGATGTAGTGCACTTCGTGACTGCGGTATTTTGTATTGACGGCAACTAAGGTCGCGCCTAGTCGAGCCAGCGCAAAAAAGATAGCAAGCCATTCAACGCGGTTGATGAGCCACACGGCAACGCGATCGCCTCGCTTAACGCCTTGTTGACCGAGCCATGTTTCAGCGTCTTGTACGAGTTGTTCGAACTGCACATACGAAATGTGCTGACCCTCTTGGATCAGCATGGTCGCATTGGGTGCTTGAAGGAAGTGATGCTCATAGACCGAGCGCAATGTATACGAATGCGTCATGTCAATAAAGGCTCTGCTGCCAGGCGTCCGGTTGCAAAATATGAATAGCGTTCTCTGTGCAACATGGCCAGCCGAAGGGTATTAATAAAGTTCCATCAGATCGGCATTGTTGCTGAAGGCATCGGGGGTGCCTTCACGAATGAGTTCACCTGATTTCATCACGATCACGCGGTCTGAAATTTTGAGTGCTTCGCGAATATTTTGTTCAACAATCAAAATCGACATTTTGCGCTCTTGCTGCAGAGCGCGTAAGGGGCCCGCCAAATCTTGAAAAAGTTTTGGTGCCAGACCGATTGAGGGCTCGTCGAGTAGCAGGCACCGCGGTTGTCCAAGCAAGGCGCGGCCCAAGGACACCATCTGTTGTTGGCCGCCCGAGAGTGTGCCCGCGCGCTGCGTATAAAACTTTTTGATCATCGGCAGTACGCTCATCACCCAGTCAAGCCGTGCCGCCTGTTCGCCTGCGGGGATGCCGTTGGCCCAAAAGCCTAGTCGCATGATCTCGGCGACAGTTAAGCCTGGGAACACGCCTCGACCTTCTGGAACCATCGCGATACTTGCGGCATTCATGCCGCGTGGATCGGGCTTAGCGACGATGTTACCCTCAAGCGTAATGGTCCCTTCGGCTAAGGGCACCAGGCCAAACAAGGCCTTCAACAAGGTCGATTTGCCGGCACCGTTATGACCGATCAGACACAGTACTTCGTTGTAGCCCAAGCTGACGCTAAAGTTGTCTAGTACAGGTCTGCCACCGTAACCTACGCGCAGGTTCTTGGCTTCAAGAAAATTAGCCGCGGTCATGCGCGCTCTCCAAAATAGATGGCTGCCAGGTGCGGATCTTTTAGGATATCTTCAGAGCTGCCTTGGGCAAGCAACTTTCCTTGATCCAAAAATGCGACGCGGTCTGAAAGCTTAATCACGATGTCAAGATTGTGTTCAATGATGCAAATGGTGATGCCGCGCTTGGCATAATCGCGTAACAAGGTCACAAAGCGATCAAACGAGCGAGGGTCTAGACCCGAAGCGGGCTCGTCAAGCAGCCAGAGCTTGGCCTCGCTTGCCATAATTCGGGCAAGACTTAAAAATTTTCGTTCGGCGTAGGCAAGATCAACCGCGCGTTCGTGGCGTTTGTCGAGAAGCTGTGTTTCAGTCAAAATTTCAGTGACGCGTTGCTCGGCGGCTTGGCGACCGCCTTGCCAGAGCCAACTGCTGCGCTCTGTGACAGTCATGACGTTTTCTTCGACCGTCATTTGACTGTACAGGCGTAAATCTTGAAAGGTCCGTGCGATACCTAGGCGTGCAACCTGCCAAGGCTGAAAGCCTTTCAGTGGCTTGCCCAGCCAATGTATGGTGCCACTGCTCGGGATTAAATGCCCCGTGATCAGGTTGAACAAGGTCGTTTTGCCTGCACCATTGGGGCCTACCAAGGTCGTGATGACACCTGCTGGCAGATCGAGCGTTACATCATCAATGGCTTGCAAGCCACCAAAGTTTTTATTGACGTTTTTAATTTCTAGCAAGATCTCTTGCGGCGAAGTTGAGGTCGTCATGCTGACTTCTCCTTGCTGCGCCCGCCCACCAAACCGCCTGGGCGAAACATCATCAAGAGCACCATGGCTAAGCCATAAATGATTTGCTGAATCGAGCCAAGTTCAGTTGGAGGTAAAAAGGGTAAATACGTCAGCGCTGCGGGCAGAGACATCAGTAGCGCCGCACCCACAATCGGCCCGAACAAGGTGCCCGTACCGCCAATAATCACCATCGCCATCAAAAGAATCGAAGTCTCGAGCACGAAGCTCTCGACGTTGATGAAGCTGATATAAAACGCATACAGTGAACCGGCGACGCCAGCCAAGCCCGCAGCAACCGCCACTGAGAGTGTCTTGACCGCGTTGACATGTTTGCCATAGGTTTGGGCGGCTGACTCGCTGTCCCGAATCGCCATCAAGCTGCGGCCAAAGCTGCCGCGCACCAATAGGGCGGTGATCCCGACCACGATGCCAAGCACCACCAGGGCCAGCATCAAGAACGCGGTGTCGTCGTTAAAGGTGTAACCCCACAGCTTGGGGCGCGGAATGCCGATCATGCCCCCTAAGCCGCCTGTGATGGATTTCCATTCAGAGAAAATGGTGACGCCAATCACTTGTAAGCCCAGCGAAGCGGCCACAAAATACTCACCTCGTACGCGCAAAGCTGGAAGCGCAAGCGCCATCGACAAGATCGCTGAAATGGCAGCCGAGGCGGCCATACAAAGCAGCAATGAGTCAGAGGCGTGCATGGCGATGTATGCAGTGGCGTAAGCACCTACGCCGAAGAAGATGGCATGCGCGAGCGAAAAAATACCGGCATAACCCATAATAAAATTCAGGGTCAGCGCCAAAATCGCATTGATGCAAAACAGTACGGCAATATTTTGAAGATAGGCAATCATGTTTCGTTCTCTTTTAAGACATAACCGCACGGCCGTACACACCACCGGGGCGGAACAGGATGAACAAGAACAGAATCACAAAGGTGACGGCTTCGCTCCATTGCGGGTCAATGACAGCCAGGCACAGATTCTCGGCCATGCCTAAAATCAAACCGGCCATCGCGGCCCCGCGCAAACTACCGACGCCCCCTACGATTGTTGCGGCAATACTGATGAGCATCACATGGTTGCCCATGGCTGGGTTCAAGCCAGACGTTGCTGCTGTCAGGATGGCGGCTGGAACAACCAAAATTGAACCAATCAAAAAAACGTATTGCGATAGCAGGCGTGGCGTGAGCCCATAGACTTCGATCAGGTTTGGGTTTTCACCCAAGGCACGCAGTGCAATACCCAGATTTGTTTTTGTTAATAGCCACTGCAAAGCGATAAAAAATATTAAGGCGCAGGCAATCACCACTGCCGCAATTGGCGCGACATACAGCCCTGGTATCACCTCAAGACTTTTACTCAAGGGGGTGGATACCGTCACTGCGCCACGATCAAAGATCATTGCAATCAGGTTTTGTACGATGATGGCCATGCCGAACGAAGCGACAAACACCGTAAAAAATGAGCCTTCGTGTCGCTGAATGATCGCGTAGACATAGCGGTCAAGCAGCACGCCGAACAGGCTTGCAGCAAAGGTGGCTGCAAGTGCCGCCACCGGCCAACTTAGGTGTAGAACTGAATAACACTCGTAAAAAATATAACCGGCAATCGTAAAGGTTGCCCCATGCGCCGCGTGAAAAATCCGGGTCATGCCAAAAATCAGCGAAAACCCGGCTGCAATCAGCGCATAGAGCGCGCCGGTTTGCAGGCCATTAATAAAAAGTTGCGTGAACAGCATGGGGCAGTATCCTAAAGCAAGCTAAAGCGCTAAAAACTTATTTTCCTGCCACGACTACTTTGGAGGTGCCGTCGCCTACGATCTGATTGATTTGGATCGGGGCTTTGACTGTGCCATCTTCAGCGAACGACACTGTTGCACCAACAAACTCAAAGGTCTTGGTGGCTTTGCGTTGGGCCAGTAAGTTTTCGCCTGTGACGGGTTTGCCTGCTTTTTCGAGCGCCGAGGCGAGCTCAGCAAACGTTAACACCGCGTTGTAGTAGTTCACCACGTAGGCGCCTGGCTCTTTGTTGTACTTTGCTTTGTAATCGGCGACTACGCGCTTAGTGAGTGGGTCATCGCGCGTCAGGTTCAGTTGCTGAGCAGTAAAGTAAACGCCTTTAGCTTCAGGCAAAGACAAAACAGACGGTGTTGAAAATGCCGAGTAGCTTGCGATGGGTTGGTTAATACCGTTATCGCGCAGTTGCTTAATCAACTGGACTTGTTGATTGCCGTAAGACGCAATGTAGACAACATCAGGTTTAGTGTCGCGTATGCGAGCCGCAATGCCTGAAAATTGTTGTGCAGTTGTCGGAATCGAAAAGCTACCTACCATTTCGCCGCCGGCGGCTTTGACCTCGGTACCAAGGTCTGTTAAGAGCGCCTGTCCGATTGGGTCATCGACATACACCATCGCAACGCGTTTAAAGCCCTTTTCTTTGACCAAGAAGGGCGCCATGGTGCGAACTTCAAAGTTGGCCAATGGAATCACGTTCCAGAAGTAGTCGCCCAGCGTGGCGAGGTCGGGGCCAACGGCGCCTCCGTTGACTATCACGGTTTTAGTACGCGCACCGACTGGAGCAACGGCTTTAGAGACACCTGTAAAGGCCGACAGCGCATAGGGCACTTTGGACACATTGACCAACTTGGTGGCCGCAGTCACGCCCTGTGCAGGCAGCGCCTGACTGTCTTCGTAAATCACTGATAAGGTGCCTGATAGTTTTTTGTCGGCGTTGATGTGTTCAATTGCTAAATTAACGCCTGTGCCAAAAATTTGGCCGTACTCGGCATTTGCACCACTCATCGGAAAAATTGCACCGATCTTGTAGTCTGCGGCCACAGCGGGCAGCGCCCATGCAGCTTGAATAAGGGTAAGCCCTAGGATGAGTTTTTTCATGAGATTGCTCCTAAAGTGCTGTGAGCAAAGCCTGCAATAGGCAGGCATGATCACAACGGTTTTTATTTTTCGTTTTTGCTACGAACGAGTCACTCGGCGCATTCTTTCAGGATTTTGCCTCTGTGTCCAATGAAAGGTTTAGGCGTAAGCCTATATGGCTGGTCAATTCATTTAATGTTGCGCGGCAACATGAAGCAGGCGTGCGCGTAACGCTTTTTTATCGACTTTATTGGTGCTCAAGATACGGGGCAGAGCTTCGATAAAAAAAATGGACTTAGGCTTTTTATAACTTGCGATTTGTTGTCGACAGTGCTCGATCAGCTCTTGCGAGTCGGGCTGGTGTCCGCGGCAGACAATAAAAGCCACGACTGCTTCGCCCCAGGTGTTGTGGGGCGCACCCACGACGGCGACCTCAAAGACCGAGGGGTGTGTCAGCAGCGCCTCTTCGACTTCACGCGAATAAATATTTTCGCCGCCCGAAATGATCATGTCTTTTTTTCGATCGACTAAAAAGAGAAAATGCTGAGTATCAAAGTAGCCTAGGTCGCCGGTGTAGCACCAACCGTCTCTGATGGTCTGATGTGTGGCGACAGAGTTGTTCCAGTAGCCTTGCATGGTGGCGTCTGACAAGATCGTAATCTCGCCAACTTCGTTGGTGCTGCAGGGTGAACCATCGTCTTTTCGCAGCACGATCTGACAGCCAAAATAGGGTTGACCCGCCGAGGCCAGGCGCTTGGTTTCGTGTGGCTGGCCTGTGAGTGTGTGTTGATGTTTGTAGAGGCACGTGCCCAGCATGCTTTCAGTCATGCCATAGACCTGCATAAAGATCGGCCCAAATTGCTGGATTGCTCGCTTGAGTAAGGGCACAGGCATGGGTGCGGATGAATAAATAACGGTGTGCAACCGGTTTGGCTGATTGAGTTGTTTGCTTGGTGCCTCCAGCAGCGTTTGAATCATAATTGGGGCTAAGAGCGCTGCGGTAATCGGTTGCTGCGAAAGTGCCAATAAGACTTGGCTGGCGTCAAAGGTGCGATGTACCGCAACGGCGCCCCCGGCCCAGGCATATGACAAGTAAATACTGAGCGCACCCAAGTGGTAGAAAGGCATCACAAGCAACGCGCAATCTTGCGGGCTCGCAGCAAAGATGTTTGAACAATTCTTAGTTTGCTCAAGTTGTCCGCGATGGCTGTGCATCACCCCTTTAGGTTGGCCGGTCGTGCCGCTGGTGTATACCAAAAAGATGATGTCCTGCTCGCGTGCGATCAAGGCCGGTCGGGTCGGTGCGGCTTGGCTGACCAACTGCTCGTAGTCGTTGTACGCGTGGGTGAGAGTATTGGTCGGCACACCGATGCAGATGAGGGTCGGAAGCGTCGTTAAGCTCGTGCAAATTTCTTGTACGCGCTCGGCGTATTGCGCCTCAAAGAGCCATACACTTGGGGCGCTATCTTGAAGAATATGCACTTGCTCGCGCGCACTCAGGCGGTAGTTGAGTCCAACGCAGGTCAGACCCGTTAGCCCGGCGGCCGCGATCAATTCAAGCGTTTCGACGCAGTTTTGTGCCAGGATCGCGACGCGGTCTTGGCGTCGCAAGCCTAACGACAGTAGCGCATTGCCCAGTTGATAGGCTTGCGCTAACAGGGTCGCATGTGTGACCGCACGACCGCCAAAGTAGATGGCGGTCTTGTCACCAAAGAGCACAGCATTTCTTTCA
>Ga0209551_1000082_pt1 | contig 29028 bp, 30 predicted proteins | sample LauGreSuBDMM15SD_2_FD_187568 | JGI IMG/M metagenome (GOLD analysis project Ga0209551, IMG submission 187568) | Freshwater lake microbial communities from Lake Michigan, USA - Su13.BD.MM15.SD (SPAdes) (version 3) | ecosystem: Environmental > Aquatic > Freshwater > Lake | place: Lake Michigan, USA... | reverse complement strand
AAATCGAGCCCCACGCCTACTACGAATATTTCTTGGCGCCACCTTCATCTATGCCGGGTGGGATAAAGCATCTGATCCGGGATTTCTCACGCAAGGTGAACCCACATATATCGGCACTCAGTTAGCAGCCTTTGCTGCAAATTCACCAATCGATTTCTTGATTAATCGGATTCTCGAACATGCGACCTATGTTGGAATTTTCATCATGGTTGCAGAATTTGCCGTTGGAATCGCAACGCTGCTCTGGGTTGCACCAGCAACGGCTGCCTTTGGCGGATTACTCATATCCGTAACGCTCTGGCTTTCTAGCTCTTTCTATACAACTCCATATTTCTTGGCAGGTGATAGCGCCTACGCGGTGATGTGGCTTACTTACTTACTACTACTGATTGGAAATCGCAGAATGCCTGCTACAAATTTTCAGCGCCGAAGTGTCATGCGCACAGCAATCGTGGGTGCTTTGGCGGTAGCAGCCACCTTTGCCGGCAGAGCCTTACCAAAGAGTTCGGCCTCTGTTAAAGCTTCAACTAAAGGTAAGGGAAAGCAGATTATTAAAGTTGCTGAACTCCCTGTGGGAAAGACCTATAACTTTGTGCATTCGGCACAAGGTGTTCCAGCGATCCTCTTTCGTACCAAGGCTGGCGTCTTTGCTTACTCGGCCATCTGCACCCATCAGGGTTGTACGGTTGCTTATAAATCTTCCACGAAGAAACTCATCTGCCCTTGCCACGCTGCGCAATTTGATCCATTTGCTAATGCAAAAGTTGTTGCTGGGCCAGCTGAAAGAGCGCTCGACAAAGTAAATGTAAAGATAAGCGGCAACTGGATAGTTGAAGCTTAAACTTTCTCCCACCGATCTAACAGGAATCTCACAGGAAAATAGGGAAGCATCATGGTTATGAAGAACATCAAAGTTATTGCAGCCTTTATTGCAGGTGCTGCCATTGCCGGCTCAGTTGCAACTGCGTCAACCAACTCATCCAGTGTGGTGAAGGCATGCGTTGATAAACGCACCAACGCTCTCTTCCTCTCACCTTCAGGTACATGCTCTTCAGCCAGAACCCTTGTTGAACTAGGTGGCACCGGTATGAATTCAAAGACCATCGCTTCACTAGTAACTCCATCTGTAGTTTCGATTAGCGTGAGCGCTCCTTCAGGTTCTGGCACCGGCTCCGGATCGGTCTATCAGAGCACATCTGCATTTAGTTACATCATCACCAATAACCATGTGATTTCTGACGCTGTGACATCCGGAACTATTAAAATTGAATTAACGAATGGCGATCAATACCCGGCAACGATTGTGGGACGAGATCCTGGATATGACTTAGCGGTACTTAAAGTACAAATCGGAAATCTTATGGCAATCACTGTGGGAGATTCTTCTAAACTCAGCGTGGGCGACCCAGTCCTAGCAATTGGTTCTCCGCTTGGGTTGGCAAGTACCGTCACAAGTGGAATCGTCTCGGCACTTAACCGCCCGGTATCTACCGGCACTGTAGATGCCCAGTCATATGTAAATGCAATCCAAACAGATGCCGCTATTAACCCTGGCAACTCAGGCGGCGCACTTGTCGATGCCGCAGGGCGTCTCGTTGGAGTTAACTCCGCCATTGCCACAATCTCATCAGGTGCGGCAAGTGGAAATATCGGACTTGGTTTCTCAATTCCGATCAATGAAGCAAAGCGTGTGATTGATGAAATCATTGCAACTGGAAAATCAAAGCGCCCAGTTCTTGGCGTTTACTTTGATCCTGAATACACATCGGTGGGTGCGAAAATTGTTCAACTCAGTCCCGGTGAAGGAGCAGAAAAAGCTGGAATCCCAGTGAATTCAGTGCTTCGCACTATTGATGGCGTGAAGGTTGCTAACTCGGAAGCGGCAATTGTGCGCATTCGCTCTTATGCACCAGGTGCCACCGTGACCGTGGTGGTAGATCTACCAACGGGTGTCAGCAAGAGCTTTAAGGTGACTTTAGGTTCAGCACCTTCGCTCTAGCAAGAAAACTTTCTGATTACAGCTTCACATCTTTAAGCTGTTGGGCAGATTGCTCTGGTTTCATATCCATAATGAAGGCGCCCATGGCGGATTCAGAACCAGCTAAGTATTTGAGTTTGCCTGGCGCTCTGCGCACACTTGTGATCTGCCAATGCAACCTCAGCACATCGCGCCCTTGGCGCACCGGTGCTTGATGCCAGGCCGCGATATATGCCATATCGATGCCGAATACTCCATCAAGACGTTGCATCACTTCGATGGCAATCGATGGGAAAGAATCACAGGCAGCAGGTGCTAACTCTGCTAAATCTGCAACTGGCTGCAGGGGAGTGACGTGAATTTCAAAGGGATAGCGTGAGGCATAAGGGGTGTATGCAACCCAATGTTCATTCTTGGCGATGACTCGAATACCATCACGAAGTTCGCGTGCAACTACATCGTCAAAGAGAACTCGGCCGGTCTTGGCATGGTGGGCCTGGGCGATTGAAAGCATCTTGACAACACGTGCTGGTAGATATGAATATGCATAAATCTGCCCATGCGGATGGGCCAAGGTAACGCCAATTTCTTCACCACGATTTTCAAAAGGTGCGATATGTTCAATAAATGGTTCTTGCGAGAGTTCGCGGGTGCGATCACGCCATGCTTCTAGCAATGTTCGAACTCTTTGCGGAGATAAAGTCTTAAAGGATCCACCGTGATCTGCGGTAAAACAAATTACTTCACACTTACCGGCAGCTACTCCTTCATCGGTATCTGAACCCACCATATCGGGCAAGGCAAAGTCGCCTTCTGGTGGTCGCAGTGAGGGTGAACGATTATCAAAGACAACAACCTCAAAATTATCTTCTGGAATCTCGGTCAGTAATTCACCGGTGGTGGGGCAGAGCGGACAGAGCTCTTTGGGCGGCAAGAAGATGCGACTTTGACGATGGGCTGCCATTACAACCCATTCGTTGACTAATGGATCTAAACGTAGTTCGCCAATACCCGGTTGCGCTTCGGCAGGTCGTTGATCTGCAACAGTTCGTTTCTGGTCAGCGGTGTCGTAATAACGAATTGTTCGGCCATCGTTCATGGTGCGGCTCGTGCGCACAACACCGGCAGATAATTCGAGGATTTCATCCATAGTGCGAGAACCTTATCGTGGACGCGTTAATTCTTAATCTGATTGCGGCAGCTATCAGCAGCTGGCTTGCTCGGAGCCTTCTTGGTTGGCGCCGGCGCCGGTGTTTCTCCTTGCGTAATCGTCAGTTCAACTAGCGTCTTTGCATCGGCGTGAGTTCCAGAAGGATCTTTATATGCAACGCTGCCAAACCAGGTTCCAGCAGGAAGACCAGAAATTGAAAGCGTCCAAGATCCGCTAGTTTCGCGCACAAGTTTCTGTTCAACAGTTGGCTTCGTCGCATTTGCAGATGTGAAATAAAATTTGACCGAGCCCGTTACTACAGGTGAACTATCTGGGCGCGTGACTTCTATGGCAATTACGGCACTCTTATTCGTAGTCGTTGCCTTCACTGAGGAGATGGTAATTGTTGAGCTTTCACCAACTGGCATGAGATCTGCCGGTTCTGGTGACCAAGTGCCTGTGAGTAGTGATTCAAATTTCTCGGGCGTGCCACTAAAAACATTGAGATCTAAGCGATTACCGGGAACACCATACTTTGGTGCGATTCCGCATGAGCTGTATTGCCACATAGTCCAATTAGCAGAACATTGCGCCGTGGTCCAGGAGTGCACATAGCAACCTCCTGGCTTTACATTTGGCCTTGCCTCAGGGGCAGCTGGATTAATTGCATACTGGGCAATCCATAACGGATACTGTGAAAGTTCCTTGTCGCGGTTAAGTGCATTCTCCAGAAAATACGGAGAAGAATAAATCAAGGGCGTGCGACCAGTCTTCTCCTTGAGCATGGCAAGAAATGTCTTACTCCAGAGCGTTGCCTGCGCGCGGGTTGCGTATTTGCCACATGAGCCAGAAGAATTCACCTTTACGCAGTTATTCTCAAGATCAAGTGCGTATGGCAAATCTAAATCATTAAACCCGCCCAGCGCCCCAATTCTCCAGATAACTTTCTGAGCTTGCACGCGAGCATCGCGCTCTATTGCAGAATTAGTTGTCACATTCGGCAAGAGTGCATAGTGATAAAAACCAGTATGAATTCCGGCATCTTGTGCGCCAACGCGATCACCCTTCACGTACTTCAGGGCCAGCCGATCAGAATATTCTCTAGTATCAGATGCCTTAATCATGACGAAATCAATTCCGGCAGCACGCATTTTAACAAAATTAATTGGCTTATCGTTTGGATGCTGCCATCTACTTATATCTGCGCCATGGATTTTTCCGGCTGGGCCTGCTTGAACTAACTCTGCACCGTTTGCGGGGCTAGCAGGAAGGGTAAATGAGAGAAATGATAGTGATATTAGAATCGTGAAAAACTTTCTCATTTTTCTACAATCACAACCGACTCACCGAAAGTATCAAAGAAGGCGCTTTGCAAGACAGAGCGATGGCGCAAGCGCGCCTCTTGATAGTCATGGCCGGTGGCCAACTTACTGCTGTCACTGAAATCTAGCGTCAGGCGACCGTTATCAAATGATTCAAGTCGAGCATCAAAGTAGGCAATCCAGATAACTCGGTCTTGGCTTTCAACCAGGTCAAGGACTTCATTCCAGCGCGTTCGAATCTTTGCCAGGGTCAGCGCTGAAGACATGCGCAGAGGTTACCGCAAGGCGCCTTAATGTCTTGGAGCACCGAGCCACTTGAAGTATTCACCGGCTAATACAACACGCAAATTCCGGCGACGATCTGGGGTGATAGATAGGTGCTGTGCGATGCGCGCCACAATCTGCTCGACTGACTTTTCAGAGACAAAGCGCACCTTAGCGATCTCTGAGTTGCTTAAGCCCTGTGCCACAAGCCGGAGCGTCTCGATCTGAATATCGGTTAACTCATTGAGAACTGAGATGAAGTCTTCCTTATGAATTGAGGTATGCACATTAATCCAATTCATTTTTGAACCATCTATTGCCGAGACCACGCTCTGCGCAAGTGCTCCCGTGACCACAGTTAAGTCAGAGATGCTGCGCTTAAGAATTATCTTTGAGCCCGGTGGAATATTCTTTTCCATGAGACCAAAAAGTCGTAGGTCAGGACAGGATGTGGTAATCACAATTCCAAGTGCTGGATTTGCGTTGCGCAACTTCTGTAGTAGACCGATGGCTGCTTCACCCGAGAATTGCAGGTCAATTAAGACAGCTTCAGGATTAAGTGCGCGAAATAAGTTCTCGGCAATAAACTTATTTGGCGCCTCTCCGACAACATTGACGCTATGTAATCGAAGCGAGGCCGACATCGTGGCAAGCTCAAAGGAATCATCGTTGACGAGTAAGACTCGGGCTGTTGATGCCTGTCTTGAGAGCATATGCAATGATAGGACGCATTGCGCACTTTGTAACGGGGGGTTATCCCTATCGAAAAAGGAGAGCCTACGCCTCGAATTTATATCCTAGCCCGCGGATAGTCTGGATTAGCAGTGGGTTTGCCGGATCATCTTCAATCTTTGAACGCAGCCGCTTGATGTGAACATCGAGGGTCTTGGTATCACCGTAATAATCTCCACCCCAAACGCGGTCAATGAGCTGACCACGAGTTAACACACGGCCAGAATTACGCATAAGAAATTCTAGAAGTTCAAACTCTTTTAGAGGTAAGTTGATCAGAATCTCGTTGACAGTTACTTGGTGTCGTTCGATATCCATCCGAATCCGACCGGCTGCCTGAATTGAGGAATTCGCATCTGTTGCCGATTCATCGGGTGTGCCACGACGCATCACAGCTTTAATGCGCGCTACTAATTCACGAGATGAATAAGGCTTTGTTACATAATCATCAGCGCCTAGTTCAAGGCCAACAACCTTATCGACCTCTGAATCTTTAGCGGTGAGCATGATGATGGGAACTGGAGATGTTGTGCGAATAGCGCGACAGACATCAATTCCAGAGATTTCAGGAATCATGAGGTCAAGAAGAACTAGGTCGTAATGATTCTTTTTAAAGAGTTCGAGTGCGGCACGTCCGTTTTCAGCAATTTCACTTTCAAAGCCTTCTTTTCCAAGGAGGAAGGCGATTGCTTCGGAAAAGGATGTCTCATCTTCAACGATAAGGATTTTGGTCATTGTGTAACGCCTCCATTAGGTGTGTAAATCGGTAACCGCAGCGCAAAGGAAGAGCCGACGTTGGGCGAGCTCCATACTTTTACATCCCCGCCATGATTTGAAGCGACGTGCTTAACAATGGAGAGCCCGAGCCCGGTGCCCCCTGTTTCGCGTGAGCGAGCTGGATCTACGCGGTAGAAGCGCTCAAAAATGCGATCTTGGGCTTCCTCTGGAATTCCAATGCCTTGATCTGCCACAACAATTTCCACGATGCCGTCACTGACATTGGAGGAGACAGATACCTTCGTATTCTCCGGCGAATAGTTGATGGCGTTCTCCAGAAGATTGTGAATAGCCATAATCAATTGCTCGTTATCGCCAAGTACGACTACCGCTGGAATATCTTTGGCGCTGACCGATATTCCTTTAGCTTCTGAGGTTGTTTTCACCAAGTCAATTGCCTCATTGATGAGTTCGGCAACGTTATTTTCTGTTGCAACTTGTAGTGGATCTGAATCCTGGAGCCGAGAGAGATTGATGATTTCTTGCACAAGATCGGTAAGTCGCTTGGCTTCAAGCTGCATGCGAGTAGCGAATTTAACAACAGATTCGGGTTCATAGGCTGCCGAAAGCACCGCTTCACTTAAGAGTGAGAGCGCACCGATAGGCGTCTTTAGTTCATGGGAAATATTTGCCACAAAGTCTCTACGTACTTCATGCACACGTTCTGCTTCACTCTCATCGCTGAGTAGAACAACGATGCTATCGACATCTTCTAAGTAGATTGCGCGCACAGTGAGCTCTCGCAAGCCTTCACCAATGGGTCCACGCGGAATTTCAATCTTTCCTATATGTCTCTGATGTGTTCGCCTTACAACACGAATTAAGGCAACTAATTCGTGGCTATCTATCCGACCCTCTCGCAATATGTTAAGTGTTTCGATGCCATCTGTTGCAAATCGAACCACCTCACCGGGGGCGATCAGCAAGGCATCTTGATCAAGCTGGGATAACACATTAAGAAATGTAGATGAAATCTCATCAACGATAACGTTATTCTCATCGCGACGAAACCACATGGGGATAGCCTAACCTCTGCATAGGACGGTTTACCGTCCGTTAACCTCTAGTCATTGCGAAATTCACTAAGCACGCCTATCTTAACCTCCATGGCACTCATTCGATCGGTCTTTCAAGATGAGCTGGATGGGGTCTCGCAATCACTCGTTGACCTTTCAAATATGGCCTCTGACGCTATGCATAGCGCCACGCGAGCACTTTTAGAAGCCGATTTGAAGATTGCTGAAGAAGTGATTTCTCACGATGAAAAAATTGATCTCTATCAACATGATTTAGATACTCGCATCATCGACATTATCGCGCGTCAGCAACCAGTGGCATCTGATTTACGAGCATTGGTAACTGCGCTGCGCATGAGTGCGGATTTAGAACGCATGGGCGATCTTGCTCACCACATAGCCAAAGTTGCCCGACTTCGCCATCCTGAGAAAGTCATTCCGGCTGAACTCCATGATCTGGTGAACCACATTGGTTCTGTGGCAGAAAATATTTCTCGCAAGATTCCTACCGTCATTGAAACTCGAGACATCGAAATGGCTTTACAACTGGAAAAAGATGATGATGAGATGGATAAATTACACCGTCAACTTATTGGAGCAATTACAAATAATTCATGGACTCACGGAGTTGAAACCGCTGTCGATATCACCTTACTAGGCCGCTATTACGAACGATTTGCAGACCATGCAGTCTCAGTATCCAACCGTGTCTATTTCTTAGTTACCGGAACTTTCGCTAATTCAACTCGCTAGACTTTGCCGGTGAGATTAGGCGTACTCGATGTCGGTTCAAACACCATACATCTGCAAGTAATCGATGGACATTTGGGTGCTCCACCAATTCCAAACTCTTCCCATAAATCAATTATTCGCCTGACTGAATATCTTGATGGCTCAGGTGCCATTACTCCATTTGGTATTGAGATGATCACGGAAGCAATTCTGACTAACCTCAAAGATGCCGAACACTTGGACATTGATGAACTGCTGGCATTTGCAACTTCTGCAATCCGGGAAGCTGTGAATTCAGAAGAAGTATTGGCACATGTGAACCGTGAATGCGGAATTGATTTGCAGGTACTAAGTGGTGAGGAAGAGGCACGATTTACCTTTCTGGCAGCACGCCGTTGGCTCGGTTGGTCGGCCGGAGATTTATTAGTTCTTGATATTGGTGGAGGCTCACTTGAAATTGCTCGAGGAACCGATGAAAACCCAACATTTAAGACATCTCTGCAATTAGGCGCTGGTCGCCTCACTCGAAAATTCTTAAAGGGAGATCCCTTCACAGCGAAGTCGCTGCGAGCACTTGAAGAGTATCTACAAGATGCCATTGCCCCACTTTCGCAATCTCTATCCACCTATGAAAAAGATGTTGCAACAGGCACAAGTAAAACTTTTAGAACGTTAGCAAAGGTTGCAACTACTTTCTATCCAAAGTTTGGACCACACCTGACCTTAAGTGCACTGGAAGAAATGGTGCCTAAACTGCAATCACTTGATATTGAGGGTAGAAAAGCTATGCAATCGATTTCGGCAGAACGTGCCCCACAGATAGTTGCTGGTGCGATGGTGGCAAAAGAGTTGATGAAGACTCTTAATTTGCGCGAGATTCAGATTTGCCCATGGGCGCTGCGTGAAGGCATTGTCTTGCATCGCCTTGATTGGATAGAGCGCTAAAGCCTGCCTGCGGGCTTAATCAGTTGGCAATACTTAAGTAATCAAGTCCCACTATTTCACCGCGTACGCGGTGAACAATCCAAGCATCACCTGGCTCAAGCTTGATGAGCTCTTTAGTCTTTAACTTGGTATTAAGTATCCCGCGGAGCATGGAAGGAATAACCGGGTTATGGCTACAGATGAGAATATTCTTCTCATCTTGCTTGAGCGCATTGGCGAAGGCAATTGCCTTCTCTGGATCTACTTCAAAACTCTCTTCATTTAAGCTTGGCACAGTAGTAATCGATAACCCGCGAGTATGAGCAAGTGGGGTCACAGTCTGCACGCAACGGGTGTAGTCCGAGGTGTAGAGCTCGTCAATGGCAAAAGGTTGCAAGTGTTTAATCAACTGTTGTGCTTGGTCGAATCCGGTCTCATTCAGTGTGCGAAGTGAATCGTCTTCATCCCAATCGCCACGCTCGAGTGACTTTGCATGGCGCAAGATGATCAAGGTATCTGTGTGTTGTTCTTGGCTCATAAATGTTTCGATAATTGATTTATCAGAATCGTGGGTTGCAAGTTGGTGCGCATCTGAGGCGGTGAGCCACTTGATTTGATCAACTTCTTCATTCGGGATAAATTCAATCTGGTTAAGTGCGCAGTGAGCGGCCCAATACTTCACTCGCTTCTGTTCCCCTGATTCTTCGTATTCAACAGTGCCAAGATGGCGAGTAAATGAGGCGCGGATTCCGGTCTCTTCCATGACCTCACGGTAGGCGCATTGCAGCGCGGTCTCACCCATTTCAACTTTGCCCTTAGGTAGCGACCAATCCTCATAGCGCGGGCGGTGGACGAGAGCCACCTCAATAGCTAAATCAGAACTCTCGCGCCAGAGCAGAGCCCCCGCTGCTCTTATCATGAACGGTTATGTCTATCGACGAAGTGATCTTGGAAGTTAACCAGGTAATTTCCTTCATGATCTTTAATGTTTCGAACCCAGTTATTTTCGTTGGTAAGTTTCCACGTTGAATATTTATCTGAGACAGAGTCATCAAGAATTGCAGCAAGTCGCTGCTTATGTTTTTCAGATTCGATAAGAACGAGTGATTCAACCCGGCGATCGAGGTTTCGATGCATCATATCGGCGCTACCAATAAAGTAATCTTCGGCTCCACCGTTGCGGAAGTAGTAGATGCGAGAGTGCTCTAAGAATCTTCCTAAAATTGAGCGCACCTTAATATTTTCCTGGCGGGCTTGAGAGTTTAAGCGAATCGAGCAAATACCGCGCACCACAATTTCAACTTTCACGCCCGCATCAGCTGCCTCATAGAGGTGGTCGATAATCTCTTCATCAAGTAGTGAGTTGAGTTTGAATCTAATCCAGGCTGGCTTGCCATCGAGATGATGACGGGTCTCGCGCTTAATGCGAGCAATCAACCCTTTGCGCATACTGTGAGGGGCAACTAAGAGACGTGAATACTCATGCTTGGTTGAGTAGCCAGAAAGTTCGTTAAAGAGGCGAGAGAGATCCTCACCAAGAATAGGATCAGCGCTGAGGATTCCGAGATCATCATAGAAGCGGGCAGTTTTAGGGTTGTAATTTCCGGTGCCCACGTGGCAGTAACGGCGCAAGGTGTCGCCTTCTTCACGTACTACCAGTGATAACTTTGCATGTGTCTTAAGACCCATAAGGCCATAGACAACGTGCACACCGACTTCTTCTAGTTTTCTAGCCCAACGCACATTTGCCATTTCATCAAAGCGAGCACGAATTTCAATTACCGCAAGTACTTGTTTACCTGCTTCCGCAGCTTCAATCAGCGCCTGCACGATAGGTGAATCACCGGAAGTTCGATAGAGGGTCTGCTTGATAGCTAGAACGTGTGGATCGCGTGCGGCATTTTCCAGGAAATTCACCACCGAGGTAGTAAATGATTGGTAGGGATGGTGCAGCAGAATTTCACCTTTTCGAAGAGCGGTGAAATAAGAATCACTTGAATCTAGATCAACATCGCGTAATTCAGGTGCGGTCTCACTTCTAAAAGGCGGATACTTCAGCTCTGGGAAATCAAGATCTGCAATCTGATTCAAGCTACGAAGATCCAGCGGTGAGTCATATTTTAAGACATCGATAGGTTCAATTTTTAACTCATCCATCAGTTCGTTTAGAACTTCAGGTTGAATCACCTTATCTACCTCCAGGCGCACGGGCGGCCCGAAGCGACGACGAGTAAGTTCCTTCTCCATCGTTTCCAAGATGTCATCGGTCTCATCCTCATCAAGGTCAAGATCTTGATTTCGGGTAACCCGGAAGAAGAAGTGGTCTTTAAGTGTGACACCGGGAAAGAGTGCTGAAAGGTGTTCGGCAATTAGTTCATCAATTAGTACAAAACGTATTTTTGATTTATCTGATGTGCGAATAAAGCGCGGAAGATTGGTCGGAATTTTCACTCGAGCAAAGCTAATATCTTGGTCTTCACTGGATTCGATATTGATTCCGATGTTTAGTGATAGCCCTGAAATATATGGAAATGGGTGTGATGGATCTACAACCAGGGGAGTTAGAACAGGAAAGACACGCTTGTCGTAGTAATCCTTAAGCTGGCTACGTTCTTCATCTGTGAGTTCACTAATTTTACAAAATTCAATACCGTGGGTGGCAAGCTCAGGAATTATTACATCTTTAAATCGTTCGGCTTGGATATTTACCAAGTTCTGCGTGCGCGAAAGAACCATCTTGAGTAATTCTCGCGGTGTATATCCGGCAGAATTGGGAGTAGTCACACCTCGCTCAATCTTTGCTTTCAGTGATGCCACGCGCACCATAAAGAACTCATCTAAATTTGACGAGAAGATAGCTAAAAAGCGCACTCGCTCCAGCAGTGGAATAGTTGGATCTTCAGTTAGTTCCAGGACGCGGGTATCGAAATCGAGCCAAGTTAATTCTCGATCCTGATAATTTGCTAACTGTTCTCTCACGAGTTAATAATGTCCTATTTTGGTAAATTGTAGGTAATCAACTGATGAACTGCCTAGTTTAATGGAATCTGCGCTCAATGGGAAAATACGTTGAGCGTAAGCGCGGCTAGAAGGTTGCGCGAAGTTGATCCATCACCTTATGCACAAAAAGCGATGTTTCTAGCGGAAGCACCCAACTCTCTTGCCTTTGAACTTTCCTGCCAAAATTTTCAATCATTAGCTGGTAGGCATCTACTGCTTCAAACTCTTCAACTGCATCACCTAACCGCAATTGACTAGGTGTGTGCCAGGATGTGAAGACTTCTCTGCCAATAAGTTCAACCGAGCCTTTCTCTCCTTGCACAATTAAACTTTGATTTTCTGGCAATTCAAAGGAGGCAAGGCCGCGTGCAGTAATTGAGCCAGCAATGCTCATCTGCCATTTACTTGTGAGATCAATTCCCGTTTCTCCCACTGTGACATCACAGCTTTGAATTTCTACCTTTGCACTATCTCCAACCAGGGCAGCTATGGCATGGAGTTGATACACACCAACATCAAAGAGTGCACCTCCACCCATTGCTGGGGAATTTCGGTAATTTGCAGTTATCTCTGCTGGAAAAGTAAATGAAGAATCAATCGAGATAATCTCTCCGATATTTCCAGCCTTCACATAATCAATCATTCGAACCATGCGTGGATGCCAGAGCGGACTCACCGCCTCGACCAGGATTCGATTATTCTCCCGTGCCGCACTTGCCATGAGATTAACTTCAGGTGAGTTCATAGCAAAGGGCTTTTCGCATAAGACATGTTTACCGGCATTAAGTGCGGCAACGCTCCATTTGCAATGTAAGTGATTAGGCAGGCTGAGATAGACCGCATCGACAGCTGGATCGCTAATCAGATCTTCGTAACTCTCATGAACTGTTACGGGTTTGAGTGCTCGTGATCTCGCTGGGTCTCGACTTGCCACTGCTTGCACAATCGCACCGGAGGCTGCATGCATCGCTGGCGCAATTGCTTTATTGGCAATCCAGCCGGCACCGATGAGCCCCCAGCGAATCTTTGTCACCGCAGTAGTGAAGGTGTTACAGAACGGCCGTTAGATTGCGCTGACTCTTCAGCTGCCTGCATGATCGCAACGACATCACGGGATTGAGCGGTAGTCACACTCATGGGAGTCTGATGGTTTAAATATTCGACAACACCTTTATGAAATGAATAGGGAGTAGGGGCGGTGTTGGTGATTACTTCCGATGTGCCATCGGCGCGGTGGATAGTCAGGATGGCAGGTAAATCAGCGGGGGCTGAGCCAGCTGCTGGGTCCCAATTACCGATAATCGCGCCCGTTGTTCCTAAAACATAGAATTTTGGTTTGCGAGCTGCTGCAAGATCAGAATTAGTAAATGTTGCACGCACGCCACCTTCGAAGGTAATTGAAACATCTGCGTGGTCAGCATTTGTCACATGAGTCCAGAGCCGCTTCTGATTAATTCCGGTGACCGAGTCAATCTTTCCTGGAATGATTGCCAAGATCTGATCGATGAAGTGACTGCCCCAGTCAAAGATTGCTCCGCCGGATACATCGACCATTGAGTGCCAATATGAGCAAGGCTTGGAGTAACCACCGACAAAGCTCTCATAGGAGAAGACCTCACCGATACTTCCATCATCAATAAGTTTCTTCATTGTTACAAAATCGGCATCAAAGCGACGGTTCTGATAGACAACGAGCAGCAGGCTCTTTTTGGCAGCCAACTCCATCAATTCATCACACTCTTGCACCGTCAGCGCCATTGGTTTTTCTAAGATCACATTAATTCCACGGGCTAGTGACTCCTTCGCCCATTGGTAATGGCTATTGGGTGGAGTTGAGATAACAACAAGTTCAAGTAGCCCAGAATCCAGCATCGCAATTGAATCAGTGAAGGTTGTTACATCAGGTGCCAGCACTTGCGCAGCTGCCAACCGCTCTGGATTTGTATCAGCAACGGCTGCAAGATGCAGGCCTGGTGTTGCTGCGATTGCGCGATTGTGTTCATCACCGATGGCGCCGTATGCAAGCAAGCCAACGCTGATCGTTCTGGAACTCTCGGACATTCAAACCCCTTTTAATTATTCATTATTGCGTTTGCAGTGAGGCGGGTCGGGCTCGAACCGACGACGACCAAATTATGAGTTTGGGGCTCTAACCAACTGAGCTACCGCCTCGTCCGGCGCAATCTTACGGGGTGGGGCGCAAGTATCGAGCCAAGGATTTCTGCTCGGCTGTGAAGAGTTGTAAAACCACTTTAAATGCTGGAGCGCAGGCCTTTACCCGCGACCGCTAAATGGCATCTTGGTAGCCATCACAGTTATAAATGGCACATTTGTAGTCAAGGGCAAACTAGCCATGAAAGCCACGGCATCTGCAACATTTTGTGGATCTATGGTTGGCTCAATCTTCGTAGATCCATCTGCTTGAGTTGCGCCAACTCGCATTACTTCAGCCATATCTGTATTGGCATTACCGATATCTATTTGACCAACGGCGATATCAAAAGCGCGACCATCGAGTGAGGCAGTCTTGGTAAGTCCGGTCACAGCATGTTTTGATGCTGTATATGCCGAGGAATTTGGGCGAGGAATTTGGGCAGAGATGGAACCATTGTTGATGATGCGCCCGCCCATCGGTGATTGAGTTTTCATGAGAGAAAATGCTTGTTGGGTGCAGTAGAAGACACCAGAGATGTTTACATCCACTACCTTCTGCCAATCTTCGACTTTTACATCCTCTAACGGAACTCCCGGAATAACTACCCCAGCATTATTAAAAAGTAGGTCTACACGGCCGAAACTACTTTTGACTTGGGCAAATAGGGATTTAACTGATTCGGGATCACTCACATCGCAGACAATGCCAACTGACTCACCGCCTGCTTCTTTAGCAACAGCATCGATTGCAACCTTGTCACGTCCTGCGACAACGACTACCCAACCCTGCTTTGCCAAAGTAATGGCAGTGATACGACCCACGCCACGGCCTGCTCCTGTTACGACTGCAATCTGCTTCATTTGTTCCGCCCCGGAATCTTTCCACCTAGTTCGTCATCAATATGGACCTGAATAATCTCATCAAGTGTATTTTCAGCGTTAAAACCGAGCGACCTAGCTCTAGCACTTGTAATGTCGGGGAAGTTCCAGTTAGAGAGCATTTTTTCGATCACAGGATCAGGCTCATCTTTGATGAGTGCAACAATTTCATCTCCCGCCACCCTGCGAAGTGCCTCAATCTCATCTCCGACCGTGCCCCAAACCCCAGGCATCATCATTGCTCTGTTATCACCGAGAACCGATGTATCTAAATTCGCTGCGTGCACAAGAAAGCCAACTGCCGAGCGAGGTGAAGCGAAATAGTTAGTAGCACTCTTTGCGGCAGGAAGAATCGCTTCTATTCCAACAAGTGGCTCGCGCAGAATGTTAGAGAAAAATCCAGAGGCAGCCTTATTAGGTTTTCCTGGACGAACGCAGATTGTTGGAAGTCGCAGACTTACCCCGTCGACAAACCCCCGACGGCTATAGTCGTTGAGAAGAAGTTCTGAGATTGCTTTCTGAGTGCCATAACTTGTCCGAGGCTGCAAGTGAAAATCATCGTGGATGATCTCTGGGTATGGCCCGCCGTAAACGGCCACAGAGGAGGTGAAGACCAATCGAGGCACGTAACCATTTCCGGTAAGACGAATTGCCTCCAGGATATTCTTAATTCCCTCTACATTAACGCTGTAACCTTTTTCGAAATTAGCCTCTGCTTCACCTGACACAACGGCAGCGAGATGAAAAATTACATCTGGCTTAGCTGTAATGAGAGATTGTGCGATTGTGGGGTTTGTAATATCTGCAACTACTGATTTTATTGGAAATTTTGCCGTGGTAGATAAAGCTGGCGCAGCAAAGGCATCTGCCAGCGTAAGTTCAGCAATCTCTCGATTACCGAGCTTGCCCAAAATCGCTAGTTTGTGGGCTAATTTCTGCCCGACCATGCCGCCACCACCAATAATCAAAATTCTCATATCTTCACCCTAGGGGAAAAGTTTAAGTTTTCCAAGGAAAACTCCTGCTGGGTGCGATCATGTTGATTAACTCAACTTATGAGTTCATCGTGTCCGTTGTTGTTTTCTTAACTTCTCAGAAATCGCCCTACATCAATGGCCAAACCATTGTCGTTGATGGTGGAGCAACTATTGATTTAAGAGTGCAGGAAGAGCGAATTTTCCAGGTGAAATCACCTGCAGTGAGTTCAACGCTTTTCCATTAGCCAATCTCGCCAGTTGGTCACTTGATCTTCAATGAGTATTGATTCCCCTAAGCCCCTTGGAATTCGCGCGTCATGCTCTGGGATATAGGGGATAGTGATGGGTTTTTTCGCTAAATCTGCGCTGAGATTCTTTACCGGCTTTGAAAAAACTTTACCGACAAGCTCTGCCCAATGAAGCAGTTCATGGCCCTTATCTGAACCAATATGAAACGTACCTGGTTGGCCCAACCCCAAGACGTAGATCAAGGTGCTAGCCATGTCAGCGGCGTATTCGTAAGATCTCACGGTAGCTGGGTTAACTGAGAGCTTAATTTCTTCTTCAAACATCCCCGAATACATAAAATTACCGATGGAGTAATGCTCTTGAAGTGGCACTCTCGGGCCCATAAAAGAGAATAACCTGGCGTTAATTCCTTTCACTGTCCCTTCAATGGTGGCAGCCTCAATCAATTTCTCTGTTTCAATTTTTGCTCTCGCATACTCGCTATCAACTCCATCAGAGGGTGCAAGATCTTGTCTTGGCCAACTGAAGGGAATGCTCTCTAAGGAGCTTGGCGATTTCTCGTAGATAGCACCGGAACTCGTATGTAAAAAAATCGGCGGGGTATCTTGTTTTTTCGCAATCTCTAGTAAATTTTTTGCACCTATTACGCTTGACTCAAAGACGTTTCCTAAGTCACCAGCTCGAGTCGCGGTAGTTGTTGGAGTTGCGGCATGAACAACATAGGTAAAGCTACCTGCAATTTTTGTCTGCGTGCGTATATCTGACTCAACGATGTGGACATTCTTCTCCGACGCTAAATCTATCCAACTATCAATTTTAGATGCATTACGAGTGATTCCGGTGATTTCTATTTTCAAACCGAACTCTTTATTGATATGCATCAATGAATCAAGTAACCACGATCCTACAAACCCAGTTACTCCAGAAATCAGAAACGAAGCTTTTTCAAGATTAATGTTATTTTCTTGGAAATACTTTGCAACGATATCAAGATCGGCTTGAGGCAAAAGTTTCACGTGCCAATGCTATGTTCGATTGGAACCAGTCCACTCGTTGGGCTCATTCGCTCGAATACTCGTTAAATAGCTCGTGACGTCTCACCTGTTTCATAGCGAGTTGGAAGGATGGCGGTTTGAGGTGTTATCCATTCGGATGATTTGTCTGATTTGTCTTGGGAGGACCTGGCCAAGCGTCACCCCTAGATGAGCGTGGGTAAATGAGAGTGGATAGTAGATTGTGGTGAATTATTGAGGAAAAGCCTTGACCTTACTGGCTTTAGGGATTTAACTAGCGGAAGTTTCCTTTGGAAACGATTCTAGAATCAAGGGGGAAAGATGAAGAGTTTGACGAAGACAGTCTCAGTACTCGCCGTGGCCTCACTGCTTGGATTGGGTTTAAACACAACTAGCGCACAAGGCGCTGAAGTTGTAATCGGAATGAGTTCACCATCTCTTGCAGATGCTGGACAGCAAGTAATTGCAGCAGGTGTTAAGACTTGGGTGGCAAAGCAGGGCTGGACACTCGTTGCTAAGAACGCAAATGGTGTCGCCAAAGATCAGGCAACACAAATTGAAGCACTCATTGAGCAAAAAGTTAGTGCGATTATCATGGTTCCAGCAGATGCAGCAGCAATTTGCGCACCTATAGCTAAGGCTGAAGCAGCTGGAATTCCTGTCTTCGCAATCGACAGATTGCCAGATGGCTGCAAAGTTGCCGCAACTGTATTGGCAGATAATTACCTAGCTGGCCAAGACTCAGGTAAGGCAATGGTCAAGCTTCTTACCAAGAAGTACGGATCAGCTAAGGGCATCGTCCTTCAGATTCAGGGCGACATGTCAAGTATTACTGCTCAAGACCGTGGAAATGGATTTGATGATGTTCTTAAGAAGTACCCAAAGATAACTCTCATCAAGAAGCCAACTAAATGGACTGAGGCTGAATTCTCCAAGGCCACACGTGACGTTGCATCAGCTAAGAAACTTGATGGTATCTACATGCACTCCGACTGCGTCGGTTCTGTTGTAGTAACAACGGCACTGAAATCCGTCAATAAGCTCTTCAAGCGTGGAAATGCAAAACACATATTCCTTGCTGGAGTAGATGGATGCTCAGCCACAATGAAGGTCTTCCGCGATGGCTATTTTGATGCAACCTCAAGTCAGGCACTACCTGATTTCGGGTCAGTAACAAATCTTGTCAAGATTGTTCTCGAAGGTGGCTCAATCTCTGAAGGCGCTTTTGCTGCCGAAGGAGCTTCAGGACCAATCGCTGGAAAGATCAAGAACGGCCCAGCTGGCCCAACATTGGCGTTGAAGACAATTCCGGTTACACCGGAAAATGTCGACAACCCAGCTTTGTGGGGTAATGCTAAGTAGTTAAGTTAAAAATTCTCCCCGGAGAGATCAGCAATGATCTCTCCGGGGAGAATTAACACTTTTGTATGGATGAATGGCGTAGTCTTTTAATAATTAATTGCCTGGAAATGGATTCGTCTTGAGGAATGAAATGTGCTTGGAAGCCATAGAAGCTACCAAGATTTATGGCAAAACAACGGTTTTGCAGAACGTATCTATGAATGTTTTTAAGGGAGAGATTCATGGGCTTGTTGGTCGCAACGGTGCTGGAAAGTCCACGCTAGTAGGTGGCATAACCGGACTTGTAACGCTAGACCACGGCCATGTAATTTTTGATGGCGTAAAACTTGAACCAGGCAATCCTGAATTCGCACTTAAAGCCGGCATCGCACTTGTTCCTCAACAAATGAGTTCATTCCCTACCCTTTCGGTAGGGGAAAATTTATTGGTTGGCCGCCTGCCTATAGGTAAGCACGGTTTGGTTAATTGGACACAAGTCTGGGATATGGCTGAGACATCCTTAAAATTAGTTGGTCTTGATGTTGATCCAAGAGTTCGTATGGCAAGCCTCGGTGTTGCATCCCGACAGATGATTGCAATCGCGCAGGCACTATCTCGATCTGCAAAACTTATAATTCTTGATGAACCAACTGCAGCCTTAGCAAAACCTGAAATTGATAGGCTCTTCAAACTGATAAAGAATTTGGCTGACTCCGGCGTCTCAATAATTTATATTTCACACCACCTTGAAGAAGTTTTTGCTATTACAGAGAGAGTGACAGTCCTACGAGACGGCCTATCGCGAGGAACTTTTCAAACTTCTGAAATTTCATCCGATGATTTAATTAGAGAGATGGGTGCTAGTTCTGCGCTAACAAAAAGAGCTCGTAAATCAGAGAACCATCAATCAGATTCAGATCTCGAAAAGAGCATAGTTTTACTTGATGTAAAAGATTTAAGTAAAGAAAATGCTTTTAGCCAAGTCTCCCTCACAATCCGGTCTGGTGAAATTGTTGGATTAACCGGACTAGAGGGATGTGGAAAGCATGAATTAGTTCAGACACTTTTCGGTTTGCAAGGGTCGACATCTGGTAGCGCTGAATATGGTGGAACAAGTAGCGTTGCACGGCGCCCCAAAGAAGCGATTTCACGGGGAGTGGGGTATCTATCCCAGGATCGTCGAGGAGAGAGCGTATTCGAAAAATTCAATGTTGCAGATAATCTAACGATGACAGTCCTTGATAGGTTACAAAATAAATGGGGCATTCAATTTCCAAGTAAGGCTAGAAAAGTAGCTAAGGATGCAATTAATACTTACAGCATTGTTTGCACGGGTCCCGACCAAAAAGTCGGCACATTGAGTGGAGGCAACCAGCAAAAGGTTGCACTTGCCAAAATGTTGCAGTCCGGTCCATCTTTGTTACTTCTTGAGGAGCCGACGCAAGGTGTTGATATTGCAGCCAAAGCGAGCATTACGACCATCATCGCAGAGGCTTGCGAGCGGGGCGCAGGAGTGCTACTCATCTCAGATGAAATAGAGACTCTCTTGCAAGTAACAGACCGAGTCATTGTTTTATATAAGGGCAGTAAAGTTAACGAATTTGACACTGAAGATTTAGATGGCGAAACACTTATCCGAGCAATCGAAGGGATCAACGCATGAAAAGTTCAATATGGATCAACAGATTGGTTGACCATCTAATTTGGGTTGTGTTAGCTGTAACAGTTGTGGTGATTGCCCTGACAATTGATAACTTCTTCCAGTTTAGTAATCTTTCTAATGTGCTGCTTCACGGCACAGTCCTGGGTCTTTTATCTATTGCCGCCGCAACGGTAATTATCGGCGGAGATCAGGATCTCTCGCTCGGTGTGAATATGGGTTTTGTTGGTTATCTGGTTGCCTGGATATCTTTAGGCGAAGGAGATGTCGGTAGTGGTTGGAGTGTAAATCCAATTCTTGCAGCATTTATTGGTATTGCCGTGGGTGTTGGAATTGGATGGGTAAATGGCTCATTAGTAACTCGACTTAAGATGGATAGTTTCCTTGTAACTCTCGGAAGTCTTATTACTTTGGGTGGACTTACCTATGTTTTAAATCAGGCCAGAACTTTGAACGGAATCGACCCGGCCCTCTTGTTTTTAGGAGGAGAGAAATCATTTGGAGTTCCTAACTCAGTAATTCTTACTGCCTGTGCCTTTGGACTTGCGGTAATAATCTCTCGCTTTACCAGTGGCGGACGTCGTCTTTATGCTGTGGGAAGCAATGCAGTAGCTGCACGAGCTGCTGGTATTGATCCAGGTGCGGTAAAGCGTCGCATGTTTATGGTTGCCGGAGGAATTGCTGGCGTTGCCGGGTTGTTGATCATTGGAGAACTCGGGTCAGCACCAGCAAATGTTGGTCAAGGTGTGATCTTTGAAGTATTTGCCGCAACAGTTATTGGTGGAGTAAGTCTTGCCGGAGGACGTGGTTCTTACTTTGATGTCCTAGGGGGAGTGCTCTTATTATCAATAATCGCAAATGCGTTGAACCTCACTACTATCGATCCGTTCTGGGTAGAACCTATTCGAGGATTTATCATTTTGTTCGCCGTCTTCTTGGACTCACAGCGTGAGACTTTGCGCATGTGGCTCCTAAAGCATGCAAAATCCTAAGGTTACGATGAAAGCACTTTTTATCACTGCTCCTCAAAAGTGGGAGATTTTAGAAGTTCCTATTCCCGAGATCACTAAAGCTGAAGTGCTTCTTCGCGTTGGCTTTGTCGGACTTTGCGGTACTGACTTGGAGCTACTAAACGGAAAGCATCCATATTTTTCAACAAACAATGCTTCCTTTCCAATGCAAATTGGGCATGAGATGAGCGGAACAATTGTTCAATCCATGAATCCAGCTTTGCCTGTTGGCACGCAAGTGATTATGGATCCCATCGTAGGGTGCGGTGATTGTGAAGGCTGCAAAAATCGTGCGACATGGTGTCAGGAGCGCATTGAGATTGGAGTACGACGCGGAGGACCTGGCGCGCTGGCTGAGTTTGTAAAAGTCCCCGTGGGAAATGTTTATCCGATTCCACATGGGCTTTCACTTCGTGATGCAACTCTTGCAGAGCCGGCAGTTACTGCAATTAATGGTGTATCTCGAATTCAAGCCACTGGGGGTCGCGCTCTTGTAGTGGGAGATGGCACTATTGGAATAATTGCTGCGCAAGTTCTTGCACATAGAGGTTGGAAGGTGCAGGTGGCAGTTCTAAACGAAGCAAGTGCAGAGCGTGTGCGTTCGCTGGGTTTTGAACCTGTCATGCCACATCAAATGGAGACTATTTCGGTCGGCGTTGTTGTTGAGGCGGCGGGTACAAATCGCTCCATCGAATCCACATTTAAAGCTGTATCTGCAGGTGGCGAGGTTGTGCTCCTTGGAGTTCCAGATAAACCCATGGAAAGCTTTGATATAGCTGATCTCGTATTACGGGAGGTCTCTATTTATGGAGTACTCAATGGACCGGGTAGGTATAACGAAGCGCTAAAACTGATTGCCGAAGGCGTAATTCAGTCATCTAAAATTATTGATCAGGTCTTTGACTTTGCCCAGTTTGGTGATGCCATCAAGTTATTAGCTAACCCAGATAGGAAATTGCCTAAAATCCTCATCGGCATGTAGGTAGCCAGATTGCTGTGACATCCTGCTGGATGCAATTTTGAGACATCGAGTTAGTGTCGCTGTATCCCTCTGCGGCCCCAGAACTCCCAGAAGGCCATCACACTGAGGACCAGAGCGAATCCGAAGAGAACATCCTCTGCGGGCGCTGAGAAAAATCTAAGTCCCATAATCGAATCAGGGTTATACATCACGATATTTCTTGAGGTGAGCCACCAATTAGTCAGGAATTGGAATGGCAAGATGATTGCATAAGAAGTCCAGAATGCTGGGCGGGTAAGCATGGAAGTTTTAAAGAGAAAGAGATCTGCCATAACCGCTATGGCGAAGGCGGTAATTGCGATGTCAGAGTAAATCATTCGCCGAACTCATCTTTACGCCAGTGTGGTTTGACGGTGGTGACGCCCTCAATGGTAAAGATAGCCGCCATTGGAATCACCATGAAGAAAATGTATTCCTCTAGCGGAATATTTAGCGGCCCATAAATTCCTAAAATTTGTGCACGATCGAAGAACCAATGCCCTTGTGCAATGGCATATGCATCCCATGCCAGAAAAAAAATACTGATGGGCAAAACGCTAATTGCTACTCGCTTAATGCGACGGAAAACACCGGTTTTTAAATAGATTTCCAGCCAGGCCGAGCCGCAGAAGGTAAATATGAGCATCGCCATATAAGACCACTGTTTCATGCTCGCATTTTCGCATATAAGTCTGTGAAAAATTGCTAATGTGCTCGTCATGGTAGAGACAAAATTAAGGCTCTTTAATCGAGTCCGTACTCTCTCCAGCGCGGCTGTGGCCATCGCCACTGTTCTCTCACTTCTATTCTCACAGTGGCTTGGAGCAGACTCATTGGGCTGGCAGTTAGTTTTGGCAACTATTGCCCTGGGTATTGGAATTCCACATGGAGCAATGGATCACCTGGTGACACTTCCCAAGTCCGCCCCAATTCGGATGGCAATCTTTGTGATTATCTATGTGGCCATTGCTCTCCTGGCAATTTATGCCATCCTGCGATGGAACGTCTGGGGATTCATCTTTGTTGTTCTTATGAGCGCTATCCACTTTGGAATTGGAGATGCAGCTTTCTTAAGTGAGAAAGATTCGCTCGATAGCAGCTCCCGAATTCCATCTTGGTTCTATGCCCCAGCAGCAGGCCTGCTCCCTGTTGCCATCCCGCTGGTAAACAGCCGCAGTACCGATGCGCTGGAAAAAGTTAACCCGGCGCTGATTAATTGGCATAGCGGTTTCACCACTGAAATTCTGATTGCAGTTGCCGCAATAACAACGCTCTCACTCTTAGCCCTTTTACAACGCAAACGCTATCGAGATGCACTCGACATTCTGCTCTTGGCCGCCCTGGCATCCTTTGCACCACCTCTTGTGGCATTTGCCGTCTACTTTGGCTGTTGGCATGCGATGCGCCATACCGCTCGTCTTACATCACTGCTTCCTAATTCAGAGAGCGCCTACCTTCGAGGACGCCCTGGTCAGGCCTTTGCCGCAGCTGTAATTCCGGGACTGCCGGCGCTAGCTGGAACTTTCATCTTTGTCATTGTCTTAGCTGGTTTTTCACAACAAGATCTCAGTGACAAGTTCTTATGGTTGACCTTGGTCACAATCTGGGCGCTGACCGTTCCTCACATGATTGTCACAGCCAAGTTAGACCGCGCCGCACTCAAGAAATAAGTACCGCTTAGTTACTCTTGCCCACATGCTTAAGAAATTAATTGTTGCGCTCCTTCTTCTTAGCTCTGCGCCTTCGGCTCATGCGGCACCTGTCTATATCTTTCCGGTGGCAAATTGCGACGTGAACTATGCCAGAGCGCATCATGACTATGCCGCGACAGATATCTTGGCTAAGGCCGGGTGCAAATTTGTGGCACCGATTAATGGTGTTGTTGATGAAGTAAATCGGGTAGATACCTGGAGAAGCCCACCCAATCTAGGAATCACGCGGGGTGGTCTATCCGTTTCAATTATTGGTGAAGATGGTGTTCGTTACTACGGTTCACATCTGGGATCTATCCCGGCAAGTATTCAACCTGGCGTTTCGGTTACGGCCGGACGCATACTTGGAGCAATTGGAGCTACTGGAAGTGCGCGCGGAACATCTCCCCATCTTCACTTTGGAATTTCTTGGCCAACACCTGCTGATACTTGGTGGGTGCGTCGCGGAGAAGTTCTGCCGTGGAAATATTTAGATGCCTGGAAGGGTGGAAAAGATTTATCTCCTGCGAAAGCAGTTGCGGCACTGAAAGCAAAAGTTGGCGAGATTCCACCGGAGCCTAAGAAGTAATTGTTTTTGGGAAAAAAATAAGGCCCGTACGATTTCTCGGGCGGGCCTTATTTATAAGTGAATTTAGTTAGCGTTCACTGCATCTGCCTGAGGACCCTTAGGACCCTGGACAACCTCGAATGACACTGACTGACCCTCTTCAAGGGACTTGTAACCGTTTCCTTGGATTGCTGAGTAGTGAACGAAAACATCTTGTCCGCCACCATCAACTGCAATGAAACCGAAACCCTTTTCAGAGTTGAACCACTTAACTGTACCTGTTGCCATATTTTTTACTATTCCTTCGATATGTGTGGGTGTTCGAGAATTCCTCGACCACCAGTCTTCGTCTTGCGTTCAGCCATACCGAGTAAAGAAGTAAATCTAACAACGGGTACTGATAAAGCGTCCGACTAGGGAAAAGCGTACCGGCAATAGATGGGTATTCCTATTCCTCAACAGAGCAATCCAGCTCCAGATCACGCTCAAAAAATGGCTGGGGATTCACAAAGTCAGTAGAAAGTTGTATAAATGAGGTACTCAACTACCAAAGAGTAAGCACTTGTGGATCGGGGAAGGTCGCACAAGGCAGCCTTGGTAGGAGTTTTCACATGAACGACAAACGCTACGCCGGATTACTCACCATCCACTCGGCGCCATCAGCGCTGCGCCAACACATTGAATGGGGTCTAAATGCCATTCTTGGTTACACAGGTGAGTACTCATGGCGAGATCAACCACTAGCACCTGGCACGTTGCGCACCATTATTGAATATCGCACACCGTTAGGCACCGCCGCAAAGATTGCGACCTCTCTCAAGAATTGGCATTACCTGCGTTTTGAAGTTCAAGAATTCTGTAGCGAAGGTGCTGAACTCTTTAGATTCACCCCCGAACTTGGAATGCATCGAGCATTCACCGATGGAACTGGCTCAATATTGATTTCAGAAAATGTCATCCGTAAGTCTTTGGCGACCTTTGATGACTTAGAAATTCGTGAGAATTTAGAGGCAGCACTCGGAAGTGCCTGGGAATTAGCGCTGGAGCCAATGCGCGGGGTAGATTTACAGGAAGTTCAAAGACTACGAGCTATATAATCAAGCCATGACAACACAAGCACCCATGACTTCAGTCGAACGTCGCCGTTCTATTCTCTATATTGCTATTGCACTTATTTTTGCAATCGCAGTCGGCGGGGGACTTGTGAAAGTCGGTGCGGGTTTTGCAGCACGCAGTGCAAATGGAATTACCGTAACTGGCTCGGCAAAGACATCGGCAACTGCCGATAACGTTGTTTGGACACTCAATGTTTCACTCGCCAGCCAAACTGTCTCTGAGGCAGTGACAAAGGTTGGTAACGATGTGGCAGCGGTAAGTGCATACCTGACAGATGGTGGAATTCCGGCAAGTGAGCTCACCCTCGGTTCCGTCTCCACTTATGCCAATGAGCAGTATGTCAATGGAAATAGCACAGGCAAGATTATTAACTACCGTGCATCACGAGATGTTGTTGTTCGCTCAAAGGACGTTGAACTCATCTCTAAGTTATCTCAAGGAATCGGCACCATCTTGCAAGCTGGTGTGAGCGTTAATAATTATGGCCCTCAGTACTATCTTTCAACTCTGCCTAAGTTACGCCCACAGCTACTAGAGGAAGCGATGCAGGATGCCAAGATCCGCGCCGAGGCGATTACTAAGGCTGTTGGCGGGAAAGTTGGCGGGGTGCAATCTGTGCGCTCTGGCGTATTTCAGGTGACAACGCCAGATTCAACAATGACGCAAGATATTGGCGCATATGACACATCAAGTATTGAAAAGACTGTGACCTCAACAGTCTCAGTCACCTTCGACGTTAAGTAAGAGTTATTAGAGCGGAATATTGCCGTGAGATCCACGGCGGTATTCACTTTCACCTAAAACTTTAGCTATCGCGCTACGAGTCTTATCAGGCTCAATCATTTCATCGACCGCCCCGATTTCAATGGCGCGGGCAACACCGCCTGAAACCTTCTCGTGCTCGGCAGCTAGTTCTAGCTCCATACCTTCCCGTTGTGATTCTGGCAGATCTGCCAATAATCTGCGATGTAGTACGCGCACCGCCGCAACTGCGCCCATCACTGAAACTTCAGCTTGCGGCCAGGCAAATACTCGGGTTGCACCGAGTGACTTTGAATTCATGGCAACGAAAGCTCCGCCATATGCTTTTCGGGTAATGACGGTGACACGAGGAACTACAGATTCAGCAAATGCATGCAGCAACTTGGCGCCACGTCGTACGGCGCCTTCCCACTCTTGACCAATGCCGGGCAAGAAGCCGGTGACATCTGCAATCACAATCAGCGGGATACCAAATGCATCGCAGGTGCGCACAAAGCGTGCGGCTTTCTCACCCGCTGCTGAGTCAAGTACTCCACCAATGACTTGTGGGTTATTTGCGATCACACCCACTGTGCGCCCACCAAGTCGGCCAAGAACTGTTGTCATGTTCTGTGCCCACATATCGAGTAGCTCTAGTTTTTCGCCATCGGAATCTAAAATCGCATCGACTAGCGGATGCACTTCATAGATTCGCTTTTGAGAGTCAGGAACTAAGTGAGCAAGTGCAACATCTGCCACTGTGGGCGACATCAGACCTTGATTAGCAAAGAGTGAGACTAAATCTTGAATCTCACTAAAGGCAATATCTTCGGTGGGGGCAATAACGTGGGCCACACCAGAGTTCTTACTATGTGCTTCCGGGCCACCAAGTAGCGCCATATCAACAACATCGCCGGTAACAGATTTAACGACATCAGGACCAGTAACAAAGATGCGACCTTCTGGTGCCAGGACAACAACATCTGTCAGAGCCGGACCATATGCACCGCCGCCTGCGGTCGGACCAACGACAAGTGATAACTGGGGGATGCGACCACTGGCTGTCACCATGGATTGAAAGACTTCACCAAAAGCATTCAGGGAGGCAACGCCGTCACTGAGGCGCGCTCCACCTGAATGCCAGATTCCAATAACAGGAACTTGTGCGCCCATTGCTGCGCGATATGCCTGCACAATTACTTGCGAACCTTCGATACCGAGTGCGCCACCTTTTATTGTGGGATCAGATGCAAAGATAACTACCTTATTTCCTTTTACTAAGCCGGTAGCTGCAACCATTCCACAATCTGTGCGAGGAAGGAGTAATTCAAATGCGCCGTCATCTGTAAGCCTGGCAATACGAGCTTCAGGGTCTAGCGAAGTGACTGGGGGTGTCATGGTTATAGATTAGAGCGATTTGAATGCAAGTACTACATTGTGGCCGCCAAAACCGAATGAATCATTGAGCGCTGCGATATCTCCCGCAGGAAGGGCGCGCGGCGTACCGCGCACAACATCGACTGTCACCGCAGGATCTAAGTTCTCGATATTAATTGTTGGTGGAGCCAGCCGCTCTTGCAGCGCTTTGACGATAAATACAGATTCAATCGCGCCAGCGCCACCTAGTAAGTGGCCGGTCATTGATTTTGTGGCAGAAACTGCAACGTGGTCAGCATCAGCGCCGAGCGCCTTGCGAAGTGCATTCGCTTCGGCGACATCTCCTGCTGGAGTTGAAGTCGCATGAGCGTTTAAGTGAACAATATCTTTGGTAGAAAGCCCTGAGTTAGCAAGTGCAAACTTAATTGCACGTTGCACTCCTGCGCCTTCAGGATCAGGGGCAGCGATGTGATAACCATCGGATGTGAGCCCTTGTCCGGCAATCTCACAATAAATCTTGGCACCACGTGTTTTAGCGCATTCATATTCCTCAAGAATCAGTACTCCGCCACCTTCACCGAGTACAAAGCCATCTCGATCAGTGTCATAAGGGCGAGAGGCGGCAGCTGGATTCTCATTACGAGTAGATAACGCCTTCATCTGAGCAAAGGCAGCCATCGGCAGTTGATGAATAGCCGCTTCCACACCACCAGCAACAATAATGTCGGCCCGATTGCTCTTAATCATTTCGAAGGCGTAACCGATTGCTTCGGCGCCTGATGCGCAGGCACTTACTGGCGTGTGAACGCCAGCCTTTGCCTGAAGTTCCAGACCAACATTTGCCGCCGGCCCATTGGGCATCAACATCGGAACAGTGTGCGGGCTAACACCACGCGCACCTTTCTCTTTCAAGATATCAAATTGATCAAGGAGGGTGATGACGCCGCCAATGCCTGATGCGATCACAACACCGAGACGTTCCTTATCGATGTCATCGGGTGAGCCGGCATCTTTCCAGGCTTCACGCGAAGCTATGAGAGCGAATTGTTCAGAGCGATCAAGCCGGCGCATTTCAACGCGCTCCATTTGATCTGCAGGTTCAACGGCAACGCGCGCCGCAAAGTGCACGGGTAGGAGTTCTCGCCAATCTTCAGTGAGAAGTCGCACCCCACTCTGGCCGGCCAAAAGCGCCTTCCAGGTTGTGGCAACATCGCCACCGATAGGAGTTGTGACTCCTAGGCCGGTGACGACTACGCGACGTTGTGACATAGAGCTATAAATTCTTTACCTAAGCTACTTACGCGGCAGCGTTAACGATGAAGTTAACTGCGTCGCCCACTGTTGCAAGCTCAGTTAC
>Ga0209551_1000080_pt1 | contig 29184 bp, 27 predicted proteins | sample LauGreSuBDMM15SD_2_FD_187568 | JGI IMG/M metagenome (GOLD analysis project Ga0209551, IMG submission 187568) | Freshwater lake microbial communities from Lake Michigan, USA - Su13.BD.MM15.SD (SPAdes) (version 3) | ecosystem: Environmental > Aquatic > Freshwater > Lake | place: Lake Michigan, USA... | reverse complement strand
CAACGTGGGCTTTCCATTGGCAAAAACTGTCCGCCCCTCGTTTACCCAGTGAAAGATTCCGCCATAAAGATTATACACTTTTTTAAACCCTGCTTTTTGAAGTGTTTTTCCAACCTCTTCAGAGCGTGCACCTACCGTACAGTAAATAAGTATTGGTTTATTTTTATCTAGTTCAGCGACTGTTTTCAAGGAAAAGGTCTCGTGGCCTACCCATTTTGCATGTTGCAAATGACTGACCTGATACTCCACTTTTTCTCGAGCATCCAGTACCTGATAATTCGTCAATTCAGTGATTTGCTCAGGTTTAACCACTGGAAAACTGGAATCATACAGCCCCTTTAAAAGTGTTTGGTAAGGTAAAGACTGACCATAAGAATATTGCAACCCGAGGAACAGGAAGCAATACAAGAAGGTAAGTCTTAATTTAGTCATAGGAGCAAATTTATCAAACAACTCAAATTGAACCATTGAAGTTCTGTCTAAGCGTAAAAATCTGAAAGTCGGACCAATCCTTTCTTATCTTTAATGCTAATTTTCTTTCCTTCAAGTTCGATTAATCCGTCTTTTTAAATACTATTTTGTATCGTGTGGTGGTACTGGAGGTAAGGTCAGTTGTTGGGCAAATTTACCCTCATCTTCAATATAGCCCATAAAAACATGCTTTTTCCCATTACTCAACGCAATAAATGGACACTTCAAGGTTTGGTTGTATGCTATCGCTTGAGAAAGAACTTTTTGATTGATCTCGATCTCAGGGGATTTGCATTCAATCAAAAAATAGGGGTGACCCTGCCGATCAAAAACTAATAAGTCAGTTCTCTTTTGCAGACCATTGTAAGTCAAGCCTCTCTCACTGGTTAGCAAACCCTTTGGAAATCCCTTACTAGTAATCAGAAAATGTATCCAATGCTGGCGTACCCATTCCTCAGGAGTCAAAAGAATATTTTTTTTACGCAACACATCAAAAACGAAAACCTTCTCCCCCTCTCTGGTTAGTTGAGGGGCAATCACTGGCAAATTCAGTTCAGGTAGCGTGATCACAGTTGAAACAATTGTCTATGATACAAAATAACCCTTTTCCAACTTAAATTCTAGCCAATTCCTCTTTACCTTTTTTCAATTGGTTCAAAATTTAGGTAAGGAACAATTTTTTCGACCCAATCCGACTTAAAAATCTTAATTCCCAATAGATCGGTAGCCGCTTGATATCCTCCATGCTGCAAACGGTAAGCCACAATCACCTTGGCTTCTTGGTAACTGATGTAAGGATGAGAAGCTAGTTCCTCTACTGTGGCAAGGTTGATCGATAGCCTGCGAAGCGGTACGAGGTCAAAGTCAAAATAATCCCAAATCAGGGGAATGACTTCTGGCTTGAGCCCATACACTTCATTTAGCTGGGCGATTTGAATAAACCCACCTAACTTTTCCCGGTGCTTGATGATCCTGCCTGCAGTCAATGCGCCGATACCAGGCACAATTTGCAAAAGCACGGAATCCGTTTCAGAGAAAGGCAAGCGTTGAATCCGCTCAGAAACTTTAGTTGAATGAGAACGCGTGGTCGTATCCTGCATATTGAAAGTTGGAAATGGGGAAACCGAAAGTTGGAACCCAGCCTGTTCCAAACTATCTACTTCATGAAGATATTGTCGGTATATCGCAGAGGCCTTCTGATTTTTTGCCCAAGCAAGGACCTGGGAAGCGGCCACTAAAGCCATTAAAAATGGAATCAAAAGCAAAAATCCTCTAGATTCTTTTGCGGAAAATCCAAGATGAGTCTTAAACCAAAAAAATACCTGCTGCCACATGGAATGAAGTTGAAAAAGTAACTGAATTGAAGTTACAGGTTCTACCCCTTCAAACCAAATTGCCTACCTGCTCAAGAATTAAAATTATTATTTAGATTGATTTTAAATTAGAGAAGTCTTGCTAGAAAGAAACTTTTGGGGGAGCTTCAACTGTTAAATTTGCAGCCTTATCTCGTCCAAATGCAGATCAAATTTAGAGTTGTCAGTTTATCACATAGAAGTGCTCCCGTGCATATCCGGGAACTAATTTCCTTAGATGAGGTGGCAATCCAACGCCTTCTGCTCAAGCTCAAGGAATTTTTTAATCTAACAGACGCATTGGTTCTCTCTACATGCAACCGAACTGAAGTCTATTACAGCCACGAATTGGATCTCAGTAGTGAACTAATCAAGTTGATCGGGATCGAACGAGGATTAACAGATGCAATTAGCTATCTGGATTATTTTCAAGTCATAAATAACGAAAAGGAAGCAGTCACTCACTTATTTCGTGTATCTATGGGCCTTGAAGCTCAAGTTATCGGTGACATTCAAATCTCAAATCAGGTAAAAAGAGCATACCAAACAGCAGCAGATTTAGAGCTTGCAGGACCCTTTTTACATCGTTTGATGCATACCATTTTCTTTACCAACAAGCGGGTGGTGCAAGAAACTGCTTTCCGAGATGGAGCCGCATCTCTTTCTTATGCCACGATTGAATTGATTGAAAGCCTTACCCAGAATATTTTTCAACCTAGAATTTTAATAATTGGTGTAGGTGAAATTGGAGAGGATGTGGCCAAAAACATGGTGCATCTGCCCACTGCTAAAATAAAAATCACGAATCGAACCCTTGCTAAAGCAGAAGAAATTGGAATTCCACTTGGCTTTGAGGTGATCCCATTTGATTCCTGTTTAATTGCTATCGAAGAAGCAGATGTAGTAGTCTGTTCAATTCGGATGCCCGAACCCTTCATCACCAAACAATGGATTGAGGCGGTCAGCATCCCTAGCTACAAGGTCCTGATTGACCTTTCTGTACCTAGAAGTATTGAAACCTCAGTAGAAGAACTGCCAGGGGTAGTCCTATACAATGTAGATAATATCCAAAGCAAAGCTACTGCAGCCCTACAAAATCGATTGGAATCCATTCCGTCTGTTGAAGCCATTCTTGAAGAAAGTATTGAGGAGTTTGGTGCTTGGCAAAAAGAAATGGTGGTATCACCTACTATTCAAAAACTGAAGCAAGCCTTGGAGCAAATTCGTCAGGAGGAGTTGGGCAGGTATTTGAAAAATGCAGACGAAAAAGAATATTTGTTGATCGACAAAATTACCAAAAGTATGATGCAAAAAATACTGAAGGTACCCGTTGTTCAATTGAGAGCGGCTTGCCAAAGAGATGAGGCGGCCGAAATGATTGAGCTGATTACAGACCTATTTGACTTAGAAAAGTCAAAAGTTGGGGAAGAATAAATCGCTTTGACGATTTTCTAACCTAGAAATCAGCATTTCAAAAATCCTAATTTTCAAAAGCCATGAGAAATCTGTTTTACCCAGTTTTAGCAAGTTTTCTAATTGTGGCAAGTCCTAGCTTTGGCCAAACTTGGGAGGTATACGACTTTAGTGGTAATCGCCAAATCAGCGCCAGTTACCATGACATCGACCTACTCGGAGAAGCTGTAAGTGTAGGTAAAAATGCGAATGGGTTATTTCTCCTCTCTCCCGATTTACGGCCTGTGGTAGACCTTCAAGGCCATGAAGTATTTCAATACCTCAAGCCTTGGATTTTAGTTAAAGGTCCAAAAGGAATTGGAGCCTTTCATGAATATGGACAACTTGCCCTTCCCTTAGAGTACGAGGAGATCAGCACCTTTACCAATCGGCTATTGGCTAGAAAAGGAAAAGAGTATTGGGTTTTTGAAAAGTCTACGGGAAAAATTAAATGGTTAGGTACAGCCGAAGAGGCTAGGCTAACGCGCAATGGCCAAGTGTTATTAAAAAATCAAGGCCTCTATTTTTTACCACTTTCTCAAAACCCTGAAAAATCCTATGATTTGCTCCTAGAAAATCAAAGTAATTATCTCCTAGCAAAAGAAGCATCAGGCTATGGGCTGATCAACCAAGAAGGGGATTATGTCTTAGATCCTGTGCTCGACCAATTGGAGTACACACGGGGGGATAATTATTTTGGCTTTGATGAGAACCAATACCTATTGATCCGTGGATTTGAAGAAAGCGCTCAAGTACGCTATAACTCCTACCACAAAATCACCAAAGAAGGTGACCTATTGCTAGAATACATTCACGGTAAATTAAGACGGGTCCTAGAGGAAGATGGTATCCTACTCGATGCAGTGGGAATGGAATCCGTGAAATTGATCGGACCTGATGCATTCAATATTAAATTCAGAGAAAACAAATTAGGCCTACTCGGAAAAAAAGGATGGTTGGTGGCTCCCAACTCAGATGCGGAATGGATTGGTATGGGTACTGAGGGACTCTTTCCCGCACTTAAAAATGGGAAGTATGGCTACCTAGATGGGACCGGAAAATGGGTTATCGCACCAAGTTTCTTAGAGGTTGGTATTTTTTCGGAAAAAGTAAGCACCTACCGAAATGCTGCTTCTTGGGGGACGATAAATACCGAGGGAAAAGTGGTCGCTGAGGCGAAATGGGAAAAAATTAAAAATTTCTCTGGCGGTGTCGCCATTGCTGAATCTGCTGGAAAACAGTATCTCATTTTTCCGAATGGTGAACTGGCTTATCCTGAAGGATTAGAAAAAATATTAAGACTAAAAGAAGGGTTTTATTTGGTGGAAAATAACTCCAAAACAGGCCTCCTAAATTCTTTAGGTAAACCAATCCTCCCAATCACATTTGATCAGATACTGGTAGAAAATAAAGACTTTTTTGTTGTTTCAAAAGAGGGCCTTTCTGGAGTTATGAGAGCAAATGGTGATGTATTTTTACCACTTCAATATGCGGCAGTAGCGATCGATTGGAACGAACAAAAAGTGCTTGTAAAAAGTCTAGATCAAATGGTTGAGAACCCAGAACCAAGCCCAGTACAAGCTCCCCAAGTAAAAAGAAAAAAGGGAGCTTAAAACTCCCTTTTATTTTTGATGTTTAGGATTTCGAAGATCCTGAATCTTTGGGATCCTTCCCTGATTTAGCAATGGAATCACGCATAGCCGTGTCAGACTTCACGTTTTCCATCTTGTAGTAATCCATCACACCAAGCTGACCAGAACGGAATGCCTCAGCGATTGCCTTTGGAATCTCTGCCTCAGCCTCGATTACTTTTGCTCGCATTTCGACATTCCTGGCTTTCATTTCCTGCTCCAAAGCCACTGCCATGGCTCTGCGCTCCTCTGCTCTAGCCTCTGCCACCTTCAAGTCGGCAGACGCTTGATCTATTTGAAGTTTAGCTCCAATGTTGGCCCCTACATCGATGTCTGCGATGTCAATGGAGAGGATTTCAAAGGCTGTTCCTGCATCAAGGCCTCTGGATAAGACCAGCTTAGATATTTTGTCAGGATTTGCCAACACAGACTTGTGATCTAAAGAAGAACCAATAGAAGTAACAATGCCTTCTCCTACTCTAGCCAAAATGGTTTCTTCACCCGCGCCACCTACTAGCTGCGCAATGTTTGCCCGAACGGTTACCCGTGCCTTAGCCACCAACTGAATCCCATCCGCTGCTACCGCAGCCACATTGGGAGTGTTGATCACCTTTGGATTAACTGATATTTGAACTGCCTCAAAAACATCTCTACCTGCCAAATCTATCGCAGTTGCCTGCTTAAAACTTAAGACAATATTGGCCTTATCCGCAGAAATCAATGCTCGAATGACGGTGGGAACATTTCCTCCAGCTAAAAAGTGGGTTTCCAAGTCATTGGTAGTTAATTGCAACCCAGCCTTAGTCGCTGTAATCATTGCATTGACAATCAAGCTTGGTGGCACTTTCCGAATTCGCATTCCAATCAACTCCCCAATTCCAACGCGGACATTCGAAAATTGAGCCGTAATCCAAAGGTTTACTGGAACAAAATACAAGAAAATAAATAGGAGAACGATGCCAGCAAAGGCAGCAATCAAAACGAATAATGAACTGTCTTCAAACATATTTTTTTAGTTTACACTGATTTTATTGTTTTCAATTTTAATAATGGTGACTGGGCTATTCACCTCAATAAACCCAGACTCAGACTTCACCTCTACCCAGAGCTCATTAAATGATGCTTTCCCGTAAGGCTTGATATCGGAAACTGCCAATCCCTTCATTCCTACTTCCAGCCCATCGGTTCTGCCATCAAAGGCCCCACCGACCTGAGTCGACTTTAAGGAGAATTTCTTCCACACTCCTGAACTAAACCCATACCAAACTGCTCCAAAATTGATCGCTAGAGCAATGCCGGTAATCCACAAGGCCATGGAATACTCAAAATTTAAAAATGCAAATACAAGTCCAGCCACGCTTACCAGAAATCCAAAAATTCCCACTACAGTTGTTCCGGGGATGAAGATAATTTCAACCAATAGCAAAACTAGGCCAATGAGCAGCAGTGCACTTAATACTAAAATTTCCATTGTACAGGAGATAAACAGGCTCTAATCTACTAGATTCTGACGAATACTTGAGGAAAAAGTTAAAAACCGAAATTTCAGGTTTTTCAAAGGCTACAAAATCAATAGGCCTTGGCAAATAGTACCCTTCCTGAGGAGGGCTTTCCACTGTACACGCAGACCCCTTGCTCAGGTACTTGATCCAAAGGAATACATCGAATGGTTGCTTTAGTTAGCTCCTTAATTTTTTCCTCAGTCTCGGAAGTTCCGTCCCAATGCGCGGCCAAAAATCCTGCCTTTTGTTCCAAAACCTGCTTAAATTCTTCCCAGCTATTTACTTCGGTCGTATTTTCTTTTCTAAAATCAAAAGCCTTTCGATAAATCCGCTCCTGAATATCGTCCAAAAGTGCTCCAATTTTTTGAGCAATTGGCATCTCCTCCCACTGGAAGGATTCCTTGGTCAGCGTATCTCTTCTGGCAATTTCTAAGGTCTTATTCTCTAAATCTCGAGGACCTAGAGCAATCCGAACAGGCACTCCTTTCAATTCATACTCAGCAAACTTCCAACCAGGCTTCTGTGTATCTCGATCATCGTATTTGACACTGATGCCAGCTTTCCGAAGCTCAGCGATGATTTCCTTCGCTTTGACCGAAATCAATGCCAATTCCTCCTCTCCTCTATAAATCGGCACGATCACCACTTGAAATGGAGCTAGTTTGGGAGGCAAGACCAAGCCGTTATCATCCGAATGCGCCATAATCAATGCCCCCATCAACCGCGTACTCACTCCCCAAGAAGTTCCCCATACATATTCCAAGCCCCCTTCTTTGGTTGCAAATTTAACGTCAAAGGCTTTGGCAAAATTTTGACCTAAAAAGTGGGATGTACCTGCTTGAAGTGCTTTACCATCTTGCATCAAGGCTTCAATGCATAAGGTTTCATCTGCACCAGCAAACCGTTCGCTCGCGGTTTTTTTACCTTTCACAACAGGTAGCGCCATAAACTCTTCCGAGAATTGGGCGTAAATATTCATCATTTGTACCGTCTCGGACATTGCCTCTTCTGCCGTAGCATGAGCAGTATGCCCTTCTTGCCATAAAAATTCGGTAGTCCTCAAAAACAAACGAGTTCGCATTTCCCAGCGCACTACATTTGCCCATTGGTTGACTAATAATGGCAAGTCCCTGTAGGATTGGATCCAATTTTTATAAGTACTCCATATGACTGTCTCTGAGGTAGGACGAACAATGAGCTCCTCTTCTAATTTCGCCTCTGGATCTACAATCACCCCCGAACCATCTTCTGCATTTTTTAAACGATAGTGCGTCACAACAGCGCATTCCTTGGCAAATCCTTCCACATGGCTTGCCTCTTTACTTAAAAATGATTTTGGTATAAATAGTGGAAAATATGCGTTTGAATGACCTGTTTCCTTGAACATTCGGTCCAGTTCAGCCTGCATTTTTTCCCAAATGGAATACCCATAGGGCTTAATCACCATGCACCCTCTAACTGGCGAATTCTCAGCCAAATCAGCCTTTTTAACTAGTTCATTGTACCAGAGGGAATAATCTTCACTGCGTTTTGGAAGTCCTTTACTCATTTACTTGTTGTATAAGGAGAAATGTGTTTATTTTGATCAGTTGGAAGTACAAATATAACCCAAAAAGTACAACCTCTACTTGGACATTCCGTATAACGGAACATAAACTACTTCACCTATGAAGAAACTCGCCTTTATTTCCGCCTCTGCACTTCTGTGCACTTCTGTGTTGGTTTCCTGCACTTCAAACAAAATGGCAGTAAACTCATTTGAAGATAATTTGTATTTCATGTCTGCGGACGTGAAAAAAGCAACAGAAAATATGGTAGCAAATAACCAGCCTTCCACTTTTCAAAATTTTGCTAATTCGTCAGTAGTACCGCAGGAAAATTTCAGCTCCAAAAATGTTAATCCTGAATACCTTTCAAGATATGGACAGCTAAATACCTCCTCTGGAGAAGATGTGGTCTACTTTGAAGAAAACGAGGTAGCTGCTACCACTAATTCTACGCCCAATATTGACATCTACAACAGTTTCAGGGTTTCAAACTATAATTCAGGCTGGGGTAATTCAGGCTGGGGTAATTCTGCATTCAATTTTGGATATAGTCCTTATGGAATGGGAATGATGAGAATGAATCCATTTGGAATGGGAATGATGGGAATGAGTCCTTTCGGAATGGGTATGTATGATCCATTTTTCAACTCTGGTTGGGGATACAGACCGGGTTTCAACCTAGGCTTTGGTATGGGTTGGGGAAATCCTTACTATTCTTCGATGTATTCGTATATGGGGAATGGTGGCTTTTACAATTCTTTCTGGGGAGGAAACTCTTGGGGGGCAATGGGTAGACCAATTTATGCTACTGGACCGATCATTATTCTTACAGGAAATGAAAATGGTGGACGCACTGTGGTCTATGGTGCAAGACCAAGCCGTGGTTCTTCCATGAGCAATGGTACTGGAGGTGTAGCACAATCTACAGGAACTCCCAATACCGCTCGAGCTCAAGCCAGAGAAAATGTAGCCAACTCAGGTGGAGCATCTCCAAGAAGATTGGGTTCAACTGAATCTAATCGTTCTGCCACTCGTGACTTCAGTACCTCACAAAACGAGTACTATTCTTCTGGAAGAAGTCGTGTGGAAAGTGATACAAGAAATGTAAACTCAGCAGCTGCTAGCAGAAGTGAAGGTGTCCCATCTCGGAATTCGGCACAGTCCGCAAGACCATCTGTGGCACCAAGTAGCACCGGTAGAGGCTATTCAAGCAGTCCAAATATGGGTTCATATGATACAGGAGCCACTCGTTCGACGAACAGCAGTCCTTCCTACAATAGATCTACTGGATCAAGTAATGGGGCAACTCGTTCTTCCTATGATCGAAGTGAGTCAAACAGTTACAACCAAGGAAGCACTCCGAGCAGGTCAAGCTACAACAACCCTTCAAGCTTTAGTGCTCCGAGCAGATCTAGTTCTGGTGGCGCCATGAGCGCCCCAAGTAGAAGTTCAAGCGGATCCTCAGGCAGCAGTAGCTCAGGAGGATCCAGAGGAAGGGGGAATTAATTCCCCTTTTTTTTTGCTGAAAAATTATCCGAAATCAGACTTTGCTTCGTTAACTACTACAACCTAACCCTTTACTATATGAGGTTATTAGCCCTATTCCTATGCTTTATCTCACTGACTTCTGGGAGCGTATCGGCCCAAAGTGGCTATTTCGAAGATGCGTATCGATTTAGCAAATCTACCCCTGCTGGCTCTGCCAGGATTATAGGCGTGGGTGGCACACAGTGGTCTCTTGGTGGAGATGTATCTAACCTTTCTGGTAATCCAGCCGGTCTTGGCTTTTTTAGAAACTCTGAGGCAAGTATAAGTTTGGGTTATGACCTATGGTCAGCAGATGCCACCTACTTAGGTCAAACCAAATCCTATTCTACATCTGATTTCTCGCTTCCCAACTTAAGTTTTGTTGGTGCCAGTCCCAAGGGCCCCTTAGAAAAAGGTGCTTTCAAAGGCGGGGCTTGGGGATTTAGCATTCAACGAATTGCCAATTTTTCGAATAAATTTGGATACTATTCCGATAAATTAGGAGAAAGCTCAATCATTGACTTTTATTTAAAGGATGCTTCTGGGATTGCAGAAAGCGAAATTGAAAGGAGAGGGCTCACTGGTCTAGCCTACCAGACCTACCTCATCAACCCGATTGCGGTAGATGCCAATGGCAAACCAATTACCAATCCCAAATCTTACGATTCCTTCGTGTTGGGTGTGCCATTTCAAGACGAAAATATTACCCAGAAAGGAAATGCAAGTCAAATTAATTTTGGCTACGGTGCTAATTTTAACCACAAACTTTTCATTGGCGGTAGTTTAGGAATACGTTCACTCGAATTCTCCTCCATCAAAAAATATAATGAAGAGTTTGCAAATGAGCCTCTAATCAATTCCTCCTTGCTAGAAAACTTGTATATCAATGGTACTGGAGTCAACCTTAATTTAGGCGTGATATACAAACCTATCGATTACGTAAATCTGGGGTTCGTACTTCAAACACCAACTTGGTTTGCTTTAAACGAAGAATATGATGCAAGTTTGTCTGCAAACTATGCTAACTATTTTTTCGCGCAAGAAAATAAGACCTTAGGTACAGAAAATGCGGTTTCAGACGTCTTTCTTAGCAATTACGGACTCAGAACTCCCTTTAAAGTAGGAGGTGGAGCCACAATCTTTTTAGGTAAATATGGATTTCTATCCGCAGATGTGGATTGGGTGGATTACAGTGTTGCCCGAATCAATTCTACAGATTTCAATGAAGCTCCCGACAACCAAGTTATCCAAGATTTGTACACCAGCACGGTCAACTATAGACTGGGTGGAGAAGCTAAAATTGAAAAATGGAGAATTCGTGCCGGATATGCTTATATGGGTGACCCCTATTTAATTAGTTCATCGGTAGATCAGAGTACACAGCAACTTTCTGGAGGAATTGGTGCTCAATTCAAATCTTTTAAACTAGATTTTTCTTTGGTAAACCAGAAGTTCAACAGCCTCTACCGAAGCTATAAAGTACTGGATAACAACGGTCTTAACTATGGTCCCCTAACGGAAATAAAAAATTCAATTACCTCAGCAGTAATTACAGTTGGTTTTAATTTTTAAGATTCAAAATCAATTCAGCTAAAAGCAGCTCAGCTGAAAAATCTTCACCGCTGAGCTTTATTTTTGCCTGACTGTAGAAATATTCTCGAGTCACTACTAAAGATTTGAGTTTTAAAGTGATCTCTCCTTGGTCTAAACCCTGAAATAAAGGCCTTTGCTCGACAGTTGAAGATTGCAAGCGACGGGAAATTGATCCCAAAGGAACATCCAGGTAAACCGAAACACCATGGGAATTGATCAGATCCATATTGTCGTTGAAACAGGGGGTACCACCGCCTGATGCTAAAACAAATGCACGATCTTGTTTCAAAGTATCTTCAAGAACCAAAGTCTCCCATTCTCGAAATTTACCTTCGCCATGGAGTGAAAAAATTTCTGCTATTTTCAATTGATAGCGTTCCTCGATCAGTTTGTCTAGATCCAAAAAAGGAAAGGCAAGCTCCTTTGCCAGCTGCCTACCAAAAGTGCTTTTCCCCGAACCTGGAAGGCCTACCAATACAACTTTGAGCTGCTTATTCATCAAAATAGTTCAAGCACTTCTAAAGCCTCTGGGGTATTGTTGTGGTGGTATTTTTGAACCACTACCCCATCTTTCAAGAGCATAAGTCCCGGATTGGCGCGCATGATAGTTTTTACAACAGTGGCATCCGCCTGAAGTCCTTGCACCGACCAACCCATTTTTTTTATCAAAGCATCAATTTCCTCTTGCGTAGCAGCGGCCATAAAAATGAGGTCAACCGGCGCTTTTTGAAGGGAAGAAAATAGCTGCGTAAGTTGGTCCAAATTGGAGGAACTCATTTTTGTCAAATTGCTACTGAGCAAAATCACCTTGTTTCCTTGGAATAAAAATTCCGATTGGTCTCCTTCCACATTCCAAGCAGCAAAATCGGAAATTTTTGGCAATGCTTCCGGATTGTTAAGGGTCATTTCAACAAACTCATAGCTTTCGTCCGTAGGGTACTGATCGAGGTACACTAGCTCCCCTCCCTTTTTCATCACATAGGTGTACACCATAGGTGCGGATGGCTGCATGTTGACGGGGATATTAACTCCAATCTTATAGGCTCTGAAGTCAATAAATGGCAGGTTTTGAATCGCATATACTGCTAAAGCTAAGGAGAGAAACAAACTTAGCCCAGCCGTGTAATTTGCCCAGCGAGGGGCATTCTTGGGGAGGTCCTTACTGAAGAAGAAAAGGAAAGAAATCAATACCAACAAGATGATGTCTTTGTAGAAGGATTCCCATGGGGTCAATTTGATCGCATCACCAAAGCAACCGCAATCGGTAACCTTATTGAAATAAGCCGAGTAAAAGGTAAGAAAAGTAAAAAAGAGAATCATCGAGGCTAGGGCCCATACCGTCTCTTTCAACCTTACCCCTACCAAAAGCATGATTCCCAAAACTACCTCAAAAACCACCAGAAATACGGCTAGCGGAAGTGCATAAGGCTTCAACAGATAGAAAAACGGAGCAATATCATTGGAAAACACATCAAAATACTCTTCCAACTTGATGGCTGTACCCACCGGATCATTGACCTTAATCAAACCAGAAAATACAAAAAGCCCCCCTACCAACAGGCGGAGAATCCAGAAAAATAGGTTCTTATTCATGGTATCCTAGTTTAATTAGACAAAAGACCGCATAGTTGATCATGTCTTGGTAATTGGCTTCAATTCCTTCAGAAACCAAGGTATTTCCTTGGTTGTCTTCGATCTGTTTGACTCTAAACAGTTTCATCAATACGATATCAGTCATCGAACTAACACGCATTTCTCTCCAAGCTTCTCCATAGTCGTGGTTTTTGTTTTCAAGAAGTCCCTTGGTAGAGCTAGTCCAGTGATCATAGAGCGGTTCTAACTCGTCGAAAGGAATTTCCATGCGCTCGTCATCCGCAAGCGAGATTTGAATCAAGGCGATCAAACAATAATTGATAATCCCTACAAACTCATCGACGATGGGATCATTCACCTTTTGATTTCCTTTTTCTTGAATAGACCTCACCCGTTGGGCCTTAATGAAAATTTGGTCTGTGAGCGAAGGCAATCTCAAGATTCTCCAAGCTGTCCCATAATCGATGGTTTTCTTACGGAACAATTCTTTACATCGGGCGATTACTTCCTTATATTCGTTGCTAGTCTGCGTCTCCACACTGCTGAATTTAATATTTGCTGGATCAACTATGATTTCTTCTACCGAAGATAAATTATTTCCCCAAAAATATACATTTCAAATCAAGGGATGCCTATACTCTTGGAATAAACCCAAGGTAATGGGAATTATAAACCTGACTCCGGATTCTTTTTTTGAAGGGAGCAGAATTCCAACTGACAAAAAATCAGTGCTACTAGAAGCTGAAAAAAAAATAAAAGAAGGAGCAGATTTTTTGGATCTAGGGGGATACAGCACGCGACCGGGGGCAGAAAATATTTCCATTGAAGAGGAGATCAACCGGGTTATTCCCGCAATCCTAGAAATCAAAAAAAGCTTTCCCGACACACTCATTTCAATTGATACTTTTCGTTCGGAAGTAGCAAAAGCAGGCATTGAAGCCGGGGCTGACCTAGTGAATGACATTTCAGCAGGTAATTTAGATCCACAGATGCTCCCATTAATTGGGCAGCTCGGTGTACCATACATTGCGATGCACATGAGAGGAACACCTCAAACGATGCAAAATGAAACAGACTATTCGGATCTTATTTCGGAAGTTTTATCCTATTTTGGGAATAAAGTTGAGCAATTCGCAAAATTTGGCATTAAAGATGTAATTATCGATCCAGGTTTTGGTTTCGCAAAGACAAGTGCACAGAATTTCGAACTCTTGCGCCATCTAAGCAGTTTAAAACGTCTAGGGCTTCCTGTTTTAGCAGGAATTTCTAGAAAATCAATGATTTATAAAACACTGGATATCAGTGCAAATGAAGCATTAAATGGGACTACCGCCCTGAATATGTATGCTTTATTGCAAGGTGCTGCTATCTTACGTGTACATGATGTAAAAGAAGCGAAAGAAACTATCCAACTATTCGAACAATTGTACCCTTGAACTTACTTTTCAAAATAGGCTTTTTAGATATCTCCATCGTCAATATGATCGATATTGCGTTGGTGGCAGCCCTATTGTATCAGGTCTACAAGCTTTTGAAAGGTTCTGTTGCAATTAAGATTTTCCTAGGATTCCTTTCCTTGTACTTGATCTACTTATTGGTACAAGCCATACGGATGGAGCTGCTTACCATCATCCTCGGGCAATTTATGGGAGTGGGTGTGATCGCCGCCATCATTATTTTTGCTCCAGAATTTAGAAAATTCTTACTCATCCTAGGCCGCTCCTCCATTTTTTCAAACGATAATGGATGGAAAGACATGCTCTTTTTCTGGAGAAAAAAAGAAAATTCCGGGTTCAATATCAGCCCCATTATCGATGCTGCCAAAGTCCTGGCAGGATCAAATACAGGAGCCTTGATCGTAATTTCAAGTACGGTAGAATTGAAATTTTATGCGGAAAGTGGCGATATCTTGGATGCTGAATTATCGAAAAGACTCTTGATTGCTATTTTCAATAAGCACAGCCCGCTGCATGATGGAGCAGTAATTATCCATAAGGGAAAAATCAAAGCAGCGCGCTGCATTCTACCGGTCACCGAACGTGAGGTGCCTGCACAGTTTGGACTCCGACACCGAGCGGGAATAGGGATGTCAGAAGCGACAGATGCCCTAATCTTGGTTATTTCAGAGGAGTCAGGACAAATCTCCATGGCCAAAAATGGAAAAGTATTACACAACCTTTCTTTTCAAGAAGTTCGAGAAATAATCAACGACTACCTCAACTACGAGGACCTGTACGATCGATTTGAAAATCTTTCCGAACACGATTTTGCTAAGAAAAAAGGTTTGCCTACCAAAGTAGGCGGATAAAAAAATGGAATGAAAAACTTCATCCCGTTTTAGAAGTTACTAGATCACTCCCAATTCTTTTCCTACGGCTATAAATGAATTAATTGCCTGATCCAAATGCTCCTGCTGATGGCCTGCGGAGATTTGAACGCGAATTCGAGCCTGCCCTTTGGGAACTACCGGATAGTAAAATCCGATCACATAGATTCCTCTCTCTAATAACTTTTCTGCCATTTTTTGAGAAAGAACTGCATCATAAAGCATGATTGGCACAATGGCATGTTCCCCTGGTTTAATATCAAATCCAGCTGCCTCCATCTTTTCACGGAAGTAGCGCGTATTTTTTTCAAGCCTATCCCTAAGCTCGGTAGTCTCAGATAGCAATTCAAGTACTGCTATTGACGCTCCAGTAATTGAAGGAGCTAAGGTGTTTGAAAACAAATAAGGTCTAGATCGTTGACGGAGCAGTTCAATGATCTCCCTTCTACCTGATGTAAATCCACCAGATGCACCACCTAGGGCCTTGCCAAGCGTACCGGTGATGATATCGATCTTGCCCATCACTCCTCTATGCTCGTGCACTCCCCTACCTGTTTTTCCCATAAATCCAGTGGAATGACATTCATCGGTCATCACCAAAGCCTGGTATTTTTCTGCTAGGGCTACGATTTTATCGAGCTTCGCGATGGTTCCATCCATGGAAAAAACACCATCGGTAACAATGATCTTCTGTTGTGCCCCTGCTGCCACAGCATCCTGGAGTTGCTTCTCAAGGTCCTCCATGTTGTTGTGTTCGTAGCGGTAGCGCATGGCTTTGCATAAACGAACCCCATCGATAATGGAAGCGTGATTCAAGGCGTCCGAAATAATAGCATCTTCTGCTCCAAAAAGTGGTTCAAATACCCCTCCATTCGCATCAAAAGCTGCTGCATAAAGAATCGTATCTTCTGTTCCCAAAAATTCTGCAAGCTTTTTTTCTAATTCTTTATGAATGTCCTGAGTACCGCAGATAAAGCGTACCGAAGACAAGCCAAAGCCATGGGAATCTATCGCTTCTTTAGCTGCTTGGACTACACGGGGATGGGAGGATAATCCTAGGTAATTATTCGCACAAAAATTCAATACCTGCTTCCCTCCAGTAATGGTGATTTCTGCTGACTGCGGGGAAGTGATAATTCGCTCTCTTTTAAATAGACCTGCTTCCTCGATGGACTGTAATTCTTGTTCTAATTTGGGTTTAAACTGCTCGTACATGGTTGACGGATTAAGGAGTTAATCTTGGCTAAAATTTAAATTATCACTGATCAAAAATCGGCTAGAAGCAGGTGTTTTTTACTATTTTTGCGCAAGTGAACCCAAATATAAAACAAAAACCCTGACGGCAAATACGGGTTTTTTGAATGACCTAAATATGGACAAAATCCTTGTTATTGGAGCTGCTGGACAGCTTGGCTCAGAATTAACCCGTGCGCTTGCCGATCAATTTGGTGGAGATCAAGTGATCGCAACTGACTTAAGAGCGGCAGCAAGCACACAATTTCCATACTGCAGATTTGAAGTATTGGATGTGATGGACAAGAATACATTGGGCGCCTTGGTCAAAAAGGAGCAGGTTACCCAAATCTTTCACCTCGCCGCAGTACTATCTGCTACAGGTGAAAAAAATCCGCTTTTTGCTTGGCAGCTCAACATGGATAGTTTGCTCCATGTATTGGAACTCGCAAAAGAGTACGCCTTAGATAAAATTTATTGGCCTTCATCGATTGCAGTCTTTGGTCCTGGAACACCCAAAATCAACACTCCGCAGTTTTGTGAAAAAAATCCGAACACAGTTTATGGAATAAGCAAACTCGCAGGGGAAGGTTGGTGTGCTTACTACTTTGAAAAATACGGGGTTGATGTCCGAAGCCTTCGTTATCCAGGCCTAATCGGTTATAAATCATTACCTGGAGGAGGAACTACTGACTATGCAGTAGACATCTACCACAAAGCTATTTCAAATCAGCCCTTCACTTGCTTTTTAAGCGAGAGTACTTACCTCCCGATGATGTATATGCCGGATGCCGTCAAGGCTACCCTAGATTTGATGAATGCTCCGAGAGAATCTATTAAAATTCGATCAAGCTACAACCTTGCAGGCATAAGCTTTTCTCCGAAAGAAATATTTGAAAATATCAAAAAAGAGGTCCCTGGCTTTGAGATAAATTACCAGCCTGATTTTCGCCAGTCCATTGCTGATTCTTGGCCGGATAGCATCGATGATAGTCATGCCCGAGAAGATTGGGGATGGAAACCTTCCTATGATTTGGATCACATGACCCAAGATATTTTGAAGCATCTGCCTGCTTTTTTTCCTCCACAACTCTAAATCTTATCTGGTACCTGAGCTGGGTATCTAAAAATGATAAATGGGATTCTACTTTAATTTGAGGGCAATCTGCTCCGGGACAAATCCTAAAGTAATGCTCCCATCGGGGTAGACGATCACCGGTCTTTTGATCATACTGGGTTGGGAAGTTACTATAGAAAGGGCTGTTGATTCGTTTTTTAAGGCCTCTTTATTCCCCTCATCCAACTTTTTGTAGGTGGTGCCCTGTTTGTTAATCAAGGAGTCCAAGGTGATTTTTGATAAGAAGGCCTGAAGTAAATTCGTGTCGGGAGACTGTTTTTTGTAATCTATAAATTCGTAAGAAATGCCTTTTTCCTCTAGAAAGGAAAAGGTTTTCTTCATCGTGTCGCAATTTTTGATACCGTAAACTTTAAGTGTCATTTTCTTTTTTTTAGTGAATTTCTTTCATGCTTTCCTCATGCGCCTGAAGAACTTTACCGATTAAATCCTCTGTTAAAGCAGTCGATAAAAAGAGGCTTTCAAATTGAGACGGGGCTAGATATACCCCACGCTTGAGCATACTTTGGAAATACTTTCCAAAAAGCTGGGTGTCTGATTTTTTGGCTGATTCAAAATCCACCACTGGTTCAGAAGTAAAAAATAAGGAGTACATGCTGCCCAAATTATTGAGGGTGTAGTCTAGTCCAAGCTTCGAATTAATGCTCTTTATTCCTTCACTAAGCGCCATTCCAATTGCTTCTAGACGATCGTAGACTTCTGGATGAGTATCGAGATGATGTAGCATAGCCAGACCTGCAGCCATCGCTATAGGGTTTCCAGAAAGGGTGCCTGCTTGGTACACAGGGCCTGCTGGAGACACAAAATCCATAATTTCTTTTTTGCCACCATAGGCACCTACTGGCATCCCGCCACCAATGATTTTGCCCAGTGTGGTGAGATCTGGAATCACACCAAATCGCTCCTGAGCTCCGCCTTTGGCAAGTCGGAAACCCGTCATCACCTCGTCAAAAATCAAGACTATCCCTTCGCGGGTACAAATTTCTCGAAGGCCCATTAAGTATCCTTCTTTCGGCAAAGTGAGTCCCATATTTCCTGCTACAGGCTCCAAAATCAAGGCGGCAATTTCACCCCTATTGGCTTCTACTAAGGATTCCACGGAATTTAAGTCATTGAATAGCGCTAAAAGTGTGTCTTTAGCTGTTCCTACAGTTACCCCGGGTGAATCAGGATGCCCCATGGTAATGGCTCCCGAGCCCGCAGCGATTAGAAAAGAATCCCCATGTCCATGGTAGTGCCCCTCCATTTTGATGATTTTATCGCGGCCGGTATAGCCTCTTGCTACCCGAATGGCAGACATGGTGGCTTCGGTTCCTGAATTGACCATACGGACTTTTTCTACAGAAGGTACCATTCGAACGAGAAGTTCAGCCATTTCTACCTCTCGGGCTGTAGGTGCTCCAAAGGAAGTTCCATCCTCCATTGCACGAATCACCGCCTCACGGATTAGCGGGGAATTATGCCCCAACAACATCGGTCCCCAACTATTGATTAATTCAATGTAGGAATTACCATCTTCATCGAAGATAAAAGCACCTTCTGCTCTTTTTATGAAGATCGGTTCACCGCCTACAGCACGGAAAGCACGTACGGGAGAGTTCACTCCACCTGGAATAAAATTTTTAGCATGGGCAAAAAGCCTTTTGCTTTCAGAAATTTGCATGAGTTAGTTTAATGGGATCAATTCTCCAGATTCAAGCTTAAAAACAGGAGAATAGCTGTTGTTGTTCACTTTTTGAAAATTAAATCCCCAAGTTAGTCGTCCTGGCTGCTCGCCTTTAACATCTAGGCTTGGACGGAGATCAAAGTCTTGTGCGAATTCAGCATTGGAATCGATCCAATGCACCAGTTCTGCACCAAGAAAGGAGTTGGTTGAAGGAAATTGAAGGTGTTTCTCATAAAATAAATTTCGAAAATCATTCATTTCCTTTGAATGGTACTTGGGAGTGTTATTGGAGATGAAATAAAAATTAGCGTACTCCAACATCTCGAAATTGGAAAAATTAAACCCCAACCAAGAGTCCATTACCAGCAAAGGAACCTCGGTAGAAATACTTTCCATTAAAGAAAAGACCGGCTGTGCAATTGCTGGGTCGTCTGAAAGTAAAATTACTTGATCCACAGAGGGGCGATTTCCTCTTCGTACGCCTAATCCTTGAAGAAAGGTAGTTACATTTTTGGAGTCAACTTTTTGAACTTTAACAAGATTAAATCCTTCCTTTTCTAATTGACTTTGCAGAAGTATTCCCAATTGTTCGTCTCGCGAACTGCCACTATACCCAATTGCTATTTTTGTTCCCCATACTTGGGATTTCAATGTTTTTACTACCCCATTTGCCAAAGAACTGAGTGATGGCCTAAACAAATAGCTAAATTGATTTTCTTCAAATCGCTCTCCTAGATTGGAGAGGGGATGGATAAATGGTATTTTTTGCACCTCAGCAAAAGCGCTGATTAGGGCTGTTTCCTCTGGATAAATAGGACCTATAATTACGTCTGCGGCAAGAACAGTGGGATCTTTGACAAGGGCATTGAGGTAATTGAGATCCCGTTTGGAATCGAAGGTATGTAGCTGAATTGCTCCTCCTTCGGCTTTTAGCGAAGCCACCTCCAAGGCTATGCCTTGATAAAGCTCCAATAGAAAATTGTTAGTTTCCAAAGAGGAAAGGGCCTGCTCTGAATTTGTTGTAAAAGGTAGAATAACGACCACATCCAATACTCGATCTTTCAAAATTCTTTGTGCATCCGATTGAAGAATCTGGTTGAGGGTACTCCGCTCGGAAGCAGACATACTAACCTTCTGCTGCAAGACATAAGCCAAGGCTGCAGTATAGCCTTGATTCTCTTTGAACTCATTCAGGTGGGTAATCAGAAAACTCGAGGAGCTCGTTTTTAATTTTTCAAATGAAGCGCGGTAGATCTTACCTATGAAAGGCTCATGTGTAAGCGTTTTCATCGTTTGAAGTCCTTCCAGAAGCTGATTATTCTGAAAATAGGCCAGTCCAAGCAAATAGATTTGCGCCTCAGATTGCTCCCATGATTTACCTTTCAAGGCTAAAAGCAATTCAATCGCTTCGGATGCCTGACCCAATTGTAACGCTGCTTCTGCGCTATGAAATGCTGCATAATTGGAGAGGGCTCCAAATTTTTCTTCTGCCAAATATGGGATAAATCCCAATTTAGCTAGCCCATATTCTTTAGCTTCTAGGTCAGATTTTGCTTTAAGATATGCTGATGGGGGCTGCTGTGCCACCGCAAAGGCTACCAAAAAAAAGAAAGAAGCAACAAGAAAAACTTTTTGCATTGAGCTATTTGAAGTTTTCGGAAGATGTCCTCAAAAATAAGTCATTTTTTTTTAATCTAAGGTGCGCAAATGCGCAAATGGATCATCAATACCGGGCGGCTAACAGGAGTTGTAGTTCCTTATGACTGAGCCCAAATTTCTTTGCCATAAACGCATTGGTCAGGCTTCCTCGGTAGGTATAAACTCCTTTAAGAAACCATTTGTAGGTAAATATCATTTCCTCGGCACCTCCCAAATCGTTCATATGGAGAAGTATTGGGGTGAAAATATTACTTAACGAATACGAAGCCGTCCGGGCTACTCTGGAAGCAATATTGGGCACGCAATAATGAATTACTTCGTGCATCTTGTAAACTGGATTTTCGTGAGTGGTTACACGAGCGGTTTCAATGCAGCCACCTTGGTCTATGCTGACATCAATGAGGATACTCCCAGGAATCATTTTAGCGACCATTTCGTCTGAAACTACAATTTTATTCCTACCCTTCTCAGCACGCAAGGCACCTATCACCACATCCGCCTCGGCCAAAGCCTGAGAAAGGCTAGCATTATCGATGGTAGAAGTTGCAATTTGCTGTCCAAGCAGCTGTTTGATCCGCCTTAATTTGTAGAGGTGATTGTCAAAAACCTTGATGTTTGCACCCAATCCTAGGGCGGTTCTAGCGGCATATTCAGCTACAGTACCTGCTCCAATGATGACCACCTGAGTGGGTGGAACCCCAGTAATACCACCCAAAATCAATCCTTTCCCTTCATTAACACTAGAAAGATATTCCGAAGCAATCTGCATCACTGTACTTCCTGCAATTTCTGACATCGCACGGACCACAGGCATCCCCCCCACCTTGTCTTCTAGGTACTCAAAAGCTAGGGCAGTAATTTTTTTTGCATTGAGCGCTTGAATATAGCTCGCTTCCTGTTTTTCAAGTTGCAAAGCAGAAATCAAACAGGCCCCAACGCTCATATCTGCAATTTCTTCTTCTGTGGGTGCATTCACTTTAACGACCACATCAGCAGCAAAAACCTCTTTACGCGAATAGACTATTTTTGCGCCAGCATCCGAAAACTGTCGATCTGAAAACTTGGCACGTTCCCCTGCTTGGGCCTCCACCATGACTTCAATCCCATTTTGATTCAAAATCCGAACTGCTTCAGGGCTTAAAACTACTCGCTTCTCTTCGGGGGAAGTTTCCTTAGGCAATCCTAGTGTGATGGGTTTACCTCCTTTTTTTAGTTGGGAGGGAGACTCTTTGGGGATCAATCCCACGGCAGCTACTCCAGACAAATCAGTGGCCATTTTGATGGTGGTGAAGGGTTAACAATCTTCCAGTTTCGGATTCTATTGTGAGTTCAATTAGAAAAAAACGCTCCGGTAAAAAGGAGGCAATGTTTTCCGCCCATTCGAGCCAACAATAGTTTCCACTATAAAAATACTCTTCTATTCCGATATCCAATGCTTCCATAGGATCATCCAAGCGATAAAAATCGAAATGAAAGATTAGTCCTTTGGGAGAAGTTTGGTATTCATTTACAATGCCAAAAGTAGGACTACTGACCTGATCATCTACCTGCAAGGCTTTGGCGAGAGATTTGATTAAAGTAGTCTTTCCTGCACCCATTTCCCCTTTAAAAATCCAGACTTTCTCCTCACCAGCTGCTTGAATTAGCTGCTGGGCTATTTCATCGATTCGGTCTAAGGTGTAGGAGAAGGATTGCAAAATAATCAGGTTTTGGAACGCAAATGTACAATAGGTACGATCATTTCCTCAAGAGAAATGCCCCCATGCTGAAAAGTGTCCTTGAAGTGGTTTACATAGTAGTTGTAATTATTGGGATAGGCAAAGAAATAATCCTCCACTGCAAAGACATAGGATGAAGATACATTTAGTCTTGGAAGCTTAGCATCCTCGGGTCGCCGGACTTCAAAAACTTTCCCAGGCTCAAAATTCAAATTCTTTCCCTGCTTGTATCTCAAGTTTGTCGTGGCATGCTTATCTCCAATAATCCGGTACGGCTTATTTACCCTTTTGGTACCATGATCCGTGGTCAAAATCACCTCCCCTCCTGCTTGCTGTATTTTTTTCATCAGCTCAAAGAGAGAGGAATGTTCAAACCAACTTCGAGTCAAGGAACGGTAAGCTGACTCATCGGGAGCCAGTTCTCGGATCATTTTCATGTCTGTACGGGCATGAGAAATCATGTCTACAAAATTGTACACCAGCACATTGAATTCGTTCTGAAGTAAACTATGGAATTGATCGAGCACCGCTTTTCCTTCCTGCATTTGCAAAATCTTATGGTAGGAATATTTAACAGGGATTCTATTTTTTTCCAAGTTGATTTTTAACCATTGCTCCTCACTTTTATTTTTTCCCTCTTCCGAATCTTCGTCTTCCCATAGGTGTGGATAGCGACTAGCCATCTCTGAAGGCATCATGCCCGAGAACAAGGCATTTCTAGCAAAGGCAGTGGTGGTAGGGAGAATACTGAAATAGGTAGACTTTTCCTCCACATGAAAGTAAGGGCTTAGCAGGGGTTCGATTTCCTCCCATTGGTCCAGGCGGAGGTTGTCGATTAAAATAAAAAATACGGGCCTTTTCTTTTTCAAAAGGGGAAACACCCATTCTCTGAGCACCTGAGGGGAATGTAACGGCGCAACAGTCTCTGGATTAGCTACCCAATCCAAGTAATTCGCCTTTATAAATCGCCCAAAATACGTATTGGCTTCGGTTTTTTGTGATTCCAACACTTCCAACATATTCTTGTTTTCAGTGCGATCAATTTCCATTTCCCAGAAGGTTAGTTTCTTATAAAGATCAGCCCACTCCTGAGGAGAAGCTGCTTCATCCAAAGCTTGGCCAATTTGTCTAAACTCTTGCTGGTAATTTTGGGCTGTTTTGGACTCTATCAACTGTCGATTTTGCAGAATTCTTTTTACTGAAAGCCAAATTTGGCTGGGATTGAGAGGTTTGATCAAATAGTCAGCAATCTTTCCTCCAATAGCCTCATCCATCAACTGCTCTTCTTCACTCTTGGTGATCATGACCACAGGAATCTGAGGCTTGAGTTGCTTGATTTGTTGTAGCGTCTCTAAACCGGTCATTCCAGGCATCATTTCATCCAAAAACACCACATCAAAATTGGCATTTTCAACTTCTTCGATCGCATCTATACCTGAATTGACGGTTGTAATCACGCAGCCCTTTCCCTCTAGAAATAAGAGGTGAGGTTTGAGTAGGTCAATTTCATCGTCTGCCCACAAGACCTTGAATTTTTGAGACATCTTTCTTCCCTTTTCTTCTAAAATTATAATTACTTTTGAGTCAATCAAATCCGTACTGATTGAAAAGCCAGAAAATAATCAATGATCCTGTTTATGGTTTTATAACCATCCCTAGCGAGTTAATTTTTGCCATCATTGACCATCCTTACTTTCAGAGATTACGCCGAATCCGTCAATTAGGTTTAACTGATTTTGTATACCCTGGTGCATTGCATACCCGATTTCACCATGCGCTGGGTGCTATGCACCTGATGAGCATTACCTTGGACAATTTACGGATTAAAGGTACCGACATCAGTGAAGCCGAATACGAGGCAGCTTTAATCGCCATTCTTTTGCATGATATTGGGCATGGACCCTTCTCTCACGCTTTGGAATATAGCTTATTGCGAGGGATTCCACACGAAGAACTTTCATTACTCACCATAGAATTGCTCAATGAGGAGTTTGGAGGGCAATTAACTTTAGCACTCCAGATATTCAAAAATCAGTACCCTAAAAAATTCTTTCATCAGCTCGTTTCAAGTCAGCTAGACATCGATCGACTAGACTACCTTCAGCGAGACTGTTTCTTTACAGGGGTATCAGAAGGTACAATTGGTGCAGATCGAATTATCAAAATGATGGCCGTGAAGGATGATCAGCTGGTGATTGAAGAAAAAGGAATCTATTCGATCGAAAACTTTTTGAGTGCGCGAAGGCTGATGTATTGGCAGGTTTATTTGCATAAAACGACCGTTAGTGCGGAGAAAATGCTCATCAACCTGATTCAACGAGCAAAAAAATTAGCGCAAGATGGAAGGACCTTCTTTGTTACCGAGGAGATGGCCTACTTCATGACCCAAGAGGTCTCGCTAGCAGATTTCAAAGCGGATACGAGTTTGTTGAAGAAATTTTTGCAGCTCGATGATTTTGATATTTGGGGGGCTATTAAGCTTTGGAAAAATGATGCTGACTATGTGCTTCAAAACATCTCTCAAATGTTTCTGACACGTAAGCTTTTTAAAATCAATTTGGTGAATGAACCTTTTTCAAGCCAAGAGCTTGCACACTTGCGAACTAAAGCGCAGAAAAAACTACAAGTGCCGGACGAAGATTTAGCATACTTTTTCTCTACGGGTACGATCAGTAACTATGGATATTTGGAAAAAGACCGCATTTCCATTTTAACCAAAAAAGGAGAAGTGGTCGATGTGGCCAGTGCCGCAGATTTACCAAATATCAAGATTATGAGCAAGATGGTGGAAAAACATTACGTATGCGTAGCAAAAAGTTTAATTTTGCCCTACTAAACCACTTTGGCAACTATGGAATTTTCGCTGGAACAAATCGCTGGTATTTTGGGGGGAACTGTAGCCGGAGACCCTACACAAAAAGTTAACCGCCTCGATAAAATCCAGGAAGGTCAGCCCGGCGGCATTGCCTTTTTGGCAAACGATAAATACGAAGCCTACCTCTACGAAACCGCCGCCACGGCAGTGATCGTTTCGGAAAATTTTGTTGCCTCAAAACCACATACAGCCACCTTAATCCGGGTAAAAGACGCTTACACTGGCTTTACCACTTTGCTAGAAGCCTACAATCAGGTCAGCAGGGGGACGTTAGTGGGCGTTGAAGAACCTAGTTACTTGGGCGAAAATAGCCTTGTGGGCGATGGAGCTTACCGAGGAGCCTTCTCTTACATAGGAAAGGATTGCGTATTGGGCGAAGGTGTCAAAATCCACGCACATACCTTCATTGGCGACCGAGTCAAGATTGGCGACGGCACAGTGATTCACGCAGGTGCCAAAATTTGTTCGGACACGCAAGTAGGTAAGCAATGTGTGATTCACTCAGGTGCCGTACTGGGTGCGGATGGATTCGGCTTTGCACCCCAGGCAGACGGCTCCTACAAAACCATCCCTCAAATAGGTAACGTCGTCTTGGAAGACCAGGTGAGCGTCGGAGCCAACAGTACGATAGACCGAGCAACGATGGGTTCTACCCTTCTTTGTCAAGGAGTCAAAATTGACAACCATGTGCATATCGCCCACAATGTAGTGGTCGGCGCACATACGGCTATCGCAGCACAAGCAGGCATTGCAGGATCCACTACCATTGGTGCTTATTGCATCATCGCAGGTAAGGCCAGCATCGTAGGACACCTCAAAATTGCAGATCACACCACCATTGGAGGAAATACTGGGGTGATCAAGTCGATCAGAAAATCAGGGCAAACCCTATTTGGATTCTTGGCAATGGATTTAAACCATTTTCTCCGCTCCTACAGCATATTTAAAAATCTAGATGATCTGCAAAAACGAATTCAACAACTGGAAAAAAAGGGGTAAATTTGCATCCCAAATATCCTTTTAGTGTAAAAACATGACAGTTAAACAACATACCATTCAAAGGCAGGTAGAATTATCCGGGGTAGGACTGCATACAGGCGTGGTATCCAATATGACCTTTTTGCCGGCAGCTCCTAATCATGGGATAAAATTCCAACGCATTGATTTAAAGGGTCGACCCACAGTAGATGCAGACTGTGATTTGGTGGTAGATGTGTCACGAGGTACAACCTTGGAACAAAATGGAGCTCGAGTATATACCGTAGAACATGTGTTAGCTGCTCTTGTGAGTATGGAGATAGATAACGTCTTGATACAACTTGACGGCCCTGAACCACCGATTATGGATGGATCCTCGATCCAATTTATCGAGGTACTTGAGGATGCTGGACTTCAGGAACAAAATGCTTTGAGAAGGTTTTTTGAAGTTCAAGAAACTATCCAATACAAAGACTCTTCCAGAGAAGTTGAGATGGTGGCTTTACCTGCAAGTAACTATAGAGTGACCGTGATGGTTGACTACAATTCACCAGTACTTGGTAGTCAGCATGCTTCTATTACAGACATCAGTCAATTTAGACCAGAAATTGCCTCCTGTAGAACGTTTTGTTTTTTGCATGAACTCGAGATGCTTTACAAATCCAACCTGATCAAAGGTGGGGATTTGAACAATGCAATTGTTGTGGTAGATCGGGTTGTTGAAAAAGAGGAATTGGCCCATTTAGCCAAAATGTTTAATAAGGAATCTGTTGAAGTGAAGAAAGAGGGAATCCTCAATAACGTAGACTTACGCTATAAAAACGAACCTGCACGCCACAAACTTTTGGATGTGGTGGGTGATTTGGCATTGGTGGGTCGTCCTTTAAAAGCCCAAATTCTTGCTGCTCGACCAGGTCATGCTGCCAACGTGGCCTTTGCTAAAAAATTGAAACGAGCAATGGAAAAAATGGGATCTTCCCACATCCCTTTTTACGATCCAAAGCTTCCTCCAGTAATGGATATCAATCAGATAAGCAATATTTTACCCCATCGCTATCCTTTTCAGCTGGTAGACAAAATCATCTACCTTGATGAGACCGTGGTAGCAGGGGTGAAAAATGTAACCATGAACGAACCATTCTTCATGGGCCATTTTCCTGGTAATCCTGTAATGCCTGGGGTCATGCAAGTAGAGGCTATGGCACAAACAGGCGGCATATTAGTCTTGAGCTCGGTAGAAGATCCTGAAAATTACTGGACCTATTTTCTAGGCATTGAAAATTGTAAATTTAGAAAAATGGTCTTGCCTGGAGATACCATTGTCTTTAAATGCGAACTCCTAGCTCCTATCCGTAGGGGCATTGCTAAAATGAAAGGAGAAGCCTACGTAGGCAATACACTAGTTTGTGAAGCCATCATGACTGCAAGCATTACCCGAAAAGATATATGATTAGCTCCATGTCTTCTATTCATCCTGACTCCACATTAGGTTCAGGAGTACACATTGACCCATTCACCATGATCCATGAAGATGTGATCATCGGGGACAATACTTGGATTGGCTCCAATGTGACCATCTATCCCGGAGCAAGGATTGGTAAAAATTGCAAGATTTTTCCTGGTGCCGTCATTGCAGGAATTCCGCAGGACCTCAAATTTCAAGGCGAAGAATCTACGGTAGTTATTGGGGATAACACCACCATTCGTGAATGTGTGACTATATCTCGCGGTACAGTAGACAAGCAAACCACCGTCGTAGGCACTAATTGCCTATTGATGGCCTATGTACACGTAGCTCACGATTGTGTGATTGGGAGCCATGTCATTGTGGCCAACTCAGTTCAAATCGCTGGCCATGTAGTCATCGAAGACTGGGCAATCATTGGAGGATCAAGTGCTGTACATCAGTTTGTGAGAGTAGGGATGCATGCCATGATTTCAGGTGGATCTTTAGTCAGAAAAGATGTACCTCCCTTTACCAAGGCTGCAAGAGAACCCCTTACCTACGCGGGTGTCAATTCCTTGGGCTTGCGCAGAAGAGGCTTCTCTAGCGAAACAATTGCACACATTCAAGAGGTATACCGTTACTTATTCTTGAATAGTTTAAATAACAGCCGTGCCCTTGAAGAAATAGAAATCAACCTTCCTGCTACCAAGGAGCGAGATGAAATTTTAAATTTTATCCGTTCGTCTGAACGAGGGGTAATGAAAGGCTACATCAACTAGCATGTTTACCATCCAGGTTCAAAATGCTTCCAAGCGCTTTCACCACGAATGGATTTTTAAAAATCTTGATCTGGAACTTTCCACTGGGGATACTATCGCCATTACTGGAGGAAATGGTTCCGGAAAATCCACTCTTTTAAAATGCCTTTCTGGAGCCATTCCCCTAACATCTGGGGCTATTCAATACCAATCAGGAGCAACTCAAATTAGTGAAGAACAGTGGTTTCGTAGCCTTGCCCTTGCTACCCCCTATTTAGAATTGCCAGAAGAATTTACGCTAAGCGAAGTACTTTCCTTTCATTTTCAGTTTAAAAAACCACTTCAACAGCGATCTACTGGAGAAATTTTAGAAATTTTAGGGTTAGAGAAACATAAATCAAAAGCCATTTCCCAGTTTTCCTCTGGAATGAAGCAGCGAGTAAAACTTGCTTTAGCCATTTTTTCTGAGGTTCCATTGCTCCTTCTGGATGAGCCTACCACCAACTTAGATAAACAAGGTGTGACTTGGTATTTAGACCTTATCCAGCAGTTTACAACGGATCGGATTTTGGTGATCTGCTCCAATGACCCAAGAGAATTTGATTTTTGTGAGAAAAAAATAGCCTTGGAAAACTTTAAGTAAGTCAAATGGTGTGTATTCTTGTGTATACACAAGCTGAATAAAAACATTTAAAATGAACTACCGGTCTCTTCCCCTTCT
>Ga0209551_1000079_pt1 | contig 29291 bp, 46 predicted proteins | sample LauGreSuBDMM15SD_2_FD_187568 | JGI IMG/M metagenome (GOLD analysis project Ga0209551, IMG submission 187568) | Freshwater lake microbial communities from Lake Michigan, USA - Su13.BD.MM15.SD (SPAdes) (version 3) | ecosystem: Environmental > Aquatic > Freshwater > Lake | place: Lake Michigan, USA... | reverse complement strand
ATATTATTACGGCGCATCTGTGCTATCAGACTGGATGTTGACCCGCCTGCAAAGCCTTGATGTGCAAGAGCCTCGATTATCTCCTTGCGTGTGGAGCCGGGATTGTCCTTGATGTAATTAAAAGTCACACGAGAGATGTTGTTGGTTACGTTGAATGTTTTCTTCACGGGAAGTTCCTTGGTTGGTTGGGTTGGTTGCGAAAAAGAAGCTGACACTGGTTGAACAGAGGGGGTATCCCCATCGTCGTCCCACTCTTGTAATGTTTTGCTGAGTGCTTGTTTGAAAGCGGTTTGAATGTCAGGCATTTAGATTCCTCCAGTTAGTAGCATGACGATGAAAATGAAAGCAATAATCCCGATGGACTGTATCGTTGTGAGCAGTAGCTTATCCATCCCCTGCTTGTCGCCAAGCATTACGCCCTGTACCCATTCGGATTCAGGTGTAGGTTTAGGGGGCGGTTGTGTATAGAGCAAGCCGATCTTGACCTTGCCCGTATCGTAAGGTGTGTTTCTTTCCATTATTTTCTCCTTGAGTGTGTATTATATTGTCCAAGAGTAGACAGTTGTCAATAGGGTCTCCAGTATAAAAGATCCCCAATAAGTACAATTACTAATAACAAAAGTACTACTCTTTCAAACTTCTCCCATGGTGTCATCATTCTCCGTACTCCTTGTCTACATAGGCGGGGTTGCCTGTTTGGTCTCGATACTCTTTGGCATCTTTCTCAGCGTCATGCTCGTTGTCAAACACACCAAGTACTGTGTGGTTGTGGTTTCTTACTACGTACTTCGCCTTGTCGATCAACTCAACAGCGTGAGTCTCACCTTCCCCGACATTGGCTTTCTTAATATCAAACTCATCGAACGCTTTGTATGCAGCATCGTCAGCGCTGTCGGCTTCGACATTTATGGTTTGCCAGTAGGACTTAACTACTTGTACTCTGTACTTCATCTTCTCTCTCCTTTGGTTACGTATAAAAACATAGCGTGCATCAGGGCGTGTAGCAAACCATTGGCTCAGCCCTCTGTGGTCATCCTGCATCAGCGCAGGCGGATCCCATCCAGTCTTTCTCATAGTGCTCTCCTTGGGTTATGCATCGGGGACTGAGTCCCCGATGCGGGTTGATTAGGTCAACAGTGCAGGCAATGTTGGCTTGAACGATACAGGCTTGCGTACATCCCACTGCAGGTAGTAGCAGGCGACCTCGGCAATACTGCTCGCAGCATGGTGCGACTTGGTAGCTGCGCTGATAACACCAGACGCATCACCTTCCATCAACATATCGTAGATAAGCTGATCGGGCACGCACAGATCCGCACGATGCGTGTAGCTCAGAGGCGCAGCCTCGAAAGCGTGCAGAATCGTAGTGATCGTATACGCAGGCATCTCACTGAGCCAGACCTCCATAGTCTCTACGTCACACTCAGCCAGAGTAGCAGCAAGATCGTCAACTTCAGGGCGCATGAAGCCATCCTCATCAGCATCGAAGTCAGGCGAGATGTAGATGCTGTTCTCGTCGTCCTTGTCGTAGTTGGCGCTGTGTGCGCTGGTACTGCGAGGCTTGATGCTGAAGCTCTTGTTGTAGTCATACATCTCGTCGTACTCGTCATCGTAGTAGTTGCCATAGGCACTGGTGTACTTGTACGACTTGAGCGTCGCACTTTTGTAGCTGGGTATAAGACGGGATGGAGTCCAAGCGTACGTGTTGCTGAACCACATATCGTCATGCTCGATACCCTGACTGAAGTTGACGTGTTGCATACGACCCTCGCCATTCATGAACACAAAACGATTGTTGCCGATGAACTCCTCCAGCATAGACACGAAGCCCGCATCGTACACAAGCTCAGGCGATGCAGACACAGCGCTGTGCAAGTAGTCCTTGATGAAGTGCCACGTATCTGACTTGTCCTTGTCAGCAGCATTGCCTGTGTGCAGTACGCCGTTGTGCATCATGGCAATATAGCCAGGCACTACGTCATAAGGATGGCAGTTAATCATGTCGGTGTTGCCGTGTGTAGTCCAGCGGAAGTGGATGGCAATCTCACGATCGTCATTGGGCAGGCGCTGAATGAATGCAGTAGCATCGCCGAGATTCTTAGGCAGAGTCTTGGTAACCTTCAGTCCCTTGGCAGTGCCATACATGAAGCCGATGCCGTCAGGATTAGAGGTAAAGATATCGCTCAGTAGCCCGTGCGTGTTGAGCAGGGTTGAACGAACTTGTGAAGACTTGCCAGTAATAATTAGACACATAATAAAATTCCTTGATGTAAAAGATCGGGGACTGAGTCCCCGTTTGGTTGTTGATGATTAAGCTGAGATAAGGACAGGGGCATTACCCATGACCAATGTGTTGAAGACATCCTCTTGCAGACGCCATATGTCGCCGTCACGCACATAGATAACATCGTCATCATTGATAACAGAATCGTCACCGCTGTACGGAAACACCGCCATCTCTACGCCAAGACATCTGAACCTGTTGAAGTACAAGCCGTGTCGGTTAGCGTAGCCACGCATACCATCACCATCGTCATAGGGTATCTCTAGGTGATAGGGATGGTCATGCCCTTGGGCATAGCGAGTCGCATCCGTGGTGACAGGGGGAACAGCGTCAGTGCAAGTGTCCTGAGCTGGCGCAATGACTGTCGGTGTGGATGTGTGTACATTGCGCACGCCGTACCACTTGACGAGCGCAGGATACTGACCCGCCACAGTCTTGAGCCACTTGACGAACGATGTGCCGTTGAGATCACGCCACGATGCGACACGGCAGAACATGACAGACGCATGAGTGAACTCGATCTGTGCAAGCAGACGTTCCTTCTTGAGCGAAGCACGGAAGATGCGAAGCTCGACAGTGTTGTACCTGCCGTTGTAGCTGTTGTCCATGCTAAGACCAAGACGCTTAGCCTCACGAGAACCGAGATTCATCATGTTGACCATGCGATAGCGCTCACCAGACTTACCCTTGACCGCAGTCTTGGGGTTGGCAAGTATGGACTGGTGCTCTGCTGCACAGTAGCTACGAGCTTGCTCATCGACAGATGGATGACGGCCTGCAATCTTGCGAATGAAGTCGACGTTGCCAGAGCTGTTGATGAACATGAGGAACTTGCCAACAGTCAACTGCGTGAAGGCGCGAGAGTCAATGTGTACGTGCATACCGCACTTGCCCGTGTTCCATGCACGATAGGCAGGATCGATCTCCCATGCTTTGAACACCTCGATGTGCTTGGCTAGACCTTGCGGTGTAGTCACGACCTCGAAGCCGTTGTGCGGAAGCGAGCCGTCACTCTTGATGATGCAGTAGGAGGAACCCAAACGGCTACGCACAGACTCAGCAGACTCGTTGGTGTTGTTGTCACCAGACGTCATCTCAAGCTCGATGCCCATCGTGAACTCACCGAAGTGAGAAGACGTAATGCCACACGTAGAGTCGAGCACATGAAGCACGTTGGTAGAGTACGACATGATCGGCTGGTTGCGGTTCTCCCTGTCGTCATCGTCATCGTCATCACCCTCGTCGCTGTCACGATCATACGAGTAGTACGCATCACGAACCTCAGAGTAGTAGCAGTCGTCACGAGGCCAGTACTCGTTCTCATCCTCGCAGAACACAGCGTCATCGCTGAAGCATGAGTCGCACCACGTATCGTTACGCACATCGTGTGTGTTGTTCTCGTCCTCGTAGTGACCGCAGTCGCAATGCACAATGCCAAGATCGAAGTCCTCGAGAGCAGCAAACGCACTTAAGATATGCGCTGTGAAGTCATGATAGCGATTGTCAAGATCGAAGAACGCCTCACGCAACGCATCGTTATCAGCAGACTCATCGCCTGCCTTAGCACGAGCAACCAAGTGACCGAACTGCTTGAAGGAACTACGAGCGAGCTTGTAGGTCATAGCTTGGTAGTAGTACCCGCCCTTGAACCTAGCGTTAGGCTCGACTACTGGCGCAGTACCGCCGTGCTTGGCGTAATACGCATTGACGATAGCATCGACACGATTGGATATCAGCTGGCGATCAACACGACCACGACTGCCATTACGCACGCTTGTAGGCGTTAGCGTGTAGCGCATCATCTGATGCACATCGTAGCGGTCATTGGTATACAGCACAGTATCGGCATACGATAGCGACTCGACCCCATGACGTGGACTGAGGCGATAGTTGTCATGACTGAACCACAGCGCTAGGTTAGCGTCAGTGATAAGCATGGCAGGATCGACTGCACTAGACGTACGAAGCACCTCGGACATAATACGCCGACGAGTTGCGTGATACACGATGTACCTGTTGCTGAACGATACAAGCAGCAAGCCTGTGATGCGGTCTAAAGAATCGACCGCTACGAACTTAGTAAATGTAAACATACACTTCTCCTTGATTTATAAAAGATCGGGGACAGCGTCCCCGACTAACTAACTAACACACTAACTAACACAAGATCTCAACAGACCGCAGGCACCTCCACTTCATATATTGGGTTGATGAATGTGACTGTGAACCCCTTGTGCACACCCATAATGCGATCTCCTGCATCAAAGATGTAGAACAAGTTGTCCTTATTGATAAGCTCATTGAGCACCACGTCACGCATAGAGTCCGTCAAGCCCAAAGGCATGACCAGACAGCGTTCTTCGAGCTTGGGTTTGTGTGGCTCGTTCCAATACCCCTCAATACAAATTAACTTAGCCGTTGCCACTGTTGTCTCTCCTAATTTGTTAATGATTGACTCTAGCTCTTCAAACATATCGTCGTATAAGTCCATACACACATACAACGAGTGATCCCTGCGTGACTGCTCGTTCAAATTCTTGATGAGCACCTGCGTTTTCTTGAGTAAAACAATCGCCTCCTGTTTCTCTTCTAATGTCATCGCTTACTCCTTGTTGCGGTTAGTGATTGCATCCAATGCTTCTTCAGCACAAGCACCCCATGCGCCTGCGCTTATGAATGAGTTGGGCGCCCATTCAGGTTTACCTATTGCCTCCTTTGTTAGCTCGGCATACTTTGCAATAGCCTCGATGATGAATGCCTGCATGAGCACACCCTGCTGTGAGTGCGTCATGAGATCGTTGACCACTTGGATATTGGTCTTGCGTTTGATATAAGTCATTGCTTTCTCCTTGGTTAAAAACTAGATTCGGCGTACACGACTCGCCCTTGCTTCATGTGTTCGAGAATCGGTGCGCTGATGGATGCATCGAACAAGCGTAGGTCACGCTTGTACAGGCGCACAGTTGTATTGTTAAAGTCCTCTTTGGTTCCTCCTCGTTTGCTATACAGCACACAAAATATGTCGTGCAAGTCCCAGTCACTACGTGCGTATGCGACTTGCTTCCATCTGGGGTTTGCGTCATAGCGTGAGCCGACGTATGCATCGGCTGGCTTTGTAGTAACGGCACGAGGCACGCTTACTATGTTGATATCTAATCCCATGCTCACTCCTCTACAGTTACAAAACGACTTACATCCCAACGACCTGCGCTCACACGAGGCGAGTTGCCCGTGAGGTGATACACAGTTTCTTTGTTGGCGGTAACCTCCCCTTTGCTTTTGCCTCGGGTGTTGACAAGCCTCATGCCCATAGGCTGTATGGCTTCTACGACTTCATAGATTGCGCCTTCTTCAAGGCAGTCGTAGGTGTTGCTTGCGTCGATACATTTAACTTTCATTTTGGCTCTCCTATAACTTGCAGGCACTATCAGGATGGTCAACGGCATTGCCCAAGCGCCATTGACAGGGGGAAATGGAAGAGATCGGGGACTGAGTCCCCAATCCAAAGGGAATCCACGTGGAATCCCACAAAAAAGCTGACACTGGTCGTCACAAGACGCCAGACCAAGTCGCAGGTATGTGCTCAGTGTCAGTCAGGCGTGCAATGATTTTCAAAGCTTCACGCATACGCTCTAGCGTTGCCTGCCCAACCTCGGTTGAGTTCATCTCTTGCTTGCGCTCAAGGGTTTCTATCTCTTTGCGTGTGCGTGCAAGCAGCTTGTCTCTTGCCTTTGCGTTCTGCTCAGGCGTTGTCAGGCGTTGGAAGGGTACTTTGCGTTTAGCCCTTGTCTTGTGTGGTATTGCCTCGAATGCCAAGGCAATGCGGGTTTTAATCTTGTCAGGCACCCAGTCTGTCCAATGCTCGCCATTGTTTGGTAGTTGTTTCTCTATGGCGATCTGTATGGGCGTTGCATCGAGTGAGGCAAGGGGCTGGGCGAACCTACTCAATAATGTCTCCAACACCAAGATGTACGCATCGAACGCTTCGACTCGTGCCTCATCGTCTAGATCGTATGCACGCCCAACCTTGGCATTATTGAGCTCGTACCGCAGGGGTTTGAGCACCTTGTCCCACTCGGCTTTGCGTTGGGTTCGTGTGATCTTGTCGACACGCTGTGCTTCCTTCGTCTCTGCTACCTCGTCTTTGATGCGTTGCATCTCGGCAGGGTGTATGCGTTCCTTCAATAATCTTTGGTGAAGATCGTTGGGTTTGAGTTTAATGTATGCTTTGTGCATGAGATTATTGAACCTCGTATGTGTGAAATGTTAAAAAAGGAGTGATTAAATAGTTTTGCCATGCGATGCGCCAAGCAGGACACCGCATGAATGCTAGTATACAGCGAAATGTGGCAGGGTATCTATGTATTTTCCAAAAGGGCAACGCCAAGCAAAGAAAGAAAAGTGGCTTGCTTCTGAAAATGTACGCACCCCCTAGAAAAGACTCCCATATATATACGTAATAATAAAAAGATATATATATAGCCAGATTTTGCTGGAACGCTAGTGTTCATGCGGTGTTGCAGGTGGTGCAACAAGTGGCAAAGTTCTTTAATCTCCGCCATCGGTATTTTACAGCACCTATGGTCTTCAATAATCTCAGATAATTGAAGATCGGGGACTGAGTCCCTGTTCAAAGGTTCAGAGTAAGCTGCCTCATGCCACGACTCCACTCTTCAAAGGCTTTGCGTGACTCGAATACAACGCCACGCTTCTCGGGTGCACGCTTACGGAACACGTGGATGTGGTGCTGTGATCCATAGCTGATGGTTTGGTAGTGGTAGTCGATGCCACCACGTGTGATTGTGCCTATCTCCTTGATGATTGGCTGGATTAGATTGCGCATGGTTACTCTCCTGTGATGATGAGCATAAGTTGAAAGCCGAGCAAGAACGATCCGCCAAGCGTGAGCAATGCCCACAGAGGGGCAACGCCGTACTCGTTCATGCCGTTGAAGCCCACGACGATGGATGTGACAAGTGTGAGTGAACACACTATGTGCGAGATGACTGCTGTTGGTTTCATGGTTGACTCCTTAGTCGTATGATTTGAGGTGAGGGTATTCGTCACGCAAGTCTTTGAGTTGCACGCCAAGGGCTTTCGCCCATGCTTTGCGTTTGCGCTGGAAGCACACGAGTTGTACGTCACGAAGACGGATGTAGTAGTTGAAGATATCCCTTGTGGGCATGATGTTCTCCTTGAGAGTTGTATGGGCAGGATCGCCCCGTAAGCACAGCACGCTGTGCTTACAGAGTTGCCTCTTAGCGTATGATTATTGACATGGGGCGTTTGTTACGGCACGCCTCACGATATGCGTGGAACATGATTTGTCTGATGAGATTAAGGTTGCTTTTGCTCATGATGAACTCCTTGAGATTATTGATTGGACACGAAATGAAACAACGCAAGAGCCCCGCCCTTGCGCTGATCGGGAGAAAGGGGACTGAGTCCCCGTTGTGATTATTGAAGACCCTCACGCACAGCGGCGAATAAGGCGTTCACTTGTGCTCTGGTGAGCTGGGCTACTTTGATTTCCTTGATGAGATTATTGACTAACTTCTTTGGCAACTCGACTGCATTGCCTTCCTTCGCACCACAGATGAATGTGACTGTGCGACCAAGTGCCTTACGGCACGCTTCGTATGCGCTAGCATCTGAGTCAAGCACCTTCGTGCCTTCTGCTTTGCCTGCACCTGCAACGAGTGCGACTTTGTACACGAACGCAAAGTCAGGCAACAAGATCGCACGTACGTTGTCACGTGACTTACGACCGAGTTGCTTCTTGAGCGCAACACGTGCAAGGTCTGCTTTCGCAGATGCGTCTCCCTCAGCTTTGATGATGGCGACTTGACTTCTGTTTGATACTGACATGGTAACTCTCCTTGAGTTGAATGGGGACTCAGTCCCCGTTGGTTGTTGTGTCTCCGAGGGCGATCTCCCTCATTGACAACTCTAGTTTACAAAGTATGGGGGAAAATAAACTTGCCTAAAGTCTGCAGAGTTGGCTGTGGCGTTGACCCCACCCTACCCCCACCAGCCCGTTTTGGGGCATGCCGATGGATAGGACATAAACACTGTTCCACACCCGCAATCCAAATTTTCAAAAAACAGGATCGAAATACCCACATTTCAATCCCCCACCCCCCTAAAAATTTTAAAAAATTCCCAAGGATCAATGTCAAAGGTTGGACATTACAATATAAAAAAAGCCCCGAACCTTGCGACTCGGGGCGAAGATGGCAACTCAACAACCATCAAGGAGAAGCAATGACTTGCGCCATCACCGGAAATAAGTGTACACTAACAGCAACGAGGCCACAAGTGCGACGCCAGCACTAACCCTACGCAATGCTAGAACATTTAATTAACGGCGAGTTTCATCCAGAGGTGGTAGACGCCACTGCGGAAGTGCTGTCTTTTGAAAAGGCAGATCCAACTACGACCATCGACGCCAAAGTAAAGACGGCTCAGTGGCTCAAAGACCTAGAGCTTGAAGACGAAGAGATCGAGTCCAAAGCAGAACACGAATCTGCCCGTAAATCTTTTGCAAGTCTCGTGTCAGGTCAACCTGTTGGTAATACGCAACAAGCGCTAGCTAATTTAAAAACCCCTGCTGCAGTGCAGCATTTGGTTGGGATGCTGACAGCATACGATTGGGCGTTTGTCGAGCAGGCCAAGGAACTCAGGGGCTATGCAGTAGCACAAATTCTAAAAGAAGTCAAGCACCCCGACGCCCGTATACGCCTGAAAGCACTTGATATGCTCGGTAAGGTCACCGAAGTGGCGCTGTTTACTGAACGGATTGAGGTCAAGAAAACCCAGATGTCTGACGTGGAGCTTGAGACGCGCATTAAAGAAAAGCTCAACAGGTTCATGGGCGTGATTGACGTTGTCGACGTTGCAGAAGATAAAGATGAAGCCTGAGAACTTCACAACGCTGAGTAAGCTTGAGCTAGAAGCTATGGCCAAGGCTTTGCCGCACATGAGCGTTGAAGAAAAGATGGAGTTGTACGAAGACTTAGAGCTTCGTGAGTCCCGCGCCAGACTACAGGCGGCTAAAACAAACATGCTGGGCTTCGCCCAAGCGGTATATCCGGGCTTTAAGATCGGCCCACACCACAGAAAACTGGCAAAAATCTTCACCGACGTGGTCGAGGGCAGGAAAAAACGCGTGATTATCAACATCGCGCCTCGTATGGGTAAGTCTGAATTCAGTTCTTACCTGTTCCCTGCGTACTTTCTAGGTAAATACCCTGAGAAGAAGATCATCATGGGCACGCACACTGCGGGTTTGTCTGAAGATTTTGGCCGCCGGATACGTAACTTGATTGATTCTGATGAATACAGAGAAGTTTTCCCCAATACGATGGTGGCAGACGATCAAAAGGCTGCCGGTAAGTGGTCTACAAGCGCTGGCGGTCAGTATTATGCTGCTGGTGTCGGGGGCGCTCTTGCTGGTCGTGGTGCTGATTTGTTCGTTATTGATGATCCTCACTCGGAACAGGACGTAAAGTCTAACTCTAGACTCGCGTTTGATACGGCTTGGTCTTGGTTCCAAACGGGCCCACTGCAGCGTTTGATGCCGGGTGGTGGGATTATCATTGTGATGACCCGTTGGTCACTCCTAGACCTGACTGGGCGCCTGATTGACTACCAAACGAAGAACCCAGAGGCTGTTCCATGGGAAATTGTGGAGTTGCCGGCCATCTTGAACGAGGACGAAGAGGACGAGAAGTCGCTTTGGCCTGAGCAGTGGTCACTTGAGGCGCTTAAATCAACGAAAGCCAGTATTGACCCAAGGTATTGGAACGCGCAGTACATGCAGCAGCCCACATCTGAGAACTCGGCCATCGTCAGCCGTAAAATGTGGCGTATTTGGGAGCCGGATGACCCCCCACGGTGTGAATACATCATCCAGTCATGGGATACGGCGTTTGAAACCAAGAACAACTCCGACTATTCTGCTTGTACGACGTGGGGGATTTTTTACAATGAGGAAGAAAACGATACGCCTCAGCTTATGTTGCTGGATGCTTTCAAAGACAGGATGGCTTTCCCTGAACTCAAGGTCGTCGCGCTCAAACACTACAAAGAGTGGGAACCAGACGCGTTCATCGTTGAGAAAAAAGCCGCGGGTGCACCACTGATTCAGGAACTCAGGGCGTTAGGCATACCTGTACAAGAATTTTCCCCCAGTCGTGGTAACGACAAGATGGTGCGCGTGAACGCGGTTGCAGATTTATTTAGCAGTGGTAAAGTCTGGGCACCCGACACACGCTGGGCACGAGAAGTGATTGAAGAGATGGCCGCGTTCCCAGTTGGGGAGCACGACGACTACGTGGACACGACAACACAGGCGCTGCTGCGCTTTAGGCAAGGCGGCTTTATTGCTTTAGACACGGACGAGAAAGATGACCTTGCGATCTTTCACCGCCGGAAACACGAATACTACTAGGAACACACATGGCAACTAACATCGACAAAGCTCTGTACCAACAACCCATGGGCATCGACGCGCTGGGCGAACAGGAATCTCCTCTTGAGATTGAAATTGTTGATCCAGAAGAAGTCACCATCGGTATGGATGGCATTGAGATCACCCTCACGCCCGGAGAAGATGACGGCGAAGAAGGTTTTGACGATAACTTGGCCGAGTACATAAAAGATGGCGCGTTGCAGTCCTTGGCTGGTGACTTGGTGTCTGACATCGACAACGATAAGAATGGCCGCAAGGATTGGGAAAAGACTTACGTTGATGGTTTGAAGCTGCTCGGCTTACAGATAGAGGAGCGCACAGAACCTTGGAACGGCGCATGCGGTGTGTTCCACCCCATGATTACAGAAGCGGTTGTGCGCTTCCAAGCAGAGACAATTACTGAGACGTTCCCAGCCCAAGGGCCTGTGCGTAGCAAACTCATCGGCAAAGAAACGCCAGAGATGAAAGAAGTTGCGTCTAACGTTGAAGACGATATGAACTACGAGTTGACGGAAGTCATGACGGAGTACCGCGCTGAACACGAGCGCATGCTCTGGTCACTGCCAGCCACAGGCTCAGCGTTTAAGAAGGTCTACTATGATCCCAATTTGGGACGTCAAGTGTCTATGTTTATTCCTGCGGAAGATATGTATCTGCCGTACGGAACAACGGATTTGGATACTTGCTACCGCATCACGCACGTCATGCGCAAGACCAAGAACGAGATTGTCAAGCTTCAGCAAGCAGGCTTTTATATTGACGTTGATTTGCCTGACGCGCCTAGAGACTTGACAGACATCCAGAAAGCCAAGGACAAAGAGACTGGCTTTAGTGACTTGAATGACGACCGCTACACCCTGTATGAGTGCCATGTAGATTTGAACCTTGAAGGTTACGAAGACAAAGACGACTCTGGCGAAGAGACCGGCATCATGTTGCCGTACGTTGTCACGTTGATTAAAGGCTCTAACGACATTCTGTCAATTCGCCGCAACTGGAAGGAAGAAGATGACCTCAGACTCAAGCGCCAGCACTTCGTTCACTACCAATATATCCCGGGTTTTGGAGCTTACGGCTTCGGGCTTTTCCACCTTATCGGGGGCTTTGCTAAATCCGCTACATCCCTCATGCGACAACTTGTCGATGCAGGAACGCTTGCCAATTTGCCCGGCGGACTCAAGACACGTGGATTGCGAATCAAGGGCGACGACACACCAATCGCACCCGGAGAGTTCCGTGACGTAGACGTTGGTTCGGGTACGATCCGCGACAACATCTTGCCGCTGCCATACAAAGAGCCAAGCGCTACGCTGTTTAACTTGATGCAGACCATCGTTGATGAAGGCCGTCGCTTTGCTGCGACTGCTGACATGAAGGTGTCTGACATGTCTGCGCAGGCTCCCGTTGGTACAACGCTGGCGTTGCTGGAGCGTCAACTGAAGGTGATGACTGCGGTGCAGGCTCGTGTGCACTTTGCCCTGAAGCAAGAGTTCAAGCTCTTGAAGAACATCATCCGCGACTACACAGACGCTGACTACACATACACACCCGAGTACGGTACTCGCAAAGCTAAGAAAGCCGACTATGACTTGGTGGACGTTATCCCCGTGTCAGACCCCAACGCTGCGACCATGTCTCAGCGCGTTATCCAGTATCAAGCCGTCATTCAGATGGCGCAGATGGCTCCGGACATCTACAACTTGCCAGAACTGCATCGCGGCATGTTGAACGTGTTGGGTATCAAGAACGCAGAAAAGCTCGTACCAATTGAAGACGATCAGAAACCAACCGATCCAGTGCAGGAGAACCAGAATGCACTCAAAGGCAAACCGCTTAAAGCGTTCTTACATCAAGACCATCAGTCACATATCCAAGTGCACATGATGCTGATGCAAGACCCGATGATTCAGCAGTTCATTGGTCAGAACCCACAGGCTCCCAAGATCATGGGCGCAATCACTGCGCACATTGCAGAGCACGTTGGTTACCAGATGCGCCAGCAGATCGAGCAGCAGTTGGGTATGCCACTGCCTCCCGAAGACGAGAAGTTGCCACCACAGATTGAGATTGCGTTGTCGGGCATGATGGCTCAAGCGGCTCAGCAAGTGTTGATGCAAAACCAAGCCAAGGCTGCTCAGATGCAAGCACAGCAACAGATGCAAGACCCAGTCATGCAGTTGCAGATGCAGGAACTCCAACTCAAAGGCCAAGAGCTAGAGTTGAAGAAACAAAAGATCATGATGGACGCTGCTGGCAAAGCCGACGCACAGGCTTTGAGAGAGCAAGAAGTCAGCGGCAAACTGGAGTTGGAAGCTCTTCGCACAGGCGCGCAAATTAAAGAGAGCGAATTCAAACAACAGTTTGAACAAGAACGTGCTGGCATCCAAATTGGTGCTGACATCGCAAAGAGTAAAGCCCAGATGGAGTTACAAGCGCGTACTACTGCGCTCTCAAATAGTAGGAACCAGAGTGAGCCTAAATCATGATCCAAGACTTCGTACGCGTATTACGTGAAAAATTACGCACTGACATGAACAACTATGCTGATGACTTGGCTGGGGGTTCATGCCGTACTTTTGAAGAGTACCAAAAACTTTGTGGGGTTATTCAGGGTCTAGCCCTCGCAGAGCGTTATCTAATTGACCTTGCACAGAAAGTTGAAGAATCTAATGAGTGATCTTGATCTCTCCCCCGGTGCTTTTGCACTGCCTGAACCCATCCAATCTTTGGATGCACCCGAGCCTGATGCTTCAGACGAAATGAAAGCTACGCAACTTCCCACCCCAACAGGTTGGAAGATTCTTTGCGCTGTGCCAGATGTCGACGAGAAGATTGCAGGGTCAAACCTGTATAAACCAATTGAGTTTATGCGCCAAGAAGAAACAGCAACCACTGTGTTGTTTGTTTTGAAAGTAGGCCCTGATGCGTATAACGACACCGTTAAGTTTCCCAACGGAGCATGGTGTAAAGAGGGCGACTTCGTGTTAGTACGTACTTACTCCGGCACAAGATTCAAGATCTTTGGCAAGGAGTTCCGTCTCATCAACGACGACCAAGTTGATGCTGTTGTGCAAGACCCCCGCGGCTTAACCCGCGCTTGAAAGGAAGAATATGGCTGAACCGTACAAGTTCCCCGACGAAGTCGAAGACAAGAAGACCAACGAGGTTGAGTTTGAGATTGAAGGGGCTGATGAAGTAGAGATTGAAATTGAAGATGACACGCCTGAGCGCGACAGAGGCCGCAAGCCCCTAGACCGTGAAGTGCTTGATCCAACCGATGAAGAGATCGAGTCCTATTCTGACAAAGTCAAGGGACGCATTAAAGAGTTGACCCACGCCCGTCACGACGAGCGCCGTGTCAAAGAAGCAACAATGCGTGAGAAGCAAGAGCTCGAGCGTCTTGCACAGCAGTTGATTGAGGAGAACAAACGCCTCAAGCAAAACGTTTACACAGGACAAGAAGCCATCATTGAGGGCGCTAAGTCAAAAGCCGATACTGAGTTGGCTATGGCAAGGCGTAAACTCAAGGAAGCCCAAGAGTCCTATGACACGGATGCCATCATCGAAGCCCAAGAAGCTGTGATGGACGCAAAGATTCGTGCAGAACAAGTAAAAAATTATCGCCCCACCCCTTTACAGGAAGATAATTTTGAGGTACAAACGCAACAAGCCCAACCTTCAAGGGCTGAACCGGACGAAAAAACTCTGCGCTGGCAGGCAAAAAACCAGTGGTTCGGACAGCAAGGGTTTGAGGAATACACCAGCTACGCACTAGGGCTGCATCAAAAGCTAGTCACAAACGGAGTGGATCCCCGCTCTGCTGAATATTTCGACCAAATTGATGGTCGCATGAGGTCAACGTTTCCTGATTTATTCGGGCAGACAAATGACAAGCCAAGGTCTGGTGAGGTTCAAAAACGACCTACGACAGTGGTTGCCTCTGTATCTCGTTCTACGAGTGCAGGAAAAATTAAGCTGACTCAAACGCAAGTGGCGTTAGCTAGAAAATTTGGTTTAACCCCGCAGCAGTACGCTGCACAAGTAGCAAAGTTGGAGAACTGAAATGGCTGAAACAATTGACCGCTCAAATCGTGACAATAAGTCGCGCGATAAATCTGCTCGTACGGTATACGTACCCCCGAGCAACCTGCCCGATCCGACACCTGATCCAGATTACACGTTTCGCTGGGTAGCGACTCATGTGCTAGGTCAGCCATTAGCCAACAACGTGTCTTTACAGATGCGCGATGGCTATGAGCCGGTGAAAGCAGTGGATCATCCGGAATTGGCTTTGTTTGGCAACAACGCAAACGGCAATGTGGAAATTGGTGGGCTGATGCTTTGCAAAGCCCCCAAGGAACGCGTTGAGGCTCGCGCTGAGTATTACAACAAGCAAGCTCAAGCCCAGATAGATTCAGTTGATAATCATTTCATGCGAAATAATGACCCTCGGATGCCCTTGTTTGCTGACCGCAAGTCAACAACAAGTCGCGGAACAGGATTTGGTTCTGGTTCTAAATAATTTATAGGAGTCTTTATGGCTTATCCAACGGTAGACGCCCCTTACGGGCTAAAACCTGTAAACCTAATAGGTGGACAGGTATTTGCAGGCGCAACCCGCCTGATGCAAATTGCAAGTGGTTATGCCACTAGCATTTTCTATGGTGACTTGGTAAAACGTATTACTGATGGAACTATCGAAAAGGACACTGGCACAACAACTGCCACTCCTTGCGGTGTGTTCTTGGGTGTTCAGTTTACCAATGGTTCAACTGGTCAAGTCCAGCAACAGCAATTCTATCCAGCGAGCCAGTCTATCAAGTCTGGAACGCAGATTTTTGCTGTAGTCGCTGATGATCCTGACACGCTGTTCCAAGTAGTTTCTTGTTCTTCAGGCACAACCGTGGCTGGAATGGGCATTGCTGCTATTGGTAGTAACATTGCTTTGATTCAAAACTCTGGCTCTACCATTACTGGTAACTCCAAAGTGGCTATTGACGAAGGTACGCAAGATACGACCAATACGCTGCCTATCCGCATCATTGATGTGGTTCGTGATACAGCAACAGGCTCTGATACATTTGTTGAGTTTATCGTCAAGATAAATGCAACTATGCACCAGTACAACAACGCAACTGGCGTATAAGGAGCTAAATCATGGCTATTTCCCGCGCACAACTACTTAAAGAACTGCTCCCCGGCCTGAACGCTTTGTTCGGCTTGCAGTACGCTACTTACGGCGAAGAGCACAAAGAAATCTACGAAACAGAGAAATCTGAGCGTAGCTTTGAAGAAGAGACAAAACTGTCTGGCTTCTCTGCGGCTCCTGTCAAGAACGAAGGTTCTGCCATTGCTTATGACAATGCGCAAGAAGCGTTCACGGCTCGCTACAACCACGAAACCATCGCCTTGGGTTTCTCAATCACTGAAGAAGCGGTTGAAGATAACTTGTACGACAGCTTGTCTGCTCGCTACACCAAGGGTCTGGCTCGTGCTATGGCTTACACCAAGCAGGTTAAAGCCGCATCCGTCTTGAACAACGGCTTCTCGGCTGGCGTTTATGCTGGTGGTGATGGTGTTGCTCTGTTCTCTACAGCGCACCCCCTGATCTCTGGTGGTACCAACAGTAACCGTCCTTCAACCAACTCTGACTTGAATGAAACATCGTTGGAAAATGCTGTGATTCAGATCGCTGCTTGGACTGATGAGCGTGGTCTGTTGATCGCCGCTAAGCCTAGAAAATTGGTTGTGCCTCCAGCACTTCAGTTCGTTGCTACTCGTTTGCTCGAGACTAACCTTCGTGTTGGTACCGCTGACAACGACATCAACGCGTTGAAGAACAACGGTTCAATCCCTGAAGGTTACACAATTAACCACTACCTGACGGACACCAATGCTTGGTTCTTGTGCACAGACGTTCCTAACGGCCTGAAGCACTTTGAACGTATGGCCTTGACTACTGGCATGGACGGTGACTTTGATACAGGTAACGTTCGTTACAAAGCCCGTGAGCGTTACAGCTTCGGCTTCAGCGATCCACTGGGCGTCTTCGGTTCACCCGGTTCGACCTAATAAAACAGCCCCACAAGGGTAAGTTTGAGGCCGCCTGCGGGTGGCCTTTTTGTTGTCATAAAGTTAAACTACGATCAGATTGCAGCCGCTGTGGTTGCACAAACATAGGGGCATATTATGAAATTTGAAATGGAATTTGGTTACTTTGGTAACAACAAGCTGTCTATTGAGACTAACGACTTTGACATGATTCATATTTTTCAAGAATTTGTGCAATTTCAAGAAAACTACGGCTGGGCTGTCGATTACATAGCCGTGCCTGATGACGACGAGTTTGACGACGAAGACGACACAGAAGAAGAGTTAGATGGCGCTGTGGCTGACGCTGCCGCAGAAGCTGCTGACAACAAGTGATACTAGGGGGCTTCGGCCCCCTTCTTCTTTTTAGCTTTTTTAACAAGCCGTTCGTCGTGGTGGTGTATGCGGTGGCAGTTGGCGCAGAGCACAACACACTTCTTAACTTCTTCCATAGCCCGTTTGAATGCACGATTTTTTATTAGCTTGTTGACAGATTCTTCTTTTGTACTGCTGTCGATGTGGTGGAAGTCAAACGTAGCAGGGTGGTCTTGCCCGCATTTTATGCACGCTAATGTAGCTTTAAAGCTACGCCACTGATCTTTATATGCCTTGGCAGAAGCCTTGCTTGCCGCAATTACAACGGCTTTATTGTTAGCGTAGTACGTACTTGCGTACGTCTTTTGTTTAGTTTGTTTAACAATTTTATCTTTATACGGCATGTTTGATCCGGTACTTCCAATACAACGCCGTTTTTAAACCCCAAGGTTGAGATGGCTCAAACATTTTGAAACCTATAGCTATCAAACTGTTAGCAGATGCGGGGTTTTGGTTGGTGTCTGTGATGACCCAGTTCATGCCTAACGCTTTGGCTTTGCGAATCCGCGCTTTAATAAACCTCTTCTGAAGCCCGCGTCCACGATGAGCGAGTACAACACCTGCCCGACAAAGATACATAGTGTCAGACCAACGACTAGAGGGAACAACACCAGCGAACCCAGCAGCCTCACCGTTCTGTGTGTAAGCGACATACCAGTAGCCTTTTGTAATTGGATAAATTTTATCGTGGGGAAGACACGCTTTTTGAAGCAACGTCAACAACTGCACCACCTCTGGCTGGCGAGTATCGACAGGGACAACGCGGTATTTCATGCCCTCATAATGCCAAAAGATTGTGACAACAAAAATAATTGTTGCACGCTTAAAAATACCGTGATATAAACACAGTAATCCGGGCTTTCCGGTGCATCAAACAGTCCCGGCTGACGACATACAGATTGATGCACTTAACTTGTATGTAAGGAAAAATCATGGCACGCACTACGTTTCAAGGCCCAGTTCGTTCATTGGGCGGCATTTATCAACAAGGCCCAGCGACTGTCGTTGATATCACAACAAGCACTACATTAAGCCCCGAAGAGCATGGTGGTCGTATCATTGCTGTTGGCGGTTCTTTGGCAGCGGCAGTTACTTTGACTTTGCCCACAATTAACACAACGGCTAACTCCACAACATCTGGCCCCGGTCAAGACCCAAGCACAGCCAACAACGAAGGCGTTGTTTACACAATCTGGGTTCCTACTACCATTTCTACAAGCTCTTTGAAGATTGGTACAACTGCTGCTTCCAGCGATTTGTACGTTGGCGCTGTGATCTCTATTGATTCAGACTCATCTGGCGCTGTAGTTGCCTTCTCTGCTAACGGTTCTTCCAATGATTTCATTAATTTGAACGGTACGACTACTGGCGGTGTAGCGGGCACACGTATTCAGATCGTTGCAATCGCGGCTAACAAGTACATGGTGACCGGAAACGTTATTGGTTCCGGCACTGTTGCTACACCATTTGCAGATTCCTAATCAACCCAAGGGGCTTCGGCCCCTTTTTTAAAGGAGATTGATTATGATGCAAACTGACGTTAAGCAAGGGCATTTAAACCAAAGTGGTTTTTTTGTTCTTGGACGAAATCGCGTTAAAGGCATTTCGTTTTTTGGTTCTGGCACGGATGGCACTGTAGTGTTGTTTGATACCGCTTCTGTACCTGTAACGGCTAGTGTTACTTATGCTCGCTCTGGTACAACTGTGACGGTGACAAAGACTGCTCACGGCTTGTCTACAGGCGCTGTTGTTGGTATTCACTTTGACAGCAATACAAGTCAATCAGCAACTGATGGAAATTACACTATCACTCGCACAGGCGCGGATACATTTACGCTAACAGACATTAACACCGGAACAATTACTTCTACTGCGGCTTCGTATGTAAGTGGCGGTGGTCGGTGGCTGATGACTTACGAAATAGACGGCACTGATACTTTTAGTAACGCACCGTTTATTCCGGGCGAAGGTGTTCTGGCGGTCAACGGCATTTATGCACTGATGACCAACATCGATTCGGTGCAGATTTATTATGGCTAAGAGTCCAGCATGGCAGAGGAAAGAGGGCAAATCCGAAAAGGGTGGCTTGAATGCCAAGGGGCGGGCTTCGTACAACGCGGCCAACCCCGGGAAACCCGGATTGAAGCGTCCTCAACCCGAGGGCGGCTCACGGCGCGACTCCTTCTGCGCCCGTATGGAAGGCATGAAGAAGAAGCTAACCAGCGCAAAGACAGCCAACGATCCGGATTCAAGGATCAATAAGTCTTTGAGGGCGTGGAACTGTAAGGATGGCGGCTATGTAACTGCGGCTGATGGCTGCGCTACAAAAGGCAAGACAAAAGGGCGGATGGTATGACCCAGCATGACACAGCTAAAACAATTGCAGACGGCGCGGCAGTCTTAACGACTGTTGGTGTTATGGCTACGTGGCTTCCGCCTTTGGCTTCTCTGTTCACGATCATTTATCTTGGGCTTCGCATCTGGGAGTCTGATACTGTTCGTGAAATGACTAAACGCAAGAAGGCAGATAATGCCGTCGACGAGTAAGAAGCAACACAATTTCATGGCTGCGGTGGCTAACAACCCATCGTTTGCTAAGAAAGTAGGAGTCCCACAGTCCGTGGGTAAAGAGTTTAACCAAGCGGACAAAAGCCGCAAATTTTCTAAGGGTGGTGATACTATGGCTTCCAAAATGAATCCCGGAATGATGGCAATGATGGCTAAGAAAAAAGGCGCAACCAAAATGGCCGGTGGCGGCATGCCCATGAAAAATGGTAAACCTGCTTTTATCGGTGATGGTAAGGGCATGAACAAAGGCGGTATGGCAATGGGCAAGGTCAAGACAGCCGCCCCTAGCAAAGACGGTATTGCTGAAAAAGGCAAGACCAAAGGTAAGATGGTCAAGATGAACATGGGCGGCAAAGCCTGCTAAGGAGTCGACATGAAACGACGTTACAACGAAGGCGGTGAAACAGACGCAATGGAAGAGGCGAATAAACGCGAAGACATGGCGTTAAAAAACCCCAACGCCAAAGAATATGGCGAGTCTGGCACTTCGTATACAACAAAGGCCGAGCCTAAAACAAAGCCTAAAACAAAACCTAAAGCCGTACGAAGAAGTTTTGACGAGCCTGAGCCTAAACTTATTGACCCCGCTAATATTAGAAGTGGCCGTCGTGAGTTTGAAGAATCACAAATAGCCCCAGCGGATAAAACCAAAATGTCCGTGTCAGAGCGTGCAAAGGCAACCCGTGAGAGCGCTAGAAGCGGTAGCGGTTCAACCGATAAGCGTTCTGTTAACGAGCGCATTCGTTCTGCTATGGGCATGAAAAACGGTGGTATGACTGCTTCTAAACGTGCAGACGGTATTGCCACTAAAGGCAAGACCCGCGGAAAGATGTGTTGATAGTATGATGGCCAGTCGCGGTATGGGGGACATCTCCCCCTCTAAAATGCCCAAGGGTAAGAAGAAAGCCCGGCGGGACGACACTGACTTTACCCAGTACAAAGAGGGTGGAAAAGTAAAATCCAAGGTGAACGAAGCTGGTAACTACACCAAGCCCGGTTTACGTAAACGGATTTTTAACAGCGTAAAAGCTGCCGCAATTGTTGGTACTGGCGCAGGTCAGTGGTCAGCACGTAAAGCGCAGGTCATGGCTAAACGGTACAAAGCCGCAGGTGGCGGGTATCGTGATTAAAGCCCCACAACAATCCCTGAAAAACTGGGGCAAACAAGATTGGACAACTAAAAGTGGTAAAAAATCTTCTGACACTGGTGAACGATACCTTCCAAAAGCTGCGATCAAAAGTCTCAGCGCTAGTGAGTACGCTGCGACGACCAAAGCCAAGCGAGCCGGAAAAGCCGCCGGTAAACAATTCGTAGCACAGCCCAAAACGATTGCAAAGAAAACGGCAGGATTTAGATGACCACTTCAGGAACCACAGCGTTTAACCTTGACCTCACTGAGTTGGTTGAGGAAGCGTTTGAACGCGCCGGTTCGGAGTTGCGTACGGGTTACGACTTACGTACAGCCCGCCGTTCATTGAATTTGATGTTTGCTGACTGGGCAAACCGCGGTGTCAACATGTGGACGTTTGAGCAGGGGACAATTAACCTGACTCCGGGTCTGAACAACTACGCACTACCCGTAGATACAGTGGATCTACTTGAGCATGTGATTCGCACAGGTGCGGGTAGCGCATCCACGCAGTCTGACCTGACCATCACGCGTATCAGTGTTTCTACTTACGCCACGATCCCCAACAAACTGCAACAAGCCCGTCCTATTCAGGTGTGGTATCAGCGTTTGGATGGCCAGACTTCTTCTATTGGCACCACGCTTAACGGCGGTATTACGGCCACAGATACAACAATCACATTAACTTCGGCGGCGGGACTCCCAGCTACAGGGTTCTTGTTGATTGAGTCTGAGACTATCCAATATGGCTACATCTCTGGCAATGTGCTTAATAACTGCTTCCGTGGGCAAAACGGCACGACTGCTGCAACGCACTTAACAGGCGTGTCTGTATTCACGCAGAATCTGCCCTCTGTGACCCTCTGGCCAACCCCAGACAGTAGTGCAACATACCAGTTTGTGTACTGGCGCATGCGCCGTATTGATGATGCTGGCGGGGGTGTACGCACGATGGACGTACCTTTCCGCTTCCTGCCCTGTATGGTGGCAGGTTTAGCTTATTACTTGGCTCTTAAGATTGAGAATGGCGCTGAGCGCCTACCTGTCTTGAAACAACAGTACGATGAAGCTTGGCAGTTGGCTTCTGATGAAGATCGTGAGAAGGCTTCGGTTCGTTTTGTTCCACGTCAGATGTACATAAACTAACGGGTGCGTAAATGGGCAATCGCTTTGCATCCGGTAAGAACAGTATCGCCATGTGCGATAGGTGCGGCCAACAGTTTAAATTGACGGCTTTGAAAAAAGAAGTCATCAAGACAAAGCTTTACAATTTGATGGTGTGCCCAGTGTGTTGGGATCCAGATCAGCCGCAGTTGCAGTTGGGTATGTACCCAGTGGATGATCCACAGGCAGTGCGTGATCCCCGCAAGGACACAACGTACGTTACGGCAGGCGTTAACGCTAGTGGCAGTTTGACTGGCGGTTCGCGGGATATTCAGTGGGGTTGGAACCCTGTGGGCGGAGCCAGTAATTTTGATGTTGCTTTGACACAGAATTACTTGGTGGCAACAACAAATGTTGGTACAGTTACAGTAACAGTTACTTAGGAGTTAGTTATGAAAGACATGACACAAGACAAGAAGATGGTGAAGTCCGCCATCGGTAAGCACGAGAAGAATATGCACCCGGGCAAAGCGCCTACAAAGCTTGCCAAGGGCGGTAAGACCAATGAGATGATGATGCAGTATGGTCGCGGTATGGCCAAAGTTAAGAATCAGGGGAAATAACATGGCCAAGGTTAACAATTTACCCGCTTCGGCGTACGCTAAGCCACACACCATGAGTGGCGCGCCTGTTGTTGCGTCTACAAACCCCGGTTCTGGCGTCAATCGCAGTAAAGCCGACACCGTTAATATGAGCGTTGGTAACATCAGCAAAGCTGCTGGTAACGAAACTACTAAGACATCCGGTATCGTCACCCGTGGTAACGGCGCGGCGACCAAAGGCACGATTGCTCGTGGGCCAATGGCGTAAAGTATGAATTACACTGAACTCAGCAACGCGATCCAAGCGTACACGGAGAACACGGAAGCAGATTTCGTGACTAATATCCCCGTGTTCGTTCAGCAAGCTGAAGAGCGTATATTCAACTCGGTACAGTTTCCGTCTTTGCGCAGTAACGTGACAGGGGTGATGACTACAAACAACAAGTACTTACAGTGCCCCACGGACTTTTTGGCGGTGTATTCATTGGCGGTTATTAACGCCAGTGGTGAGTACGAGTACTTGTTAAACAAAGACGTTAACTTTATCCGGCAGGCGTACCCACAGCCCACAGACACAGGAATTCCTAAGTACTATGCGCTGTTTGGCCCGCGTTCGGATAACGCGGCAGAGTTAACTTTTATTCTTGGCCCAACACCCGACGCGGGATACAGTGCTGAGCTTCATTATTTCTTTTACCCACCAAGCATTACTGTTTCTCCCTATACTTCGTGGCTGGGTGATAACTTTGACCCCGTGCTTTTGTACGCATCTTTGGTTGAGGCTTACACCTACATGAAGGGCGAACAAGATATGATGACTCTGTACAACCAGAAGTTCATGGAAGCTCTTGCGTTGGCCAAGCGTTTGGGTGATGGTATGGAGCGTCAAGATGCTTACCGTTCTGGGCAGTTCCGTCAGAAGGTAACTTGACATGTCAATCATCCAGACCCAGACCACAAGTTTCAAAGCAGAGCTTTATCAAGGCATACATGACTTGACAACTGACGTGATTAAGATTGCCCTGTACACAGCTTCTGCTAATTTAAACGAAGACACAACGGCGTATTCAGCTACGAACGAAGTAGCTAATACAGGCACTTACGTTAATGGCGGGGCAATACTAACGCCTATTACGGTATCATCTTCTGGATACACAGCTTTCGTAAGCTTTCCAAATATCTCGTGGACTGGGGCAATCACGGCTAGATGCGCGTTAATCTATAACGATACCGTTGCCGGTAATCCATCCATAGCTGTTTTGGACTTTGGGTCTGACAAAACATCGACAACCACGTTTACAATCACCATGCCCGCAAACACCGCTACGGCGGCTCTTATCAGGAGTTCAAATTGATTACTACGACCAAAGGCGAAATGGACGAATCATTGCTTGAAAAGCGTGAAGGAACCATTGATAATGATAACGAAACTACCACATGGGTGGAGTATTGGTTAGAGGGTGAATTAGTTCACCGTTCGGCGCACGTTCAACTAAAACGTGCAGTTGTTAGTTTTGGCGAAACCGCTGAATTTTAAGGAAAAATCATGGCAAATACACAAGCAATGACCACTTCATTCAAGGTCGACTTATTTAATGCAGTTCATGCGTTTAACGGTACGGGCGTCCCTGCGCACACAGCATCAACTGCTGATACGTTTAAGGCGGCTTTGTACACGGCGGCAAGCTCTTTGGGTGCTTCAACAACGTCGTACACGGGTGCAGTAACTGAAGTATCTGGAACAGGTTATACCGCTGGTGGTGTAACTGTTACGTTTGGTACCGCACCAAGCAGTTCTGGAACAACATCGTTCTTAACGCCTTCTGCAAGTATCACATACACAACAGTTACACTGTCTACTTCGTTTGATGCAATGCTTTTGTATAACGACACAAACTCAGGCAAAAAATCTGTGGCTGTTTACACGTTCACGGCTCAAACAGTTGCTGCTGGTACGTTTTCACTGACTATGCCAACTAATGATGCAACGACCGGATTGCTGCGAATTGCGTAATTGATAAGTCATGTCCACAGCATGGGGCGCAGGCACTTGGGGTAGTAATACTTGGGGCGGTAGTCAAAATGCGCTCACAGGTGTATCAGCCACGGGCGCTGTTGGGACAGTTGCTTTAGTAATTTCAATTGCGCTAACCGGAGTAGCAGGTACAGGTTCTGTCGGGACAGTTAGAGTTGCAGAAAGTGTAGCTCTTACTGGCGTAGCAGGTACTGGCTCAGTCGGGTCAGTAGGAGTTGCAGAAAGTGTTGCTCTTACAGGGGTATCTGCTACGGGTCAGGTGGGCAGTGAAGGAGTTGCAGAAAGTGTTGCTCTTACTGGAGTAGCTGCTACTGGCTCAGTTGGATCGGTTGGGGTTGCAGAAAGTGTTGCTCTTACAGGCGTGGCAGGTACAGGCCAAGTTGGATCAGTGGGAGTTGCAGAAAGTGTTGCTCTTACGGGTGTATCAGGTACGGGTTCTGTTGGATCAGTAGGAGTTGAGGAAAGTGTTGCGCTAACCGGTGTAGCCGGTACAGGTTCTGTTGGGTCGGTTGGGGTTGCGGAAAACGTTGCTCTTACAGGCGTGGCAAGTACAGGCCAAGTTGGATCGGTTATTTATAGTGCATCAGCCGCAATATCTGGGGTGTCTGGTACAGGCTCAGTTGGTACACTAAATATTGAAACATCGTTGTCAGGGGTATCTGCTACTGGGGCGGTAGGTTCCGTTGGAGTAGGTAGACAGCTTTCTGGGGTATCTGGTACAGGATCGGTAGGAACCGTTGGAACCGGGTTACAACTTTCCGGCGTAGCGGGTACAGGTTTTGTTGGATCGGTGGGAGTTGAGGAAAGCGTTGCTCTTACAGGTGTATCTGCTACGGGTCAGGTAGGCACTGAAGAAGTTGTAGAAAGTGTTGTCCTATCCGGTGTAGCGGGTACAGGCGAAGTTGGGTCGGTTGGGGTAGGTATACAACTTTCCGGCGTAGCGGGTACAGGCGAAGTGGGGTTGGTTGAAGGTGTAAAAAGTGTTGATCTCACAGGTGTAGCGGGTACCGGCGCGGTTGAATCGCTTGGTGTTGGGCAACTGTTGTCGGGTGTTCAAGCTACAGGTACGGTAGGCAGTGTAGGTGTTGGTGTAGCGCTTACGGGCGTTAGTGCAACTGGCAGTGTTGGAACGGTTACATTTACGTCTTTAGTTGCGTTGTCTGGTGTTAGTGCTACAGGTTCAGTAGGCTCTCTTAATATTGCGGTATCGTTGTCAGGAGTTTCAGCAACTGGATCGGTTGGCTCAATTGCACAGGCAATTGCTTGGAGTGTAATAGATGACACACAGACCGCAAACTGGCAGAATATCGGTAATACACAAACAGCGGCTTGGGCTGATGTTTCAACGAACTAGGAGTTAAAAATGGCATCAACATGGTCAGCACTTAAAGTAGAGTTGCAAGGGACGGGGGATAACTCGGGCTCATGGGGAACGGTTACCAACGTCAATCTGGGCGATGCAATTTTAGGTGAAGCTATTACAGGCTCTGCCACGGTAAACTTTGCAACTGATGCAGACGTCACGGTTACCCTCACTGACTCGGCTACAACTCAAGCAGCTAGAAACCTGCGTTTAAACATCACAGAAAGTTCTACTGGCATTGGTTCTGTACGTAACTTGATACTGGGTTCTGGTTGCCAGATTGAGAAGTTTTACCTTATCAATAATACAGGCACTGGAGCCAAGACAGTTAGGAACACTACAGGTACAGGCATATCTGTTCCTGCGGGTAAGGCAACGCTGGTTTACAACGATGGCACAAACGTTGTTGATGGTGCTTCCTACTTTACTTCTTTAACTTTAGGTTCCGCTTTACCCGTACTTTCTGGCGGTACAGGCGTAACAACAAGCACAGGCTCTGGCAACAATGTTTTGTCAACTAGCCCAACCTTAGTCACCCCTATCCTTGGAACACCCACAAGCGGCACTTTAACGAATGCTACAGGCTTACCAATCAGCACAGGTGTATCAGGCTTGGGAACAAACGTAGCAACTTTTCTGGCGACTCCATCAAGTGCAAACCTAGCGGCAGCCTTAACCGATGAAACTGGTAGTGGTGCTAATGTCTTTGCAAACACTCCGACATTGATAGCACCTTTACTTGGTACACCTACATCAGGGGTTGCAACAAACTTAACGGGTCTACCGTTGACTACAGGTGTCACTGGGACATTGCCTGTCGCCAACGGCGGTACGAGCCTAGCAACTCTTACAGCAAACAACGTCATACTAGGCAACGGTACATCAGCACCTTTGTTTGTAGCTCCTAGTACTGCTGGCAATGTGCTGACAAGCAATGGAACGACTTGGGCAAGTTCTGTTCCGGCAGGTGGCGGCATTTCTTATACGCCAGTCAAAACAGCAAACTACACAGCCGCAAACAATGATGGTGTTCTAACCAACACAACGGGCGGTGCTTTTACAGTTACTTTGCCTACAAGTCCATCAGTAGGTAACATTATTGTTGTCGTTGACTCATTTAGTCAGTGGGGTACAAACAATTTAACGATTAACCCTACGGCGTTGATTAAGATTGCTAATAATACGGCTGGCGACACATTGGTTTGTGATATTACGGGTATAACTGTTACGCTTGTTTACACAGGCGCAACTTATGGATGGAATGTTTCTGCACAAATTGGTGGTAATAGCGGGACAGTGGTTACACTAGCTGGCACACAGACGCTTACCAATAAAACCATTGCTTACGGAAGTAACACGTTAACTGACGTAGTAGGTGTAACAGCAACCCAGACGCTTACCAATAAAACATTAACAAGCCCAACGCTGACAACCCCTGTACTTGGAACGCCATCAAGTGGAACACTATCTGCTTGCACAGTTGACGGCACAAACAAAGTTGGCTATCAAAACATTCCGTTGTCTGGAATTAAAACGGCAAGTTATACATTGGTAGCTGGTGATGTTGGCAAGTTTATTGAACTGGGTACTGGAGGCACCGTTGTTGTTCCAGCATCTGTATTTACAACGGGTGATGCAATCAGTATTTTTAACAACACCGCAGCGTCTATTTCTTGCACTTGTTCTGCTGTAACAACAGTTTATAAGGGGGGCACAGATTCAGATATTGCTTCTTTTAGCGTGGCTACACGAGGTGTAGCTACTATCCTGTTTATTACTGCCACAGTTGCTGTAGTCACGGGTAATTTAGCATGAGTGGAATTATGCTTAATTTGGCTGGCGGCTCATTTGGTGGTGGAGTCACGCCTACAATTGATTTGCTAGTTGTTGCTGGCGGAGGTGCAGGCGCGGAACGTCATGGCGGCGGTGGTGGTGCTGGTGGCTATTTTAACCAAACAAATTTTGCTGTTGTCGCTGGCACTCCTTACAGTATCGCAGTGGGTGGCGGTGGCGGTGGCACTGGTAGTAATGGCGGTAATGGAACTAACTCTACATTTTCATCAATAACCGCAGTTGGTGGAGGCGGCGGGTTTATTTCTGGCACTTCAAACTCTGGCGGTTCTGGTGGCGGCTCCCCCGGTGGCGGCTCTGCCGGTACTGGTACTCAGCCCTCTCAAGCTGGCGCTTCTGGAACTTATGGTTTTGGTAATAATGGCGGCGCTAATAGTGGCGACTATGGTGGCGGCGGCGGCGGTGCTGGTGCAGTCGGCGGTACTGGCGGTCTTCCAAATCCGCCGGGCAACATAACTGGTGCTGGCGGTGCTGGTAAGCAATATTCAAATGGTACTTTCTATGCTGGCGGGGGCGCGGGTGCTGGTCGTGACAACTATGATACTGGCGCTGGAGGAACAGGCGGTGGAGGTGGTGGGACGCGCAGTGATCCCGGCGATGCTGGAACAGGCGGTGGCGGTGCTGGCGGTAATGACACTGGGGTTGAAGGCGGAAGTGGTGGTTCTGGAGTCGTAATTCTTCGCTATGCAGACACTTTTCTGGCCGCAACATCAACTACGGGTTCTCCAACAATTACAGTTTCAGGCGGCTTTCGCAACTATAGATGGACTGGTTCAGGTTCAATTACATTTTGAGGATAAATTATGGCTACAGTAGCACTATCAGCAATCATCACCCCTAGCAATGTTGTCACGGCAACAAGCACAAATACACTAACAAATAAAACGCTGACCTCGCCTACGCTAACAACTCCCGCATTAGGTACGCCAGCAAGTGGCGTATTATCATCTTGCACAGTTGACGGCACTGACGCAGTAGGCTTTAGAAATATTCCTGTTAATAGTCAGAGTGCGGCTTACACATTGGTCTTGGCAGATTCGGGCAAAACAATTCTTCATCCTGCGGCTGATGCCAATGCAAGGACATTTACTATTCCCGCAAACAGTTCTGTGGCTTACGCAATTGGGACGGCAATCACATTTATAAATATGACAAGCCAAGTGGTAACAATTGCTATAACGACAGACACAATGTATTTGTCTCCTTCTGGAACTACAGGCTCACGAAGTCTTGCTCAATATGGTTCTGCAACAGCTATTAAAATAACCTCGACAAATTGGCTCATCTCTGGGAGTGGTTTGACATGAGTGGCGCACTACAAGCGGTTTTTCAAAACCAACGCTCATTTGCTTCCGGAAAAACACCTACTGTTGAATATGTAGTAGTTGCTGGCGGTGGTGGCGGTGGTGGTGGAAC
>Ga0209551_1000070_pt1 | contig 30716 bp, 29 predicted proteins | sample LauGreSuBDMM15SD_2_FD_187568 | JGI IMG/M metagenome (GOLD analysis project Ga0209551, IMG submission 187568) | Freshwater lake microbial communities from Lake Michigan, USA - Su13.BD.MM15.SD (SPAdes) (version 3) | ecosystem: Environmental > Aquatic > Freshwater > Lake | place: Lake Michigan, USA... | reverse complement strand
AATGGTAATGGGCACTATTGCAAAAAAAATGGGCCCAGTATTGCAGCAAGTATATACCCAAATGGCCGAACCCCGCTGGGTAATTGCCGTAGGTGCCTGTGCATCTAGTGGTGGTATTTTCGATACCTATTCGGTTTTACAGGGCATCGATGAAATTATTCCGGTGGATGTATACGTACCCGGTTGTCCTCCACGCCCCGAAGCCATTATCGATGGGTTTAATAAAATACAAGAATTAGTGAAAAACGAATCTCTTCGTCGTCGCGAATCGCCAGAGTATCAAGCACTATTAGCCAAATACGGAATTCAATAATGGGCACACTAAGCAACCAGGTAGTAGTTCAAAAACTAACGGCACGTTTTGCCGATAAGATATCGGTACCAACCGAGCCATTTGGTCTATTAACGTTTGAAACGAATACTGAAACTATTGCCGAAGTTTTACGCTTTTTAAAAGAAGATAAAGAACTTCAGTTTAATTATCTCACAGATATTACAGGCATCCACTATCCCGAGCAAGAATTAGCTATTGGGGTAATATACCATTTGCACAGTTTAAGCACAAATGTGCGTATACGCATTAAAGTATTTCTTTCAGTTGCTAATCCAAGCATTCCTACCGCCACTACTTTGTGGGAAGGAGCCAATTGGATGGAACGTGAAACCTATGATTTTTTTGGAGTGCAGTTTGAAGGACACCCAAATTTATGCCGCATTTTAAATGTAGATGACATGACGGTTTTCCCGATGCGTAAAGAATACCCATTAGAAGACCCTAACAGAGTAGATAAAAAAGACCTTTTCTTTGGAAGATAAGATGAACAACCATCCGGTATATACAGATAACGATCCGCAAAAAGAGACCATTACCCTAAATCTTGGTCCTACTCACCCGGCTACGCATGGCGTTTTCCAAAACGTACTCGAGTTAGATGGCGAACGCATTGTAAGTGGCGTATCCACCATTGGCTACATTCACCGTGCATTCGAAAAAATTGCCGAGCATCGTCCATTTTATCAAATAACCCCACTAACCGATCGCTTAAACTATTGCTCATCGCCTATAAACAATATGGGTTGGCACATGACGGTAGAAAAATTGCTCAATATACAAACGCCTAAACGGGTAGATTACCTCCGTGTAATCATCATGGAGCTTTCTCGTATATCCGATCACTTAATTTGCAACGGAATTTTAGGTGTAGATACCGGTGCCTTTACAGGCTTCTTGTATTTAATGGAAGAACGGGAACATATTTACGAAATTTTTGAAGAAGTGTGCGGCGCCCGTTTAACCACTAACATTGGTCGTATAGGTGGCTTCGAACGCGATTTCAACGACATCGCTTTTGCTAAAATTCGTCAGTTTTTGGTGAAATTTCCACCTATATTAAAAGAGTTTGAAACCCTCTTTAACCGCAACCGTATTTTCATTGAACGTACCAGTGGCGTAGGAGCGGTAACAGCCGAAACAGCATTAAATTACAGTTGGAGCGGCCCCATTTTAAGGGCTACCGGCGTAGATTACGATGTACGAGCCAATGAACCTTACGCTTCTTATCAAGATTTTGATTTTGATATTCCGGTAGGAACCACCGGCGATGTGTACGATCGTTATATTGTCCGAAACGAAGAAATGTGGCAGAGCTTACGCATTATTGAGCAGGCCATGCAAAAGCTAGAAAAAGAGCCAAAAGGCGTTTTTCATGCTGATGTTCCCGAATTTTATCTGCCGGCAAAAGAAAGTGTGTACAACAATATGGAAGCATTAATTTACCATTTCAAAATTGTAATGGGCGAAATTGATACCCCAAAAACAGAAGTTTACCACGCCGTTGAAGGCGGTAATGGAGAACTTGGTTTCTATTTAGTAAACGATGGTGGTCGTTCACCGTATCGTTTGCACTTCCGCAGACCAAGCTTTATCAATTACCAAATGTATGCCCCAATGAGCAGCGGTATGTTACTATCTGATGCCATTATTAACATGAGTAGTTTAAACGTTATTGCCGGAGAATTAGATGCTTAAAGTAACCGAAACGCAAGAAATCACCTTCTCCAAAGAATTGCTTAAACAGTTCGATGAGATCGTTACCCGCTATCCGGAAGGCAAGCATAAATCTGCTTTATTACCTATTTTACACTTGGTACAAGCAGAATTTGGCTGGATAAGTACAGCCTCTATGGACAAAGTAGCGGCCTATTTACATATTTTACCCATAGAGGTATATGAAGTAACCACTTTTTACACCATGTTTTTCTTGCAGCCGCAAGGCAAATATGTATTAGAAGTGTGCCGTACCGGTCCCTGCAACTTAGTAGGAGCCGAAAAAATGATGCAACACATCGAGAAAAAATTAGGAGTAAAAGAAGGCGAAGTAACTAAAGATGACTTGTTTAGTTGGAGAGGCGTAGAATGTTTAGCAGCATGCGGTATGGCCCCGGTGTTACAAATTGGCCCAGATTATACCTACTATGAACATCTAACCACAGAAAAATTAGATGCTTTGGTAGACGAATTAAAAAGTAAAAAGGCGTAATAATATGGCTCGTAAACTATTATTAGAACACATTAATGTACCCGGAATCAATACTTTCGATGTTTACCGGAAGCAGGGAGGATACCGTGCCGTGGAAAAAGCCTTGAAAAAACTTTCGCCAGACGATGTGGTGGAGGAAGTAAAAAGATCAGGACTTCGTGGTCGTGGTGGGGCAGGTTTCCCAACCGGCATGAAATGGAGTTTCTTGGCTAAGCCCGAAGGTAAAGCACGCTATTTGGTATGCAACGCCGACGAATCTGAGCCAGGTACTTTTAAAGACCGTTATTTAATGACCCATATTCCTCACTTATTAATCGAAGGAATGATTGTGTCGAGTTATGCCTTGGGCGCCAATACCTCGTACATTTATGTACGTGGCGAAATGATGCCCCAAATTCGCATCTTGGAAAAAGCTATTGCCGAAGCCAAAGCAGCCGGATTTTTAGGAAAAAATATTTTAGGTTCTGGCTACGATTTAGAATTGTACTTGCAACCAGGTGGCGGTGCCTACATTTGTGGCGAAGAAACTGCTTTAATTGAATCATTGGAAGGAAAACGTGGAAACCCACGTATTAAACCACCATTCCCGGCTATTTCGGGGGTTTGGGGTTGCCCAACGGTGGTTAACAACGTTGAATCTATAGCAGCGGTTGTGTCTATTATAAATGAGGGTGGCGATGAATATGCCAAAGTGGGTATTGGTCGCAGTACCGGAACCAAACTCATTTCGGCATCGGGTAATTTAGCCAAACCGGGTGTATACGAAATTGAATTGGGCCTTTCGGTAGAAGAATTCATCTATTCAGAAGAGTATTGTGGCGGTATGGCCAATGGTAAACGCTTAAAAGCGGTAGTAGCTGGTGGTTCATCGGTGCCTATTTTACCAGCCAACTTAATTTTAAAAACCACCAACGGCGAAAACCGCTTGATGAGTTACGAATCTTTAGCAGACGGCGGTTTTGCTACCGGCACCATGTTGGGTTCGGGCGGATTTATCGCTTTTGATGAAGACGCTTGTATTGTACGCAATACCTGGAATTATAGTCGTTTTTACCACCATGAAAGCTGTGGTCAATGTTCGCCTTGCCGCGAAGGTACCGGCTGGATGGAGAAGGTATTACACCGTTTAGAATACGGTCATGGTAGCATGAGTGATATTGATTTATTGGTAGATGTAGCTAAAAATATTGAAGGAAATACCATTTGCCCATTGGGAGATGCTGCCGCTTGGCCAGTTGCTTCAGCCATTCGCCATTTCCGCGATGAGTTTGAATGGCATGTAAAACATCCCGAAAAAGCATTAAAAGGAAACTATGGTTTGGCGCATTATGCCAATCCATTGCCTCCGGTATTAGTTGAAACTGTTTAGAATTTAAAGAGAAAGATCTTTAACCATGTCAGATAAAGTGAAGGTTATTATAGACGGAATTTCCGTAGAAGTAGCGCCCGGTACCACCATCTTAAACGCTGCAAGGCAAATTGGTGGCGATATTGTTCCGCCGGCCATGTGTTACTATTCTAAGCTAGAAGGTAGTGGTGGTAAATGCCGTACTTGTTTAGTAAAAGTGAGCAAAGGCTCTGAGGCCGATCCTCGTCCGATGCCCAAATTAGTGGCCAGTTGTCGTACCACCGTAATGGAGGGTATGGAAGTTCAAAACATTACATCGCCCGAAGTAGTAGATGCCCGTAAAGGCGTAGTAGAAATGCTACTCATCAATCACCCATTAGATTGCCCGGTATGCGATCAAGCTGGTGAGTGTGATTTGCAAGATTTAGCTTTTAATCATGGCGCTGCCGAAACCAGATACGAATTTGAGCGCAGAACGTTTGATCGGATAGATATTGGTGATAAAATACAATTGCATATGAACCGCTGTATTTTATGTTACCGTTGTACCTATGTAGCCGATCAACTCACCGATTGTCGCCAACAAGGTATAGTGGGCCGTGGAGATCATGCAGAAATTTCAACTCACATAGAAAAAGCCATTGATAACGATTTTTCTGGCAATATGATTGATGTGTGCCCGGTGGGTGCACTAACCGATAAAACGTTTCGCTTTAAAAGTAGAGTGTGGTTTACCAAGCCTGTAGATGCACACCGCGATTGCCCAACGTGTAGCGGAAAAGTAATGTTATGGTATAAAGGCGATGATGTGATTCGGGTAACGGCTCGTAAAGATGAAAACCACGAGGTAGTAGAATTTATTTGCAATACCTGTCGTTTTGATAAAAAAGCGACGAAAGACTGGGTTATAGAAGGTCCAAGTCAAATAGATCATACTTCGGTTATTTCATCTAACCACTACGATACTTTAAAACCCTTGCCGGTGATAAAAGAAAATAAGGCCCTCATGGCAGCCAACAAAGAAGAATTAGAACGCACTAAAAAAGACTAATGGATATTGCATTCGTACTAGAGAAATTTGTTTTTATCACGGTAATTTTTACGTTGAGTTTGGTGGTAGCCATGTATTCTACCCTAGCCGAGCGTAAAATTGCTGCCTTCCTACAAGATAGAGTAGGCCCGAACCGTGCCGGACCCGGTGGTATGTTTCAGCCTTTAGCCGATGGGGTAAAAATGTTTTTGAAAGAAGAAATTATTCCTACACAGTCGAACAAATTCTTATTTATTGCAGGCCCTTCTTTGGCTATTTTAACGGCCTGTATTGGTTCTGCGGTAATTCCTTGGGGGCAAGATATTGTGCTTTTTGGCCGAACTATTGCCCTTCAAGCTGCCGATATTAATGTGGGCATTCTCTATATTTTCGGAGTAGTATCTTTAGGTGTGTATGGCGTAATGATTGGGGGCTGGGCTTCTAACAATAAGTTCTCATTAATGGGGGCCATTCGTGCAGCTTCACAAAACATCAGCTACGAAATCCCGATGGGTTTATCCATCATCGCCTTATTATTGCTTACCAATTCTTTGAGTTTAAAAGATATTGCTGAGCAGCAACACGGCTTCAATTGGAACGTATTTTATCAGCCTGTAGGCTTTTTAATCTTTTTGATATGTTCTTTTGCCGAAACTAATCGTACGCCTTTCGATTTACCAGAATGTGAAACCGAGTTAGTGGGCGGTTACCATACCGAATATTCTTCTATGAAATTGGGCTTTTACTTATTTGCCGAATACATTAACATGTTTGTGTCTTCGGCGGTAATGGCTACCCTGTATTTTGGTGGCTATAACTACCCCGGTATGGATTTTGTAAACAGCCTTTTAGGCCCAACTTGGGGACCTTTAATGGGTATGGGCGTGTTAATTTTAAAGATATTTGCCTTTATCTTCCTGTTTATGTGGGTACGTTGGACTATTCCACGTTTCCGTTATGACCAGTTGATGAACCTAGGCTGGAAAATATTAATTCCTTTAGCTATTGCCAATATTGTACTTACCGGCGTGGTAATTGCATTAGTGAACAAATTTTAATCATGGAAGCATTAAGTAATAGAAAGAAAGTATTAGAACAGAAACCGATGAATTTCTGGGAGCGCATGTATCTCCCGGCAATTTTTCAGGGTATGGCCATTACTTTCCGTCATATGTTCAAGAAAAAAGAAACTATCTATTATCCAGAAGTTCAGCGTGAGTTTTCGGAAAATTGGCGTGGTATGCACTCGTTAAAAAGAGATGAAGATGGACGGGAACGTTGCACAGCTTGCGGTTTGTGTGCCCTATCGTGCCCAGCCGAAGCGATTACCATGGTAGCTGCCGAGCGTAAAAAAGGCGAAGAAGCTTTATATCGCGAAGAAAAATATGCAGTCGTATATGAAATTAACATGTTACGGTGCATTTTTTGTGGTTTGTGCGAAGAAGCTTGCCCCAAAGAAGCCATTTATTTAGATGGCCCCATTGTGCCATCTGATTATTTGCGTAAAGATTTTATTTACGGGAAAGACAAATTGGTAGAACAACCCTTTAATTCAAAAGTCTGATGAATTTATTTTATGTAGTCGCCTTTTTATCCATTTTTTTCTCCCTACTGGTAATTTTTGCAAAAAATCCGGTACATAGTGTATTATACCTCATTGTTACCTTTTTCACCTTTACCATTCACTACATTTTACTCAATGCCCAGTTTTTGGCCATGGTAAACTTTATTGTGTACATGGGAGCCATTATGGTATTATTCTTATTTGTGCTCATGTTGCTCAATTTGAATAAAGAGTCCGAACCGCTTAAACCCACTTTATTAAAGGTGGCGGGCGTGGTAGCCGGTATGTGTTTATTGGTTACCCTGGCTGGTTCGCTAAAAGTCTTATCTGTTTCAGAACCGGTGGTGCTACAAAACACCAATTTAGGTTTGGTAAAAAATCTAGGTAAAGTATTATTCAACGAATTTTTATTGCCGTTCGAAATTTCATCCTTGTTGTTATTATCAGCCATGGTAGGAGCGGTTTTACTAGCTAAAAAAGAAGCGTAATTTCTATGGAAAATATCACACAAGCTATACAGGGCATTCCGCTTAACCATTACATCTTATTAAGCAGTATCATTTTTTCTATTGGGGTAATGGGCGTACTAATTCGCCGCAATGCCATAGTCATTTTTATGTCGGTAGAATTGATGTTGAATGCGGTTAACCTATTACTTACTGCTTTTTCGGCCTACCGTGGCGATGCCGCCGGACAGGTATTTGTATTTTTTATTATGGCCCTAGCTGCGGCCGAAGTAGCCGTTGGCTTGGCTATTATTGTGATGGTTTATCGCAATACCAACTCTGCAGATATTAATGTATTGAATAAATTAAAGTGGTAAACCTAGCATACATGATAAATTTAGTTTGGTTAGTTCCTGTTTTCCCCTTAATAGGTTTTCTTATTAATGGCTTGGGCCGAAATCTTTGGTCCAAAACACTCGTATCTTGGATAGGTAGTGTAGCCATATTAGCCTCTTTTGCGCTAAGCCTAGGCATCTTTTTAGAACTGAATGGACCGGATGTAAAATCGTTCACGGTTCCATTATTCGATTGGATTCAAGTAGGCGCTTTGCGTATTCCATTTTCCTTTTTGGTAGATCCCTTGAGTAGCATCATGTTGCTTATTGTCACCGGAATTGGTTTTTTAATCCATTTGTATTCTGCTGGCTACATGCACAACGATGGTGGTTTTGCTAAATTCTTTGCCTATCTAAACCTCTTCATCTTTTTCATGTTGTTGCTAGTGTTAGGTAGCAATTATGTGGTATTATTTATTGGTTGGGAAGGCGTAGGCTTGTGCTCATACTTATTAATTGGTTTTTGGTTTACCAATGTAAACTATGCCAGTGCCGCTAAAAAAGCATTCATCATGAACCGTATTGGCGATTTAGGCTTTTTACTAGCTATTTTCTGCATCTACAGCACTTTTGGAAGTGTAGAGTTTGCTAGCATTTTTCCGAATGCGGCTTTATTGTCTGCCGGAAGTCCAATATTGATTTTAATTACCCTCCTATTGTTTGTGGGTGCTATCGGTAAATCGGCACAATTGCCTTTGTTTACTTGGTTACCTGATGCCATGGCTGGTCCAACACCTGTATCGGCTTTAATTCACGCTGCTACCATGGTTACGGCTGGTATCTACATGATAGCTCGTTCTAATATCTTATTCACCTTGGCGCCACTCACTATGGATATTGTAGCCATTGTGGGTTTAAGTACAGCTATTGTGGCGGCCCTAATTGCCGTCACTCAAAACGATATTAAAAAGGTATTGGCTTACTCTACCGTTTCGCAATTGGGCTATATGTTTTTAGGTTTAGGCGTAGGGGCGTATACCGGGGCCTTTTTCCATGTAATTACCCACGCCTTTTTTAAAGCATTGTTATTTTTGGGAGCAGGCTCGGTAATTCATGCCATGCACCACGAGCAAGATATGCGCAATATGGGCGGGCTAAAAGCGAAATTGCCTATTACCTTTTTCACCATGTTGATGGGAACCATTGCCATTTCGGGTTTGCCTCCATTCTCGGGTTTCTTTTCTAAAGATGAAATTTTAGCAAAGGTGTACGAGCACAATCCAACCCTTTGGGTAATTGGAGTAATTGGAGCTATGCTAACTGCTTTTTACATGTTTCGTATGCTGTTCTTAACCTTTTGGGGTTCGTTCCGTGGTACTAAAGAACAAGAAAAACACCTACACGAATCACCAAAATCAATGACCATCCCTTTGGTGGTATTGGCTATATTTTCGGTATTTGGTGGATTAATTGGTGTACCTGAAGTATTGGGAGGTCACCACTGGTTAGCTCAATTCTTAAGTCCGGTGTTGGTGTATACCAAAGCTGTATCCGAAGAGGCCGTTAGTTTAGATCATGCTACCGAGTACGTATTAATGGGTGTCTCGATAGGTGCAGCATTGCTGGCTATTAGTATTGCTTACGTAACCTATGTAAGCCGAAAAGTATTACCTATCAGCGATGCAGAAAATCGCTCTATCTTATCCAAGCTTTCGTATCATAAATTTTATATCGATGAAGTGTACGAAACACTCATTGTCCGTCCATTGGATGTTCTCTCTACTTTCTTTTACAAGGTTATAGATAAATTGGGTATTGATAGTTTAGTTAATGGAGCCGGCACTACCACTAAGGAGGCCAGCAAAACCTTGCGCCTTATCCAAAGCGGTAACGTAGGCTTTTATATTTTTATGATGGTGGCTGGCATTGTGGCCCTATTGATTTACGGATTTTACTATTTAGCATAAGCGATGAACCACTTATTACTTATTTTACTTTTTCCGGTAGCACTTAGTTTAGTCGCTTTAATAAAAGGCAATGCCGTAAAAAAATGGGCTTTTGGCGCATCTTTATTGCCATTGTTATTTACTACGCTTGCATTAAGTGTATTTAACCCAAATGGGGGTACCCAATTCTTGGTAGATTTTCCTTGGATAGCCTCTCAAGGTATACGTTTTACATTAGGTATAGATGGTATCAGTATGTTATTGGTTTTATTAACCAATATTTTGGTTCCACTTATTGTATTGGCCAGCACCAAACACGAATACGATAACCCTAATGCCTTTTATGCCCTGTTATTTTTTATGCAGGCGGGTTTATTAGTGGTTTTTACCGCTTTAGATGCCTTTTTATTTTATGTAGGTTGGGAAGCAGCCCTTATTCCTATTTATTTTATTTGTGCGCTTTGGGGTGGCGAAAATCGTATACAAGTAAACCTGAAATTTTTTGTGTACACCATTTTTGGTAGTTTATTGATGCTTATAGCCATCATCTTTTTACACCTACAAACTCCTGGTAAAACCTTTGCTATTCAAGATTTTTATGCCTTAAACCTAGATGCGCAAACACAGGGCTGGGTATTTTTAGCCTTCTTTATAGCCTTTGCTATTAAAATGCCTATTTTCCCTTTTCATACCTGGCAACCCGATACCTATACCGAGGCTCCTACCGCCGGAACTATGTTACTTTCGGGTATCATGTTAAAAATGGGTATTTACGGCGTTATCCGTTGGTTAATTCCCATCGCTCCGCTTGGCTTTACTCAGTGGGGCCCTATTGCTTTAGCCTTATCTATTATTGGTGTGGTGTATGCGGCTATTATTGCCTTTACTCAAACAGATGTAAAACGCTTGGTGGCCTATTCGTCTATTAGCCACGTGGGTTTAATTGCCGCCGGTATTTTTGTGTGGAACGTACAAGGTATACAAGGAGCGATGATTCAAATGTTGAACCACGGTATTAATGTGGTAGGTATGTTCTTTGTGTTAGATATTATTATTCGCCGTTTGGGAACCCGTGAAATGCACGCTATGGGTGGCATTGCTAAATCGGCACCACAATTAGCAATTACTTTTTTAATTGTGTTATTAGGTTCGGTGGCTTTGCCATTAACCAATGGCTTTATTGGCGAATTTTTATTGTTGATGGGCTTATATCAATACAACCTTTGGGCGGCGGTTATTGCTGGCTTAACTATTATTTTTGGTGCAGTATATATGCTAAGAGCTTACCAACAAATCATGTTGGGCGAAAGCAATAAAGCTACCGCTGCTTTTGCTGATTTAGATTTTACCGAAAAAATGGTACTATACACTATTTGCAGCTTAATTATTTTAACGGGTGTGTTTCCGCAACCTATTTTAAACCTTACCGAACCGGCCGTTAACTCTTTATTACAGGTAGTTAACGCAAAAATTTTAGCCATAAACTAATATGAACGCTATTATCACCCTATCCATTTTAGCTCTTTTGGTATTATACCTTGGGGTCTTTAACGCCAAAAAAGCGGTACTGCCGATTACACTTTTAGGGCTAGTCGCCGCTTTGGGTCTTACCCTAGCCGAATGGAATACAAACGCACAGCCAATTTTTAGCGGCATGATGTTGTTTGATAATTTTGCGGTGGCTTTTTCGGCCATTTGTATTGCGGCTACGGGTTTAATTTTGCTTATTTCTAAAGCCTATTTCGAGCGTATTAGCGAACATTTATCAGAATACTACGCCATTATTTTATTTGCTTTAGCTGGCATGCTGGTTATGCTTTCTTACCACAATTTATCGATGTTGTTTATTGGCATAGAAATCATGTCGGTGAGTTTATACATTTTAGCAGGTATTAAAAAGAAAAGCGCAGCATCAAACGAAGCCTCCTTAAAATACTTTTTAATGGGTGCCTTTTCTACTGGCTTTTTACTTTTTGGCATTACTTTATTGTATGGTGCTACGGGTTCTTTCGATTTAGAAGTAATTAAAAACTACGTTTTGGCTGGTGCCCTTACTAGTTTATCACCAATGTTTTATATTGGTTTATTATTGCTTTTAGTGGGCTTGAGCTTTAAAATCGGAGCAGCTCCTTTTCATTTCTGGGCCCCAGATGTATACGAAGGATCGCCAAGTTTGATTACCGCCTTTATGAGTACCGTGGTAAAAACTGCTGGTTTTGCTGCCTTTTTGCGCATTTTTCAATTTTGTTTTGCGCCACTTCACGATTTTTGGCTACCGGTTATTTTAGTAATTACCGTGGCTACGCTTGCGGTAGGAAATATTACGGCCATTTATCAGCATAGCTTTAAACGTATGTTGGCTTACTCGGGTATTTCGCATGTTGGCTATTTATTATTTGCGGTGGTAGCCCTAGGCGCAAGTTCATCAAATACTGTTTTTGTATACGCTACCGCTTATATGGTTTCTACCATTGCTGCCTTTGCGGTGTTTATTTTAGTGAAAGAACAAAGCGGTTCCGACCAGTTTGACGCCTTTAAAGGTTTGGGGAAAAGCAATCCATTTTTAGCTTTTTGTTTAACCATTTCTATGTTATCCTTGGCAGGCATTCCGCTTACAGCCGGCTTTATTGGTAAGTTTCTGGCTTTTTCTCAGGTATTAGCCGAGTATCATCTTTTCTTGACCATAGCTGCCGTATTACTGGCCGTAATGGGTGTTTTCTATTATTTAAAGGTAGTCGTAGCCATGTATTTTCAACCTGCCGAGCGTAAAACCATTGCGGTGCCTGCTGTTTTTAAATGGGTATTGGCTTGTACCACAATCATTAGTGTATTGATTGGAATTTATCCTAATTTTATTTCTAATCTGTTTTAGTCTACAATTTTAATGTAGATTTACAGATAGAGAAGTTATGCACCAATTTTGGGAGTTTATTCAGCAACTAATTAATCCCGTAGAATTACTCCGAGATGGAGGATTTTATGTGCTGCTTTTTGTGATTTTTGCAGAAACCGGCCTATTTTTTGGTTTTTTCTTACCCGGTGATTATTTATTGTTTTTAGCCGGCATGTTTGTGGCCACCGATCGTTTAGATGTAGGTATTGTAACCCTCATTTTGGGTTTAATTGCTGCTGCCATTTTAGGAAATTTTGTAGGTTATTGGTTTGGTCGAAAAACAGGCCACCTACTTTACCAACGAAAAGATACTTTTTTCTTTAAACAACGTTATTTAAGAGCGGCCGAAGCCTATTATCAAAAGCAAGGAGCATTTGCGCTAATTATGGGTCGATTTATTCCTATTGTGCGCACTTTTGCACCTATTTTTGCTGGCGTGGTAGGCTTAGATTCTAAGAAATTTGCATTTTATAATGTTTTGGGTGCAGTTCTTTGGATTTCATCCTTAACTTTGTTAGGTTATTTCTTGGGTCGTAAATTTCAGCAGCAAATTAATGACTATTTATTTTACATCATTGTAGGATTTATAGTGGTTACAGCGCTTCCGCTAGTGTGGACCTTTTTAAAAAATACCTTTTCCGGTGATGCGGCCGGAAACGATACCAAGGGAACAAAATAATTATGAGTACAGACGACCATCCCTGGCACCAAGTATCTCCCGGCGACAATATCCCCGATTTGGTAAACGCCATTATTGAAATTCCTAAAGGGTCTAAAGCCAAATACGAAATGGATAAAGCATCTGGTTTAATTAAACTAGATCGTGTATTGTTTTCATCGGTTATGTATCCGGCTAATTACGGCTTCATTCCACAAACCTATTGCGACGATAAGGATCCATTAGATATTTTAGTGCTTTGTTCGGTAGATGTGTACCCCCTAACCATTATTGAAGCCAAGATAATTGGAGTGATGCACATGGTTGATCAGGGTGAGCAAGACGATAAAATTATTGCCGTAGCCAACCACGATATGTCTGTAAATTACATCAATGATTTAAGTGAATTGCCACCCCATGCCATGACAGAAATTGTCCGTTTTTTTAAAGATTATAAGGCCCTAGAAGATAAAAAAGTGAGTATTGAGCATTTATTAGGCAAACGCTACGCACATAAAGTAATCGAAGAGAGTCTAGCGTTGTATCAAAAAACCTTTTTAACTAAGTAATTATATGGGATTCCAGATTTTTTTAACTTTTTTCTTAGTCTTTTTAAACGGTTTTTTTGTGGCAGCAGAATTCGCCATTGTAAAAGTGCGGGCCTCTCAAATAGAAATTAAAGTAAAAACAGGCAACCGCATTGCCCGAATAGCTAAACACATTACCCAGCATTTAGATGGCTACTTAGCCGCTACACAATTGGGTATTACTTTGGCCTCTTTGGGTTTAGGTTGGGTTGGAGAACGGGTAATGGAAGAAGTACTTCATAACCTGTTGCTAACTTTTGGCGCTAGTCCCGAAACCATTGTTTCTTTTTCGGGAACTGCTGCACCCATTATTGCCTTTACGTTAATTACCATCATGCACATTGTATTTGGTGAGCTGGCTCCAAAATCTTTTGCTATACAACGCCCAGTAAATACCACACTTGGTATAGCCTTGCCTTTGCATGCATTTTATTTAGTTTTCAGACCATTCATTTGGTTGTTAAACGGCTTTGCTAACCTCATTCTAAAAATGTTTGGCATTCACACTAGCGCAGGCCACGAGGCGCACCACAGTTCCGAAGAGTTGCAATATCTTCTCGATCAGGGTAAGGAAAGTGGAGCCTTAGACACCAATGAGCACGAACTGATTAAAAATGTATTCGATTTTAATGAGCGGGTGGTTAAAAATATCATGGTACCTCGAACTAAAATTTCAGCCATTGAATTAGAAACACCTACTGCCGAGGTTTTAGACTATATCATAAAGGAGGGCTATTCCCGTATTCCGGTATTCGAAGATACCATAGATAAAGTTGTTGGTATTATTCATGCAAAAGATGTGTTACCCATTTTAGTGGAGCAAAAAGAAGTGCTTATTGTCGATATTATTCGTAAACCTTACTTTATACCAGAGACCAAAAAAATTAACGATTTAATGAGTGAGTTTCAGCAAAAACGCATTCAAATTGCCATTGTATTGGATGAATTTGGCGGTACCGCCGGCATGGTTACACTAGAAGATATTGTAGAAGAATTGGTAGGTGAAATACAAGATGAGTACGATGAAGAAAAACCAATTGTAGAAAAAGTATCCGATAGTGAATTTATTGTAAATGCAGCTGCCAGTGTGTACGATGTAAACGAATACTTGCCTCACGATTTGCCGGAAGATGGCGATTACGATACCATGGCAGGTTTAGTGGGTGATGTGTTTGGTAAAATACCTGAAGTGGGAGAACAAATGGAATTTAATGGCTATACGCTTACCGTATTAAAAAAGACGGAGCAAAACATCGAATCTATTCGTTTGCAATTGGTTATTAACCCCGATGATGTAGTGGATTTGCATTAAACTCTATGCATTTATTTTATACACCCGATATTACGCTACCCGATTATACACTTTCTGAAGAAGAAAGTAAACACGCCATTCGGGTTTTGCGCTTGCAGCTACACGATGAAGTAATTTTGGTAGATGGCAAGGGCGGAAAATATACCGCCCAAATTACAGATGCCAATCCGAAGAAAACCCTTCTTCAAATTGCCCACAGCCAGCAAGAATTTGGCAAACGCACCCATTATTTGCATATAGCCGTAGCGCCTACCAAAAACATAGAACGCCTAGAATGGTTTTTAGAAAAAGCTACCGAACTAGGTATTGATACTATTACGCCAATTATTTGCGATCGTTCTGAGCGTAAGGAGGTAAAAACCGAACGTTTAAATAAAATTATTACCTCGGCTGTAAAACAATCTATTAAGGCGTATCATCCGCTATTAAATGAAGCGATCTCTTTTAAACAATTCATTGAACCAGGATTGGAGGGTGCTGGTTTTGTTGCCCATTGTATGGAAGGTGAAAAGCCGCTTTTAGCACAGCTTATTAAACCACAGGGCCATTACACCATACTTATTGGTCCCGAAGGCGATTTTACACCCCAAGAACTAACCTTAGCCCAAGCAGCCGGCTATACCGGTATTAGCTTAGGCGAAGCCCGTTTGCGCACTGAAACAGCGGCATTGGCTGCCTGTTTTGAGATTAATATGCTGAATCGTTAAATAGTTTAAAACCCAGGCCATGTACCAAATAAAAGTAAACGAAAAATTCAATTTTGAGGTAAATGAAAACCAAGGTGCCTGGACAGTTAATGGTGCTCCGATAAGCCTAGATACTTTGGTGATTAAGGACAACCTATTGCATATTCTGCATCAACATACTTCTTATCGGGTAGAAATTGTTTCGTTCTCCAAAGAAGAAAAGTCGGCTATTATTAAAGTAAATGGCCATACCTATAGCATTGCCATTAAAGATCGCTTCGATGATTTATTGCATCAATTGGGTTTAGATCATCTCCAATCGTCTAAAGTAGCCGAATTAAAAGCCCCCATGCCAGGTTTGGTGCTTTCGGTTTTGGTAAAAGAAGGTGATGAGGTTAAAAAAGGCGACAACTTATTTGTTTTAGAAGCTATGAAGATGGAGAACATCATTAAATCTCCGGCCGATGTAACCATTAAATCAATTAAAATTAAGCCCAGCGATAAGGTAGAAAAAAACCAGGTGCTTATTCAATTCTCCTAAATAAAAAAGGACCTCAAATTGCTTGAGATCCTTTTTTAAAAACAAAATTTGTTCTTATTTTTTGCTTGTTTTAAACTGAGGCTTGCCGCTTTTGCTGCTTACTTCGGGTGAACCCACTAAAGTCATGGCGCAACGGAAACCAATTTCGGCACTAGCCTCGTCTTCTTGCATAAATCTACGAGTAGCAGGGTTTAACCAATAGGCTCTATCGTTCCAAGAACCCCCTTTGTATACTCTCGATTTTTCGTTTACTAAACTACTTACGCCGTATAATTCTTTGGCATTATCGTCTACACCCATTTGGTCTACTGAGCGTTTGTCTGCATTAAAGGCAGAATCGGGCTTAACATTAGCTTGTAATTCTTGCCAAGTTTGTTTTTTGGCAGTAATAGATGCAGAAGTCTCTACTTTACCGTATTTATCTTTTTTGTAGGTACCCTTTTTCTTGTCAGCTAAAGTCTTATCTACATACTGGTTTCCACGATAAGGGTTAAATTCTTCAAATTCCTCAAAAGAAAGTTTGCGGTATACATCGGCAGTCCATTCGTTTACATTTCCGGCCATATTATATAAGCCAAAATCGTTTGCTTGAAAAGAGCGTACAGGAGCAGTAATGTCTGCTTTATCATTTAACCAACCACCAGTACCCATATTATCACCAGCACCACGTTTAAAGTTGGCCATAATTAGGCCTTGGGTTTTCTTTTTGGCAGAACGTACGCCCATGCCATTCCAAGGATAAATTTTTCCATCCTCAATATTTTCGTAGGAAGTGTTACCTGCCAATGCCAAAGCAGCATATTCCCATTCCGCCTCTGTAGGTAAACGGTAAGGTTCTTTTAAAATACCATCCTCTAAACGTACCGGCCGGGTAACGCCACCCTTAGCAGGGACAGTACCTGTTGTAGGAGCAGCAGCGGTAGCATTTGGGTTTAAATCTTTTTTCATTTTCTTACCATCAATACCTTCACCGCGGTATTGGCCATTAAGGTAGATATCGGTATTAAATGGTTTTGTGGTATCGGGCACGCTAGTGGTAACGGCGCCGGCAGCTCCTTTGCTTGGAGCTCCTTTGTATGCAGCTAAGTAGCCGCCCTTACGTAAAAGGTCTTCATTTACTCTATCGGAACGCCAGGTGCAATACTCACGTGCTTGTTCCCAGGTAACCCCAACTACAGGATAATCTTGGTAAGCCGGGTGGCGTAAGTAATTGTTTACCCAAGGTTCATTGTATGATAAAGGTCTTCTCCAAACCAAAGTGTCGGGAAGTGAATTGTAATAGTATTCAGAATCGTCTTTAAAATTGCGTTTAATCCAGTATAGGTATTCTAACCAATCTACATTAGAAACTTCGGTTTCATCCATGTAAAACGAAGCTACTGTTACACGACGCTTGGTATTATCATTTTCGTAAACTAAATCTTGATTTGAGCTGCCTCCCATCACAAAAGTTCCACCTTCAACAGCAATTAAACCGGGCCCGGGCCCTCTTTTTACCTTGCCGGCAACTTGAAAACCGCCATTGTATTTATTGTTGTAGGCCATTCCTGTTTTGGAAGATACCCCACTTTTAGTGTTTTTATTACACGATACAAGCGTGATACTTAAGAGTAATACGCCTAAAATAGAACCGAGTTTTAGTGCTTTTCTTTTCATTTTTGGTGGCTTGCTAAGCATTGATAGTGCTAAAATAGGTTATTTACGCTAAAACACCAAAACGGCTCGATGTTTATTAAGTCCCATTTTGTCAAGTATTTTTTTTCGCAATCAAAACTCAATTGTTTCTATATTCGTATATTCTATACATTAGAAACAAATTGAAACTAATTCTTCACACGATGCGTTGCTACTTATACTTTTTTTTATGCATGGGCTTAAGTATACAGGTAAGTGCTCAAGGCATTGGACCCGGTACCTTGGTTGATGGAAAAAAGCCCAACAGCATACAAACAGCTATGTCTTTTTTACTGATCACACCCGATGCAAAAGCTGGGGCAATGGGCGATGCTGGCGTAGCCACTACTCCCGACTTGTATTCTATGCATTGGAATCCGGCTAAATTGTCTTTTTTAGAAGGCTCTTCCGGCGGTTCACTTTCTTATTCTCCATGGCTAAAAAATCTGGTTCCCGATATCAATTTTACTTATTTAACCTATTATAAAAAATTAGCTGACCAAGGAGTTTTAGCGGGCTCAATCCGCTATTTTTCTTTGGGTGATATTCAACTTACCGATATTAATCAGATTGATTTGGGTACGTATAGCCCCAACGAATTCGCTATTGATGCTGCATATTCCAGAAAATTTGGTGAAACCTTTTCACTTGGTACAGCTATCAGATATGCTCGATCAAGCTTGAGTAATGGGCAGTTTTCTGCTAGCGATGTGTTACGTCCAGCTTCAGCCTTTGCTGCAGATATTTCTGCATATGGCACCAATCCTACTACCATGTTTGGAAAAGAAGCACAACTAAGCTGGGGTATTAATATTTCTAACATTGGCACTAAAGTAAGTTATGCACAAGGCGGCTCAAAGTATTTTTTACCTACCAATTTGCGTTTAGGCGTTGCAACCAGTTTGGCAATGAATGATTTTGATAAATTAACCTTTACGCTAGATTTAAATAAATTATTGGTACCTACTTCGCCAGAGGTAGATGTAAATGGTCAAATTATTGCCGGCAAAGACCCCAATCGTTCTATGGTTTCGGGTATTTTCGGTTCTTTCTCTGATGCACCTGGGGGCTTTTCCGAAGAATTGAGAGAAATTAATTATGCTTTTGGAGCTGAATATATGTTTAGTGATCAATTCGCCCTGCGTTCGGGATATTTTTATGAGCATCCAACCAAAGGCGATCGTCAATTTCTAACTTTGGGAGGCGGCTTTAAAACGCAGAAAATTGGTATCGATTTAGCCTATATATTAGCTAAGCAGCAAAAAAGCCCAATGGCCAACACACTCCGATTTTCACTCAGTTATGTTTTGCCACAAAAAAATAAATACAATTCGAATTGAAAATAAAAGTAGGTTTTGGCTTTGATGTCCATCAATTAGTTGAAAAGCACCCCTTTATTTTAGGTGGTGTAAATTTAGAACACCATGCAGGTGCTTTTGGTCATTCGGATGCAGATGTATTGGTACATGCTATTTGTGATGCAATGCTGGGTGCAGCCAATTTAGGTGATATTGGCCATCACTTTTCCAATACCGACGCCCGTTGGAAAGGAATTAGCAGTTTAATTTTATTGCAAGAATGCGTAAAACTATTGGTCGAAAAAGGCTGGGTTATTGGTAATATCGATGCCATGATTTGCTTAGAAGCTCCCAAGATTAATCCACATGTGCCGGCCATGAAAATGCATATTGCTAAGGCTGCCGGTATTTCTGAAGAAGATATTTCTATAAAAGCCACTACCAATGAAACTATGGGTTTTGTGGGTAGAGAAGAGGGTATTGTGGCTTATGCCGTTTGCCTTATCGAAAAAGCTTAATCCTTTTTAGGTTCCACACTAGAAAATTCGGCAGCACATTTGCACGAAGTGCCACAGCTATTTTTTGCCGTAAAATTGCGATACAGCATTCGACCCAGGTACGCTAATGCTATAAAAAATACGGTAACTACGGCTATTTCTTGTACGTTCATGCTTTGCAAAGGTAATGCATTTGTTTGTTTTGAACGGTCATCTCAGTCTAAAATACACCTTTGCAGAGTTTTACGGTTTTAAAACCTTAACTTTGCAAAAATTTTCTTTTAAAACAATTCAATGCAAAAAATTAGAAACATTGCCATTATAGCCCACGTTGACCACGGTAAAACAACTTTGGTTGATAAAATTTTACATTCTTGTTCCATTTTTCGTGACAACGAGCAAACAGGCGATCTCATACTAGATAACAACGATTTAGAGCGTGAACGTGGTATTACCATCGTTTCTAAAAATGTTTCGGTACAATATAAAGACGTAAAAATTAACATTATTGATACACCTGGTCACGCCGACTTTGGCGGTGAAGTAGAGCGTGTATTAAAAATGGCTGATGGGGTACTTTTACTTTGCGATGCTTTTGAAGGCGCCATGCCACAAACTCGTTTTGTTACACAAAAAGCATTGGCATTAGGCTTAAAACCTATTGTAGTTGTAAATAAAGTGGATAAAGAAAACTGCCGCCCAGAAGAGGTTTACGAACAAATTTTCGAATTGTTTTTCAATTTAGAGGCTACCGAAGAGCAGTTAGATTTCCCGGTAATTTACGGCTCCTCTAAACAAGGCTGGATGAGTACCGATTGGAAATCACCAACCACCGATATTTTTGCCTTATTGGATGCTGTGGTAGAAAACATTCCGCCGGCACCTATAAACGATGGCACGTTACAAATGCAAATCACCTCTTTAGATTATTCATCTTTCGTAGGTCGTATTGCCATTGGTCGTGTACACCGTGGCTCTATAAAAGAAAACCAGCCCGTTACCTTAATTAAACGTGATGGTAAAGTAGTAAAATCTAGAGTAAAAGAATTATACACCTTTGAGGGCTTAGGTAAGGTAAAAACCACCGAAGTGCGCTCGGGCGATATTTGCGCCGTAGTAGGTATTGATGGTTTTGATATTGGCGATACCATTGCCGATTTTGATGCTCCGGAACAATTACCGGTAATTAGTATTGATGAGCCAACTATGAATATGTTGTTTACCATTAACAACTCTCCGTTTTTTGGTAAAGAAGGTAAATTGGTAACCTCACAACGCATTAGAGATCGTTTGTTAAAAGAGATGGAAAAAAACTTGGCCTTAAAGGTTTTAGATACGCCATCTCCTGACTCTTGGTTGGTATACGGTCGTGGTATTCTTCACTTGTCGGTTTTAATTGAAACCATGCGTCGCGAAGGCTACGAAATACAAGTAGGCCAGCCACAAGTAATTATCAAAGAAATTGATGGCAAGAAATGTGAGCCGATTGAAACGCTTATTGTAGACGTTCCGGGAGATGTTTCTGGCAAAGTAATTGAATTGGTTACCCAACGTAAAGGGGAGTTGTTGGTTATGGAGCCTAAAGGCGATTTGCAACACTTAGAATTCGAAATCCCTGCTCGTGGTATTATTGGTTTACGTAACAACGTATTAACGGCTACAGCGGGTGAGGCTATTATGGCTCACCGTTTTAAATCTTACGAGCCCTGGAAAGGAACCATCCCTGGTCGCTTAAATGGCGTATTGGTTTCTATGGAAAAAGGAATGACCACAGCCTATTCTATTGATAAATTACAAGATCGTGGCCGTTTCTTTGTAGATCCGGGAGTAGATGTATACGAAGGCCAGATTATGGGCGAACACATTCGCGATAACGATTTGGTAGTAAACGTGGTAAAAGGAAAAGCGCTAACCAACATGCGTGCTTCTGGTACCGATGATAATACTCGTATTGCACCAGCCATTAAATTCTCTTTAGAAGAAGCTATGGAATATATACAAGCCGATGAGTACATTGAAATAACGCCAGTGAGTATGCGTTTACGCAAAATTTATTTAACAGAAAACGAGCGTAAAATCAATGCAAAGAAATTTGCCAATTAATTTCTCGGTTTCTTACTAAAAACAGCGCTCTTCGAATTGCCGGAGAGCGCTGTTTTTTTATACATTTGTTTTGAATGAAAATACCAGCACTACCAGGTTTTGAGCAGGAAGCATTTCAGAAGTATGTAAAAAATACAGGCTGGTTGCTAGTAGGCAAACTTTTAAGTTTGGTAGTAGGCTTTATCATAGCCCGTTATTTGGGCCCCTATGCATTTGGCGATTTAAGCTTTGCCGATGCCTTTGCTGCTTTATTTGCTGCAGTGGGTACCTTGGGTTTAGATAGTTTTATTATTCGTGAAATTATACAACACCCCGATAAACGAGACGAAATTTTAGGCACCTCCTTGGTTATGCGCTTAGCTGCAAATGCGGTACTAATTCCGCTGGCTATTCTTACCTATTTGGCTTTCCGCCAATTATCTACCAACGAAACCGATGTTTCTTTGGCTCTCTTAATTGCTTTGTGTAGCTCGGCGGCTTTATTTAAATCCTTCAATATAATCGATTCGTATTTTCAGTCGCAGGTTGCTTCTAAATATGTGGTGCATGTACAAAATGTATGTTTGCTGCTCACCACCTGTGTTAAAATTGCTTTAATTTATAACCATGCACCGGTACTTTATTTTGCCGGAGCCTTGGTGTTTGATAGCGCTATTTTAGCTCTTGGTCTTCTGTTTATTTACAAGCGTAAACAGGGACATCTACATACCTGGACCTTCAATTGGACACGAGCTAAATCACTTATTCAACAATCCTGGCCATTGATTTTAACCGCCGTAATGATTTCTATTTATATGAAAATAGATCAAGTGATGTTGAAATCGGCTGGTAGTAAAATTGTGGGTATTTATAGTGCAGCAGCCCGCATCAGCGAATCGTGGTATTTTATTCCTGTAGCCATTGTAACCTCTGTATTTCCGGCTATCATTCATGCCCGCAAAACCGATATAGAACGCTATCACAAACGCTTGCAAAATTTATACGATTTATTGGTTGGAATTAGTTTGCCGGTGGCTATTTTGGTAAGTATTTTTGCCAATCAAATTATACACCTCTTATACGGAAATCCGTACCAAGGAGCAGGAATTTTGTTATCTATTCATATTTGGTCCGGTATTTTTGTGTTTTTGGGCAGTGCCAGCAGCCAATTTTTATTAGCCGAGGGGTATACGTTAATCTCCTTTTCACGAACCGCTTTTGGGGCCTTGGTAAACGTATTGCTTAACTTATGGCTCATTCCCATTTACGGCGCTTTAGGTGCTTCCATCGCTACCTTAATTGCGTATGCTAGTGCTACCTTTTTTATTCTTGCCATTCCGCATACACGAGCACAGGGAGTGAGTATGTTAAAATCGCTATTCTTGATATCAATCATTCAAAAAATAGTCAAAAAGTGAAGGTAAAATACTCCAAATTAAGTCTACTGAAATGGTCTAAATTCAAAGCTCTTTTGTCTTTTGGAACCAAAGGCTATTTAGCCGATATCGGTTGGATTCGTTCCTTTGATAAAGGCGCCCCGGTGGATGCGGAAGGCGTTTCCTTGCCTTGGGTTACCTATTCATTTATCGATTTTATTAAAGATCGAATTACAAAAAAACACCTGGTTTTCGAATTTGGTTCTGGAAACTCTACCCTATTTTATGCCCAACGGGCTAAACACGTAGTTTCCGTAGAACATCACCAAGCATGGTATGACAAAATTAAATTGGCATCGCCTAAAAATGCGGAGCTCATATTTTGCGAATTAGTGCCCAATGGTGCCTACAGTAAAAAGCCCATTACTACTCAAAAAAAATACGATGTAATTATTGTAGATGGCCGCGACAGGGTAAATTGTTGCAAACAAGCGGTAGCTGCTTTAAGCAAAAGCGGTGTAGTGGTATTAGATGATTCGGAACGTGATTTTTATGCACCGGGTATTGCCTTTCTTAAAAAACAAGGTTTTAAAGAGTTGGCCTTTAGCGGCATTTCGCCCGGGTTATTTTATTATAAAACTACGTCGGTATTTTACAAAGCCGATAATTGCTTGGGTATTTAATATGGCAAACTCGTTCATCAGCAAAGGAGTAAAAGCCGCCTACGATGCCTATTATCAGGCGCATGATGAACAATGGCGTTTATTGGGCGCCCGCTATAAAGCGCAAAATATTGTTAGTGTAAGCAGGGGCCATAACTTTAAAAAAGTATTAGAAGTGGGTGCCGGCGATGGCAGTATTTTATACTATTTAGATCAATGGAAATTTGCCCCCGAACTGCATGCGCTAGAAATTTCGAAGAGCGGAGTAGCACATATTGAAGCCAAAAATATCCCTTCTTTACAGTCTGTACAAGAGTTTGACGGTTACCACATTCCCTTTCCGGATGATAGTTTTGATGTGGTGATTTTAGCCCACGTATTAGAGCATGTAGAGCACGAACGTTTATTGCTACGAGAATTAAAACGGGTGGCAAAATACTTACTCATTGAAGTACCTAAAGATTACCGTTTTGGCGTAGATACCCGCATGAAACATTTTTTGGATTACGGCCATATTAATATGTACACGCCTACATCTTTACGTTTTTTAGTGCAATCGGAGGGTTTTTGCATCGTAGCCGATGAATGTTCTTTAATTCATCCGGAAGTGAGCAGGTTCAATGCCTTTATCAATCAGAAAAAATCACCAAGTTTTTTTGCAAAGTTTAAAATTGTGCTAGAATATCGATTAAAAAGTCTTTTAGGTATGTTGGGTGGAAAGAAACAAGAAGAAAAATGGGCAAATGCCTACACGGTTTTGTGTAGCAAACAACACGATTTAGAAATATTTTAGGATGCAAAAGCTAGCCCCCATCGCTTTATTTGTGTACAACAGGCCAGAGCATACCCGCCGTACGCTTCAGTTTTTACAGCAAAACGAGTTGGCAGCTGATTCTTGTTTATTTATTTTTTCGGACGGCCCAAAAAACGCTAAACAAGCCGAAAAAGTGGCTGAAGTGCGGGCTTTAATTAAGCAAGTAGAGGGCTTTAAATCGGTTGAGATTATTGAGCGAGGCACCAATTTAGGTTTGGCCAATTCGGTTATTAGCGGCGTTAGTCAGCTCATGAAAGAATTTGCTCAGGCGATTGTTTTTGAAGACGACTTAATTACCTCTCCCTATACCTTACGTTATTTTAACGATGCTTTAGTCCGCTACCAAAACGAAGAAAAGGTGATGCATATTGGAGCGTATATGTATCCTTTGCCTCTTCCCGAATCGGAACAATTACCTGAAACCTTCTTTTTTAGAGCAGCTACCAGTTGGGGTTGGGCAACTTGGGCCCGGGCTTGGCAACAGTTTAATCCCGATGTAGAAGCACTCATGAAGCAATTTGATTCCGAACAAAAACACCAATTTTCTATTGAAGGCAGCATGAATTTTTGGAAACAAATGCAGGAGCTAAAGGCCGGAAGAAATAATTCGTGGGCCATTCGTTGGTATGCTTCTATCTTTTTAAAAGGAGGACTCACCTTAAATCCAGCACATTCATTGGTGAGTAATATTGGCCACGATGGCAGTGGCGTGCATTCGGGTATCAACGAAATTTATAATGTGTCCATCCATCCACAGCCCGTTAAACACTTTCCGGAGCTTATTGCAGAAAATGCAGGGGCCTATGACCTCATAAAAGCCTTTTTGAAAAATAGAAAAGGAAATCTATGGCAACGGGGTTTACGCTACTTAAATCAACACTTTCGTATCTAATTTTTTTCGGCCACTACTAAAATATAGGGCGATAAAGCCTTACTATCAAATGGGAATAGTTTACTCCATACCTTACCCAACAGCCAAATTGCTTTTACAACTATTTTGGCTCCCGTCGATTGACTTTCTTTTTTTTCTAACCAAACACTAAATTTTCCGTAATAGCCGGCTTCTTCTACTACTAAGCCTAATTCTTCTAGTAAAGAGCGCAATAGCTGCGGATCCATGCAAGCTAGTTCGTGTTTCTCGTAGTTTTCTTTATCGAATGTTTTTTGTACCCAGCCATTAATCCCTCTAAAATTAGGTAGAGTAACAACCAAACTGCTGCCGGCCTTCATAAATTGAACGTGACTGGCTAAAATATCTCGGGTATCTTTAAAATGCTCAATCAATCCGCACGATAACACTAAATCATAAGTAGTATTGGGTGTATAGGCGAATAAATCGGTTTCTATAATTTCAATATCCGATGGTGCTAATGCATTGGCTTGGCAAAGCTGATTAATAAGGCCCGGATGAATAAAATAATCGAGTAAAGTAGCTTTTTTAATACCGAGGTGTTTTTTTAAGAAAACGGTGTAATAGCCCGGAAAACCACCTAACTCTATGGCGCTTTCAATCCCTTTAGCCTCCGCAATACGTTTAAAAATTTCGTGAAAAAGATAATTTTTAGGAATGGAACAGGCAATATCGGTTTTCGATTCCCAATAGCTGGTCCAAAACGCTCGGTCGGTTAATTCATTAGCCATAACGCTAAAATAAACATTATTGAGCGCTTTAAACCGGGTTAACAAGGTATAATTATGTATTTTTGATTGTTTTGAAAGTTGTACATCTAAATAGCTACGAAAATAATGGTGGGGCAGGTCGTGCTGCTAGCCGCTTAGTTGGTGCTTTACAACAGGAAGGGCTCGACGCTAGCCTATGGGTAAATTATTCTTTTGAAGCCCAAGCCAGCCAACACAACTTTTCTAAGGCATTACTGCCAAATTTTTTTACAGCTGTTCAAATTATTTTAGAAAGAATACTCACTAAAACGAGGATAAAGTCTGTTAAAACACCTTTCTCCATTCCTTTTTTTGGGAAAGATATTAGCCGATATCCAGTTTTAAAAGAAGCCGATATTATTCATCTTCATTGGATCAATCATGCTTTTTTACGCCCCGTAGATCTTGCTAAACTTCAAAAACTAAATAAACCAATTGTATGGACTTTTCACGATAGCAATGCTTTTACCGGCGGTTGCCATGTACGTTACGCCTGCACCCATTTTGAGCAGAGTTGCGGAAATTGTCCGATTGTAAAACTACCGGCCCCCCAAGATCTTTCTCATCATATCTGGAAGGCCAAAAAGCAAGCCTACACCGGTTTAGCGCTTCAGGTAATTGCGCCAAGCCAATGGATGGCACAATCGGCCAAAAGAAGCGGTTTGTTTGCAGAATCTCCTATTCATATCATCCCAAATACATTAAATACTCAAGTTTTTAGCCCCTCAAATAAAGCGCTTGCTCGTGAAAAGCTCGGCCTACCTGCGAATGCCTTTTTGATTTTGAGTGGCTTTATGCCTTCGGCAAACGATAAGCACAAAGGCGCCGATTTATTGGTAGAGGCCCTACGTATTTTCGGGCAAAGCGATAGTGCTGAATTGGTTATTTTTGGAAATCGTAGGGCTGGTGATTTACCCGATTTTAACCTAAATACTATCTTTTTAGGCACAATTAATGAGGAAAAAAAACTAGCACTCTGCTACGCCGCCGCCGACGTATTTGTGACCCCATCTATTGAAGATAATTTACCCAATACCGTGTTAGAAAGTTTAGCTTGCGGTACTCCCGTGGTGGCCTTTACTACCGGAGGTATTCCCGATATGGTTGTCCATCAACAAAATGGCTATTTGGCACAAGGGGCTTCCCCAGAAGAGTTAGCTAACGGTTTGGCTTGGATTAAGAACCATACCGATAAAGCGTCTTTGGCCACTGTCGCCCGTAAAACGGTATTGGCTACTTTCTCCGAATCGGTGGTGGCGCAACAACACATCAAATTGTATCAATCTATTCTTAACAGCCGTGCATAAATCTACACTCTCCATCATCACCATTGTGTATAACAACGTTCGCGATATTGAGCGTACGATGCTCTCGGTGCTCTATCAAAGTTATGCCCACATAGAGTATATTGTAATTGATGGCGCATCTAACGATGGCACCTTGGAAATTATTCAGCGTTATCAGGATAGATTAGTAAAAGTAGTATCCGAAAAAGATGCTGGCATTTACGATGCCATGAATAAAGGGCTGGCTTTGGCTAGCGGCGATTATGTATTGTTTATGAATTCGGGCGATGAATTGTATGCCCCCGATACGGTCGAAAACGTATTTGATACGGCTCCAAATGCCGATATTTATTATGGCGAAACCGAAATGTATAATGAGGCTTGGCAAAGTATTGGCAAACGCCGACATAGTGTGCCCGAAAAATTTACCTGGAAAAGTTTTCGTTTTGGGATGACTATTAGTCATCAAGCTATTTATATCCGCAGAACTTTAACCGAACCTTACGATAGGCAGTATGAATTAAGTGCCGATATTGATTGGATTTTAACCGCGGCCAAAAAAGCCAAAACCTCGGTAAAAGTATCGGGTTATGTAGCTAAGTATTTAGTTGGCGGCATGTCAAAAAAAAGGCATCAACAAAGTTTAAAAGAGCGTTTCGCAATTTTTACGAAGCATTATGGATTACTACCTAACCTTTTTAATCACGTAGTAATTGCGGCAAAACTTTCATTTTATTATATCTGCTACGGCCGATCGAACGATTAATAAAAAAGCCCCCGAAAACTCGGGGGCTTTTTAGTGTACAGTCTATTTAGGTTTAAGCATCTTCCGATTTGCGGTTTTTATAGATAACAAAACCCAATAAAGCCACTAATAATATAGAGGCTAAAAGTGATATTTTTTCTCCCAAAATATAAGAAGTGGGCTCGAATTTAAATTCTAGCGTATGGTTACCACCAGGCAATGCGGCGGCACGTAAAATGTAATTGGCTCTGAAATATGGAATTTCCTCTCCATCCACATAGGCTTTCCAGCCTTTATCGTACCAAATTTCAGAAAATACAGCAATCATATCTTTACCAATAGAGTAGGTATAGGTTAAATGGTCTGGACGGTAATTACTTAGTTTAATGGTTCCGTTTGGATCGAATCCTACTTTTTTGGTATCTATCAACGATTTAAACTCATTGCCTACAAAGGCTTCTTTTCTCGGATCGAAGCTGCTGATGGCGTTCATTTCCTCATCGGCACTTTTTACAAAGGTTACGTTGGGTACAAACCAAGCATTTCCACAAGCGCTTTCGCGGCGTTCCATTTTCTGCGATTTGTTTTGCTCATCGTTACCAATAATGTATTTGGCGTTTAGCATGTCCAACACATCTTCATTAATAGCGTTGTTAAATTGCTTTTCTAATACTTCTTGGAAACGTTTTAGTTTGGCCGCATGGTAACCACCTACAGATTTGTGAAAGTAGCTGGTGCTGGCATTGTTAAATGTCTGAACACTCAAATCAAACACCCGGTAATTCAGACTGGTATCTCTTAAAATAAATTGATCTACTTCACGAGCTTGGAATTGCTGGGTAAGGGCTGTCTGTTCAACAAAATTATTGTTGTTTAAATAGCGTTTATTTACGCCCCACATATCTATCAAAATTACAACAGCCAATAAAGCGGTAGCTGTTCCGGCACTCAGTTTTTGCTTAATTAATGCCCAAAGCAAACCAGCTCCAATGGCCACAAAAATGAGTGATCTAAATACATCGTTACGAGCTAGGCTTATGCGGTCATTTACCAAGCCTTGCGCAATGCTTTCGGCAAAACTACGGTCGCCACCGGTAATTTGTGATAATTGGTCTATTAATTGACTATGGCCTGCTGTTTGGAAACTGAAAAATAAGCTTGGAGCAGCTGCCAATATCGCTAATAAACCTAGCGTGCCATAGGCTGCGTATTGCACTTTCTTTAGTAATTTTTGTTTATCTTCTTTACTATCAATAAGTTCTTGCACGGCTAGCACTGCTAACACGGGAACCAAAAATCCGGCAATTACCAGAATAGATTCTACGGCTCTAAATTTATTATATAGTGGAAAATAATTAAAGAATAGATCGGAAACTAAAGGCCAATTTTTACCAAAAGCTAAGAATATACTTAATAGGGTGGCTGTAAAAATCCACCATTTGAAACGTCCTGGTACTACAAACAAACCTACTACAAATAAGAAACAGATGATGGCTCCAAAATAAAATGGACCCGAGGTGAATGGTTTTTCTCCCCAATAGGAAGGTAGCTGTTTAGAGAATTCCAATGCTTGCTCTGCTGGTACACCCTTATCGGTTAAAGTTTTAACTACTGCACCATCTTCGGGCAGGGGGGTATTGCTAGCGCCGCCATAAAAATTAGGTATTAAAAAGGTAATATTTTCGCCTACACCTTGGCTCCATTGGTAGGCATATTCTTTATCTAAACCGTTACTTGGCGCCAATTGGTTGGTACTTAAATTTGATTTTCCACGGATAGATTCCTTACCAAATTCGTAGGTGGTCCAAAGCATGCTTGCATTTACGGCAACAGCCAATACTAGAGCCGCCACTAAATAGGCAGCAGGCTTAAGCAATTCTTTTATGGTTTTGTTTCTAATGGCGTTTACCAATTCAAATCCTATAAAAACTAAAATGGCTATAAATAGGTAATAGGTCATTTGAATATGGTTAGACCTAATTTCTAATGCCAATGCAATGGCCGTAATAGTGGCACCCAAGAGGTATTTTCTGCGCAGGGTAAGCAGTATACCCGCTAAAATGGGTGCAAAAAAAGCTAAAGCCAACGCTTTGTTGCTGTGGCCGGCTTCAATAATGATAAAATTATACGATGAAAATGCAAAGGCAATGGCGCCAGCTGCGGCCAACCATGGTTTTACCCGCAACACCGAGAATAGTAAGTAGGCGCCCAATAAATACAATAAAATAGTATCTATAGGGTTAGGAAAAACGGTTTTAAAAAACGAAATCACGTAGGTAGTAACGTTGTACGGATATTGTACCCAAATTTGGTACGAAGGCATTCCGCCGAACATCGAATTTGTCCATAAAGGTGCTTCACCATCAAGGGCTTTAAAGTCCATGATTTCTTTTTGCATGCCTTTTGCCTGCAAAACATCTTGTTGATACAATCCTTTGCCTTGTATGGCCGGGCTAAAATACACCAAGCATAACAAAAGGAAAATGCCAATAATTAGTAAATGATTGGCGTTGCGTTTAAACCAGTTGCTCATATTTTCTATTTATAGATTTCAAAAATAGAAAAAAGCAGCATAGTAGCATCAATCTAGATGCTACATTCTGAGATTATTGATTTAGTCTATTTCTTCGAAATCTATAAATTCGCCTGCCGAATCTTTTTTAGGCTTTTTGCCTTTTGGTGGCACGTAATCTACATGAATACTGCCTTCGGGTTGTTTAGGGCGGCCTCCTTGGGC
>Ga0209551_1000069_pt1 | contig 30863 bp, 29 predicted proteins | sample LauGreSuBDMM15SD_2_FD_187568 | JGI IMG/M metagenome (GOLD analysis project Ga0209551, IMG submission 187568) | Freshwater lake microbial communities from Lake Michigan, USA - Su13.BD.MM15.SD (SPAdes) (version 3) | ecosystem: Environmental > Aquatic > Freshwater > Lake | place: Lake Michigan, USA... | reverse complement strand
TAAAATTTATCGAAAGTCAACTCTTTGTTTTTATTATTCAAAACAAAATTCACTGTTGACTTTTCAATTCTCCCGAAAAGTTCATTTTCAACTTTTGATTGACTAAACACATAATGTACGAAAAGTCGTCCTACAAAACGCAATTGCAAATCGTGTAATTCTTGGTGAAAAATAGTTTCTTCGGCTGATTTATTGCCATAAACCAAAATAAAAGTACTTTTTAGTTCGCTGATTAAAACACTCTTTAAAATTGACATCACAGGCGTAATTCCGCTTCCTGCCACAAAAGCGGCGTAGTTTTTTTGTCGGTCGATTTGAGGCTCAAATGTAAAATTACCCTCCGGTTTTCCTACTTCAAGCGTATCTCCAGTTTTTAAATTCGAATTTGCAAAAGTAGAAAAAGTACCGTTTTTTACTGCCTTGACCGCAATTCTCAATTCCCCACTTTCCGGCGATGCACAAATGGAATAAGCACGGCGAATTTCGTTTCCGTCTAAAGTTAATTTTAGATTTAGATACTGGCCTGCAATAAATTGATAATTGGTTTGTAAAGTTTCTGGTACATTAAAAAGTATAGAGACTGCATTTGCGGTTTCTCTTTTTACTTCTTTTATATTTAATTTATAGAATGACGACATTGCTTTTAATTTTTTTTACAAAAGTAAGAAAACAAATAGCAAACTAAAATTTCAATTGGAAATATAAATTTAGATTGACCCAATTCAGCAAAGAAGATTGTTTTTATTCTAAATTATTGACTTACCTACTTGTTGTCTATTATTAGTTTCTGTATTATGAAGACAAAAACTATTTTAATTAACAATTAATTTTTTGGTCACAGAAGTTAGATTGCTTTTTAGTGTAACAAAATAAAAACCTTTGCTTAAATTACTAATTGCTAATTGTTCATTTTCAAATTGTGGTTGCTTAATTTGTTTTGTAATTTGTCCATTCACATTAGTTATAATTATTTCATCCCAAGTCAAACTCGATTTAATAAACACTGTTCCATCCGTGCTTGGATTGGGATAAATCACTACCGATTTTTCGAAATCAAAACCCTGAACAGCCAGAAAAATGTTTGGCCATCTGTTTTGTGCAGCTGCTCCGCCCCAAATTCTTGTTGCCAAATACGGATTGTCTATAAAAGGATTTCTGTTCCCTTGACCATTAGTGTTATTTGCGTTTCCTAAATAAGAATTACGAACATCCTCAAAAGGAGAAACCGGATCATCTATATTCCATTGCAAAAACAATTGCAGCATGTTGGTATCTGACACAACGGTAGCACCAGTGCCCACGCTTGTTGGTTTACACTGTGTTGGATAACGCAAATACATGTACATCATCATTCTCGCAACATCGCCTTTCCATTCGTCGCCGGGATACCAATTCGAACCAACAACAGCAGAATTACCAGAACCAGCAGCGAATTTTTTATTCCCTCTAAGTGAATTTCTATCTACATCTGATGTTCTGATATGATGCGCATCTGTACCAGACCCGGGAGTAGTATCGTCTAAAACTGGAGTTCCTAAAAATTTAGCAAAAACATGTTCTCTATTCCAAACACATTCTGTGATGGCTGGGTTTGGCGCAACAGCAGCGGGTTGATCGGCATTCCTGTTTCTTTTTCTATGTTCATTCCAATTTGGATAAACGCCATAGTCCGTTTCGCTCGTATATGTACAAATATTACTGCTAAATCCGTAAATCAAGAAGACATTTGGTTGATCTGTCGGATCTCTGTCTACAATCTGCAAAGCATTTTCAGTTTGAAAATATTCTAATAATTTAGTGTGCGTAGTAGTAATTTTTGTAGCTAATGCATTTTTGAGTGCCGTTCCAGAGAGGGTCCAATCGAAACCATTGTAATAGGGATTTGCAGGCGCTCCGTTTTGCGAAAAGCTTATAAAAGCAGTTATTAGTAAAAGTGTAGTGAAAAATTTTTTCATTTTTTGTTTTGGATTGTAATAAGAAGTTTGTTGAAACTTTGAAAAACAGTAGTTATCTTTCGCCAAATATACAAATAAGGAGACGGCAACAAAATTAAACCATCATGATTAACGAATTTAACATAATTGCTTCCTATCCTTAATGGAAGTAAAGCAAAATTGATTAAAACCTATGCCCTACAAAACCAAAACAATTTAGGTAAAAATCATACCTAATCTTTTGACATATCAAAAAGAAACGTACTTTTACCAGTCGATATAATAAAATCGCCTTTTGAAAGTTATAAATAAAAACGTTTTGACATTGAAAACCATCCGAATAAAATATATTTTCTTATCTCTAATTGCAATCGTGATTTTAGCTTGTTCTACACAAAAAGATAAGTGGATCAACCGAAATTTTCAAGCTTTAAACACAAAATACAATGTTTTATACAACGGAAATGTAGCTTTAGACAAAGGAATTATTGATGTAAAATCGCAATATAAAGATAATTTTTGGGAAATTTTACCAGTCGAGAGAATGCAAACTTCTACTGAAAACATTCTTCCTGGTCAAACAAAAAACGCCAATTTTGAAAAAGCGGAGACAAAAGCTACCAAAGCGATACAAAAACGTTCGATGAACATTGGCGGAAAAGAAAAAAATCCACAAATCGACGAAGCACATTTGCTGCTAGGAAAATCAAGATATTACGACCAAAGATTTATTCCTGCATTAGAAGCATTTAACTACATTTTGTACAAATATCCAGAAAGTGACAAGATTTATGAAGCACAAATTTGGAGAGAAAAAACCAATATGCGTTTAGAAAACGATGGTTTGGCATTGATAAACCTTCGTAAGTTGTTAAAGGAAATAAAGTTCAAAGACCAAGTTTTTGCCGATGCAAATGCAACTTTAGCGCAAGCTTTTTTAAAGACAGAAGAGAAAGACAGCGCAGTAGTTTGCTTAAAACTTGCAACACAATTCACAAAATCTAACGAAGAAAAAGCACGCTACAGATTCATTACTGGTCAAATTTACGAGGAGTTGGGCTACAAAGACAGTGCTTTTGCAGCATTTCAATCGGTTATCGACATGAAACGCAAATCGCCAAGAAGTTATGTGATTCAGTCTCATGCAAAACAAGCACAACAATTTGATTTTAAAAATGGTGATACGGTTGTGTTTTTAAAAAATTATGGCAAATTATTGAAAGACCGAGAAAACCGACCTTTTTTGGATGTTTTGAATCACCAAATGGCATTGTTTTATGACAAAAATAACGTCAACAAAAAAGCCATTGAATTTTACAATAAATCGCTTCGCACAAAATCGGAAGACCAGTACCTGATGGCATCGAATTATCGCAATTTGGCAAAAAGATATTTTGATAATGCGAAATACCAAACTGCAGGTCAATATTACGATAGTACGTTGACCCGATTAACAGCAAGAACAAGAGAATTCAATTACATAAAAAAGAAAAGAGATAATCTCGCTGATGTAATAAAATATGAAGGAATTGCGCAACGCAACGATAGTATTCTAAATGTAGTTTCACTTTCTGATTCTGATAAAAAATCATTTTATGATGATTATATCGTTAAACTAAAAAAAGCTGACGACGCCAAAGCTGAATTAGAAAAAATTGAGAAAGACCTTGTAAAAAACGAAGCTGATAATAGCGACAACGATAGAACCAGCGGAAATGATACTCGTTCATCTACCGCAGATGCTGCTACAAAAAGCGCGCTTCAACCGCCAACATTTGGTCCAAAACCAACGAGTACACAAGCCAATTCTTTTTATTTTTACAATCCATCGACGGTGGCATTCGGAAAAATAGAATTCAAGAAAAAATGGGGAAATCGTGCCTTAAAAAACAACTGGCGATTATCTTCTGAACAATCAAAAGGTGCCAATAGCACCGAAGATATATCTAATAATGAGGAAGTTGTTAGCGAAGAAAAAGAAGAAGATAAATCACAAAATCCAAAATATAATTCAGATTTTTATATCAAACAGTTGCCGACGGACCAAAAAGAAATTGACAGTTTAGCCAAAGAAAGAAATTTTGCTTACTATCAATTGGGCATCATTTACAAAGAAAAATTTAAAGAATACAAATTGGCTTCCGACAAGCTAGAAGCGCTTTTAAAAGAAAATCCAGAAGAAAGATTGGTCCTTCCATCTATGTATAATTTGTATAAAATTTACGAAATTATCAACAAAGAAAAGGCGCAAATAATGAAAGATAAAATCATTGCAGAATATCCGAACTCTCGTTACGCACAGATTTTGAGCAATCCAAATGATGCGGAAAATGCTGCTGCAGGTTCGCCCCAAAAAACTTACGACCAACTCTATGAGCTCTACCTAAATCGTTCCTATTTTAAAGTGCTAGAACAAAGTTCAGCTGCAATCGACCAATTTACAGGAGAAGAAATAGTGCCGAAATTAGAACTTCTAAAAGCAACCACAATCGGAAAATTGAAAGGTTTAGCAGAATACAAAACGGCGTTGAATTTCGTGGCGTTGAATTATCCAAATGTAGAAGAAGGAAAAGCTGCCGAATCGATTATTACAAACAAAATTCCGATTTTAGAAAAAATGAATTTCTACAATAAAAAACCAGCTAGTTGGAAAATTATCTATCCATACGTTACTGCTGACAGCTTGAAAATGGTTGGAATGGCAAATAAAATTAAAAAATTTACGGAAGAAAGAACTTCTCAAAAATTAAAATTTTCGCAAGACATTTACAACATGACTGACAGTTTTGTGGTTATTCACGGAATGATTTCTGAAGAAAATGCAAAAGACATTGATGCTATTCTAAAAGATTATAAAGACTATAAAATTGAAGAAAAAGCCATAGTTATTTCGAATGAAAACTATAAAATTGTCCAGATAAAAAAAAATCTACCTGAATATTTAACAACGCAGAAATCGGACCCAATCGCAGAACCAGTAGATGTGCCATCAGTTGAAAAACCCCATAATAATGGGCAAAACGAAAGGATAAATACAAAAAACAATATTGATGCTCGCACGAAAAATTCGGTACCGACCCAAGCAAAGGAAAATGAATTAAAAATGGAGGATGCCGATGATCCAGAGCCAAGTTCTGACGTCGAAAAAGTCAAATCGAAAATGCCACCACAAATGCCTAAACGACCTTAAAATGTTCGACAAAAAACCAAAATCGTATACCGACCTTTTAGGAAAAACCAATCGAATCGTTGAAGGAACAACAATTGTCGGTAATATAGTATCGCAAGCAGATTTTAGATTAGATGGCGAATTAAAAGGTGATTTTTCATCTAAAGGTAAAATCGTTATTGGTCCAACTGCTATGGTTCAAGGAAATATAATTTGCAAAAACGCCGACATTGAAGGTCTTTTTGAAGGAAAAATTCAGGTGTCAGAAGTATTGAATATCAAAGCGAAAGCAATTATCCGTGGCGAAGTAATTTGTTCAAAATTATCTGTTGAACCTGGAGCAGAATTTAGTGCCGCTTGCGTGATGAAATCTACTGCTAAAAATACACCCGTAAATGAACGACCAAAAACCGAAGAGCCACAACAATAAATGGTTAGCGCTAATCAATATTCCTATACAAATGGGCGTAATCATTTTTGCATTTGCTTATTTCGGCAATTGGCTGGACGAAAACCACTCCAATGCTTCTTTTTTCTACAAAAAAATAATGGTAATGATCGGCGTTGCCATTTCATTTTACAACCTTAATCGCCAACTCAAAGCAATCAATAAATCAGAATGAACTTAAAAATACATAAACCAATTATAAACCTTTTTTTAGTTTCAATCGTATTTTATCTGATTCACAAAACAGTTTTTTATATGTTCCAAGCTGAATTAAATACGGGGGATTTTATTTATAGTTTAGAGACTTTGTATACTATATTTTTATTCTTTTCGGCAATAATAGTTTTTGTTCTTTTAAAAATAAAACAAAAAAACATCAACAATGTTGGCATGGTTTTTTTGGTCATGACGAGTGTAAAAATGGTGATTTGTTATTTCCTGTTATATCCAATTGCATCAAAATCTTTAGTCAGAATATCGATAGAGAAAACGAATTTTTTTGTGATGTTTATTTTATTTTTAGCAATAGAAACCATTGTTACGATTCGGGTTTTAAACAATAAACAATAAAACCTCTATAATTGAAGTTTTCTTCTTAAAAAAAATCTTTATTGTCTTTGGAATATTAATTTAAAATGTACCTTTGCACCAAATTTCAGAAAGTAAAATTTAAGATAATTTATAGAATATGGTGTCTTCAAATAAAGTAACTCAATTTGTTATCGCGCTTTTTTTTGCAACACTTCCTTTTTTGGGTTTTGCAAACGAAACTAATACTGCCGAAGCACACAAAGAACCAAACGATATAAAATCGAAAATCGAAGCGTTCAAAGCACACCACGTTTTGGATTCTCACGAATTTTCAATCACAGAAGACGAAGCTACCGGAACGCATTATGGTTTTCCTTTACCAATTATTTTATGGGACAATGGCGTTCACGTTTTTTCTTCTTCGAAATTTGAACACGGCCATGCTGTAGCTGAATCTAACGGAAATTTTTACAGATTAGGTCACGACGAAAAAATCTACAAAGTCGAAAGCGCAACTGCTGAATTATCTGGCGATGAGCACCACCCTACAAATGAAAAACCTTTGGATTTTTCAATAACAAAAAGTGTCTTATCTATCATTATAGTTGCTTTTTTGATGTTCGTTATCTTTACAGGTTTGGCAAAATCTTTTGCCAGAAATGGTGGAATTTCTTCTGGTTTTGGAAGATTTTTCGAACCAATTGTTTTGTATGTTCGCGATGAAATAGCTATTCCAAATATTGGCGAAAAGCACTACAAAAGATACATGAGCTTTTTGCTATCGGTATTTTTCTTTGTTTGGTTTTTAAATATTTTTGGATTAACACCACTAGGAATTAACGTAACTGGAAATATCGCCGTTACTGCAGGTTTAGGTATTTTAACGTTTTTAATCACAACGTTTACTGCAAACAGAAACTATTGGGGACACATTTTCTGGATGCCGGGAGTGCCAACACTAATGAAATTAGTTTTGGCTCCAATCGAACTTTTGGGGATTTTTATCAAACCATTTGCCTTGATGATCCGTTTGTATGCCAACATGATTGCTGGCCACATCGTTGTGATGAGCTTATTGGCGTTGATATTCATTTATAAAAGCATCGGAATGGGAGCGTTATCATTTACGTTAACGTTTATTATTTCAGTTATTGAAATTTTGGTTGCAGCATTACAAGCATATATATTTACGATGTTAGCCGCTTTATATTTTGGTGCAGCTGTAGAAGAGCACCACCATGAAGAAGCACATTAGATCTTAGATTTTTGAATGCTGATTTCAGAAGATAGATTTTTAAATCTGAAATCACAAATCGTTAATCTTCAATCTTAAATCAAATTGAGTTTTAATTTTTAATACATATTTTTATGGAAATTCCTAGAATCGTTGGAGCAGGATTAGTAGTTATCGGAGCAGGTATTGGTATTGGTAGAATTGGTGGTTCAGCAATGGACGCTATTGCTCGTCAGCCAGAAGCTACTGGAAAAATCCAAACAGCTATGCTTATTGCAGCTGCGCTTATTGAAGGTATTGGTTTTGCTGCAATTTTTGCATCATAAATCAAAAGAAAAACAAAAGTTGTAACGGTTGGTTGCAACTTTTGTTTAAATTAAAATTTACATTACACACTATATTATACAATTTTAAATTATGGAAAAGTTAGTCAATGATTTTTCGTTTGGATTGTTTTTTTGGCAATCATTAATTTTTATAGGATTAATTCTTCTGTTGAAAAAATTCGCGTGGAAACCAATTCTTGATGCGGTCAACGAAAGAGAAGAAGGGATTAAAAACGCATTACTTTCTGCAGAAAATGCTAGAAATGAAATGAAAAATTTACAATCAGACAACCAACGTATTTTGCAAGAAGCAAGAATGGAACGTGACGCTATGTTGAAAGACGCTAGCGAAATGAAACAAAAAATGATTGCTGATTCAAAAACTGAAGCGCAAGCAGTTGGTTTAAAAATGATTGAACAAGCAAAAACTGCTATCGAAGCCGAGAAAAATGCAGCTATGGCTGAATTAAAAGCACAGGTTTCTAATTTGTCAATTGAAATTGCTGAAAAAATATTAAAAGACGAACTTTCAAACAAGGAAACACAAGTGAAATTGGTTGAAAAAATGTTGGGCGACGCTAAATTAAATTAATTATGGCAAGTACAAGAGCAGCAATTCGTTATGCAAAAGCAATTTTAGAAATTGCTGGTTCCAAAAGTGCTGAAAAAGCAGTTAGCAACGATATGTTTTCGATTGCAACAACTTTACAAAATAATGCAGAATTAAGTACTTTTATCCAAAACCCAACCATTAAAGTTGAGGTGAAAGAAAGTGCACTATTAGAAGTTTTTGCCGACGTTAACCAAGTTACGAAAAGTTTATTTCATTTGCTTTTTGAAAACAAGCGCTTTGAGATTTTAGAGGCTGTTGCCATAGAATATAATAAAGCTTTTGACGAAATGAACGGTGTTGAAACTGCAAAAGTGATTACAGCAATTGCAATGACTCCGGAATTAGAGGCGAAAGTTTTGGCAAAAATAGCAACATTTTCAGATAAAAAAATTACCATCGAAAACACCATAGATGAATCCATTATTGGCGGATTTATTTTAAGAATAGGCGATAAGCAATACAATGCTTCTGTTGCCAACAGATTACAAGTTTTAAAAAGAGAATTAAGTAACTAGTTATTTATAAATAATTATGGCGGAAATTAAACCTGCTGAAATTTCAGCAATATTAAAAAAGCAAGTAGAAAGTTTTGAATCTGGTGCTACTTTAGAAGAAGTTGGGACAGTACTTCAAGTTGGAGATGGAATTGCTCGTATTTATGGGCTTTCTAACGTTCAATACGGCGAGCTTGTAGAATTCGACAACGGATTAGAAGCAATCGTTTTGAATCTTGAAGAAGACAATGTTGGTGTGGTACTTTTAGGACCTTCAACTGGAATCAAAGAAGGATCAACTGCAAAAAGAACACAAAGAATTGCTTCGCTAAAAGTAGGTGAAGAAATGGTAGGTCGTGTTGTGAACACACTTGGTTTTCCTATTGATGGAAAAGGGCCAATTGGAGGAACACTTTACGAAATGCCTTTAGAAAGAAAAGCACCTGGTGTTATCTTCCGTCAACCAGTAACTGAACCATTACAAACCGGTGTAAAAGCAGTTGATGCTATGATTCCTGTTGGTCGTGGACAACGTGAATTGGTAATTGGTGACCGTCAAACTGGTAAATCTACTGTATGTTTGGACACCATCTTAAATCAAAAAGAATTTTACGATGCAGGAAAACCTGTATTCTGTATTTATGTTGCTATTGGGCAAAAAGCTTCAACAGTAGCAGGAATTGCAAAAATGTTGGAAGAAAAAGGTGCAATGGCTTATACAATTATTGTAGCAGCTAACGCATCTGACCCAGCACCGATGCAAGTATATGCACCTTTAGCAGGAGCAGCAATAGGAGAATATTTTAGAGATTCTGGTCGTCCAGCGTTAATTGTTTATGATGATTTGTCAAAACAAGCGGTAGCTTATCGTGAGGTTTCTCTTTTATTAAGAAGACCTCCAGGAAGAGAAGCTTATCCAGGAGACGTGTTTTACTTACACTCACGTTTATTAGAAAGAGCATGTAAAGTAATTGCCAACGATGAAATTGCTAGCAAAATGAATGACTTGCCAGATTCTTTAAAAGGAATTGTAAAAGGTGGAGGTTCATTAACTGCTTTGCCAATTATCGAAACACAAGCGGGTGACGTTTCTGCATACATTCCAACCAACGTAATTTCGATTACTGATGGACAGATTTTCCTTGATGGAGATTTATTTAATTCAGGAGTTCGACCAGCGATCAACGTGGGTATTTCAGTATCTCGTGTGGGTGGAAATGCACAAATTAAATCGATGAAAAAAGTGGCTGGAACATTAAAATTAGACCAAGCACAATTCCGTGAATTGGAAGCATTTGCTAAATTTGGTTCTGATTTAGATGCTGTAACTTTAAACGTAATCGAAAAAGGAAAACGAAATGTTGAAATCTTGAAGCAAGGTTTGAACGATCCTTATACTGTGGAAGACCAAGTGGCTATTATCTATGCAGGTTCTAAGAACTTGTTGAGAAATGTTCCTGTTAATAAAGTTAAAGAATTTGAAAAAGATTTCTTGTCCTTCTTAAACAACAAACACAGAGACACACTTGATGCATTAAAAGCTGGAAAATTAGATGACAACATCACAGGAGTTATCGAAAATGTAGCTAAAGAAGTATCAGCAAAATATAATTAATTAGATAATTGGTCAATTAGATAGTTAGATAATAAATTGGAAAATAAACTTTCTAATTGTCACATTTCTAATTATCTAATTCCCAAATTATCACATTTTCTACTTAGAAAAAATGGCAAACTTAAAGGAAATCCGTAATAGAATTACTTCCGTTTCATCTACGATGCAAATTACATCGGCTATGAAAATGGTTTCTGCTGCAAAGCTAAAAAAAGCACAAGATGCAATTACAGCGATGCGACCTTATGCCGAAAAACTAACGGAATTATTACAAAACCTTTCTTCAACTTTGGATGGAGATATTGGTGGCGAATTCACAAAACAGCGTGAAATCAAAAAAGTATTGGTTGTTGCCATCACCTCAAACAGAGGTTTATGCGGCGCATTCAATACCAACGTAATCAAAGAAGTTAAAAATCGTTCAGAATTTTACAAAGGTAAACAAGTTGATGTTTTTGCTATTGGTAAAAAAGGAAACGATGTTTTGAGCAAAACTTTATCAGTTGTTGACAATCAAAGTCCAATTTTTGATAATTTGACCTTTGAAAATGTGGCTACTATTGCAGCATCATTGACAGAAAAATTTGTTTCAGGCGATTACGATAAAATTGAATTGGTATACAATCAATTTAAAAATGCGGCGACTCAAATTGTGCAAGTAGAACAATTTTTACCTTTAGCGCCAATAAAATCAGATCAACCAATTTCGACAGGAGATTATATTTTTGAACCTGAAAAAGAAGAAATTGTGATGGCTTTGATTCCAAAATCATTAAAAACACAATTGTACAAAGGCATTAGAGATTCTTTTGCATCTGAGCATGGCGCACGTATGACCGCAATGCACAAAGCAACTGATAACGCAACGGAATTGAGAAACCAATTGAAATTAACCTATAATAAAGCGAGACAAGCAGCAATTACCAACGAAATTTTGGAAATTGTAGGTGGAGCAGAAGCTTTAAAAGGGTAATTCATTTCAGCTTAGTTAATGAAAGTTTAAGACTTCCCATTTAATAAAATAAAAAAGCCAATCTCGTTTTAAAACTTGATTGGCTTTTTTTAATTTAAAAATAGAACTAAATACAACTAACAAAAATCGTAGAATGAAATGCTCACATAACTTTATATTTGTAAAAACAACGCTTCGTAAATGTAAATAGCGTTTTAATAGCTCATTTCCACAATCGCTTTGACCTTCTCTAGCGTGACTTTTTGGTTTTCACCTAGGCCTTTCCAGCCACGTTTTTCAAATCGATCTACAATGAAATCGGCTGTTTTGTCAAAATCTTTAGTGTATTCTGACAACTTGGTTTTCATGCCCATTGTATGAAAAAATTCGGTAGTTTTGTTAATGGCTTCTTTGGCAATTTCGTCTTCGCTGCCAGTCAAATTAAATATACGTTTGCCATATTGGGCCAATTTGGCTTTCTTGGTATCAAACATCACTTTATACAAATTCGGCCCTACAATTGCCAATGTTCTAGCATGGTCAATTTCGTACAAAGCGGTAAGTTCATGACCAATCATGTGGGTTGCCCAATCACTTGGAACACCTTTCTGAATCAGTCCGTTCAAGGCCATTGTAGCGCACCACATATAATTGGATGCCAATTTATAATCTGATGGTTGCTCAACTACACTTGGGCCAATTTCTATCAGGGTTTGCAATATACTTTCTGCAAATCGATCTTGTAAAATCGCATCGTGAGGATAGGTTAAATATTGTTCCATCACATGGGTAAAAGCATCGATAATTCCGTTTTCAATTTGTCGTTTAGGCAGTGATGCAACAACAGATGGATCGCATATAGAAAATTTCGGAAACAAAGCACTTCCGCCCAATGTTAATTTTTCTTGCGTTGCTTCTATAGTAACTACAGCACCAGAATTCATTTCCGAACCTGTAGCTGGTAAGGTTAACACTGTTCCAAAAGGTATTACTTTTGTCAAATCTGTGAACAGCACCCGATTTTTTAAAATATCAATTGGATTACCTTCAAAATGGGTTGCGCCAGAAATAAATTTCACGCCGTCAATAACACTTCCTCCGCCGACAGCAAGTATAAAACTTATTTTTTCCGCTTTTACAACCTCCACTGCTTTCATCAAAGTTTCAAAACGTGGATTGGGCTCAATTCCACCAAACTCAACGATTTCAAAGTCTTTTAAAGCGACTGTAACTTGATTGTAAACTTCGTTTTTAAAGATACTTCCTCCACCATATACCAATAAAATTTTGGATTTTGCAGGAACAAGTTTAGCTAGTTTTTCAATTTGATTTTTACCAAAAATATAATTTGTTGGATTGTATAACTCGAAGTTTAACATAATAATTTAGTTTAAAAATGGAATGTTAAAGTTAGCAAAACCACTTTCAAAGTGTTTTAAAAGTATGTTAATTTAAAATCTTATTTTTTGTACAAATTATTGTGGTCGATGTAGTCCCAAACTTTTTCGGAAAGAAGTGGTCGAATGTTTTTTTTATTTTTAATGCCATTACGAATAAAAGTAGAAGAAATCTCTACAATTGGCGCATCAATTTTATGAATTATATAAGCCGTATTTACAGCGAATTCTTGATTTAATGTTTCACTAGCGCCAACGGTTCTCGGATAAATATAAATGTCGTGGTTTTCTACAATATAAGCATAATTTTTCCATTTATGAAGCGAATTCAAATTGTCTTCGCCCATGATGATCGCAAACTCATGTTTTGGAAATTTTTCTTTTAAATAGGACAAAGTATTTACCGTATAGTTGGGCTGCGATAATTTAAACTCTATGTCTGACGCCTTAATTTTCGGATAATTTTCAGTTGCTAAATTCACCAAATGCAACCGTTGATAATCGTCGAGCAAACTGCTTTTTTCTTTTAAAGGATTATGCGGAGTTACGACCATCCAAATTTGTTCTAAATCAGAATGCTCAGCCAAATGATTAGCAATTATCAAATGGCCTACATGTATGGGGTTAAAAGTGCCGAAATACAATCCGATTTTCATAAGATGCTAGGGGTTGATTTAAAAAGAAGTTACATTTTTTAAATTTTTCTAAACTACTTTTAAAGTAGAGAAAGTAGTTTTTTCTTTATCAATTTCTAATGTGAAATTGCTGAATTCATTGCGCTTTTCAATTTTTATTAGATTTTCATCAATGATTTTCAAGAGTTCTGTATTTGAGATATTACCTAAATTAATCTTGACAAGTTTTTTGGGAGATTTTTTTAGAAAATAACTGTTTCTAAAATCAGCATCTTTAGTGATCAAAATAAAATCATTTTGGTCTGCATAATTTGAAATTATTTCGTCTTTTGTAAACCATTTATCTAAAATTGTGTTAATATGCACACACAAAAACCCATTTTCGTTTATGAATTTTACAAGTTTTATTGGTCTATGAACATCGCAAAGAAATTTCATTAATTGATGTTTTCCATTGGCTGACCAGCCAAATACATTCGTGCAAATTTTAAACTAGCTAAAATGTCGTCTTTCTCTAATTCGGGGTGGTCTTCAATAATTTGTTCACTAGACATACCAGAACTAAGCAAATCAATAATCATCTCCACAGTCCAACGCATACCTCTAATTGCTGGCTTTCCATGAACTATCTCTGGATTTATTGTAATTCTTTCTAATAAATTCATTGTCGTATTTTTACCAAATTTAAGTATATATCTAAACTTTTACAATTGTTTTTTTTTAAAATTGCCATTATTTTTAAAGATGACTATTATCCAAAAAGAAATTATTACCATTCATTAACCTTATTGGCATCCATTTTCACAAAAATAAATATCAATATTGTGAAGCCCCAAAGACCCGAACCGCCATAAGAAAACATAGGTAGTGGCACGCCTACAGTTGGAAAAATGCCTAAAACCATTGAAGTATTTATAAAAAAATGAATGAACAAAATCGAAGCAGCGCAATAGCCATAAACCCTGCTAAATTTGGTTTTCTGTCGTTCGGCTAAATAAATAATTCTAAAAATTAACCCCATAAAAAGCGCAATAATAATCAAGGAACCAAAAAATCCCCATTCTTCGCCCACGGTTGTAAAAATGTAATCAGAATGTTGTTCGGGAACAAATCCGCCTTTTGTTTGGGTGCCTTCTAAAAATCCTTTACCAAACCAACCGCCTGAGCCGATTGCGATTTTTGATTGATTAACATTATAACCAATGCCTTTCATATCCACCTTTTGTCCCAAAAGGATATTAAATCGGTCGCGGTGGTGTTGTTTAAAAACATTATCAAAAACATAACTTGTAGAAATGGTAAATCCAGCAATCAAAACCAAAACTATTGCGTTAAGCAGCAAATTTCTGGCAACAATTCGAGTTCTAAAATACACCAAAATCATCACTATTACGGTAATTAAAATTACATATTGTGGCTTTATAACCAAACTTAAAATAAAGACAACTATGGCGATAAAACCAGTCCATAAATACCACGAAGGCAATCCTTCTCTGTAAAGCACAAAAACCAGAGCGGTAAAAATCAATGCGCTTCCAGGATCGTTTGGAATAATTATGAGAAGCGGAATAAAAATGATGGCAAGTCCAATAATCTGGCTTTTGACATCTCTTAAATTGACTTGAACATCACTAAGGTATTTTGCCAAAGCTAATGATGTCGCAGCTTTTACAAATTCTGATGGTTGCAAACCAAAAGAACCAAAAGAATACCAATTGGCTTGCCCTTTTACGGTTTTACCAAATACAAATAATCCAGCAATTGATAGCAAACCAACGGCATAAATAAGACTAGAGAATTTCTCATAAAACTTTCCATCAACCGTTAAGACAATAATAATCAACGGTATGGTTAATAAAATAAAAAACAATTGTTTACCAAAAAACTGCCCGAAATCATAAAAATCTGTTGGTGTCTCGGGTAACGAAGAAGAATAAATGTTAAACCATCCAAGAATCACCAAAACTGAATAAATCGATACGATTATCCAATCTATATTGCTCCTAACACTTTGATTTTTCATTTGCTTAGTTTTCTAATTTTGTCGAATCAATCTTTTCGGGCTTAATTTTTAAAATCGCTAATGAATCTACTTTTCTTTTTACGTATTTATCATATTGATATTTCAAACTCTTTTCTAAGATTCTTTTTTCTAAATCTGTTCTTGTGATTTTTCCACGCAAATATTTTTCAATCATCAAACTAGCAATCGGACCAGCAATTGTTGCACCATATCCGCCGTTTTCAACCAAAATTGCTATCGCTATTTTCGGATTGTCTTTTGGTGCAAATGCCACAAAAATAGAATGGTCTTCCATTTGTACACGTTTTCCACCCACCTTTGCAAAATTTTCTGCCGTTCCTGTTTTTCCACAGATGTCAATTCCTTCCACACGAAGTCCACTTGCTGTACCAAAATTATAAACATCAAAAAGACCTGAAATCATTGGAGAGAAATACTTTTTATCAATAGTCGATACGTGTTTTTTAAGAAATTTTGGGTCTATTTTTTCTCCTTTAATTTTTTTAATGATATGGGGTGTATAATAATATCCTTCATTGGCTACCGCTGCAATCATATTGGCCAGTTGTATTGGCGTTGCCAAAACCTCCCCCTGCCCGATGGCATTGGAAACAATCGCTGTGCTTCTCCATCCGCCATTTGGATACATTCTTTTATAGGTCTTTGATGTTGGAATTTTTCCTCTTTTTCCGGTTGGTAAATCGTATCCCATGAACGAACCAAGTCCAAAACTTTTCACGTGATTGCTCCAAATATCAACTGCCGCCGCAGGTTTTGTATATTTGTTAATCGTTTTCATGTACACATTCGCAAAATAAGTATTACATGAATTGTAAATTCCGTTATGCAATTGATGTGGTCCAAATCCGTGGCATTTCATGAATCTTCCTCGGGCGTAACTAAAACCATGGTGACACATAAAAGTAGTTTGTTCATCTACAACACCTTCTTGCAGCGCAACCAAACCAGTCATTATTTTAAATGGTGAACCTGGGGGATATTCTGCTAACAATCCTCTGTCATATAATGGTTTGGCCAGAGAATCATTGTATAATTTAGTATAATTTCTAGACCGCTGTCTTCCTACCAAAATCGCAGGGTCGTAATTGGGTGCAGTAACTAAAGCTAATATTTCTCCGGTTTTTGGCTCGATTGCTACAATTCCACCACGTTTATTAATCATTAATTCTTCGCCATATTGCTGAAGGATTGCGTCTATAGTAAGCGTTATGTCTTCACCACGAACGGCAGTGGTGTCAAATTCACCCAGTTTATAAGCACCAATGTCTTTATTAAATCGGTTCATTTGACGGTATTTTACGCCTTTGATTCCACGCAAAGTGGTTTCATAACTTTGTTCAACACCTTGCATTCCGATCAAATCTCCACTATTGTAGTAAGGATTTTTTTCGATAGTTTTCGGACTTGCCTGAGTAATCGAACCAAACACATTTGCACCAACATTTACTTGATATTCTCTCAAAGAACGTTTAACAACTTCAAACCCTGGTTCAAATTTTCGCATTTTTTCTTGTAAAGCAGCATATTCTTTTTTGTTCAATTGTGGCAAAAAAACCGACCGTAATCTCGGACTAAAAACTATTGCTTTTTCGATCAATCGGTCAAAATCTTGTCTAGTGATACGCAATAATTTACAGAATTCTGTCGTGTCGATATTCTTCACATCTTTTGGCGTAACCATTATATCATAAGAGGGCTGGTTGGCCACTAATAGCTTTCCATTTCTATCATAAATATAACCTCGTTCTGGATAGTCATAAATGATTTTTATGGCATTGTTGTCAGATTTCAATTTCAAAGTATCATCAATAATTTGAAGATAGAAAAGTCGTATCAAAATCAGAATGACTGAAATGATAATTACGGTTGGAAGTAATACTTTTCTCATCGCTTGGAAGGCTTAAAAAGATAGATAATGATAATCGAAACTATTATTGTAAAAATAGTAGAAAAAATAGTTTGAATTAAAATATTAAAGAAGAAATTTAATCGAAAAGTTTCTAAAATAAAAAGAATAAAATGATGAGTTACAGTCGAAATTAAAAGAAAAGAAAATCGCTCTGGTGTTAGTTTATCATTTAGTTTAACCGTTTGGTATTCATAACTCACACCAAAAGAGAATCTGAAAAATGTTGGTCGCAAATAAGCCAAAGTAATTGAAGCTGCTGCATGCACACCTCCGGAATTACAAAACATATCCATGATAATTCCCAACAGAAAACTTGCTAAAAGCAAAGCTGGTTTATTGCCGTTAACCGGATAAAGAATGATAAAAAGCACGTAAGGAAACGGATTCAAATACCCAAAAAAGTTGATGTTATTGAAAATGAGTACTTGTGCCGCAAGCAGCAAAAAAAAACGAGCTATATTTATCAATACAGCGCTATTCATTTTTCTTGGTTTCGTTTTCTAATTTCAAAATTTCTTCTCGGTCTTTGCTTTTGATGATATAAACATGGCCAATATTTGTCATGTCGTTGAACAAGCGAATGTCTAAAGTATAGTAATTGGTTTCGTTATCAATGTAAACTTTGTAAATTGTACCAATTCCAATATTTTCTGGAAAAATATCAGATTGTCCGCCAGTTACAATCGTATCACCTTTTCTGGCAGCAGAAAGTCTAGGAATATCAATTAATTGCACATAACCTGTATTTTTTCCATTCCAAGTTAATGTGCCAAAATGATTCGATTTTTTGAGTTTTGCATTGATTTGAGAATTCAAATTCAATACACTTTGTACTGTTGCAAAATTAGCAGAGGTTTTTTCTACAATGCCAACAATTCCCAAATCGTTCACCACACCCATGTCGGTTTTTACGCCTTGTGTTACACCCGAATTGATAGTTAAATAATTTTCTGGAGAACTGTAAGCATTATGGATCACTTTAGAAACGATAATATTAATTTTTTTAACTCCTTTTATCGTGTCAATATCAGGTAATTTTGTAGTGTCTTTTTGATTGAACAAGAGCATTTTTAATCTTGCATTCTCAACAATTAGTTCGTTGTTTCTTGATTCGAGATGAAAATATTCACTAATAGAATTGATTTTTTCATAAACACCACCGCTTAAAAAATTAGCAGAACTGATTACTTTGCTTTTATGGTAAGAATGCGATTGAATCGTCAATACAAAAGAGATTAATAAAAGCAACAAAAACAGCAACTTATGGCTGTTTTTAAATACAAAATTAAATATTTGTTGCATTTTCTTATTACTTCTTTTTTACAATTTCAATTGAATCCCTTATGCTTCGGAATGAAAAGTACCGTTTCTTATATAATTAAGTTAAATTCTGCAATCTGAATTCTAAAATCTAATTTACTTAATCAAAACAGGTCTGTATTTCGATAAATCTTTCAACGCCATTCCAGTTCCACGAACTACGGCTCTTAATGGATCTTCAGCAATATATACTGGTAGGTCTGTTTTTTGAGAAATACGTTTGTCTAAACCTCTTAACATTGATCCTCCACCGGCAAGATAAATTCCAGTGTTGTATATATCGGCAGCTAACTCTGGTGGTGTTTGCGATAATGTTTCCATTACTGCATCTTCAATTCTTTGAATTGATTTGTCTAATGCTTTAGCAATTTCTCGGTGAGAAACTTCTACTTGTTTTGGTTTACCCGTTAACAAATCTCTTCCTTGAACTGACATATCATTTGGTGGAGACTCTAAATCTTCAATCGCAGCACCGATATCAATTTTAATATTTTCTGCCATGTTTTCACCCACAAAAAGATTGTGTTGTGTTCTCATGTAATAAACAATATCGTTTGTAAAAACATCCCCTGCAATTTTCACCGATTTGTCACAAACAATTCCGCCAAGAGCAATTACTGCAATTTCGGTAGTTCCACCACCGATATCAACAATCATATTTCCTTTTGGCGCCATAATATCGATTCCTATTCCGATTGCAGCAGCCATTGGCTCGTGAATTAAATAAACTTCTTTACCGTTTACTCGTTCGCAAGATTCCTTAACAGCACGCATTTCCACTTCCGTAATGCCAGAAGGAATACAAACAACCATCCTCAATGCTGGCGTAAAAAGTCTTTTTTTCAAAGCAGGAATCATTTTGATAAACATGCTTATCATTTTCTCCGAAGCATCAAAATCGGCAATTACACCGTCCTTTAAAGGCCTTATGGTTTTTATGTTTTCATGGGTTTTCCCTTGCATCAAATTGGCTTCTTTTCCGACAGCTATAATTTTTCCAGAAATTCTATCACGGGCTACAATAGAAGGGCTATCAATTACAACTTTGTCGTTGTGAATGATAAGTGTGTTTGCGGTACCAAGGTCAATTGCGATATCCTCGGTCATGAAATCAAAAAATCCCATAAGTTTTTTAGGGGTTTAGAATATTAATAATACTGTAACGTACAAAGGTATAAAAATTAATGTTTGAAATGACGCGTTCCTGTAAATACCATTGCAACTTTATTTTCATTGCAATAATCAATGCTCAACTCATCTTTTATAGAACCTCCGGGTTGAATAACTGCCGAAATTCCAGCAAGATGCGCAATTTCAACACAATCTGGAAACGGAAAGAAAGCATCGCTTGCCATTACTGCTCCTTTTAAATCAAAACCAAAAGTGTGTGCTTTTTCAATAGCTTGTTTCAAAGCATCCACTCTGGAGGTTTGTCCAGTTCCAGATGAAATTAAAGTGCCGTTTTTAGCAAAAACAATGGTGTTAGATTTGGTGTTTTTACAAATTTTAGAAGCAAATATCAAATCTTCTATTTCTTGTTCAGAAGGCACAGTTTCAGTAACTGTTTTTAAGTCGTTTTTATTGTCGGTAATGTTGTTTCTTTCTTGTACTAAAATACCATTCAAACAAGTTCTAACATTTTTTTGTGGCAATTCAACTTGATTTTGCACCAAAATAATTCTGTTTTTCTTTTCAGATAAAATAGCGATGGCTTTTTCACCATAGTTCGGTGCAATCACCACTTCACAGAACAATTTATTGATTTCGTTTGCAGTGGCTTCATCAATGGTTGCATTAGCAATCAAAACACCCCCAAATGCAGAAGTTGGATCACACGCCAATGCAATATTATAGGCATCTAAAATTGTATTCCGTGTCGCCAAACCACAAGCATTGTTGTGTTTTAGAATCGCAAATGTGGGATTGTTATCCTTAAATTCTCCAATTAAATTTACTGCAGCATCTACATCTAACAAATTGTTATAAGACAACTCTTTACCATGCAATTTAGAAAACATAGCTTCAAAATCGCCAAAGAAAAAACCTTTTTGGTGAGGATTTTCGCCATAACGCAACACCTGACCATTGTTTTCGCTGATTTTTAAAACCGTTTCTGCTTCGTTTTTATTGAAATAATTAAAAATCGCCGAATCATAATGAGAAGTTACATTAAAAGCTTTTGTTGCCAAAGATTTTCTATTTTCTAAAGTGGTGGCGCCATTTTGACTTTCAATTAAGTCTAAAAGCAAACCATATTCGTCCACAGAAGCCACAATCGCGGTGTCTTTGAAATTCTTTGCTGCAGCACGGATCAAAGAAATACCACCAATATCTATTTTTTCTATAATATCTTCGTCTGATGCGCCAGACGAGACTGTTTTTTCAAACGGATATAAATCAACAATCACAAGGTCAATTTGTGGAATATCGAATTCTTGCATTTGTTGCACATCGCTTTCGTTGTCTTGGCGATTCAAAATGCCACCAAAAACTTTTGGATGCAATGTTTTGACTCTTCCTCCCAAAATAGAAGGATACGAGGTTACGTCTTCTACAGGAATAACGTTGATTCCCAGATTTTTTATAAAATCTTCGGTTCCTCCGGTGGAATAAATTGTAACATTTTGCTTGTTTAGTTGTCTTACAATTGGCTCTAGTCCGTCTTTTGAAAAAACGGATATTAAAGCGGATTGAATTTTTTTAATTGTGCTCATTTAGTAGTTGTTGTTTTAAGCTTGCAAAAATAGTTTTTTAATTACAATTTGTTGTTTATTAAAGCGTCGATTTTGGAAAATTTGTTATGAAAATTAGAGGTTTAGAATAGCCCCGATTAACAAGGAAAATCTTTTGCCTTTTTTCTTTAAAAAGGCAAAAATTTGGAAGGAAAGCGGGACAAAAGTTAATTTAAAGACGAAGGTTTCTGCTCTAAAAATTAAGAATAAAAGTTATGAAAGTATATTTTAGGTTGTTGAAAGAGAGTTTTAGCTTTGCGATGAGTGCGTTAAGCAACAACAAACTGCGTACTTTTTTATCGTTGTTGGGCGTTACCATTGGTATTTTTTCGATCATTGCCGTTTTGACAGCGGTTGATTCTTTAGATAGAAAAATCAAAAAAGACCTGAGTTCACTTGATAAAAATACGATTTACTTGTTCAAAGGTACATTTGGACCATCTGAAGTTCCTGAATGGAAACGTGATCAATTTCCACAAGTGAAATACGATGAATATATTTATTTAAAAGATGCGGTAAACAACACGCAAGCAATGGGTTTTCAGATTTTTACAAAAAGAGAATCCATCAAATATGATTCGCAAACAGTGAGTGATATTAACATTGTGCCTGTTTCGCAAGAATTTATCGACATTCAAGGATTAGAATTTAGTAAAGGTAGATTTTATAACGAATCGGAAGCCAATTCGGGTTCGAATGTGATTGTTTTAGGTGATGAAATTGCCACTTCTTTATTCGGAAATTTAGAACCTATTGGAAAAAATGTGCGCTTGTACGGTCAAAGGTTTACGGTTATTGGCGTACTGAAAAAACAAGGCGCTTCGTTGTTTGATAGCGATGATGCATCGGCTTTTATACCTGTAAATTTTGTGCGTAGATTATATGGCGACAACAATACAATGTTGACCAACGTGATTATCATCAAACCAGTAAAAGGTGTTGATATGGAAGCCTATAAAGGAGAATTGACGCAAAAATTAAGAAATTTTCGCGGTATGAAAGCAGGCGAAATTGACAACTTTTTTATTAATGTTTTTTCTGGTTTTACCGATTTACTGGACGGAATTATTGTTCAGATGAACTTGATGGGATGGGTAATTGCAGGATTTTCATTGCTCGTTGGTGGTTTTGGAATTGCCAACATCATGTTTGTTTCTGTAAAAGAGCGCACCAATTTAATTGGAATTCAAAAATCTTTGGGCGCAAAAAACAAGTTTATTTTGTTTCAGTTTTTGTTTGAAGCAATAATTCTTTGCATTATCGGTGGAGCAATCGGATTGATTTTTGTTTATATCATTTCGATTGTAATGACCAACGTGTTGGAATTTGAATTTATTTTGGGTTACAAAAACGTCTTTTTAGGAATCGGTTTAGCGGCTTTTATAGGAGTGATTTCGGGAATTTTACCTGCAATTTCAGCAAGTAAATTAGACCCGGTTGAAGCAATTAGAAGTGGAATGTAAGGGAATGAATTATTGGTTTTTGGTTTTTTCTTCAATCATTTTAGACATTCTAAAAATCAAAAGCACAAAAAGAGCACAAAAAGAGGCAACAATTCCAATAAGTGCAACTTTGTTTTTTTCATCAAATAAATGATTGAAATCCAATAATGTAGCATTAAAAACAACTAATCCTAAAGCTAAAAAAATAAGTATAAAGGTGAAAATTTTCATTTTTTTCTGAATTTTGAGTAAAAATAGAACTTTTTTCTATTAAATAAAAAGTGCTTTAACATTCGAGGCAAATAATTTAACAGCTATTGCAAGTAGCACTATTCCAAAAGTTTTTCTAATTACGCCCAAACCGTTTTTTCCAAGTATTTTTTCGATTTTCGCTGACGATTTCAAAACGGCATAAACTAAACAGATGTTAAGAACAATAGCAATTAGAATATTCACGGTATGGAACTGTGCTCGGAGCGAAAGCAAAGTCGTCATTGTGCCCGCGCCAGCAATCAAAGGAAAAGCGATTGGCACTATCGAAGCCGAACTCGCTTCTTCATCTTTATAAATCCGAATTCCTAAAATCATTTCTAAAGCCAAGAAAAACAATACGAATGAACCAGCAACTGCAAATGAATTAACGTCAATTCCAATTAAATTCAAAAATTCTTCGCCTATAAAAAGAAAAACAATCATAATAATTCCTGCCACAATTGAAGCTTTTTCAGATTCGATGTGGCCGTGTTTTTGACGCAAATCAACAATTATTGGAATTGTTCCAACAATATCAATTACAGCAAAAAGCACCATTGCAATGGTTATAATTTCTCTTAAATCGAATTCCATCCGTTCTTTAATTTTTTTGCAAAATTATTGATTATCTTATGGTTAAACGCTAAAATCAAGTTAATTTTAACTTCAAATTTTTCAACATAAAACGGTATTTTGAAATTGGTATTTAGTATTTTTACAAAAATTTAAAACGATGAGAAATATTTTATACTTTTTATTGCTTTGCCTTTCCAGTTTTTCATTCGCACAATTTGAATTAGAACATACCTACAATGAAAATGAAGTTACGAGAGTTAAACTAGAAATCGATGGCGAAAAATATTATTTGGTCAATAAAGCAACTTCTCAAGCCGATTTTTATAATGCCGACCATAGTTTTTGGAAATCAATTCCGTTGCCAGCCCCGCCACAAATCGATTTTTTAGGAGAAGTTCGTATTTGGAACGTTTCGCAAACTAAAATTAATGCCGATAGTAATATTGAAATAATCTATTCTTATTATAATTTAGAGCAAGCCCCAAATAATATTTATATTACAAAAGTAATTTCAGAGAACGGAGCAGTTTTGCTAAGTGTCAATAACGGTTTACAAGCTAGTCTAAGCGAAATTGAAGGTTTGCCAACAAAACTAATTGTGTTTGATTATCAAAACACATCAAAAGTTTATTCGTTTCCAGAATTAATTTTAGAAAATACTTATCAAATTACCCAAGAATACCTTCACAGAATTAAGCTGATAAACGCGGGTGAGAAATATTATTATTTAGATAAATTAAATGGCCAGGCAAAATTTTTCAATACTGATCATTCTTTTTGGAAGTCAATTGATTTGCCGAAACCGGCAGACGCTTCTTATCAATCAATATCTTTAGTGGATGACAATATAATTGGAAATAGTAGTTTAGTAAAAATTGGATATTCCTATGTTGTTTTGAACGGAAATGCAACTACCTATGGTGGAAATATCATAAATGAAAACGGATATAATATTATATCTAACCCAAACACAGTAAACTACTTTTTAAGTGATATTGACGGCTTTTCGCCAAAAATTATTACCCGAGATTTAATTCCAAATTCAAATTTTCAATATAAATCAACTATTTACAGCGCTCCAAGTTTGACTTTAGAACATGAGTATGAAAGTTTAGTTGCTAGAACAGTTTTAGAAAACAGTGGCGAAAAATACTACACAACAAAATCTCCGTTGAATAATCAAGTTAAAATTTACAATGCTGACCATACCGTTTGGAAAACCGTTGATTTACCAATTCCTGGAGAATTTTATCAAGTGAAAACAATAAGTGATCTTTCAGAAAACAAATTCAGTTCTGACAATTTAGTTGAATTTACATGTGGTTATAAGTTTGACACCTTGGCTTTTGACACTTTTTATGAAAGTCGAGTTGTAAATGAAAATGGTTTAAGTTTATTGACTGTTCCGGGCGCTTATATCCTTGCATTAAGTGAATTACCGAACCTTTCTAACAAAATAATTGGACTAATGCGTGTTGATGGCGAAAGTCAACCAACAAGATCAGGAACCGTTTATAATACTGGTGTTTTAGGAACAACCGATTTTAACAAATCAAATATTTCAATTGCACCAAATCCCATAAAAACTGAATTTACTATTTTTTCAACAACTGCAATAGTTGAAGTAACTATTTTCGATGCAATCGGAAAATTAATATTGACGAAAAAAGCTTCAAATCTAACTAAGATTCAAGTTCAAAATCTTTCTAATGGCATTTATTTTGCCAAAATGAAAGCTGACAACAACACTCAATTTACCCAAAAAATCATAATTTCAAATTGATGTTTCAACTCGGAAAAACCATTGTTTCAGAAGACATTCTTCAAAAAGATTTTGTTTGTAATTTATCGGCTTGTAATGGCGCTTGTTGCGTTGATGGCGATGCTGGCGCGCCATTAACCGAAGAGGAAACTAAAATTTTAGAAAGTATTTATCCAAAAGTAAAACCGTTTTTGCGAAAAGAAGGAATTGCTGCAATCGAAAACCAAGGGACTTGGCGCATCGGCACCGATGGCGATATGGAAACCCCTTTAATAAACGAAAAAGATTGCGCATATGTGATTTTTGATGGAAAAACAGCACTTTGCGGCATTGAACAAGCCTACAACCAAGGCATTATCGATTGGAAAAAACCGGTTTCGTGTCATTTGTATCCTATTCGCGTGAAAGATTTTACCGAATTTGCTGCGGTCAACTACGATAAGTGGGACATTTGCGATCCAGCTTGCTCGCTCGGGAAAGAATTAGAAGTGCCCGTCTATAAATTTGTTAAAGAAGCGCTAATTCGTCGCTTTGGCGAAAATTGGTACTTAGAGCTTGAAAAAGTAGCTTTAGATCTTGAAAACAAGTAATTATTTCGCTTTTTTTACCTACTTATTTCTATTAAAATTAAACAATTGTTAAACTACTCCAAAGCCCTATATTTAGGGCTTTTGTGCTTATTTTGTTTTTTATACTTTTGTTTTTCAACAACTTAAAATGTCTAGTTTTTATTTATAAAAAACAATGAATTGTTAAAAACTACTTCGTTTTGTGGATAAGTTTGAAAGAATTAAACCATAAAAATTCACAATCTTTGTAAATCTCAAAAACAGCAGTACACACAAAAAATATTCAATAGAAATCAAATAAGTATGTCTTCAACAGAACCAATTTTACAAGAAAACAAAAACCGATTCGTTATTTTTCCAATCAAACACCACGATATTTGGGAATGGTACAAAAAAATGGAAGCCAGTTTTTGGACTGCAGAAGAAATTGATTTGTCCCAAGATTTAAACGATTGGAACCACAAGCTAAATGACGAAGAGCGTTATTTTGTAAAACATATTTTGGCTTTTTTCGCTGCCTCAGACGGAATCGTTAACGAAAACTTGGCCGAGAATTTTGTAAACGAAGTGCAATATGCAGAAGCTAAATTCTTTTATGGTTTTCAAATCATGATGGAAAACATTCATTCTGAAACGTATTCACTTTTGATTGATACTTACGTTAAAGACGAGGTTGAAAAAGATGAATTATTTAATGCTTTAGAGATTTTTCCTGCCATCAAGAAAAAAGGAGAATGGGCATTAAAATGGATAGAATCTGATTCTTTTGCAGAAAGACTTATAGCTTTTGCTGCTGTTGAAGGCATTTTCTTTTCTGGCGCATTTTGTTCTATTTATTGGTTGAAAAAACGTGGGCTAATGCCAGGATTGACTTTTTCAAATGAATTAATTTCAAGAGACGAAGGTGTTCACTGTGATTTTGCCGTTCATTTACATAACCATCATTTGGTGAATAAAGTTCCAAAGGATAGAATTCGCGCCATTATAATTGATGCTTTAAAAATTGAAAGAGAATTCATTACAGAATCTTTGCCTGTTTCATTAATAGGAATGAATGCCGGTTTAATGACGCAATATTTAGAGTTTGTAGCAGACCGCCTTTTGGTAGAATTGGGTTGCGAAAGAGAATACAACACCTCCAATCCATTCGATTTTATGGACATGATTTCGTTGCAAGGAAAAACCAATTTCTTCGAGAAAAAAGTGGCAGAATACCAAAAAGCAGGCGTTATGAACACGGATGTTGAGGCGCAAAAAATTACTTTTGATGCTGATTTTTAATTAGTTCTTAAAATCTTTCATTGTAAAAACCCTGAAAGAGATTATTAATAATGTTTTACAATTAACCCGAAATTGCAAAGGGATTTGCTTTTTCACAAAAACAAAATTTTATGTACGTAGTAAAAAGAGACGGCCACAAAGAGCCTGTAATGTTCGACAAAATCACAGATAGAATCAAAAAACTGTGTTATGGTTTAAATGATTTGGTAGATGCTGTGAAAGTAGCGATGCGCGTTATCGAAGGGCTTTATGATGGCGTTTCAACTTCTGAACTAGATAATTTAGCAGCAGAAACTGCCGCTTCAATGACGATTGCTCATCCTGACTACGCTCAATTAGCAGCTCGAATAGCTATTTCTAACCTGCATTCTAATACCAAAAAATCCTTTTCTGAAACCATGAAGGAAATGTATTTTTATGTAAATCCACGTACAAACCAAAAAGCACCGCTTCTGTCTGAAGAAGTGCACAACGTAATCCAAGCCAATTCAGAATTTTTAGATTCTCACATTATATATAACCGCGATTTTAACTACGATTACTTTGGTTTCAAAACCTTAGAACGTTCTTATTTGCTCAAAATCAACGGTAAAATTGTAGAAAGACCTCAGCACATGTTAATGAGGGTTTCTGTCGGGATTCACCTAGACGATTTAAAATCTGTGATAGAAACGTACGACTTAATGTCGAAAAAGTTTTTTACACACGCTACACCAACGCTGTTTAATGCCGGAACGCCAAAACCACAAATGTCTTCTTGTTTCCTTTTAGCAATGCAAGACGACAGTATCGACGGCATTTATGATACCTTAAAGCAAACTGCCAAAATATCGCAATCTGCCGGTGGAATTGGACTTTCTATTCACAATATACGTGCAACAGGAAGTTATATCCGTGGCACCAACGGAACTTCAAACGGAATTGTGCCAATGTTACGCGTATTTAACGACACAGCACGTTATGTAGACCAAGGCGGTGGAAAAAGAAAAGGAAGTTTCGCCATTTATATCGAGACTTGGCATGCCGATATTTTTGACTTTTTAGATTTGAAAAAGAATACCGGAAAAGAAGAAATGCGTGCGCGAGATTTGTTTTTTGCAATGTGGACTTCAGATTTATTTATGAAGCGGGTGCAGGAAAATGGCAATTGGACTTTAATGTGTCCAAATGAATGTCCTGGTTTATATGATGTTCACGGAGAAGAATTCGAAAAAATGTATACGGATTATGAAAAAGCTGGAAAAGGCAGAAAAACAATCAAAGCACATGAATTGTGGGAGAAAATCCTAGAATCGCAAATCGAAACAGGAACGCCATACATGCTTTATAAAGATGCTGCTAACAGAAAATCAAATCAAAAAAATCTGGGCACCATTCGTTCGTCAAATTTATGCACAGAAATCATGGAATTTACTTCCAAAGATGAAATTGCAGTTTGTAACTTAGCTTCCCTTTCGTTACCAATGTTTGTTGATAACGGAAAATTTAACCACGATTTATTGTTTACCGTAACCAAACGAGTAACTAGGAACTTGAACAAAGTTATTGATAGAAATTACTACCCTGTTAAAGAAGGAGAAAATTCTAATATGCGTCACCGCCCGATTGGGCTTGGCGTGCAAGGTTTAGCAGATGCTTTCATCATGTTAAGATTGCCATTTACAAGCGACGAAGCTAAAACTTTGAATCAAGAAATTTTCGAAACTTTATATTTTGCAGCTGTAACCGCTTCAATGGAATTAGCAATCGAAGAAGGACCCTATTCAAGTTTTGAAGGTTCGCCAATTTCACAAGGAGAATTTCAACACAACCTGTGGGGATTAAAAGACGAGGAGCTTTCTGGCCGCTGGGATTGGGGAAGTTTACGAAAAGAAGTGATGAAAAACGGCGTTAGAAACTCGCTTTTAGTGGCGCCAATGCCAACTGCTTCCACGTCTCAAATTCTAGGGAACAATGAAGCTTTTGAACCTTATACTTCTAATATTTATACTAGACGCGTTTTGTCTGGCGAATTTATTGTGGTCAACAAACATTTATTAGAGGATTTGGTTAAATTAGGACTTTGGAATGAAGATTTGAAACAACAATTGATGCGAGAAAATGGTTCTGTTTTAAACTTGAATATTCCTCAAGAATTGAAAGAATTATACAAAACCGTTTGGGAGATGTCGATGAAAGACATTATTGATATGTCGCGCCACAGAGGTTATTTTGTAGACCAATCGCAGTCATTGAATTTATTCATGCAAAATGCCAATTATGCCAAATTAACTTCAATGCATTTTTATGCTTGGCAATCTGGTTTAAAAACCGGAATGTACTATTTAAGAACAAAAGCAGCGGTGGATGCAATTAAATTTACTTTGAACAATGACAAAAAAGCAGAACCAATCGAAGTGAAAGAACAACCTGTTTTGATCACTTCTGATATTGAAGTACAACCAATGACAGCGGAAGAGTATAAAGCAATGATTGAATTGTCCAAAAATGCGGGCCCAGAAGATTGTGAAATGTGTGGAAGTTAAAAACAGAAATTAGATTTAAGAAATTAAAACATAGAAGCAGCCGTCAATTGATGGCTGTTTTTTTTTGAGATAATCCTAATTTGATTCCAAATCATTAACTTTTTAACCTGAAACAAGTTCAAGTTCCAGAAGGAAGTAAAAGGATTTTCCGTACAAATTAAATTCACGACACTATTGTTTGAATAAAAGTTAAGTGAAGTAATTCGGTTTAGACTTTGGAACAATTAGAACAACTTAAAATTTTATGGAAAACTAATAAATTAAAAAGCTAAAAAATATAATCAACCAAATGATGAATTAACTTTAAGGTTGTTTAGGACCATTTTTTTCCTTTAGATTTTTCATTATTTCATCGTCAAACTTGGTTTTTGACTTCACTACCTCGTCAATATTATCATTAGGAATAGTAATTGACAAAACATAATGAGCAATTTTCCAACTTCCATTTTCTAATTTTAAAACTCCAGAACCTCTACAAATCTTCATGTGAGTATCCAAAAGTTCATCAAACCAAGCGGTCTTTTTATCATCTGCAAAATAAATATTTCTCTCAATTGAATTGAAATCCCAAGCTTTTCCTTTGTCAAAATAAGGTTTAGAGAATGCCTTAAAAGCTTCATTTTGCCAGTTTTCTGTTGGATCTGTTCCAATAAAGATGCCCTCTTTTGTCATCAATGAAAAATATTCATCCAACTTAGCCGCAGCAGCTGCTTTATGCCAATGGTTTAAAGTATTTTCAACCATAGCTTTGTTTTCTGCAACAAATCCCTGATTCGTTTTGCACGAAACAAATACATAACCGATGAATACTAATAAAATTGCCTTTTTCATTTTTTTTATCAAAGAAAATAAAAAAAATTGATTTGGTTGATATTATAGAATTAAACTGCCATAATTTATATAAATCCACACTAATCTACAATCAATTAAAGTCGCAGATAGAAATAGGTAATCTATAATTTATAAAAGAATGAAAAAAATCATACATTTTGAATTACAAACAAAAACCCCATTATTAAATTCTTAAAATATTTTATTTTAAATCGTAACCCTAATTTTTTGAGGGGTATATTTTAATTAATTCATAAAAATTAGCTTATAGT